>Ga0209403_10005113_pt1 | contig 13850 bp, 17 predicted proteins | sample ArcticOcean_MG_C_8_FD_187440 | JGI IMG/M metagenome (GOLD analysis project Ga0209403, IMG submission 187440) | Marine microbial communities from western Arctic Ocean - ArcticOcean_MG_CB11_86 (SPAdes) (version 2) | ecosystem: Environmental > Aquatic > Marine > Oceanic | place: Arctic Ocean... | reverse complement strand
AAGATGCACGTTTTGGTCATCTTCCTATATGTATGGCTAAAACTCAGTATAGCTTTACAACTGATCCAAATAGAAGAGGGGCTCCAGTAGGACATTCTACACCTATAAGAGAAGTAAAGTTATTAGCTGGAGCAGGTTTTATAGTAGTAATTTGTGGTGAAATAATGACTATGCCTGGATTACCTTCTATTCCAAGTGCAGAGAGAATCTCAATTAATAAAGAAGGTTATATTGAAGGTCTTTTTTAAATTAATTTATCAAAAAATGTTTAGCCTTACCCATAGGATGCTTAGTAGTTCTTTGGCACAAAGACGGAAGAAGAAATCAACTTATCAACAAAAAAAACACCTCAACAAAAACTGAGCAAGTTCTCTTTAGATAATGTATCTGCCGTTAATGTTACACACTTAGCTATTAATGATCTGAAGGCGGTTGCTCGAGTGTGTGATGAATTGAACCAGCAAGCAGGATGTAATAAAGCGGTTCCCCATGTAGCGGCTAGAAATATCAAAAATGAAAAAGAGTTAGAAGATTTCGTAAAATTCTGCAATTCAAAAGGAACCGATAAAGCATTGATGATAGGAGTATCTATTCCAAGGAATAAAACTAACGTCTTTCAAAATGATGTTGCAGTTGCAACCATTTTAAAAAGTGCGAGTATAACAGTGGATTGTGGAATATATCCACAAAATGAAACTGAACTCGACATTTTTGACAATGCCATTACATAACAGTGCATGAATCCAGACGTAATCAACAACATGCCTTTGTTAATACTATACGCATCGGTGTGCCATCTATGTGTAGTGTAAAAGGAATTTATAAATATCTTAAATTATGTGGCAATGATAGTTACAAATATATTTTTAAAAATTGGAAGGCCTTAAATTATTTAGGCAGTAATGGTATTAGAGTGGATAAGTTTATTCAAAAATTAAAATTCTCTAATTATCATATTTATAATTTTGGAAAATTAGATAAAACAATCAGTAAATTATTATAGGTGATGACCATATATTATTTTAATGATTAAACGCTAACAAAAGGAAATATTTAAAGGTAAAAAAGGTAACTATATGATTACATTTACAAAAATCATATTTACTTAATTTTGATGAGTGCCCCAGTCACAACTCAGTCAGAATTATTTTAAAAATAAGATCAAAACTGAGATTCTAGAAATATATTGATTGAGGTGTGATACATGGGAAACGTGGTGCCCGGGGGCGGATTCGAACCACCGACACGAGGATTTTCAGTCCTCTGCTCTACCAACTGAGCTACCCGGGCAAATAAAAAGAAAGTAATCTATAACGTGAACATTATAATATGTCTAGATAACAAAATAAAAAATTAATATTAAATATGTATTCATATAGATAGTTTATTTATCTATATTAAAATCATTATCAAAATCATCTTCATTAACTGATATTGTATATTTTTCACCTAACCAATTACTCAAATCAATATAGCTACAACGTTGAGAGCAAAATGGTTTTGTTTTTAAACTTTGATCAAACTGTTTATTACAAATTGGACATTTAATTTCTTTTTTATTTAAATCTGTCATTAGCTAAAATCTGTCAATTCACCATAGTTATCAGGAAGATCTTTTCTCTCTATTATATTTATAAATGAAGGAGTTTTTTTCTTATTAATTTTTTTAAACAAATTTTTACCACATATAAATTGCACATTACTTTTAGATTTAATTTCCATAGACTTTCTCCAAAGAGATCTTAAATGATTTTGAAATATAAACTCATTATTTCCTTTATAAAAATCCTCTAATAATCGTATATTTCTTGGAATATATATTTCGTAAAGCAATAGTCTAGAAAAACCTAAAAAATCTCCATCACTAAAAATAGATTTTCCAAAATTAGACATATTTTCATGAAATAATTTTCTTTTAGGTAAAGACATTCTCGGAAAATCTAAAACTATCATTCCACCTATGTTTCTTAACTTAATTTCTGCCATACATTTCTTAAATGCCAAAAAACAAAAATCATATAGTTGATCTGTTGTATTTAAAATTAGTTTTTCTGTATCTATATCTATAAGCGTTGCGGCTTTAGTTCTTTCAATCCAAATTACACCACCACCCTCAATTTTAATATTTGGCTGTAGCGCATTCAAATATTGTGAATCTAAATTTAATGTGTCCCAATATATTGCATAACTATCATTTACAATGGGAATATCTTTAGTAAAATAAAGGTAGATAATTTTATCTACTATATCCATTTTTTCTATATTTTTTTTACAATCTTCAGATTTATCTAATAGTTTTGCTTGAATAGGTTTATCATCAAATTTATCGCTAACAATTATTATTTGAACTAAAGAATTTTCTTTGATTGCTTTAGTTACACCTCTTACTGTTACTATAGACTTATCCTTTAATCGTGCGCGAGCAACTCCACCATTTAATTTTTTAATTATATAAGCTTCATATACTTTTCCAATAATTGGAGGTGAAAGATCAAACCAAGAAATAAATTTTTTAATTTTTTTATCAAAAATTTCTACTATTCTTGTTTCCTCTGCACATTTATCTATTAATATAAAATGATTATAAATTTTATTTATCATTTCTAAATTCATATCCAACTGACAAAAGCATTCTGTATACCTCAGCCAATGGTAATCCTACAATATTACTATAAGATCCAGAAATAAAATTAATAAAAGAAGCCGCTACACCCTGGATTGCATACCCTCCAGCCTTCCCTTCCCACTCATTTGAATCTAAATAATATAAGATTTCTTTTGCATCTAATCTTTTAAATTTAACTATAGATTGAACTGTTTTTGTTCTTAAAATATTATTTGGGGTGGATATGGCAAAAGAGGTATATACTTTATGTCTCCTACCAGATAATTGTTTTAAACATGATTCCGCTATTTCTTTATTTATAGCTTTAGGTAAAACTCTTCTACCAAGTGATACAATAGTATCAGCTGTCAAAATAATAGATTGTTTATGCTGATCTTGAAAAATTATATTTTTCTCGATAGCCATTCTTTTCACATAATTTATTGGTAATTCTTTTGGTTTTATTATTTCATTTATTTCAGGAGGAAGAACCAAATCAAGATTAACACCAATTTGTTTTAATAAATCAGATCTTCTTTTTGATCCAGAACCAAGAATAAAATGTTTATTAATTTTTGGGTTATCCATAAAACAGCCTTTAAAAATTAAAAAACTATTTAAATCGAAATGTAATTCTACCTTTAGTTAAGTCATATGGAGTCATTTCTACGTTAACTCTATCACCAAGTAGAACTCTAATTCTATTCTTTCTCATTTTTCCGCTCGTATGAGCTAATACTTCATGCTCGTTATCAAGCTTTACTCTAAACATTGCATTGGGTAAAAGTTCTTCAACTATACCAGAAAATTCTATTAGAGCTTCTTTAGCCATATAACCTCTTTTAAATCTATTTAAAATGTAATCTGACCATTCTTATGAATTAGTCAAGATTTTTATATTAATTTTATCATATATTATTTATCAATTCTTAAAGATATTGACATTGCGTGAGCGTCTAAACCTTCTGCCTTGGCTAAAGTAACGGCGTGTTTTCCAATAATTGTAAGGTTTTTTTCATTACATTTAACAACTGTAGTTCTCTTATAAAAATCTAATACACTTAATCCACTTGAAAATTTAGCTGTCCCATTTGTAGGTAAAACATGATTTGGGCCGGCAACATAATCACCTACTGCCTCTGGTGTATTAAGACCAATGAAAATTGCTCCAGCATTTTTAATTTTATTAATATATTTTTCAGCTTTATTAAAGGCTAATTCTAAATGTTCAGGCGCTATAAAGTTTATTAATTCTATTGCTTCATCTATATTTTTAACAACTATTAATGCACCTTTATTATACCATGAAGTGCTAGCAATTTTAGATCTAGGAATATCCTCAAGAAATTTTTTAACAGAGACTTCAACTTTTTTAGCAAACTCTATACTATCAGTTATTAGAATTGCTTGTGCCTGCTCATCATGCTCAGCTTGAGATAACAGGTCAATTGCAATATGATCGGAACAAGCTGTATCATCACAAACAATCAAAATCTCGGATGGGCCAGCAATTGAGTCAATTCCAACTTTACCAAAAACTTGTCTTTTAGCTTCAGCAACATAAGCATTACCTGGACCAACAATTTTGTCTACTGCCTCTATTGTTTCAGTTCCATATGCTAATGCAGCAATAGAATGTGCTCCTCCCATACAAATAAAATCTGTTACACCTGCAATATGAGCAGCTGCTAAAACAATTGAAGAATTTTTTAAATCTGATATTGGGCTGACCATAACTCTTCTTTTGACACCTGCTATAAGTGCTGGAATTGCATTCATTAATACTGATGAAGGATAGATAGCTTTCCCACCTGGCACGTAAAAACCAACTGATTCAATAGGAGTGTATATCAAACCAAGTTTTACATCTAAATCATCAGAATAATTAATGTTTTTTGGTATCTGCTTTTTATGAAATAAACTAATTCTTTTAGCCGCAAAATTTAATGCCTGCTTTTGATCTTTTTGCAAATTATTATAAGCCAACTTTAATGTTGATTGATTTATTTTTAAATCTTGAACTTTTTCAGAATCAATACCATCTAATTGTTTTACCATTCCTAAAAGAGCTTTATCTCCAGATTTACGAATGTTTTTGATAATATCAATCACTATCTCATATATATTAAGGTTATAACCGTCACCTTTATTTAACAAAAGCTTCAATTCAGACTGAAAATTGATTTCTGATGTTTTTAGCATTTTAACTTGTTTTTCAATCATTAATTACTTGTCCTACTTTATCTATCCAAGGCTGAATTGAAGATGAATTTGTTTTTAAAAAACTTCTATTTACAGCTAACCTTGTTGAAACTTTACAAATCTCTTCAACTTCAACAAGACCATTTGCATTCAAAGTTGATCCTGTTTCTACTAGATCTACAATTCTTTTACATAAACCCATTGAAGGAGCTAGCTCCATAGCTCCATTTAACTTTATACACTCTGCATGCACTCCTCTAGATTCAAAATACTTGCGTGTCATATTAGGATATTTTGTGGCAACTCTAACATGACTCCAGGTTCTTGGATCTTCATTCATTACTACTTCCTTTTGCGCTGCAACTACCATTCTACATTTCCCAATATTTAGATCATAAGGTGAATAAACTTCTGAATGGTTAAATTCAGTTAAAACATCACTACCTACAAAGGCCATTTGTGCTGCCCCATATGCTAAAAAAGTTACTACATCAAAAGATCGCACTCTTATCAAATCAATATTGCTGATATTACTCTTAAATCTAAGTCTTCTATCTTTCTTGTCGAAAAATGATGCCTCTGGTTCTATCCCAACTTTAGTTAATATTGGCAGAACAACATCTAATATTCTACCCTTTGGCAAAGCTATAGTAAAATTACTATTTGCAACCATATTTAACCCCTTACTATAATATTATTTATGTTCTGGTCTTAATTTTGTCGGCCAAGGAATATCTATATCTTCTAAAACAGCAAAAATATTATCCAAGATTAACACAATCTCTACAGACAAAGAAAAATGTAAAGTTATTTTTTTATTTTTATATGAAATAGCTAATAAACTCAAAAATTCCATCTCTAATATCTTAGAAAAGTTAATATACTTAACATCCGTAACATTTGTTATTCGCAAACCAGAGATTACTCTATAATTAATGTCTTTCTCTTTTAACTTATTATCTTCAAGTTTTTCCCAGCAATATCTTGAAAGCGTAGCTAAAAACATGTTTTGTTTTTTATCAAATAACATCTCATCTTTTGAAATAATTGCATCTTGGCACAAATAAGAAAATATCTTTATATCTTCATTACTAATAGCTGTTAATTTAATTTTACTCTCAACAGTCATAAAATATATATCCTTTAACTAATTCAAAATGTTTATTTTGATCTTCTAATAATTGCTCCTAAATTTGATAATTTATCTTCTATTTTTTCATATCCTCTATCTAAATGGTGTATTCCATCAATTTCACTTGTGCCTAAAGCTGCTAAAGCTGCTAAAATCAATGACATAGAAGCACGAAGATCAGAAGCCATAACTTTTGAACCTTTTAATTCCTTTACACCAATAATTGAAGCTATTTGATTTTTAATAGAAATATTAGCTCCCATACGAAGTAATTCTGGAACATGCATAAACCTATTTTCAAAAATAGTTTCTTTTATAAATGCGCTACCACTAGCAATAGACATTAAAGCCATATATTGAGCTTGTAAATCTGTTGGGAAGCCAGGATGAGTTTGAGTTACTATATCATATGGCTCTGGTCTTTTAGATGATGTAATATTAATAGAATTTGTATCAATTTTAATTTCACTACCAGTATAATTTAGCACTTTTAAAAAAAATTCTAAATCTTTAGGTCTAATATGAGTTATTTCTATATTTCCCTTGGTCATACCAGATGCTATAGCAAAAGATCCAGCTTCTATTCTATCAGGAACAATTTCATGATCTACTGGGTTTAATTCATTAACACCATTTATAATAATCGTACTAGTTCCAACACCATTAATATCTGCTCCTGCAGAAATTAAACATTTAGCTAAATCAACTATTTCTGGTTCGTGAGCAGCGTTGATAATAGTAGTTTTTCCCTTAGCTAAAACAGATGTCATAATAGCACTTTCAGTGGCACCTACAGAAACTTTAGGGAAATCAATAAGCCCTCCTTTTAAACCTTCAGATCCAACTGAGGCTATAATAAACCCTGAATCATAATAAACATTAGCGCCTAAAGCCTCCATAACAAGCACATGCAAATCAATTGGTCTAGTTCCTATAGCGCAACCTCCAGGAAGAGGGACACGCGCTGAACCTTTAGATGCTAACAAAGGCCCTAAAACTAGTATTGAGGCCCTCATTTGTCTAACAAGCTCATATGAAGCCTCATTAATCTTAGGAGCACCATGAAAATTAACTTTTCCAAATTTCCAGCTATTGTTAATACCTAATTCGGCAAGTAGATTGGACATTAACCTTGTATCGGCTAAATCTGGCATATTGGATAAAGTAAAACCTTTATTCAAAATTAGTGATAAAGTCATTAGGGGAAGCGCAGCATTTTTGGCGCCACTAATTCTAACATTTCCTTGAAGTTGGGTTCCACCAGTTATAAAAATTTTCTCATTTGATTCATTTGAAAAATCATTCATAATATTATTTTATTTCTATTTTTTTTTATCATTAACATCAAGTCTTAAAACTCCTATTTTTGTTAACCTTTTTCCAATAATTTCATTATTATCTCTTTCAAAAATTTGTTGCTTTCGCAATTTTAAATTGTTTTGTAAAGAAGTAGATAATATATTTTTTTTTATTATTTTCTTTATCATAACTTTTTTTCTATTTCTATTTTAATTATCAAAAGTATAAATTTCTATTTAATAAAATATACTATAATAAAAAACTTGTCATACTGGAAAACATAATTAAGTTATAAATTAAATATAAGTTAGCCGTCATAGCTCCAGCGGTAGAGCGCGTCATTGGTAATGACGAGGTCACTGGTTCAAATCCAGTTGACGGCACCATATATTTTATATCTCAAATCAGTGTATCATAAATAAAAAAAATGAATAAATTTATATCTATCTAAATTAATTTAAGAATGATAATTGTATAAATATGCTTAATTCAACATCAATTTTGTTAAAGGAAAAATAAAATGGGAAAAGGAAATAATCAAAAAGGTAATAAAGAAGTTAAAAAACCTAAAAAAACAAAAGAAAAAGTATTAGCAACTTCAAATACAACAAGTAAAATTAACATTAAAAAACCGATTAAATAGGATTTAACTTTTTTGAAATCAGGTGATAAATTTTACTTAATTCAAAACCTTGATATTTATGCTGTAATTATAAATGAGAGACTTATGAATAATATACCTCATTATATCTTGTGATCCATAGAGGTCAATCAGAAAGCAAAACCTGCTTGAGCAAAGTAGCATTAGAAGTTTTTTATCAAAAACAACTTAAAAAGAAAAAAATTTTTTTAATATTCTAGGCCGAAGAAATTATTCTTTTCATATATTTCAGATAAAGGAAATAAAAACTCAGGACACATTTAGTTTACCATTCTGAATTATCACTCTTCTCTTAAAGTACCAGAAAGTTTTTTATTAACAGCAGTTATTAAATCAAAGCTTATTCTTTCTAAATCTTTGTCAGTTAATGTTTCATCAACAGGCTGAATTACGACTTTAATTGCAATAGATTTTTTGCCATTAGGAATCTTATCACCTTCATATATGTCATAAATAATAACATCTGATATTAATGTTTTATCTGAAGATTTTGCAACTTGTATTAATTTTTCCGATTCCATTAAATTATCTACAATAAAAGCAAATTCTCTTGTCACTGATTGAAGAGTAGCAACTTTTAACATCGGCCTAGCTGTTTTATTTTTTTTGGGGATAGGAATGTTGTCAGGAAAAATTTCAAAACCAATTATAGGAAATTTTAATCCATAAAAATCATTTATCTCTGGGTGAATTTGACCAAAATTAGCAATAATAGTTTGGCCTATTTTAAATGTTGCGCTTCTACCAGGATGAAAATAATGTGGGGCGTCGCTATATACTTTAAGACTCTTTTTCGGAACCCCAATACTATTTAGAGTTTCTAAGACATCTGATTTAATATCATAAAAATCAAACCTTACTGATGTTTTTTTCCAATCACGTTTAACTTTATTCCCTAATCGAATCCCTGAAATAGTATTTAATTGCTCATTGGGGTTATCTCCGATGAAAATTGGGCCAACCTCAAATATAGAAATATCTTCAATTCCTTTATTAATATTCCTCTGCGCTGCTTGTATCAAATTTGGAAGTATAGATGGCCTCATATCGGTTAACTCTGATGAAATAGGGTTAACTAATTTAAGAGAAGGGTTACCTCCATTAAATTGCTTTGCCATGACATCGTTTAAAAATGAAAAAGTTATCACTTCATTATAACCTCTGTTCGCAAGTATTCTTGTTGCGAAGAAAGATTGACGATGCTTTAATTTCATTGCTGGTTTTGCAATGTAATTCTTTCTGGTTAACATAATTGTAGGTATAGAAGAATACCCATTAACTCTTATGATCTCTTCTACAATATCTGCGGCACCATCTATATCAGATCTCCATGAAGGAACAAAAATATTCCAAACATTTTTATTTATTTCAATTTTAAAGCCTAATTTTGTTAAAATTATTTCTGCAGTTTTATTTTCAATAATAACACCACTTAATTTTAATATTTTACTTGGTTTAAATATAATTTTTTTAGCCTTATGATCTTTTTGAATAGCAACTACTTTGCTAACTTTTCCTCCGCAAATTTTCTGTACCATTAATGCAGCATAATTCATGACTAATTCTGGAGATTCATAGTCAAGGCCTCTTTCAAATCTATAACGTGCATCTGAATTGATATTTAGCTTTCTACCTGTTTGAGCAATTGATATAGGATCAAAAATAGCTGCTTCCAAGAACATATGAGTAGTGCTTTCTGTTACACAAGTTCTTTCTCCCCCCATTATTCCAGCTAGATCATCAACACCGTGTTTGTCAGATATAACTAACATATCATTATCTAGATCGTATATTTTACCATTGAGAGCGTAAAACTTTTCTCCCGTTTTAGATTTTTTTATAGTAAGATCATTTCCTTCTATTTTATCTATGTCATAAGCATGTAGTGGCCTACCTAAATCAATCATTATATAATTAGTAATATCAACTATAGAAGATATAGGCCTTTGATCAACTGCCAGTAATCTGTTTTTCATCCATACAGGGGATTGTTTGTTTTCTAAATTTTTAAAAGATCTTCCAAATATTTTGGGACATAAGTATTGTTCTTTTTCTTTTAGATCAATTTTCCAGTTAATTGAACTTTCAAATTCTCCTTCAACTTCAAAAACTGTTAGCTCCTTTAAAGTCCCAATTCCACTTGCAGCTAGATCTCTTGCGATCCCTCTAACGCCTAAGCAATCTCCCCTATTAGGGGTTATTTCAATTTCAATTACAGGATCATTTAAATGAAGAATTTCTGCAACTGGTAATCCAATTTTTGTTCCCATAGGTAACTCGATAATACCTTCATGCTTATCTGATATGATAAGTTCTTTTTCAGAACAAAGCATACCGTTAGATGGCTCTCCTCTAATATTACCTGTTTTCAAAGTAAAATTTGAACCTGGAATAAATGTTCCAACATTAGCAAAAACACCTATCATTCCTGACCTTACGTTAGGTGCACCACAAACCACCTGAATTTTATTATTACCATCAAAAATATGACAAATATTTAATTTATCTGCATTTGGATGCTTATTAACTTCTAAAACTTTGACTGATATAAACTCTTTAAGATCTTCAGCTAAATCAAATACAGAGGCTACTTCAAGTCCTAGTTTAGGTAAAGATTCTACGATTTCGTCTATTGTACAATCCGTCTCAAGATGGTCTTTGAGCCAGTTCCATGTTAACTTCATGAAAAAACACCATTTAAACCAGAATGTAAACTTGGGTTATCCACAGGGATAAAACCATAATGCTTTAACCACCTTAAGTCACTATCATAGAAAGGTCTTAAATCTGGAATGCCATACTTTAGCATTGTTAATCTTTCTAATCCCATCCCAAATGCAAAACCTTGATATACATTAGGGTCTATTCCAATCCCTTCTAAAACTCGAGGATGAATCATTCCTGAACCTAATATTTCTAACCAATCTTCGCCTTCTCCTATTGAAAGACTTCCATCTTTTTCTTTTCTACAACCAATATCAACTTCAGCTGATGGTTCTGTAAATGGAAAATAACTCGGTCTAAAGCGAACAGGAAGGTTTTTTTCATTAAAATAAGATCTACAAAACTCAATCAAACAACCTTTTAAATGTCCCATATTAATATCTTTGCCCAGAACTAACCCTTCACATTGATGAAACATTGGCGAATGAGTTGCATCGTGATCAGATCGGTAAGTTCTTCCAGGTATAATGTATCTTATTTCATCGAATTCTTTTAAGTTAAGCTTTTCCATTGTCCTAATTTGAACAGGACTAGTATGCGTTCTTAAAACTTTTCTATTTCCATCTTTGTCTGGTAGCAAATAAAAAGTATCATGCTCCTGGCGTGCTGGATGTTCTTTAGGAATATTTAATGCTGTAAAATTATAATAGTCTGTTTCAATATCAGGGCCATCAACAATCGAAAAGCCCATATCTGCAAATATAGCACATAATTCTTCTATAGTCCTAGAAAGCGGATGTAAGGTTCCTAAATCCCTATCTTGTGATGTCAAAGTCACATCTATTTTTTCACTGTTAATTCTTTCATTTAAGAGATTTTTCTTAAACGATAAGCTTTTCTGTTCAATCATTTTATTTATATTGAACTTAATTTCGTTTACTAAAGATCCAATTTCTTTTTTTGATTCTTCATCATAGTCTCTTAAATTTTTTAAGTGAGCAGTAATAGAACCTTTTTTACCTAAGCTATTCACTCTAATTTCATCAAGAGTTTTTAAATCTAAGCAATCTAAGATTAAATGATTAATCTCATCTGATAATTTAATAAGATTTTCTTTTAATTCAGCAATCATAATTAATTTAAAACCTGAAATTAAGAATACAACAATAATATAATTAAATTATTGAGTAATATACTAAAATTTAAGAACTAGCTGCTTTTGCTTTTGAAACTAAGCCTTCAAAAGCTAGTGGCTCATATACAGCAATATCAGCTAATATTTTCCTATCAATTTCTATTCCTGCAAGCTTTAGTCCATTCATAAACTTTGAATAATTCAATCCATATAAACGTGATCCAGCATTAATTCTTTGGATCCAAAGCCCTCTAAAAGTACGCTTCTTGTTTCTTCTGTCTCTATAGGCATATTGACTTGCCTTTTCTACAGCTTGTGTAGCAACAGTAAATATATTTTTTCTAGCACCATAATAACCTTTAGCTGCTTTAATTACTTTTTGATGTCTAGCATGGGTTGTTACACCTCTTTTTACTCTTGCCACGATATTATCTCCTTATTTAAGCGTATGGAATAAACTGTTTTACTATTCTTGCGTCACAATCCTTTAGAATCATAGTTCCACGAGCTTGTCTTTTCATTTTTTGAGAACGTTTACGTAAATTATGACTTAAGAAAGCTGGGCTACCCCTAACTTTTCCTTTTGCTGTAAGACTAAAACGTTTTTTTGCACCACTTTTTGTTTTCAATTTAGGCATTTTGATCTCTTTGCTAACATATTAATTCTTATCTAGATTACATGCTTATACATAAGCATTGTAAAGTTATCAACCCCAAGATTATTATATTTATCGTAATTTTATATTATATTTACTTTGGGGCTAAAACCATCACCATTTGTCTGCCTTCTAACTTAGGCATTGCTTCAATTTTACATAATTCTTCTGTGTCATCTTTAACTCTATCCAATACAGTTGCACCTAGTCCTTGATGAGCCATTTCACGTCCTCTAAATCGCAAAGTTATTTTCACTTTATCACCATTATCAATAAACTTTTTAACTTGCTTCATTTTTACTATAAAATCATTGCTATCTATATTAGGCCTAAGTTTTATTTCTTTAACTTCTATAATTTTCTGTTTTTTCTTAGCCTCATTCTTTCTTTTTTGAGCTTCATATTTATATTTACCATAATCCAAGATTTTGCAAACTGGAGGATCTACATTTGGTTGAATTTCGACTAGGTCTAAACCTAAGTTTTCTGCCATTTTCATAGCCTCAACCATTGATATTACCCCTAACTGTTCCCCATCAGCCCCTATACACCTAATATTTTCAGCATCGATAGAATCATTGATCTTTGGGCCACCTTTAGATGGCGGAGCATTATTTAAACCTACTATATGAAATTCTCCCTTATATTTTATTGTTAAAAATTATTATTACACTATTTTACAATTAATTGTTAATATCTTTTAAAATATTTATGAAATAGTAACAATTCAACTTAAGTATATCTATACAGTTATCTTAAATCAGGCGGCAAACATTTAGTTACCAAACCTTCAATGAATTCAACAAGACCTAAATTTTCTTGATTGTTTGACCCTAAATATCTGATAGCAACACTCGAATTTTCTTCTTCTTTTTTACCAACCACTACAATTATAGGAATACCGTTATTAGAGTGCTCTCTTATTTTGTAACCTATTTTTTCATTTCTCAAGTCAATTTGATTTCTTATACCTGCTTTATCTAAGTCTTTTTCAATAGATAAAATATAATCATTTGTTAAATCAACAATTGAACACACAACGACTTGAACTGGAGCTAACCATAAAGGCATTCTACCCGAGTATTGCTCGATTAGTATACCAATCCATCGTTCGAGGGATCCTAATATTGCTCTGTGGAGCATTACAGGATGTTTCTTTTGACCATCCTCATCAATATAGTTTGCTCCCAACCGATTAGGCAGTACAAAATCTACCTGAAGCGTTCCACATTGCCAATCTCTTCCAATAGCATCGGTTAAAACAAACTCTAACTTTGGTCCATAAAATGCACCTTCTCCAGGGTTAAGAGTATAATCTATTTCAGCAGCTTTTATAGCAACTAAAAGTGCCTCTTCAGCTTTATCCCATGTTTGATCATCCCCAGCACGCTTTTCTGGTCTATCAGAAAACTTTACTCTTAGGTCACTAAAACCAAAGTCTTTGTATATTTCTTGCAATAACTCACAAAATCTAACGCATTCAGAAGTTATTTGAG
>Ga0209403_10005109_pt1 | contig 13859 bp, 10 predicted proteins | sample ArcticOcean_MG_C_8_FD_187440 | JGI IMG/M metagenome (GOLD analysis project Ga0209403, IMG submission 187440) | Marine microbial communities from western Arctic Ocean - ArcticOcean_MG_CB11_86 (SPAdes) (version 2) | ecosystem: Environmental > Aquatic > Marine > Oceanic | place: Arctic Ocean... | reverse complement strand
CAAAGTCTCTAAGTGGTCTTGTAGTGTTAGATTTTAAAAAATCTATTTTTTTTCCTTTTAAAAATCCACTAATTATTCTCATTTAGATTTTATCACTCTCCAGCCGATATCGCGTCTAAAAAATCCATATCTCCAATTAATTTTTTTCATTATTTTATAAATCTGATTTCTAATCTCTAAAAACCTGCTACCTAAAACAACTACATTTAAAACACGACCACCAGTAGAAACTAAAGAATTATTTACAAATTTTGTCCCCGCATGAAATATCGTGACCCCATCAATCTCACTTACCTTGTTCAGGTTTTTAATTTCAGAGCCATTTTGGTATGTGCTGGGATAACCATTTGTAGCCATAACTACCACTAAGGCAGCCTCTTCTTTCCACGAAAGGTTAATATCTACAAGCTTTCCAGTGACAGCAGCATCTATAGCTTCAACAATATCAGAATCTAAACGTGCCATTAATACCTGACATTCGGGATCGCCAAAACGGACATTAAATTCTAACGTTTTAACTTCACCGTCTTTAATCATTAAACCAGCAAATAAAATTCCTTTAAAGGGACAGCCTTCGGAAGACATTGCATTAATAGTTGGTTGTATTATGGTTGTCATTATTCTTGTAGCAGTAGCGTTAGTCACAATAGTTGCTGGAGAATACGCGCCCATACCACCTGTGTTAGGTCCTTTATCACCGTCATAAGCTGTTTTATGGTCTTGTACTGAAATTAAGGGTATGGCTGTTTTGCCATCGACCAGCGCAAAAAAGCTCACTTCTTCGCCATCTAAGAATTCTTCAATAACGACTTCTTTACCCGCATCACCAAAGATTTTTTTATTCATAATCTGATCTAGGGCGTCAATGGCTTCTTTTTCTGTATTGACTATTATTACCCCCTTACCTGCCGCCAGGCCGCTGGCCTTGATGACAATGGGTGTATTGTGTTTGCGTATATAAGCTGTGGCCTGATTGAAATCTGTAAAGCATTCAAAAGCTGCAGTTGGGATATTATATTTCTTAAAGAGCTCTTTCATAAATGCTTTTGATCCCTCGAGTTTTGCTGCATTAGCGTTCGGACCAAATGCTTTGATATTTTCTACTTCTAACGCATCTACTAAACCGAGGACGAGGGGGACCTCAGGTCCAATTACAACTAAATCAATGTTATTTTCTTTGGCAAACGTCACTATACCTGAAACGTCATTGTCTGGAATATTTACGCATTCGGCGATGTTTGCTATGCCGGCATTACCAGGGGCACAATAGAGTTTATTGCATTTTGGAGAGTTAGATATAGCCCAGCAAAGAGAATGTTCACGTCCACCGCCACCCACAATAAGTATATCCATTTACAAACTCCAATATATTATCGTATTGTCCTCCAAGCATTTTGTACCATAAATTATCAATAAGCCATGATCGATAATGATAAAAATATTGTTCATGCAGAAACCTCGGGCGATAACCGTCCAATTTTTTCTGTTAGTGAAATTTCTCAGGCCCTTAAACGATCTGTAGAAGAAAAGTTCTCCCATGTCCGTGTGCGTGGAGAAATTTCTAGGTTCACACTGGCCCGTTCTGGCCACATGTATATGACTATGAAGGATGAGAGTTCGGTATTGGACGCTGTTTGCTGGAAAGGTACGTCAAGCCGCCTTTCAATAAAACCTGAAGATGGTATGGAGGTGGTGGCGACCGGACGTTTGACGACGTATCCCGGTCGTTCTAATTATCAAATTGTGATTGAGCAACTGGAGGTTGCTGGTGAAGGCGCACTTTTAAAGCTTCTCGAAGATCGTCGTAAAAAACTTCTCGGGGAAGGTCTTTTTAATCAGGAGCTTAAAAAGGAATTGCCTTATTTGCCGGACTGTATCGGAGTTGTGACTTCTCCAACAGGGGCTGTTATTCAAGATATTTTACACCGGCTAGATGATAGGTTTCCCCGACATGTATTGTTATGGCCAGCAAATGTGCAGGGTGACGGAGCTGCTGAACAGATAATAGCGGGAATAGAGGGTTTTAATTGTATAAAGAGGGGAGAAAATGTGCCTAGACCCGATCTTCTTATTATTGCCCGTGGTGGTGGTAGTCTGGAGGACCTATGGGCATTCAATGAAGAAGCGGTTGTGCGTGCTGCTGCTGTTAGCGATATTCCATTGATTTCGGCCGTTGGCCATGAGACTGATACAACATTGATCGATTTTGCTTCAGATAAACGCGCTCCCACTCCATCCGCAGCGGCTGAAATGGCGGTTCCAGTGCGTGCTAATTTGATTGAAACACTCACAACTTCTGGTGCTCGTCTACACCGGGCCATGAATAGATCCTATAGGGATAATAGGCGTGATATTGAGAGTGTGTCACGGGGGCTCCCAAATCTAACACGAGTAGCAGAAGAAGCTACCCAACGGCTCGATCACTGTTTTGAGCGATTAATTAACGTAAAAGACATTCATTTCAAAAACCTTTCGTCTGAGATTTTACGACTATCGATCGGGCTTGTTAGTCCAACTCAGTATATTGCAGTAAAACAAAATGAATTTGCTAGTCAAATTCGAGCATGGCGCCGCGGCGTTAGCGCGTTTGTTGAAAAAAAATCGCATGAACTTGATCTTGCCTCCGTAAAATTGGAGGGTGTCTCGTTCCAACGAGTATTGGATCGTGGATTTGCACTAGTGACAGATTTTCACGAGCAGCCCGTTCTTTCTGCAGCCTCGACGAAGCCTGGAATGAGTATAGGCATAAAATTTAGTGATGGTGATGTCAGTGGTACTGTTTCGAGTAAAAGCAGGTTGAGAGAAAAGAAAAATAAACCCATCGGAAAACGAAGCTTAAATAAGGATAATGGATCACAAGGTTCCCTTCTATGATTTGGGCGCGAGTTTCTTTTTTATTGGTTTTATTTATTTATTCAACGTCTGTTGCCAGCCAATTAAAGTTGACTGGTAAAATGATACAAGGTGGATTGGTTATCGGTTGGGCGACGCCAGGAGTAAAAATACATCTTGACGGCAGACCTATAACCCAATCCGATGAAGGTGATTTCTTAATAGGGTTCTCTCGTGATGCTAAACCTAGTTTTAAATTAGAAATTTTTTCCAAAGGTGGTTTGTCTCATAGTCGGTTACTTTCAATCGGGCAGCGTCATTATGATATTCAACGAATTGATGGTTTGTCGAAACGAAAAGTGACACCTAATGCAAAAGATTTAGATCTAATAAGGCGTCAGAGTGAGCTTATTAGTAAAGCTCGCCTAGAATCTGTAATGGAACCATATTTTACCGCAGGTTTTATTCGTCCTATTGTAGGACGGGTAACTGGTGTTTTTGGATCGCAGCGCATACTGAATGGCAAACGAAAGCGTCCTCATTTTGGTCTAGATATTGCGGCACCTGAGGGTTCAGCTATCAAAGCTGCATCTGATGGAGTAGTTGTTTTTGTCCATAAGGGCATGTTTTTTAATGGTAAAACGGTTATTATTAATCATGGATTGGGTTTACGCTCAACTTATATCCATATGAGTTCAATTACCGTGAAGCCTGGTATGAAGGTCACAAAGGGACAAATTGTTGGTACAGTCGGCAAGACTGGCCGAGCTACAGGCCCACACCTTCATTGGGGATTGCAATTAAATCAAACGCCACTTGATCCTGAACAATTATTAAGGGATTAGTTAATGTTCATTTGGCCAGCGATTATGAACCCACAGCCATTGTTCTGGGTGTTGTTTAATCCAGTTATCTAGATGATTATTTACCTCTGTCATTAAGTGAAGAATATCGGATTGTTTATCACCGGTATTTGGGTGAATTAAAGGTGGGTGGATGGTGACCCGGAAGTTGGCACCTTTCAATCTTTCAACTTGTACGGGAACTACCGGACAATTGAAACGTAGCGCCAATTGTGCAAGTGCTGGAGCCGTCATAGCATTACGCCCCATAAATGGAACTTCAATACCATCATTCATTTTTTGGTCTACTAACATAGCAAGATGCTGACCTTTGCTAAGTGCACGCAGAATATCTTTTGCACCGCCTGGGCCTTTGGGAAAATATTGTCCTCCAGTGCTCAGACGTCCTCTTTGAACTAAACGATCAAAGAATGGATTATTTGCCCGGCGGTAAATTAAATGTAGTGGCAATCCTCTTTTTGTAGAAACGAGGGGGACTAATTCCCAATTAGCTAAGTGGCCACTAAAGGCTATACCGGGCTCGTTATCGTCACGTGCTTGATCTAATATTTTTCCTCCAATCACCTCAACTCGGCTATTTTCTGCATATGGATTAAATTTTGCCAGATGAGGGTGTTCTCCTGCGGTCCGGCCTAGATTATCCCACATCCCATCTATAATTTTTTCGATTTCATATGAATTTAATAAAGGAAAAACAATGGCTAGCTCTCGACGGGCATTTCCTGTAACCCTTAATCTGGGGCCAATTTGGCGCCCCATCCAACCGCCTAGGGCCGAGGCCCAATCTAGTGGAAGTATAGTAAAAAAAGCGTTTAAAATCCACGCTATGACAGCCTGGCTAGGGTGCAAAATAAATTTGCGAAACCATGTTTTCATATAATTTTATCTCGTCGTATTTTAAAGTATTTAGATAAATGGTTTTAAGATGCTATCTAGCGCACTTCTATCTGTCCAGTCGAGTGTTACAGGTAAGACTGCAATTTTCTTTTGTTGTGAGGTGGTTAAACGGACGTAATCTTTTGAAGTTGTAATTAATTGTGCATTTTCTATTTGGGCTATTTCGAGTAATTTGGATATTTCGTTTTTTGTATACTGATGATGATCAGCAAAATCTCTTTTTCCGATTATATTACAGCCCATTTTAATTAAGGTATTATAAAATTTCTCAGGGCGCCCAATACCCGTAAAAGCAAATAATTTCTTATTGCGTAGCGGCTCAGAATTGACATCGGGTTCAAGTTGAGCTGTAAAAATTTTAATAGGATTTCGTGATGAATAGTTGATAATATTTGATAACGTGGCTTTGAGATTTAATCGATCTTCACCGATGATAACAACAGCATTTGCTCTGGAAAGTCCAGCAGTTATACCTTCTCTTAACGGCCCTGCTGGGATTAGGCGTCCGTTGCCAAAACCTACTTCCCCATCAATAACGACGAAAGACAGATCTTTTTTTACTGATAGATTTTGAAACCCATCATCCATCACAATAATTTCTGCTCCCATTTTGTGGGCTAATCTAATGCCGGCTTCTCGGTTTGCACTTATCCAGGTTGGCGCGATCTCGGATAATAATAAAGGTTCGTCGCCAACCTCATTTGCTGTATGAGATTTTGAATTTACCAAGAGTGGTCCGTGAAGGGATCCTCGATAGCCGCGGCTTATGAAGTGAACAGATTTGTTATTAAATTTTAGAGCGTTGCAAATAGAAAGAGCCGTTGGTGTTTTCCCATGACCACCTGTTACTAAATTTCCAATGCATATAACGGGGATTGGCGCTTGCCATGGTTTGGCGCGATCTTGGATTATTGCACGTGTTAATCCGTAGATCCAACTCATCGGTGCTAATACGAATGACAATGCCAAATTTTTTTGGTTGTACCAAAATTTAGGTGTCCGCATGGGTTGTCACCAAAACTTTATTAATTTCCTCAGCCACTGAATTTACTACTTCAGATTGGGAATTCACAAAATCGTGACCGATGCGGATCATATTGTCTCGCTTTTTATGGTCTGATAATAAATTAGAAATTGCCTCTGTAAGTTCTTCGGCGGTGTTAACTTGAACGGAACAACCAAGTTTAATCATTTGCTCGGACATCCATTGGAAATTTGTCATATGCGGACCATGGAGGACTGCGCAGTTTAGGTTTAATGCTTCTAGAGGATTCTGGCCACCAAGTGGAACTAAAGATTTACCCATAAAAACGATTTCAGTTAGTCGATAAAATAAGCCAAGTTCTCCTATGGTATCAGCGATATAAATATTAGTTGCGTTGGTTATTAAGTCGCCTTTAGAACGCAATATGTTGTTAGCCGTTATTGGCTCAATCGCGCAGAGTATTTCTGGTCCCCTCGTCGAGTGCCGCGGGATTATAATGGTTAGAAGATCTGGGTATCTCGATTTCAAATTGTTATGGGTCGTTGCAATGATTTTTTCTTCGCCGGCATGGGTGCTAGCTGCTAAACAAACAGGACGGTTTCCGATATCCGATCGGAGTGAATCAAGGGCCTCTGTGTTGGCAGGTAAAGGGGGCACGGCGAATTTTAAATTACCAAGGTTTTTTGAATTAGGTGCTCCTAGTTGATTTAGTCGGTCGACATCATTATCTGACTGCCCGAGACACAGCGTAAAGCATTGCAACAAGGTTTTAATCAAGCCCGGTGCACGTTGCCAACCCGTAAAGGATTTATTCGAAATACGTCCGTTTACTAATACCATAGGTATATTGCGCTTTCGCGTTTCTGTAATAATATTTGGCCAGAACTCACTTTCTGCCCAAAGAGCAATATCTGGTTTCCAATGGTCTATAAAACGTCGAACATATGGTGGTCGGTCGATTGGAATATATTGATGAAAAGCTCTTTGTGGTAGGCGACTTTCCATTAGTTGGGCTGATGATACTGTTCCCGTTGTCATCATTAAGTGGTAATTTACATGTTCTTTTAATAATTTATCGATTAATTGTAGCATAGAAATTGCTTCACCAACGCTTGCTGCATGAAGCCAAATCAGTGTTCCAGAAGGGCGGCTAGATGTAGATATGCCGAAACGCTCATTAATCCGCTCATTATCTTCTTTACCATTGCCTTTACGCCAATTGAGATAAAATAAAATAAATGGTACTCCCAAAATGGTTGCTATCCGATAGATTTTAAGAATCATCGGATAGTTTCTCCACTTTCAGGCTCTGGGGTTTGTTGTCCTACTAGTTTATCTGCAGATTTAGTGAGTTGAGTAAGTCGCTCTTCTAGTTTTTGGCGCGCAGCCTCTATTTCCATTTTGTCTGCTTTTTTCGAAATTTCAATTGGTTCGCCCCATATAAAAACACCCTTTGCGAAGGGTAACGGTAAAACAAAACGATCCCAGCTTTGAAATATTTTCCATTTTGATGAACTATAACTTATTGGTAATATTGGGGTCCCGGATAATTTGGCGAGTGCAATTGCTCCATAACCGGCACGCATACGCGGACCTCTTGGGCCGTCCGGCGTAATGCCTACATAATTACCTTTACCTAGGGCGCTCACCATCGAACGCATTGCTAAAGCGCCTTTATTTTTCCCTGAGTTTTCTAGAACCTTAAAGCCAAGGCGTTTAATCGTTTTGGCAATTAGTTGCCCATCGGGATGGGTAGAAATTAGCATATAAAAAGACGAATTATATGGCCAGGCAAAGGACATCATTAGCAAACGGCCATGCCAAAAACATGTGATAAATGTTTTTCCTTCATTGATTAATTTTTCTGGGATTACTTGGTTTTCAACCCTCCACTGCCCACTAGCATGGATGAAGCGAATGTATAGGCTTCCCAATAAACAAGTGAAGTTTCTTAATGCGCTATTTCGTGAAATTGTTTTTATAAATCTTGGTGTTGCCATAATTATGTATTAACCATCTACAATTAGTTGTTTATCGTTCTTTGTTGTGATTAAGGAGGATTCATCACGGAACTGCATTTGATAAAGTCGCGCATAAATACCATTTTGCGCAATTAATTCAGCATGGGAACCAGATTCCTTGATAGTTCCTTTATCAATTACATGGATTAAATCGGCATCCATGACGGTTGAAAGACGATGGGCAATCACCAGTGTTGTTCGGCCTTGCATTAATTTAGCTAGAGCGGTCTGGACATTGCGTTCAGATTCGGTGTCTAAAGCAGATGTTGCTTCATCTAGAAGAAGAATAGGAGCATTCTTGAGCATTGCGCGTGCGATTGCTAAGCGTTGTCTTTGGCCGCCAGAAACTTTGGTACCACGTTCACCAACATAAGTATTATAACCATCAGGCATGCTCATTATAAATTCATGAGCCGAGGCATTTTTAGCGGCATTGATTATTTCATCTTCGGAGGCGTCCTGACGCCCATAAGAGATATTGGAACGGATGGTATCATCAAAAAGTGTTATATCTTGGCTCACAAGTGCAATGGCGCCGCGCAAACTTTTTAGCGTCACATTTCGGATATCAATGCCATCAATGCTGATTTTACCACTATCGATATCATAAAACCGCGGTATTAAGTTGAGAACTGTCGATTTTCCTGCACCCGACATACCAACTAGTGCGACCGTTTTTCCGGCGGGCACATCAAAGTCAACGTTCAAAAGGGCAGTTTTTTTTGTGATATAGGAAAAATGAATATTCTCAAGTTTGATCTGACCGCCCGTAACGGTAAGCGCTTGGGCATCCGGTTTCTCAATGATTGTGGGCTGACGATCCAGAAGTTTAAATAAGCGGTCTGCTCCGGCTAGACCTTCTTGCAGACTTGCATTCAAATTAGCCAGCCGTTTCATTGGTTCGTAAGCTAGCAGTAATGCAGTGATAAAGGAGAAAAATGTACCGGCATCCATATTGTCATGAATGACTTGATAGCCGCCATAGGCAATAACCATTGTAATTGCTATGCCGCCCAGACTTTCCATGACTGGGCTGGCTAGTGCGCGGACGCGCGCTGATTTAAAGACCAAAATGAAAATTCGTTCAGCAATTTCACGCACCCGATCCTTTTCGTACTCTTCCATGCTGTAGGATTTAACAACGCGTGCACCTTGAAAAGTTTGTTCAAGAAGGGTCGTAAATTGCCCCATTTCTTCTTGTGTATTTATCGTGACTTTACGGATACGTTTGCCTAGACGGACAATGGGGATAACGGCAATAGGAAAAACTATAAATGCCAAGGCGGCTAAGCCCCAGTTTTGCCAAAACATAACACCAACCAAGCCTATGAGTGACAAGAAATCTTTACCAAATGCCGTTAGAGCATTAGAGACTGCAACACGCATCATATTAATATCTATAGTGAAACGTGAAATTAAATTACCTGTGGGTAGGTTATGGAAGAAATTGAGTTCCATTCGGGTGAGGTGTGCATATAGGCGATGCTGAGTATCGGTGATGATGCGTTGGCCCACGTAGCTCATCAAAACCGATTGGCCGTAATTAGCTATACCTTTGATAGTGAAGGTAACAAAGACTGCGCAAGAGATTATCCAAAGTAATTCTTCGTTTTTTTCAACAAAAACGTCATTTATAATCGGCTTCATTAGCCAAGCACTGGTTGCTGTTGCGGCGGCAACTAACGCCATGCATATGAGCGCAAATCCGATCCAGTTAATATACGGACGTATGCTTTCCCGAATTAGCCGCGACATCAGGGCATAAGTAGTATTACTTTGGATTTGCGGCTTAATACTCAAGGTATTGATTTCCTTGTGTTTATGAGACGTTCAGCCTTAAAATTATGAACCAACACAGTTCTTTCCGGAACATAACACGACATTTGATAGAAAGTCACTTAACACCCAATAAATAAATATATTAAGTATTACTTTTTCATTTCCTTAATTTTTTATCGTTTTAAAAAGTATTATTTTCCAGCTAAAATCATACCATCAATTCTTAACGTTGGAGCATCTACTCCGTAGCGATATTCTAGATCATTTGCCGTGGTTAAATTAAGGAACATATCATTTAGATTTCCAGCAACGGTGACTTCGCTTACGGGGATGGTAATCTCTCCGTTTTCAATCCAGTAACCTGATGCTCCTCGGCTATAATCGCCGGTCAGGTTATTAATTCCCATCCCAATTAACTCTGTTATATACAGCCCACTTTTAATGTCACTTATGAGTTCGTTAGGTGAAATATTGCTGGGTTCAAGGTAAATATTCGTTGCCGATGGTGAGGGTGGTGAGCCGGTTCCTCGTGAAGCGTGACCTGTCGTCTCAAGACCCAATTGTCGAGCAGAGCGAAGATCTAACAACCAAGTTGTTAGTCGGCCGTTGTCGATAATTTTGCGTTTTTTATTCATAACGCCTTCTGCGTCAAAAGGTTTTGATCGTAGGCCCCGTATTCGGTGGGGGTCATCAAAAATCGAAATATTATCTGCATAAATTTTCTTACCCATTTTTTCTTTCAGAAAGCTGGTGTCTCTTGCAATTGCAGAGCCGTTTATGGCACTTAATAAATGCCCTACAATACCACGTGATACACGGGGATCATATACTACGGGAACCTGAGCAGTTTGAGCCTTTTTGGGGTTTATTCGCTTGACGGCTTTATTACCGGCGTTGCGACCGATTTCTTCGGGAGAAATCATATCGTTTGCGTAAACTGCACCGGTATAATCATAATCCCGCTCCATTTCTACCCCTTTACCAGCCAAAACAGAGGCGCTGAGCGAATAGTGGGAGCCGGAATAAACTTGAGAAAAACCGTTGGTGGCGGCAACAGAAACCGTGGCCTTTCCCCAACCAGCTTCCGCGCCTTCGGAATTGGTAATTCCAGGGATGGCTCGTGCTGCGTCTTCGGCTCGGTTTGCCCAATCGACAAGAGTTTCTGTGGTTGGCTCACTGGGGTCGTAACTATCAACATCTATGATTTTCGTGACTAATTGGTCTTTATTTGCAAGACCACAATATGGATCTTCAGGGACCACTTTTGCCATGTAAATCACACGATCAATTAATTCTTTTAAGGCCTCTGAGCTGCTGTCGGATGAGGAGACGATTGCTTGGCGTTTGCCGAAAAATACACGAAGACCAATGTCTGAGCTTTCGGAGCGCTCTAATTTCTCAGGATTACCAAGTCGTTGAGCGACCGTTAAAGATTGGCTTTCAATATGAACGGCATCCGCTGCATCCGCGCCTTTTGCGAGTGCTTTTGCAAGTAAGTCTTCGAGAAGATTTAGCATAGCTTTATTATTGGTCATATGGCATTTTCCTAATAAATTTTATGTTATTTTTTCCAGATGGGCGAACCACTACCAGGTAAACCGAGGTTGTCCCATATACTGGAGATCTTCTCAATCACCTCATCAGTCATTTGAATTCTAACACCCCAATCTCTGTCAGTCTCTGGTGGAATTTTATTGGTCGCATCCATTCCAATTTTTCCGCCAAGGCTAGCTTTGGGAGAGGCGAAGTCAAGGTAATCAATCGGGGTATTTTCTATCATTGTTATATCGCGAACGGGATCCATCCGGGTAGATATTGCCCAAATAACATCTTCCCAATTGCGTACATCGATATCTTCATCAACGACGATAACAATTTTTGTGTAAAGAAATTGTTGCAGAAAGGACCAGACGCCCATCATAATACGTTTGGCATGACCAGGATAGGCCTTTCTAATAGACACAACAGCAACGCGGTATGAGCAGCCTTCTGGAGGCAGCCAAAAATCAATTACTTCTGGGAATTGTTGTATAAATAGTGGAATAAAAAGATCGTTAAGTGCTTCACCGAGGATCGACGGTTCATCTGGTGGGCGTCCTGTAAAAGTTGATAGATATATTGGATTTTTGCGCATAGTAATAGCGCTGATGGTAAAGACTGGAAACTTTTCAACTGAATTGTAGTAACCCGTATGATCGCCAAATGGTCCTTCATTCTCATAATTATCCAAAGATACGTGACCTTCGAGGATAATTTCTGCTTCAGCTGGAACTTTTAATGGCACAGTCTTGCAATCGACCAATTCGACTTTCTGCTTTCTAAGTAAACCAGCAAATTGATATTCAGACATGGTATCCGGCACCGGGGCAACCGCGGCTATGATTGTTCCTGGATCGGCCCCTATTACTACTGCAACTGGCATATTTTCACTTTGCTTTGAGTGATGTTGGGCTCCACCACGATGTTTGAGCCAGCGCATTAATGTAGTATTTTTACCGGTGACCTGCATACGATAAATACCAAGATTAAAACTATCCATTTCCTTGGAATCTGTGCCTTTCGTGACTACCAATGGCCAAGTGATTAAGGGAGAGGGCTCATTCGGCCAACAAGTTTGGATTGGTAGGTTATAAAGATCAATATTACCCCCTTCGAGAATTATTTCCTGACATGGCGCATTGGAAACTGTCTTTGGTTTCATTGCCATCGCAGTTTTCATCATTGGGAACATGTTGATGGCTTCCTTCCAGCCGCCAGGCGGCCGTGGTTGGCGCAAAAAGGCAAGAGTTTTGCCTAGTTCGCGTAGTGTTTCTGGCTCTTGGCCAATACCCCACGCAACTCGCTCAACAGTTCCAAATAAATTTACTAAAACTGGTAAATCAAATTTTTCACCATTTTCTTTGATAACATTTTCAAACAAAATAGCCGGTCCCGATTCTGCCAGAATACGTGTCTGTATTTCAGTCATCTCGAGAACGGGAGAAATTGGTTCGGAGACTCTTATCAAACGACCCTTAATTTCAAGCATTTCTATGAATTCTCTTAGATTCTTGAAAGCCATGATGCCTTTTCTTATTTTTAAGTGATAATGGATTGTCGGGAATACTATAGGTATGGCATGGTTGCCAGAGGTCAAGTCAAAGATTACGCTTATTTTTGTTTGTCAACAGGTAATCCGATATAGAAGTGTTTTTGTATTTAGCTCAAAACATACAAATTTTTTTTGATAAATCTATCTGATTACCGATTTTTTCGTTTTAATTGATTAAATCTGTGGATTGTGGGGATAACTAGAATAACTTAATCAAATACTACCTCTACTAACTGCACTTTGTCAGCTATGATAGTCTGCAACAAATAGGAAATGGTATGGCTTTTTCATCACGTTTTTTGGATGAAGTTAGAAATCGAGTCGGTTTGGCCGAGGTTGTGGGCAGGCGCGTGCGCCTAATTAAAAAGGGGCGTGAGTATCACGGGCTTTGCCCATTTCATAACGAAAAGACACCATCATTTACCGTTAATGAAGATAAAGGCTTTTATCATTGCTTTGGTTGTGGCGAACATGGGAGTGTTTTTGATTTTGTTATGAAAACTAACAATATGTCATTCCCCGAATCTGTTGAGCAACTTGCAAATGAAGTTGGGCTTGAAATTCCAGTTGAAACGCCGGAGGAACGTCAGCGCCAAATGCGGGCTAAAAATCTTTTTGAAGTGGTCGAGGCGGCGACCGTACATTATGAAAAACTACTCTACATGCCGGAAGGGAAGGATGCGCTGAATTATTTATTTAACCGGGGTGTGAATGAAGCATCAATCAAACATTTTCGGATAGGATTTTCAGCTGATAGTAGTGGTAGTTTGAAAAGAGCTCTTGTTCGTGAGGGTATTTCTGATCAATTAATGACTGAGGCAGGATTATTAATCCAACCAGATGACCCATCTCGAACGCCATATGATCGCTTTAGAGGTCGTGTGATGTTTCCAATAACCGATCGTCGGGGGAGGGTAATTGCATTTGGAGGCCGCATTTTGGGCAATGGTGAGCCTAAATATCTTAATTCGCCAGAAACACCACTCTTTCATAAAGGAGATAGCTTATATGCTCTATCTCAAGCGGTGGAAGCGGCACGTGATACCAAAACAATTTTGGTGGCAGAAGGTTATACAGATGTAATTGCCCTACACCAGGCTGGCTTTAAGCATGCGGTTGCTCCATTGGGAACCGCATTAACAGAGAATCAAATACAAATATTGTGGAAAGTTGTCCCAGAACCAATTCTTTGTTTTGACGGGGATAATGCAGGTCAAAAAGCTGCGCTTCGTGCCGCGGAGCGGGCCATGCCACTTTTAAAACCTGGAAAAAGCTTAAGGTTTATAGCACTTCCCGATGGCGAAGATCCTGATAGTTTAATCAAAACCAAGGGTATCAAGGCTATTGAAGAGACACTAGGAGAGGCGGTGCATTTATTCGAAGTAATTTGG
>Ga0209403_10005108_pt1 | contig 13862 bp, 18 predicted proteins | sample ArcticOcean_MG_C_8_FD_187440 | JGI IMG/M metagenome (GOLD analysis project Ga0209403, IMG submission 187440) | Marine microbial communities from western Arctic Ocean - ArcticOcean_MG_CB11_86 (SPAdes) (version 2) | ecosystem: Environmental > Aquatic > Marine > Oceanic | place: Arctic Ocean... | reverse complement strand
GCGCTGCCATGGGCGATCCAAATGCGTCCATTCCAACCCCACAGCCTGTGCATTACCGCCCGATGTTTGGGAGCTTTGGAAAGTCGCTACAAGCGAGTTCGGTTAGCTTCGTTTCGAAAGCTGCCGCAGACTCCGGCATCGGCAATATATTGGGACTCGGCAAAGAAATAATTGCAGTCTCGGGAACCCGAACAGTGAATAAAAAAAGCATGGTGCTCAACGACTACACACCTGAAATGTCTGTCGATCCGGAAACGTATGAGGTCCGCGCCGATGGGGAGTTGCTGATTTGTGAACCGGCAAAAGAACTCCCCATGGCACAGCGGTACTTCTTGTTTTAGCCATGCGCCGTGCAACTCACGTCATACCCGCAGGTGACTGGGCTGAAGCCGATACCCAAGGCAGCGTTACCCTAGCGTACGACGACCGCCATCGACGGCGCATTCGCTTGACGGATGATAGCGGAGAAGACTTTCTTTTGGATCTTGCTGAGGCCACTCGAATTTCAGACGGGAACGGCCTGGCAATTAAAGGGGGCGGTATTCTCAAAGTCTTGGCCGCCGATGAAGATGTCATGGAGTCCGAGTGCCTCAGCCCAGGCTAGCGCCAGGGCCAGAAACACGGTGTTCCGTGCGGGCACATAGGTCGAGGGAATGCCTCCGCCATCGAGCGCGCGGTCTTTCGGGACAGGTTGGTCGGTCGTCAGTGACGATCCACCAAACAGCGAAAGGTCCGCGTCGAATTCGATGTGCCGTTCCACGCCAAGCGCGGCGGCTACCGCACGAGCCGCCGTCAGCTCCTGCGCGTGGCGCTGTCCGTAGCTGATCGTCAACGCGAAAAGACGGTAGCCATCTGAGCGGGCCATCGCCGCAGCCGTGTAAGAGTCCAACCCTCCGCTTAACAGCACAACCGCATCTGGCATACGAATGTCTGACCGGCGACGTGTCACGGACTGACCGTCACCGCGCTCCCGTCACGGGTCGTGCATCGCGCGTAGCGCGTGTCATCACGCGCCGCGCGCGGATTGTTACACGCCACGCGTGAGGGGATCCCAAATGTACTTGTGGAGCTGGACCTGGACTCTCGCGTGCAGCCGGTCCGCAAGGACCCACTCGGAGAGGAGGCGTAGGTCCATCACATCGTGCACCGGTGACAAGTGAACTGCAGCGACGCGCGCGCCCAGATCATATTGCCCGATCACGTTGCGCGCGTACTCGTAGTCCTCGCGATCCCTCACAACGAACTTCGCTTCGTCGTGCCGCCGAAGCCGTTCAAGGTTGCTCCACTCGGTGCGTTGTGCCTCTCCACTGCCAGGGCACTTCACGTCGAGAATGGTGACCACGGGCGGCGGCACGTCAGCGGTGCTGCGATGCCCCCCCGTTTCAAGTAACACGGTTCGGCCCCGATCTAGCAGCGACTGCATGAGTGGATACACCTGCTCCTGCAGCAACGGCTCGCCACCGGTGACCTCAACCAACGGACAGTTCAGACGCTCCACCTCGGCGAGCACGTCGCCCAGCGATTGTTTGCGACCCTGGTGAAACGCGTACTCCGTGTCGCACCACGAACAACGAAGGTCGCAGCCTGACAGGCGCACGAACACGCACGGCCGGCCAACAAACGTTGACTCGCCCTGAATGGAATAGAAAATCTCGTTGATCGTGAGCAATTGCCTACGTTGGCGAGCACGAGGCGTTGTTGCCTGTAGCGGTCACGGTTGCACAGTCACGCTCTTGATGACGTCGTTAACGGCGAGCGCCTGCGCGACATCCATCCCGGAAATGACCTGTCCAAACACGGTGAAATCAGCATCCAACGCTGGCTGCGGCCCGAAGGAGATGTACATCTGGCTGTCCGCCCTGGTCGGATCGCCCGGATGGGCGAGGGCAACGGAGCCGAGCCGGTGCCTGTGCGCGGGACTCACCTCGGACACGCCGATCGGCTCACCGCTCCCCCCGGATCCCCACGTGGCGCGACGGGTCATGTCGCGCGTCTGAGGATCGCCAAACTGCACGACAAACCCGGGCTCCACCCGGTGTATGCGTAACCCGTTGTAGAACCGTCTGTTGACCAGCGCCACGATGTGCTCGACGCTGTTCGGCGCCTCCTCGGGAAAGGTCTCAATCTCAATCGTACCCTTGGCCGTCACGATGACGAGGACCGGCGGTCCGCTGCTCTCCTCCGTGGCAGGCTCCGGCGAGGCCTCGGCCGTCACTGGCGTGCTCTCTGAATTGCCTGTGAGAGCACGTTCGGAGGCGTCAGCGGCGATCGGTTCCACCACGGTCGCTTCCGGTGGGCTCGGCGAGCACCCTACCAATGCGAGTGTCAGCACGGCGAGCGGGATCCGTCGCGTCACGCTGGCCACCACCTGTTTCATTCCACTCCGTCGCCTCATGCTGTCCTCCCTTGTACTGGTTTTCGCGGAACCGACTCGGTCTTCCTCACGCCGTGCCTCTTCTGCACTCCAATTCTTGGGCATTCCCCATGAATGGCGCAATCCCCACATCGGGGATGTACGGGCCGGCACACGTTCTGGCCCCAGGTGACGAGATACAGATTGATGAACGGCCACCACCGGCGGTCGGTGGCGCGGTACAGCGCCTGCTCGGTCTCGTCTGGCAGCGTCGTGGTCACCCATCCCAGCCGGTTCGAGATCCGGTGGACGTGGGTGTCCACGCAGATATTCTGGAGGCTGCGAAACCCGAGAATCATCACGAGATTCGCCGTCTTTCGGCCGACCCCTGGCAGCGTCACGAGATCGTCCATTGTCGAGGGCACCTTGCCAGCCCAGCGAGTCATCAACATCTCGCAGCACGCTTTCACAAACCGGGCCTTGTGGCGATAAAAGCTCACCGGGTAGATCAAGCGTTCGATCTCCTTGACGGGCAGCGAGGCCAACACCCTCGGCGTCCGCGCGACCTTGAACAGCCGGGTCGAGGCTGCGTGAGTCGTCGCATCCTGGGTCCTCGCCGACAGAATCGTCGCGATGAGAATCTGAAACGGATCTTCCGCCTGCGCGTTGGAGATTTTCTCAACGGCCGGAAGCTCAAGCCCGGTGATCGCTTGGGAAAGCGCCCGCATAACGCGTTCCACCTTGCTGGGCGCCGGCCTTCGAGATGACGTCTTACGGGGTACCGGCGTCATCTACGACCTCGCAGAGAAATTGTCAGGGAACCGGGGTGAGTGGCGGCTCGTCACCGAGCACGGCGATGACGTTGCTTGCGGCGAGGTCCGCCATCGCTGTTCGTGTGTCTATCGTGGCGCTACCAAGATGAGGAGCCAGTACGACATTCTCAAGCGCGAGCAACTCAGGATGCACCTTGGGCTCCCGCTCGTAGACATCAAGAGCCGCGCCTGCAATCAATCGGCCGCGCAGCGCCCAGGCGAGCGCGGCCTCGTCCACCACAGGTCCTCTCGTCGTGTTGATGAGATACGCCGACCGCTTCATACGTGCAAGCTCAGCCTGGCCAATCAAATGGTGTGTCTCTGGCGTCAGCGGCACGTGCAGCGACACGATGTCCGATGTCGCAAGGAGTCGGTCCAGCGGCATGCCGTCTCCGGACCGGGATGCATGCGCGACGGTCATCCCGAATGCCGAGGCCCGAGTGGCAACCGCCTTCCCGATCCGTCCGAATCCGACGATGCCAAGTTGTCGGCCGCTGAGCTGCATACCGAGGAGTTGATCAAACGCCCATCCCTGCCATCCGGCGCGGCGAATCAGGCGTTCACCCTCTCCCAGGCGGCGGGTCACGGCCAAAATCAGCGCCAGCGCCAGATCAGCCGTTGCGTCGGTCAACACATCCGGCGTATTCGTGACGACGATACCCTGCTCGCCCGCTGCGACCACGTCGACGTTGTTGTACCCGACGGCCACATTCGCAATGATTCGCAGAGAAGTACCGGCCTCGATAACGGTCCGGTCGACGACATCCGTGACCATCGACAGGAGCGCCTGCTTGCCGGCAATCCGCGACACAAGCTCATCGTGCGCCAGGGCTCCGGGGCCGTCGCCTCGATCGACGTCGCATGCCGCCTCAAGACGCAGCATGACCGCGGAGGGCAGCGCGCGCGTGACCAGGACCGGGAACTTCACAGATTGACTACCTGTGTCTCTAGCCGTCCGTGGTGAAAGTCCGGCGTCGCACCTAACGCGGATTTCACGAGCCAGGCACTTCTGAAATCCGCGCTAGACGAGCGCGGCGCCTCGCGCGGATTTCGCTCGGTTGTGCCACGCCTGCGAAACCCGCGCTCGCGGACTGGGCGCGCCGCCTGGGAATATCGCCCGTATCTGAGGGCGGAGCAACGCAGATCGCGAGGATGCATCGGTCGTCGAATGCAGGCGGACTTTGACCACGGGCTGCTAGTGGCCGTACGACAAACAGTAGCCACAGTGATTGCACCGCACGGCTGGCTCGATCAGGCAGGGGCCGTCCGTATCGGCGCCAGCAGGGAGTTCACACCGTCGGTGGCTCGGGTGGGACTTCGTGGCCGCCATCAGCGGCGACTGACTGGCGCGACCGGCGAACGCACCCTCGTTTCGAGCAATCGCCTGGCGGACAATCACGCGAAGCTCCTGCTCGTTCATTCCTGCACGTCCACCGTATCCACGATGCCAATGACCGCCGCGTCCACAGGCGCCAGCTTCCGGCCAAGCGCCTCGCCGGCCGCGCGACCCTCGATGACAATCAACACCTTCTCGTGCACGCCGGCGCCCATCGCGTCGACGGCCAGGAGCACCGGCCCGCGGGGGCTGTCGTCGAGCGTCAGCGGCTGCACAAGCAGCAGCTTGCCACCATCGAATGCGGGGTGCTTGCGCGTCGCCACGACCGTTCCAACCACTCGCGCAATCCGCATCAGCCAAGATCCCAGTGATCCACGATACCGACTATCCCCGCGTCGGCCGGAACCCATGTCGGAAAGAATGGAAGGCTCGCCTCTTTTCCGCGCACAAAAAACACCGTTTCTCCGACCCCTGCGCCTACAGCGTCAACCGCCACGAGCGACCGCCCAGACGCCGAGCCATCGGCTGATAGCGGCTGCAATACCAGCAGTTTCAATCCCGACAGATTTTGGTCTTTGTGTGTGGCGACGACGTCGCCGATGACCCGGGCGAGTTGCACCGGATCAGCCCTCTGCCGGAACGTCTATCGTATCCACGATCCCGACGATTGCCGCGTCGACCGGACAGTCTTTCAGACCAGCCGCCATCCGGGCGGAGCTACCGCTGACGATCAGGACACTCTCGCCCACACCCGCGTCAACGGTGTCCACCGCGACAAGATATGCGCCTTCTAACGTACGCTGCGGGTCCATGGGGCGCGCCACGAGCAGCTTGTGACCGACAAGTCTCGGGTCCTTCCGCGTGGCAACGACGGTCCCGACGACGCGGGCGAGAATCATCGGGACAGATACCTGACTACGACTTGCCGGAGCTGACCTTCCCGATCGGCAACGCGTCCTCGAGGTTTGCGTGCGGACGCGGGATCACGTGCACCGACACAAGCTCGCCGACGCGGCGCGCCGCGGCCGCGCCGGCATCGGTCGCGGCCTTGACGGCCGCCACGTCGCCCCGCACGATCGCGGTCACGTAGCCGGCACCGATCTTCTCCCAACCGACAAGGGTGACGTTCGCTGCCTTGACCATGGCGTCAGCCGCCTCGATCATGGCAACCAGCCCCTTGGTTTCGATCATTCCCAACGCCTCTCCCATTCAGTGCCTCCGGTTCTCAGTAACTGCTGCGTGGTCGGCTGCTGGCGCGCATCGCCCTACGCTTTCAGCGTCCTGACAGCGTCCTCGATGAGCGCCGTCAGTTCGGCGTATGTTAGTCGAATTTCTCCGTCCCTGCTCGCATGCTGGAGCGCCTCAGAGACGGCGGGCACCAGGCGCCGGACGGATGATTCCGGAGATTCCAGCTCCTGGCACACGACTTGATCACGGTCCTCCTCGGATGGGTCGGCGCAAAGGGGCGCGGGAGCGGGAATGCCGTAGAAGCCGCGAAGACCCTGGAGTCGTGCGACCTCTTCTCGCGAAATCAGGTGCTCGCCGCCAAGCTGCCGCGCGACCAAGCTGATTCTCGCGAAGTGCTCGATCGTCTCCATCTTGTAGTACGCGTTCAGGACATCGCCGCCACACGTCACCGCGCCGTGATTGGCGAGCAACATACCATCGTGGGCTTTGATGTACTTGCGCACGGCGTCAGGGAGCTCGCTCGTCGACGGCGTACCATAGGCGGCGATCGGTACGCTTCCGAGCGTGGTCACGACCTCAGCAAGCACGGCACGCGTTAGCGGAATTCCGGCGACAGCAAAACCCGTGGCGTAGGGCGGGTGCGCATGCACGACGGCGTTGGCGTCCGGCCGATTGCGATAGATCTCAAGGTGCATCGGCAACTCGGTCGACGGATCGCGCTCTCCGGCTAGCTTGTGACCCTCGTAGTCGACGATCACCATCATGTCCGGGGTCATGAAGCCCTTGCTCACGCTCTTCGGGGTGGTGATCAAGCGACGTTCGTCGAGGCGAGCGCTGATATTGCCGTCGTTCGAGGCGACAAACTCACGGGCATACAGTCGGCGGCCGGCTTCTACGATCTCACCGCGAAGCTGTTCCTCTGTTCTCGTCATGGTTGTTCATCGAGCGCGTCGAGCCGACAGTCCGACTGACACCCGTACTGCGGGCTAGGCTCGGCTGCCAAACGTCGTTCTGCACTCCTCGGAGCAGAAGTAGTGGGTACTGCCGGCCGAGCTGATCGACAACGACGCGCGAGGTGCCACATAGGTGCCGCAGACCGGATCCCGCACAAGCTTCGTCGTCGCTGGACCTCCGCTGTCGCCTCGCGATCGCCGTCCCCCCGCTGCGTCGATCACGCTGCTGACTAATCGCGCAAGAGCGCGAGCGACCAGGGCAAAAAGAATCGCCGCAAGGACAAAGCGGAGCACCGATCGTCTTCCCTAGCCACCGGGCGCTGCGGCGCTGTGCCCCGCCGCGGCAATTCCTTCCAGCGCCCGACTCGCAGCCTGTCCTTCGGGGCTGTTCGGGGCAAGCGCGACAACCTGCTCCCATGCTGCCTGGGCACCCGCTAGATCCTGTCGGCCGAACGCCAACACGATGCCCTGGTTCAACATCGTCTTCGTGTGGGCGGGATCGAGCGCCAGCGACACGTCGAACTGCTCCAACGCGCGGTCGGTCAAGCCGGAGTAGTAGTAGCTGACGCCGAGATCGGTACTAGCATTGGGATTTGACGGGTCGAGCCGCACACTCGCTTCGTACCATGTGATGGCGTCGGCGTACTGCTCTGCATCGAAGTACGTGTTGGCCAGCTCCAGAGCCGCGCCCGCGTTTTCCGGATCATTCTTGATCACGGTCATCAGCGACTGGACACGAGCCTCGTCGAGCGGAGGCGCCTGGGGGGCAGCACCGCCGGCCGCCTGGCTCGCTGGAGCAGCGGTTGTCAGCGCCGGCGGCGTCTGGCCAGCCTGCTGGACGCCGACCACCCACCCGAGGATGACGCCGAAACACATTCCAGCCACGGCAAACACGATGGAGTCTAGTCGCATAAAAACGTCTGTCCCTCTCGTCGATTCTATTTCACTCGTGCCTCAGCTGAAACCATTCAGCCAGGCCCGGCGGATCCTGACCTCCCACCCTGCACGGGCGACGTTGGTACGGGCCGAGGCCACCAGCGCCTCCCTCGATCGAGGTATGTCAGGAGCGCAGCACATTCGCGTACTCTCGAACGCTCTGCGCGAGGCCCACAAACACCGCGCGGCTCACCAGTGCGTGGCCAATGGACACCTCATCCAGATGGGGCAGGCCGCGGAATAAGACCAGATTACGGAGGTCAAGGTCGTGCCCTGCGTTCACACCAAGACCGAGCGCGTGCGCCCGCTCCGCGGCCCGCGCAAACACGTCGAACGAGCGACGCGCCTCCTCGGCCCCCTGCTCGAAGGCTCGCGCGAACGGCTCGGTGTACAACTCGACTCGGTCAGCGCCAATATCGGCCGCCCACCGAAGTGCCGCATCGTCGGGATCCACGAACACGCTCACGCGCACGCCCGCAGTGCGCAGCCCATTGACGACCCGGCCAAGTCCCTCGCGGGGCGTATCAGCCGCCCACCCAGCCTGACTCGTAATCTCGCCAGGACGTACAGGTACCAGTGTGCATTGATCGGGCTGTACGGCGTGGACCAGTTCAATTAGATCCGGCCGTGGATCCCCTTCGATATTGAACTCTACGGCGCCCGCAAAGCCGGAGAGGCCGCTGGCAATGTCGTGTACATCGGCAGTGGTGATATGTCTGGCGTCGGTCCGCGGGTGCACCGTGATACCTGTGGCCCCCGCCGCCACGCAAACCTGCACGGCCTCGAGCACAGAGGGAACTCGCCCACCTCGCGAGTTCCGGATCGTAGCGATTTTGTTGACGTTGACGGACAGTCTGGCCACATCACACCCCGGAACCCGCGCCGGCACGAGCGCCGACGACCGCCTCAATCCAGATGTTTCCCGTCAGCACTCGACATGCGCCCTGATCGTGTCAACGATCTCCTTGCCCCATCGGCGAATGTCTCCTTGATTACGACCTTCCAGCATGACGCGCAGCAGCGGCTCGGTGCCGGAGTAGCGGACAAGTAGTCGTCCGTTACCCGCCAGGCGGGACTCGACCGATGACATCACTTCGACCACCTCAGGAATCGTCTTCAGCTCGACCCGACGCCGGACGCGGACGTTCATCAGGACCTGCGGATACGCTGTCAGGTCGGACGCGAGGTCAGCAAGATCGCGCCCTGTTGCCGCCATCGTCCGCAGAACGTTCAGAGATGTGGCGAGCCCGTCTCCGGTCAGGAGATGTTCAGAGAAAATCACATGGCCAGACTGCTCGCCGCCGAGCACCAGGCCCCGCGCCAGCATCTCCTCCATGACGTGCTTGTCGCCGACCGCACTGCGCACCGTCTCGATGCCCGCGTCGCGTAGCGCGAGCTCCAATCCGATGTTACTCATCACCGTTGCGACGATAGCGCTGCCGGTCAGGCGACCCTCGGCCTTCAGCTGCTTAGCGCACATCAACATGACGGCGTCGCCGTCGACGACATGTCCATCGGGCCCGACGAAGATGACCCGATCGCCGTCTCCGTCATAGGCGATTCCGAGCTGGTAGCCCCCTTCGACCACTGTGTCGGCGAGCAGATCAGTCGCCGTCGAGCCACAACCGAGGTTGATGTTTCGCCCATCGGGCTCGCAGCCGATATACGTCGCATCGAACCCGAGTTCCGCGAAGAGTCTCGGCGCGACCGTCGTGGTCGCTCCGTTGGCGCAGTCTACAGCGATACGAATGGATCGGTGTCGATGTTCAGGTTGCACGATACGCAACAGATGCGAAATGTACTCTGATCGACAGTCGATGCGATCGACTGGGTCCGAACCTGAGCCAGCCGTAGCGGTGGTGCCGGCATCGGCGCCAGATTCGCTGCGCCCGGCGTCATCCAAACCCCACGACGAATCGGCAACGATCGATTCAACGTGCTCCTCGAGTCGCTGGGTGAACTTTTCGCCCGCGCCGGAAAAGACCTTGATTCCGTTGTCTTCGAATGGGTTGTGCGACGCGGAGATCACCACGCCGGCGGAATAACCCATACGGGGCGTGACGAAAGCAATCGCCGGCGTCGGCACAACACCAGCACTGGTGAGTGTGCCCCCCTGACTCCGCACGCCAGCGGCGAGTTCGCGCTCGATCCAGACTCCCGACTCCCGCGTGTCGAGTCCCGCGAGAAACCGGGCGCCCCCCTCGGCGGGACGCAGCGCGCGCGCGAGTGCCGCGCCAAACCGCCGGATGGTGACTGCATCCAGCGGGTACTGGCCAGCCTTGCCGCGCACACCATCGGTGCCAAAGAGCCGTGCCATCGTTCTCCTATCGAACCTCGACCCGCACAAACGGCGGCTCGACGCGTATGATGCCGACGCCCGCTGGCGGGGTCACGTGCACCGGAAGCTCAAAGACGCCTACCGGCAGCCCTTCGGTATCGACCGAGGCATCGAAATCTCGGACGGCAGACGATTGCAACTCGCGTGGACCTCGAAGAAAGACCGCCACCTCGGCGATCACCACCTCAGATTGCCCGCCGCTACGCGCACGCACTGGGAGTCCAGCAATCGCCCATTCCACCGGCCGGGCCAGCACGTCCACCGTCACGGTGGCGCTTACCGGTGACCGAAGTCGTACAGAAGGATCGCCAACACCCACATTGACCGTCTCCGTCACCGGTCCCGTCGCGCCAGCAACAGAGACCGACTCGGTCATGACGGCGGTCAACCCCTCGACCGCGCTGGACGGGCCGACGACCTGCACTGACGCTGGGTTCGCCGTCACCGTGCCAACCACGTACCCGTCACTGGGTTCCCCTTGAATCGCTGGGACGATCGGGACGATCTTCGTGGCCGGTAGCTCGAATTCGATCGACACGTTGCTCGGGGTGATCTGTACGACGTCGACCCCGAACGGCGTCCGCACATCGGCGCCAGACAGATTAAAGAGACGCTGACCTGGTCGAGCCGACTGCAAATCGAGCACGGCGACAAGCTCGAGGGTGGTTGCCCGACCCAGGGCACCCGAGGATCCCCGGAGCCTAACATCCACAACGGCAGGCGTGTCGCCCACCATTTCGAGCTCCGCCGGCAAGTTGGTGAACTCTAGAGGGATCTGTAAAGCCCGCTCCACGACCTGTTCACCAGACACGAGCAACCAGGCCAGCGCCGCCAGCGCCACCGAGAGAGACTTGAGACCGACATTGCGAACGCGCAGATTCGCCATTTACGTCAGAGAGCTCCGTGAATCGTCGCGCGGAAGACGGCCGACCCTCCGACCGCCCAACAGCGATTGCAGACGCGTTCGCAACGCCTCAGGCGAAATTCCTCGCTGAAGTTCGCCGCCAAGCGCCAGCGAGATGCTACCTGTTTCCTCGGATACGACGATTGCGACAGCATCGTTCTCTTCGGTCAAACCAATCGCAGCGCGATGCCGTGTGCCCATCTCCCGCCTGACGCCTGGGCTGACCGAGAGCGGCAGGAAACAGCCGGCTGCCGAAACGCGGTCACCCTGAATAATCGCGGCACCGTCGTGCAGCGGCGATCCTGGCTGAAAGATGCTCGCCAGCAGATCGTAGGTGACCATCGCCTCCAGTGGAATTCCCCCCTCGACGTAGTTGCGGAGACCGATCTGGCGCTCGACAACGATCAGCGCACCGATGCCCTGTGAGGAGAGGCTCGCAGCAGTGGTGACGACATCTTCTATCGTCTCGTTCGTACTCTGCGCCCGGCGGAAATGCCGCAACAACGACGCGCGACCAAAATGGGCCATGGCGCGGCGGATATCCGGCTGAAACAATACAATGATGGCGAATACGACGTACCCCGCGAGGTTCCGGATGACCCAGTTGAGCATCTCGAGGTCGAGCCATTCCGACAGGAAAAACAGTCCGATCAAAAATCCGGCGGTAAGCGCCATCTGCACGGCCCGCGTGCCCCTGATCAGCAACAAGAGCTGGTAGATCAGGATCGCGACGATCGCGATATCGAGAAAGTTCCACCAGCTAATCGTCTGGCGCCGGAGAAGCTCTGCCAGCCAGGTCACGTATTCACGAATGATATCGCCGAATCTGGTCGGCTACGCGCACGACTTGCAGCATCTCGCGCACCGCATGCACGCGCACGATGTGTACACCGGACAACACGGCAGACGCGACCGCCGCGGCCGTTGCCCAATCGCGATCCGCGGCGGGAGCTGACCCGCCCAGGGCAGTCGCCAGAAACGACTTGCGGGAGGGACCCACAAGCAGCGGCCGTCCGAGATCGGCATACTCGTCGAGCCTCGCCAGAGCCTCGTAGCTGTGCGCCGAGGCCTTGGCGAAGCCAAGACCCGGATCCAGGATGATGCGCTCAGCAGCAATGCCTGCGGTTGTCGCAAAGGCCATGCTCTCGCGTAGCTCATCCTGCAGCTCCGCGACGACGTCGTGATACGACGCCTGGTCGTACATCTGCCGAGATCGTCCGCGGGTGTGCATCAAGACGATGGCCGCGTCGTGACTGGCCACGACATCCGCCAGCGCCGGCTCGTATCTCAGGCCGCTCACGTCGTTGACAAGCACTGCTCCGGCCGCAAGCGCCGCCGCCGCCGTCGAGGCCTTATAGGTATCGACAGAAAGTGGGACGCGAACACGTCGCACCAGCCCTTCGATAACCGGAAGAACTCGTCGCTGCTCCTCCGCCTCTTCGAGGGGATCAGCTCCCGGTCGAGTCGACTCGCCACCGACGTCGATCAGGTCAGCACCCTCTTCCGCCAGACGCACGCCGACCTCAATCGCGCTGTCCGGCTCGAAACAACGACCACCATCTGAAAACGAATCCGGCGTGACGTTGACCACCCCCATGATCAGCGTCCGCTCGCCCAGCACGAGGCTCGCGCCGTCTGGCAGCGGCACTGTGAAGCGGCGGCGCATTGTCATGACAAAACAGTGTAGGTCAATGGACGGCGGCCAACGCCGGTGAGCGAGCCCCGCCGTACGCGAGAACGCCCGCGCTATGCGCGGGCGTCAAAGTTGCGAATTCCTCCGTGCCGCCGCCGCTCGGTGATGTCCTGAGCTACTCCTGCGTGATGGGCCTCGGTGACAGTGACGGCACGATGGCGGGTCGCTCCTCCTCCTTGGCCACCTTCGGCTCCTGCGGTGCCGCCGGTGTCGGACTGGTGGTCGGGACGAACGCCTCAAGCGCTTCACCCACGGCAATTCGCCGGACCTGCTCAGCGTCGAGTGTCTCGCGGACCAGGAGCGCGTCGGCCAGTGCCACCACCTGCTCCTTGTGATCGAGCAGCGCCTTGTGCGCCCGCGCGTAGTTGTCGGTGATGAACCGCTTGACCTCTCGGTCGATGTGCCCCGCCGTGTCTTCGCTATAGTCCTGGTGCTGGGCGATCTCGCGACCAATAAAGATCTGCTCCTGCTTCTTGCCGAAGGCCAGCGGACCCATTGCGTCGCTCATCCCCCATTCGCAGACCATGCGGCGCGCCATTTCAGTCGCGCGCTCGAGATCGTTGCTCGCACCAGTGGTGATGCTCCCGATCGTGATCTCTTCCGCAATGCGACCACCCAGCAGAATAGCGATCTGATCCTCAAGGTGCTCGCGCGAATAGTTGTGCTTCTCGTCGACGGGCAACTGCTGCGTCAGGCCAAGCGCCATACCTCGCGGAATGATGGTCACTTTGTGGATCGGCTCGGCCTGCGGCAACAAAACCGCCAGCAGAGCGTGCCCCGCCTCGTGCACTGCGGTGACGTACTTCTCCTCCTCGCTGATGATCATGGAGCGTCGTTCCGCGCCCATCAGCACCTTGTCCTTGGCGGACTCGAAGTCGAGCATGCGGACGACCTTCTGGTTGAAGCGAGCCGCGTTCAGCGCCGCTTCGTTGACCAGGTTCGCCAAGTCAGCCCCGGAAAACCCCGAAGACCCTCTCGCCACTACCGCCACATCGACATCGTCCGACATGGGGATCTTTTTCGTGTGCACGTCGAGGATGCCCTCGCGCCCTCTGACGTCGGGCCTGTTGACGATGATCCGCCGATCAAACCGCCCCGGACGCAACAGGGCCGGGTCGAGCACATCCGGGCGATTCGTGGCTGCGACGAGGATGACGCCTTCGTTGGCTTCAAAGCCGTCCATCTCCACAAGCAGCTGGTTCAGCGTCTGCTCGCGCTCATCATGGCCGCCGCCAAGACCGGCACCTCGATGCCGGCCGACGGCATCGATTTCGTCGATGAACACGATGCACGGTGCGTTCTTTTTTCCCTGCTCGAACAAATCGCGCACGCGCGAGGCGCCAACGCCC
>Ga0209403_10005104_pt1 | contig 13870 bp, 11 predicted proteins | sample ArcticOcean_MG_C_8_FD_187440 | JGI IMG/M metagenome (GOLD analysis project Ga0209403, IMG submission 187440) | Marine microbial communities from western Arctic Ocean - ArcticOcean_MG_CB11_86 (SPAdes) (version 2) | ecosystem: Environmental > Aquatic > Marine > Oceanic | place: Arctic Ocean... | reverse complement strand
ATTTAAAAGCTGTGCGGTGACCTGTTTCATGCCATACGGCATCGCTACATCCCCAGATGCTACCATAGATAAAAAAGAAAAGAACAGTCCACCATGTTCCCCAAGTAACATAAGCTAAATAACCAAAGAAAAATAAACTCGCAAAATAAATTGCCATATGTTTGAAGCCTTGAAAATCAGATTTTTTAGAAAGTTTTTTAAGTTCGCGCTTATCAATTTCAGGTTTAAACCAACTATTAAGATCAATATCCATATTTAAAATTTAACCTTTTTTTTGGATGAGTAAAGTAATATTTTCTTTTAAATATGTTGCTACTTAGTCGTTTCGCCTTTAGGATTAAAAACATACAAAACAAATAAAAATAATTTTTATTATATTAAAAGCATTATTTTATGGTAAAGATAAATCAATTAAACAAAACAGGGGAAACTATTATGACTAAATTATTAGCATTAATAACAATTCTTTTCGCTTTTGCAGCACCTTCTGCAATGGCAAAAAATGATTATAGCTGCGATAAGAAATTTATTTTCTTTCCAGGCGGACCTGAAGGCGGGCCATTTGGAACAATAGTATACAACGGCGCAGTTGCTGCGGCTGAACATACTGGTTGCGATGTTGATTACTACTGGTCTCAGTGGAATTCAGAAATAATGATTAAACAATTTAAAGAAGCTGTAGCACTTCGTCCAGATGGAATCGCAATTTATGGTTTTCCAGGTGATGCTGCAATGAGACCTATCATTGAAGAAGCTAGAGAAAATGGCATAGTAATTACTACTATGAATACACCTTTACCTGATCTTGAAAAAACTTATAAAACTGATGGCTTCGGTTATGCTGGTGCAGATCTTTTTGCTGCTGGATATAATCTAGGAGCTAAAGGTGTTGAAGTTTGTGGTCTTGTAGCAGGTGACAGTGCATTTGTTTGGGGTCTTGCTAGTATGCCAAATAGAGGAGAGCGTACAAAAGGTGCAATTAAAGCATTAGAAGATCTTGGCGTTAAAGTTGTGTATCAGGAAATTCCTGATAACGTAAACTCTGATGCATCTCAAGGTACTCCTATGTATGTTGCAACTTATGCTGCTAATCCTGATATTAAAATGGCTATTACTGATCATGGTGGGTTAACTGCAAGTTTGCCAACATATATGAAAGCTGCTGGACACGGAACAGAAGAAGTTTGTGGAGCAGGTTTTGATTTGTCAGCACCAATTGTGGATGGAATTAATTCTGGATACATTGATGTTGTAATTGATCAACAGCCTTTTATTCAAGGATATATGCCTATTATACAGCTTTACCTTTCTACTAAATTTGGTATGGCAGGTTTAGCTATGGATACTGGAGCAGCATTTGTTACGAAAGCAAATATTGACGCAGTAGCACCATTAGCTGCATTACAAATTAGATAATTATAAATTAAAAGAACGAACCTATTTTTTAATAGGTTCGCTCTTATTAAATCAATCAGATATTAAATATGAATAAAAGTCTTTTACGATTAGAGAATATTACTAAAAATTTTGGAAATGTTAAGGTTTTAAAAGAAATCAATATTGAAATAAATACAGGTGAAGTTGTTGCACTAATTGGTGACAATGGTGCTGGTAAGTCAACTTTAATCAAAGTCATAACAGGTGTGCATAGCCCAACATCAGGAAAATTATTTTTTAAAGATGAAGAGGTTAAAATAAAATCTGTTTCGCAATCTAGAAAAATGGGTATTGAAACAGTGTATCAGGAGAGAGCGCTTTGTGATCAACAAGAATTGTATAGAAATATTTTTGCTGGCAGAGAGATAACAAATATGTTCGGATTCATTGATATAAAAAAACAACGGAAAGAGGCAGAGAAAATTTTAAGAGATTATATAGGGTTTACCTCCGAAGCTATAACTGTTGATTCTCCTGTTATGGGTTTATCTGGAGGAGAAAAACAAGGAGTTGCATTTGGAAGATCTTTATATTTTGATTCAGATTTAATAATTTTGGATGAGCCAACAATGGGCCTTTCAATTCAAGAAACAGAAAAAGTATTAAATTTTGTAAGAGGTTTAAAAGATAAAAATAAATCAGCGATTTTTATTGATCATAATATTTTCCATGTTTATGGAACTGCTGACAGGTTTATTATTTTAGATAGAGGCGAAATAGTTGGTCAATTTAAAAAAGAAGAAATCTCACGTGATGATTTAGTTAAAAAAATGATTGAACTCCATGAATCAGGAAAGATACAGGTAGAGGCGTAGTATGCAAAATTTTTTAAATAGTTATTTTTTTAAAACTCATAGATTGGAAATTAGTATCTTTATTATTGCTGTGATTTTATTTTTAATTTATTTTGCAGGAGCTCCGCATGTGTTTACACGCTTTCCTATTTACAGGGCTTTTATGCAGTCCATGCCTTTCTTTGGAATCATTGCTATCTCTGCAACATTTGTAGTCACTCTTGGAGAAATAGATTTATCATTCCCTTCTATTGTTGGAATTACTTCTTTAACATTTGCAATGGTACTAACAGCTCCATGGGGAAATTTTTTTATAGCATTCACTTTAGCTACCGCCCTTGGAATGTTCGCTGGATATATTAATGGACTACTCGTTACAAAGATTGGAATTCCGTCAATCGTTGCTACAATAGGAACGCTTTACTTTTGGCGAGGATTGGTCAATGTTGTGTCTCAAGGAAGTGGAGTGGCAATAGTAGATGCTGCAGATGATACTTGGCACCATGCTCTTTTTGTTGAAAAAATATTTGGCTATATACCTGCTCAATTTGTATGGTTTGTTGTTTTAACGGCCCTTATGCATTGGATTTACCGCTATCATAAGTTTGGAAATCATATTCATTTTGTGGGTGATAATAAGGATAGCTCGCAGATGATGGGAATAAATGTAGATAACATAAAAATAATTGCTTTTGTGCAGTTAGGTTTTTTCTCTGCCTTGGCAGGGATTTTTACAATGCATGAAATGTTATATTTTTGGCCAACCCAAGGTTCGGGTTTGATGCTTACAACTTTAGCTGCAGTATTTGTAGGTGGCACATCTGTATTCGGTGGCAAAGGAACAATTTTTGGAACATTCATTGGTGTATTAATTATTGGCTCTCTAGAATCTGGAATTATTGCGATAGGATTATCAGGTTTTTATGTACAATTTATTAATGGTATTATGATTACTTCTGCAGTGACAATCTATGCTTTGATTCAAAGAAAAAAAACTTAGAAGAATTCATAAGAGTAGAATTTTTGAAAAAATTGTAAATTAAATCTAATTAATTGTTTTAATTAAATATTTATAAAAATGAACCCAAATAAATTAACAGGAATATTCCCTATAATTTATTGTTTCTTTAATAAAAACAACACATTAGATAAAAAATTAATTCTTGAGGAAATAGAATTAATAAAAAAAATTGGATCTAACGGGATTGCATCTCTTGGTTTGGCTACTGAAGCGAATAAACTTTCCTTTAACGAAAAAAAAATTATTATAGAATTGATTGCAGGGAATTGTGTTGGAACTATTCCAACAGCTGTCACAATTCAAGGCTCCTCTTTTGAAGAATATATTAAGCTAATAGATGTTGCAAAAAATAATCAGACTGATTGGATTATTTTGCAACCATTAATAAAAAAAAATACTATTGACAAAGATTGTTATAATTTTTTTAAAAAATTAATTCCTTATGCTGGAGATACAATAGTTGGTATTCAGAATGCAAAAGAGTATCTAGGAATAGGTCTCGAATATAAAGATATTATAAAATTGTATAAAACATATGATAATTTTAGAGCGATTAAAGGTGAATCGTCAGCAACTTTAATTCAAACTGAAATTTCTAAATATCCTAAAGATCTGAGAGTTTTTAATGGAAGAGGAGGGCAGGAAATAGTAGATAACTTTATAGTAGGTTGTAGAGGAATTGTACCCGCCTTAGAAAATGCAGATAACTTTATAAAAATTTATAAATATATTCAAAATAAGAAATTTATTAATGCCCACAAAGAGTATATGAAAATATTACCTTCTATCGTTTTTATTATGCAATCTATAAACTCATTAGTTTGCTATGGAAAACGAATATGTGCTTATCGAATGGGAGTAAAAAATATTTATGACAGATCTCCAGGAATGATCCCAACTTCCTTTGGATTAAAAAAATCTAAACAAATAGCAAGAGATTTAGGTTTTTTTTAATTAAGATCAATATCTATGTATGACTATCATACTATATAACTGTTATGCTTTTTCTTTATTAATTCTCTTTACCACTTTTAATATATATTTTGTTATGGTAATAAATGTTGAAAATGAATGCTGGGAGGTAAAATGAATAAGATTAAGGCACTAATTAATTCTCTAGTTGCAGGTTTGTTTGCAACTTTAACATTATTATCAATATCTGCTTCTGCAAATATTACCGTTCTTGCATGGCCTGGCGGTCCTGCAGAAGAAGCGCTTAGAAAAGTTGTTGATCATTATAATAAAACATCTGATAGCAAAGCTGAGCTTCTATACTTTAGTCGCGATAATTTTTTTGATAAAATGCTTGCTGACGTTGCAGCAGGATCAAAAGATTTTGATGTAATGTTAACTGCTACTTATAGTTTAGGTAAATATGCTCCTTTTATGACACCAATTAATGATATGGTTAATGAAGAAGTTTTAAGCACCTTTTCTCAAGGAGCAATTGATACGCAGACTTATCAAGGAACAGTCTATGGTTTACCAACTGATCTAAGTTTGCACTTTCTTTATTATAGAGAAGATTTAATAAATGAATTACTTTCAAACTCTTCTTGGCAAGCAACATATGCTAAAATTTCAGCTGAATATTTAGGTAAAGAAATGAAACCTAAAGCTGCAGAAGATTGGAATTGGGATGACTTTATTGCCTCAGCTCTATTCTTTACGCGCTCCATTAATCCTGACAGTCCAGTTCCGTATGGTACCGTTCTTCAGATGAAAAATCTTTTATTTAATATTATGATTTGGCAAGGAACTGCTGCAAGTTATGGTGGTGATTGGCGAGACGCTGATGGAAATATTACTATTGACTCTGACGCATATCGTCGAGGTCTAAAGATTTATAAAGATCTTTTTGATGCAGAAGCAACGCCGGCAGATAGCTTATCTTATGAATATGCCGAAGCAAATGCCGCTTTTGGTTCTGGTAAGGTCGCTTTCTACACGCAATGGTCAGCTGCTTACGCTGATTTTATTAAACCAGGAGAATATCCTGCAATAGAAGGTAATTTTACTATTACTAATCAACCTGCGGGAGATATGGGTCCTAAAACTCATTTTCATTCACTAGGTCTTGGTATTAATGCTAACTCTGACAAACAAGATGAAGCTAGAGCATTCTTAAGCTTTCTTGGAACAAACGAAGCAATGTCAATGTTTTTGAAAGAGGGCGGTCAACCACCTGTTACTGATCCAATCATGAACGCTCATGCAGGTGATCGTCTGGACATGCTTATGATGGCTGAACACACTGCGAAGTATGGTAAAGTTATGAACGGAGGTACAGAAGGAGGTGCATTTGCTATCTATGCGAACATGGCTGAAAATTTCACTGCATATTGGGCAGGCGATATGGATGTCGACACAGCAATTGTGAATGTAACTAAATTTTTAGAAGCTGAATTTGCTAAGTAAAAGTAAATTTTATTTTATAAAGTTTAATTGGGCAGCAATAATTTGCTGCCCAATATTAATTTGAAAACACATGAGTTTAAATCCTCAAACTGAACGTCAACAGGCAAAGAAATTTCTATATGGTCTTTGTATTTTTCTAGCTTTTATGCTGGGATTTCCTTCCTTAGCCAACCTATGGTTTAGCTTTAATGACGTAACTTTTCACAATCTAACGGGAGAGGGATTTGCTGGCTTTGAAAATTATAGAAAAGCATTAGGTAATCCAAAATTATGGGAGGCACTTGGTTATTCTTTAAGGTTTGGATTGGTTGCAACGATATTTGAAGTTGGAATAGCTCTATTTATGGTGTTCACCTTGCACCCTCTTCTTTTGCGTAAACCTTGGTTGACTGCAGTCTTGATGCTTCCAATTATGGTCTCTCCTGCATTGATGGGTATAATGTATAGACTTATTCTAAATGAATTTACTGGTATAATTCCTGGCTATCTCAATCTTCTCGGCTTCCATGTAACTTTGATGAGTCGAAGCATGATACAATACACGGTAATTGCAATTGAAGTTCTCCAATGGACACCATTTGCTTTTATTATATTGCTAACTGCACGTCAGTCATTACCTTATGAGTTGGAAGAAGCTGCAGCAATTGACGGAGCTATGGGTTTAAAATACAGCCTTCGTATTGTATTGCCTTTGATTTCTCCTGCTATTTATATTGTAACTTTCATTAGATTTATTGATAGCTTTCGTGTTTTTGATCATATTTTTGTCCTTACGGGTGGTGGGCCTGGTAGCAGAACAACTTCTATAAGTATTTATATTTACAAATTATTTTTTCAACGTAGCGAATTAGGTGAATCAGTCGCATTATCATTTGTACTTCTTGTTGTTTCCTTAACACTACTATATTTTGGTTTGAAACTAGTAGTTAGAAAAGAGCAATCATGATTGTTAAAGAAAAAGGAGCCTCAAAAAATAGTATAGAAGCACTTCGATGGCTTCTCTTTATCGTTATTGCACTGATAATTAATCTTCCAATTATTGCTACTATATTAACATCCTTTAAAACAACTGCTGATATTAATTCAAGTCCACCTATATTTTTTTTTTCACCTACACTTAGTAACTACATAGAAGTCCTTTTCAAAGGTAACACTAATCTTCTTAAATATATTTTAAATTCTACAATTATTGCAGGAGGAGGATCAATTTTAGCAATTTTTCTTTCGTTCCCCGCAGCCTTCGCAATGGTGCGTCACGGAATTGGAAGTAGCTGGCTTTTACCCTTGGTGACTAATATCCGCGCTTTACCATTAATCATTTATGCAATACCTCTTTACCTGATGTTTCAACTTGTTGGTCTTCTTGATAGTTGGCTTGGAATGATATTAGTTACTGCTACTATTTCTATACCGGTAGCTCTTGTTCTTTTCGTTGGTTTTATCCAAGACATACCTATAGAAATGGATGAAGCTGGAAGGCTTGATGGAGCAAGTCAAAGAGTGATATTGTGGAAACTGATTTTTCCAATGTCTCGACCAATTGTGATTGCTGTTTTCCTCTTAAGTTTTATTACCAGCTGGAATGAATTTCTGTTTGGCTTAATTTTAACAACTAAGAATGCTACACCAGTAACAATTGGAGCCACTTTTTTTGTTACAACTTATGGTGTAAAATGGGGAGCAACTGCTGCCGCTATGACATTAAGTGTTCTACCCCCTGTTATTTTAGGTTTATTTGCATACCCATATATTGGAAAATCTATGTTATCTGGCGCTGTAAAAGGTTAAGATTGAAGAAATTTTCAAGTTTAAATTGAGGATATAAAAAATTTACTTAGAATGAAAATTTGATATCCTAGTTTTCATTGCTGTATCTGATTCTTTTGAACCATCATGAAAAGATCCAAACCATTTATCTAGAGGAATCATACCATCTGCATAATTAACTTCGAAATATTTGTGGTGCAAATAATGGGCGTAATAGGAAGTGTTAATAATAGTTTTTTTACCTACAACGACCTTATCAAAACCAGTGTGACCAAGTACAGCTAACAATCCCAGCCTAGAGGCAAGATTAATCATGTGAATTGGATGTGTTGAAAAAATAAAAATAGTAAGAATTATTCCAAAATATATTACATGTTCAATTGGGTGCATTGAGATTCCAGACCAGGGCCCCGGATTAATATTTCTGTGGTGAATTTTATGTGAAATCTTGTACAAAGGTTTCCAGTGAAGTGCCCTATGGCAAAAATAAAAGCCAGCTTCATGAAGAATTGGCACTAATAAAAATAAAGAAATGAAGCCAATAGGATGCTCTTCAAAATTTAATATAGGGATAATTCCATTTGCATATCCCCATAAAAGCAAAACTTCATAAGTTGTCCAAATTGGTACGCCACTTGCGAATGTCCAGAACAAGTTATCATAAGTCTGATTATTTAAGAAAAAAATTTTAGATTTTTGATTTGGCCACCTACTATTGTATTTGAATATTGTATCTTGCTTGCGCCATACGTAAAGCCACAAATGCCAAATTCCAGTAATAGCTAATAATAGTATTGAGTTACGAAGTAAAATAAATCCAATCCAATCAGGACTAAGCGTTGTCATTCTATCAAGTGATGGCGTCAAATATAACCAAATTATTATCGCCCCTAATGCAGAAAGTAAATTCCAAGGTAGTAAATATCCAGGAAAACCAAAAAACCATTTAAATAAAACTTTTGGTTTTGGTGGCCATGTAAAAAAAGGTCCATAGCTAATAGGTTTTTTTGGTTTCCAGTAACCTTTTTTATCTCTACTTCCAAAATCAGTGTCTTTGATCATATAAAATATTTTTTATGTGTTAATAAGTTTCTTTTCTTTGACTCTATCAAGCCATAAATTGTAGTAGATTTCATAATTTATTTTATTATCGGGTATTGCATGAGATAAAAGTAAATTATTTTTCTTTTTAATATTAAATAGGCTACTTGCCCCTAAACCTGTTCCTATTTCTTTTGAATGTATATACATTTTTTGTTTTGCTCTTAAATTCGATAAAATTTTTATAATAGTATTGTTTTTTGAAATAGGACCATCGAGAATAATATTATCATTAGAATTTAGAGCATTTAAGCAAAAATGTAATACGAAAGCTATGTAGATGCAAACTAAGCCATACTTTTCAGCATCACTAAGTTTTTTAATTAAATTTAGGGATTGTGTTGTTTTTTTAAAAGGACCAGCACTTGCAAAGCTTGGGTAAATTAAATATTTTTTCATTAAATTTTCAGTTACGGAGGATTTTCTTATCGAGCTAATTTTTAATTTTTTTAATAATTCATTGAACTCACGTCCACCCATAAACCTCATTGTGGGAATAGTGTTACCAAAAACATCAATATTACACAGCATGTCCAAATTTGTTTTTAATTTTTTTAATTTTGTTTTTTGATTGAAAATTATATACCAAGTCCCTGAAGATATGAGGGTAAAGTTTTTAAAATTTGAATTTTTGAAATATAAATATGATGCATTGCTATCATGAACACCATTCAGTATTTTTAGGAATATATTATCAATTTTCATCTTTCCTACGGTTTTCCAAGCTTTTTTTATTGGCGGTAATTTTTTTTGAATCTCAAGTTTATTAATTATTGAAGAATATTTATTGGAAGGGTAATTCCAAAAATGCGTATGACAGCCAACATATGATATTTCACTATTAAATGTATTGGATAGTTTCCAAGCAATATATTGAGGATAAGTTAAAATAAATTTTGTTTTTTTGAGCACTTCTGGAAATTGTTTACTTAAAAAAAAAACCTGTTGCCCTAAATTAAGACCACCTTCCAAAACTGGAGTGTATGTTTTGCTGAATAAGGGTATAATTTTTTTATATTCATTTACAAATTTGTCAAATTGATATTCATAATCTGTCACAGCAATAATTTCTTTATCATTTTCATCAATGAATGCAATTGAGCATCCATGTGCTGTGCATACAAATTTATTTAATGAATAATTTTTGGAAAGTGTTTTTAATTTTTTTAAAAGCCAATTTATTAATTCTTGAGCATCTAGTAATTTTACTTTTCTTTTATAAAACTTTGATTTCTGTTTAGTATTAAAAATTTTAACAACTGAATTATTATTCTGAAGTAAATATAATTTTACATTGGTTTTACCAATATCAAGTACAACGTTAAATTGAGTTTCATTTTGCATTATCTAGTAAATGCTGTAATATTTCCTCCATCCACATTCAAGATATTTCCTGTTGATTTTTTAGATGCTGATGATGCAAAAAAGAATATACCTTCGGCTATATCTTCTGGTAAAATACTGACTTTCAGCAAACTTCTGTTTCTGTAAAATTCCTCTACTTTATTAATTGGTATGTTATTGCTTGCAGCTCTCTGTGTTTTCCACTCACCGGCCCAAATTTTTGAGCCCTTTATTACAGCATCAGGATTTACAACGTTGGATCTGATTTTGTAACTTGCTCCTTCTAAGGCAATTGATCGTGATAAATGTAAAACTGAGCTTTTTGCAACACTATAAGCAGATGCTTGTTTTGAAGTACTCAACGCATTCTTACTTCCTATAAATATGATTGATCCTTCATTGCCTTGAGCAATCATATGGGAATAAACCTCTCTAGATATGAGAAAACTTCCTTTTACTAGTATGTTCATGTTTTTGTCCCATATTTCAGTGGAAGTTTTTTCAAATAATGCTGCTGAAGAAATACCAGCGTTCGCAACCAAAATATCAATTCCGCCAAATGTTTCTATTCCTATTCGAACAGCATTTTTTATCTGAGTTTCATTTGTAACATCCATTACAATTGCAGTTACTACATCAGAATGAAATTCTAATGATAGTTTTTTTTCAACCTGAATTAATGATTGTTTATCTATATCAGTTAAAATGACACAACAGCCTTCTGCTAGAAATTTTTTTGCAGTTGCCGTCCCAATCCCTCCAGCTGCTCCTGTTATTAGTGCTACTTTTCCTGCTAATTTTTTTTCAGAAGGCATGCGTTTAAGTTTAGCTTCTTCTAACTTCCAATATTCAATTTTAAAGGCCTCTTTTTCTTTCAAGCCTGTATAGCTTTTGACACCTTCAGCGCCCTTCATTACATTAATGGCATTTCCAAAAAATTCACTAGCTATTCGCGCTGTTGTTTTATTTTTTGCAAAAGAAAGCATACCATATTCTGGTATCAAAACTATTACAGGATAAGGATCTCGTAAATTAGGTGAGTCTTTATTTTTATTTCTACTATAATATTTTGAATAAGCGGTTTTATATTTTTTAATGTTTTCAAAAATAATATCTTTTAAATTGTGATCATTATTAGTTAAATTGGATAATGATGGTAGAACGAGAGGCAATCTCTTTGTTCTAAGAAAGTGGTCTGGGCAGGAAGTTCCGATGGATGAAATTTTTGTTAAGTTAGATGAATTAACAAATTCGAGTATTTTGGCTGACTTATTACCATGAACAATTTTTGAATTATCTACTGATAAACATCCTCTTAATATTGCAATCAGCTTGCTTTCAAAAAGTGGGTTGGTTTTTTGTTTATACTTTGGTTTGCCAAAAGAATATTTTTTGATATTTTGATTTAAGTAAACCTGAGCCTCTCTTATTATTCTTACAGAGCTATTATAACATTCGTGACTTGAATTTCCCCAATTGAAAAGGCCATGATGTCCAAGAACTATACCTTCAAGATTAGGCTTTGTTTTGATTAGTTTTTCCATTTTTAGGCCAAGATCAAATCCAGGTCGTTGCCAGTCAATCCAACCTATTTTATTATCAAAAATTTTTTTTACTATTTCTCTCCCACCCTTCATTGTTGCTAAAGCAATGATAGAATCGGGATGAGTGTGGTCAACTTCATCGTAAGGTACAAAAGCGTGTAAAGGGGTATCTATACTAGCTGCTCTTGAATTATTATTAAATGTACACATAGGATAGTAGTCAACCATCTCATCTTCATATTTAATGCCTTTATAAATATTCTTTAAATTATCTAGTTTTTCCTGATAAAGACTTGCAAAACCATCTTCTTTTATTGATCCTAGATCACCACCCGATCCTTTAACATACAAAATCTTTTCTTTTCTTCTTGTTATTGGGTCTTTTACAATTATTTTTGAAGATGTATTGCCCCCACCAAAATTAGTAATACTCAAATCACTCCCTAATAAATTAGAACGGTAAATCAATTGATTTAAATGTGATAATTTATTTGATTTTTTGTTCCAGATATTATTTATTTTTTTTTGAAAGTTCATTTAATTATATTTATTTTAAAGTTTAATATAAGCAATAATTATTTTTTTTATTTAGACAAAATATTTCAAAATATGTCAGATGCTTTCATACTCTGTCATTATTTTAATATTAATATTACTATTTTTTATTTTTTTGTTGCCTGTAAACTTGATTTAACGATTAAAATAATAATAATTTTGGGTAGTATGATAAAAATTATGAATATAAAGTTATAGCTAAAAGAAGCTTCCACCTAGGATGGGTAAGTACAAATTTACTTTAAGAAGGGGTAGGCATGGATCGATGGCACCCCAGGGTATTGATATATTCTCTCCACAGATTTTCTTTTTTTTGAATGCAAACTACTTTTTTAGTTATTCGACTATCCTCATTTTTTTCATTCTTTCTTTATACCGTTTCATCATTCTTTCTTGAGCTTCCTCCGAACCATCATGCAAAGTACCAAAGTATTTATCTAGAGGGACACTGCCATCGGCGTAATTGCATTCAAAAAATTTATGATGCAAATAATGAGGTTGAGTAGAGGTGTTAATACTTATTTTACCAATTTGAATTTTTTCAATTCCTATATGTCCATGGAAGGCAGGAGTAATACCGGCATGAAATAATTGAAAAATAGCATGAGCTGGATGTGAAGGAACAATAAAATGAATCAATACACCACTTAAATATACAATATGCTCAAACCAATGCATTGACATACCTGACCAAGGCCCTGGATTTATATTTTTGTGGTGAACATAGTGACAAAAATTATAAAGAGGTGGCCAATGCAATAAACGATGCATGAAATAAAAATGAACTTCTCTAAACAACGGTATAATTAAAAAAGTTAAAGCTAAGTAAATTGGATGTGTGTCCCAGTTAATAAAAATAAAATAACCATTAGAAAAAGACCATAGAGAAAAAACCTCATAAGCAGTCCAAATAGGAACACCACTACATAATGTCCAGAACATATTTTCTTTAGTTTGATTGTTGAATAAAAAATTTTTGCTACTTTTTTCAGGCCATCTTCCATTATATTTGAATGCATTTCCTTGTGTTTTTTTTATATACAAAAAAAAGTGAAGTCCACCACAGACAATAATAGTTAAAATTAAATTTCTAATTAATAAATAACTTATCCAGTTATAATCAAAACTTTTCATCACGCTTAGTGAGGGAGTAAAATATAACCATAAAATAATTGCAATTAATCCATAAAAAAAATTCCAAGGAAAAATATATCCATAAATTCCAAATATCCATTTAAATATTTTAATAAAATTTAAAGGTAATTGAAAAATAGGAGCAGGTTCTGATAATTTAAAAGGTTTCCAATTTCCTCTTTTATCTCTTATTCCAAATTTATTTTCATCTAGCATTACGAATGTTAAATATAGTCAAATACAAAAAAATTAATACTAAAAAATTTCTTAGAAAAATTTAATAAGTATGAATATCATACTATAAAAAATGTTATAAAATAATTAAATTAATTATTTACATACACTTACTTTTGATACTATAATTTTACTTTAATAACTGGGAGGTTAGGAGTTCGACTTATATACTTAAAGTTGAACTACCAAATTAAAAAATTGTAAAATATTTATTTAATTTTTTCTGGCAAACTTATTTTAAAATATATTGAAGGGTTTGTCGCTTGTTTTATTACAATTGGAAGAACCTGTTTATAAAAAGAAAATAAACTTGGAAAAGGCAAGGGTATTTGATTTTTAATAATATTATGTAATTTTTTTAAATTATACGAGGGCACCATAGGAAACATATGATGTTCCAAATGATATTCCATATGCCAATACAAAAAACTAAAAATTGGATTGATTCTAACACTATATGAGCTTTCTCTATGATCTTTTTTATCTAGAACAGCTCCTAAATGTTGAGTAACATTTACTAA
>Ga0209403_10005100_pt1 | contig 13876 bp, 10 predicted proteins | sample ArcticOcean_MG_C_8_FD_187440 | JGI IMG/M metagenome (GOLD analysis project Ga0209403, IMG submission 187440) | Marine microbial communities from western Arctic Ocean - ArcticOcean_MG_CB11_86 (SPAdes) (version 2) | ecosystem: Environmental > Aquatic > Marine > Oceanic | place: Arctic Ocean... | reverse complement strand
GCAGAGGCACACTCGCGGGTCCGGTAGTCGCTTCTGCTGCAATATTGCCCGGTCCTGTCCCCGCCGAGTATGAGCGGCTGGTTAATGACAGCAAGCTGCTTTCTCCTGATCAACGGCAACGTGCGTATTCGTGGTTGGTCGATTGGTGCGTTAGCTACGGTGTTGGGGCTTGCACGGCTGATGAGATAGATACGATTGGCATTGTGCCTGCCACTCGGCTGGCCATGTCGAGGGCGATCGCTGAGCTCGATCCTCAGCCAGACCACCTACTTATCGATGCGGTTGAGCTAAAGAGTGTTGATATTCCCCAGATGTCGATCATCAGGGCGGACTCGCGCAGCCAGAGTGCGGCGGCGGCGTCAATAATCGCGAAGGTCACCAGGGATAAGTTGATGGCGAGCGTTTTTGAAGACGAGTATCCCGGATATGGATTTGCGGCTCACAAGGGTTATGGAACCGCTGTTCACATGTCTGCTTTGAAAAAATTGGGCGCCTCACCGATCCACAGACGCAGCTTCAAGCCTGTTAAGGACGTGTTGGGCCTTTTTGACTGAGTCAATGCCTCTGCGTTTGATTTCCAACCTTTGGAATTGCCTAATTTGGACTCATCAAGCGGAAAATTGAGACTCCCACCCGGAATCGGACGTGCCGGAGAAGCCGCTGCCAGGGTTTTTGTGACGCAAGAACTGGGCTACAAAATCGCCGAAACCAACTTCAGGACGCGTGAAGGCGAAGTAGACATTGTTGCGACCGACAATGGCACATGGGTTTTCATCGAGGTGAAAACTCGGTCCAATCATGGTTTTGGTAGCGGAGTGGAGCAGATTTCCACTCGCAAGGCGCAACGTCTCCAGGCTACGGCGCAGCGATTCCTTGCGGAGAATGATCTTTACGACGTCAACTGGAGAATCGATTTGTTGAGTATCGAGATGAGTCGATCCGGCCGCGTAGGCAACATCAAGCACATCCCATCAGCCATAGAAGATCGAGGCTAAAGCTACCACATTTGAGTATACTCGACTATCCTCTATTTGGTACTAAACGATAACCTAGAAGATCGCTATCGGGTTCACTGGTGAGCCTGTCACAGTCGGCAGTTTCAACGGGAGTATCGAGATCATGAACTCCCACTTGCCACGCTTCTTGCAGGCCTCCGCCAGATCATCGAGCCACGCGTTATCGAGGATCCAGAGCCCAAGTCCCACGATTCCCACCTGGTGAACTGGATTTGAGAAGCGTTCATACGGGTTGGGGCCGATATCGTTACCGGTATCAGAACCCATAACCGCCACTCCCCTCTCGTGAAGAAACGGCAGAATCTCCGGAGATGGCCCTGACGATCCACCAACGCTTACATCAACTGGTCCTGAAACCGCTCGACGACCCAGTTGCCCTGTTCGCAGCAGCAGTACGTCGCCTTGCTCCACTTTTACACCGTGCTCTCGTTCGGCAGCCTCGATATCGGCAACTCCAACGCCATCGCCTCGCTCGATGTAATCGACCCCTCTGAGAAGCGGAGCATCCACCAGAACGCCTTTCGTCACGATTCCACCTGACGCGGCCATAATGTCGAACTCAGTAGCGCCGTCCATCGTAGAAACAACGCTCGAGGGTCGCCCGTTGTACGTTTGGCCGTCCCAGAAAAAGTGAGCCAGACTATCGATGTGTGTCACGGTGTGACCGTGGAATATCATCCCAAAATAGTCCATAGCTACCTGGCGATCGACTCCCTCGCCCTTTCGAAACGTGTCTCCTGCCGAAACCATGAAGTGCTGAGGCGGCCGAGGTACATCCGCAGAGCCGGTGAACTCCACAGGCTGCGCACAGCTGACGGTCACGCCCTCTGAGACTAGGCTGAGCGCCTGAAGCGTCTTCTCACTCGACAGGTGATTCAGAGTGCCTTTCTGATCATCGTTGCCCCACCGTCCCCAGTTGTTGAGGTCGGACTTCAACCAGTTCAGCAGATCATCCTGAGAAGGCCATGTAACGGTCATAGAAGCAACACTCCTGCACTCGTAGTCAAAGATCGTTCTTACTAGTTGGTGAAGCTTATAAGAATCAGCTGATCAGACGGCACCGAGTCCCATCGTTCACACTCTATTCAGTAGCATTTCTATCGGACTACGATTGCAAACCTGGCAGCAGATTCGCCATTTCAGTATAGTCAAGCTAACTGGAACAGATGAGCAACCTATTATTTACCGTGTTCAATAATTCACGCCCACACCGCCGCCCTAACAAATAAACACCGGTGATTCGGCATTGTCTCAATGAAAAGTCCTCCTTAGAACAGGGCAAATTTCCCAAGTGGGACTTCAGATAGCCTCACGATGAATCCTCGTCATTGTTCATTTCGACAGTTCCAATCGACATAATCGGTCGCCTGTTTCGTTGACTGACATATATGCCGATGCTAGCGTTCACTAGTCAACCAAAAGCTGGGAGGCGGGTCGATTACGAATTTCGAAGATAATCGACAGTCTTAGGTTCCAGTTTTTAATGCAGACCTTCCCATGACGCTGACTGCTAATTCCAGTTGCATTTGAACGTGGAAGGTCTTTTTTGCGGAGATATATAAATGGATTCGATTCTGCTTGCAATTGCAGCAGGAGTTGTCGGTCTCGTGACCGCCGGCCTGCTAGCTATGCGGGTACTGAAGCAACCTGAAGGCAATGAAGAAGTCCGAGAGATTGGTGAACTTATCAAAATAGGATCGGCAGCATTCCTCAAAAAGGAATACTCGATCCTAGCTGTATTTGTACTGATCATTTTTGTAATCCTGGCAGTGTTCATTGATTACAACGTTCTCGACAACGCCACGATTACCGAACTCGGTTCCGGTGGTGCAATTACCGCCGACGGCCCATGGACTGCCATTGCATACATTTTTGGTGCAATTGGTTCTGCCCTCGCCGGGTTCATTGGAATGAGCATCGCAGTACGAGGTAACACTCGAACTGCAACTGCAGCACAAACCGGACTCAACAAAGCACTTCAGGTAGCGTTCCGCACTGGTTCTGTGATGGGTCTAACGGTAGTCGGCATCGGCATCATCGGTGTATCCGCCCTCTGGATCATTTTTGAGAACCCGAACGTCATCGCCGGCTTTGGTTTTGGCGCATCGTCAATCGCACTGTTCGCTCGTGTTGGTGGCGGTATCTTCACCAAGGCTGCCGACGTTGGAGCTGACCTCGTGGGTAAGGTTGAGGCTGGTCTCGAAGAAGACGACCCTCGCAACCCTGCTGTGATCGCCGATAACGTTGGTGACAACGTAGGTGACGTAGCCGGCATGGGTGCCGACCTGTTCGAGTCTTACGTTGGATCGATCATCGCTACGATTTCGCTGGCATTCTTCGCCGTTACGGCGACCGGCGTTACAGCAATTCCGTTCGACGTTGACGCTGAGAAGGCTGTTCTGCCTCTCGTAATCGCTGGTATCGGCATCATCGCCTCCATACTGGGAATGTTCCTTGTACGTACTGGCGACAACGCCGATATGGGCAAACTACTCTGGACTCTCCGCTATGGAATCTTCAGCGCTGGCGCCCTGTCGTTGATCGGTACTGCGGCCTACATCATGTCGACCGACACACTGAGCTTCGACCTGTTCTGGGTCGTCGTCACGGGTATCGTCGTTGGACAGGTGATCGGAACTTCGACCGAATGGTTCACTTCTTACGAGGGTCTGAAGATCTTCGGTAAAGAGTTCAACCCGGTGAAGTGGATCGCTTCGCAGTCGGAAACCGGCCACCCTTCCGTGATCATCGCTGGTCTGTCGGTTGGTCTCTACAGCACGGTTATCCCGGCAATCGCAATCGTTATAGGTATCTACTTCGCTAACGAACTTGCTGGTCTCTACGGCATCGGCCTCGCCGCTGTCGGAATGCTGTCGACTCTTGGAATCACACTCGCCACCGACGCTTACGGCCCTGTTGCCGATAACGCTGGTGGTATTGCAGAGCAGGCTCACCTTGATCCTGAGGTACGTAAGCGCACAGACGCTCTCGACGCCCTCGGAAACACCACTGCCGCTACAGGTAAGGGTTTCGCTATCGGATCGGCTGTGCTGACGGCTCTGGCGCTTCTAGTGGCATACGCTTTCGTAACTGGCATCGATTCACTCGACCTGCTGAACCCGCAAGTTCTGATGGGAACGATTGTCGGTGGCCTACTGCCGTTCTTGTTCTCGGGTCTCACAATGCAGGCCGTTGGTACGGCAGCTGGAGAGATGATCGAAGAGGTTCGACGTCAGTTCAGGGAGATCCCTGGACTGCGAGAAGGCAAGCCTGGCGTGAAGCCTGACGCTGCTCGCGCAGTTGCGATCAGCACGCAGGGTTCGCTTAAGGCAATGATCGTGCCTGGCATGATCGCAATCGTCGCTCCCATCGTTATCGGCGGATTCATGGGTGCAGAGGCATTGGGCGGAATGCTTGCCGGTTCTATCGTTTCTGGATTCCTGCTTGCGATCTTCATGGCAAACGCTGGCGGAGCATGGGACAACGCCAAAAAGTACGTTGAGCTTGGAAACTTCGGCGGCAAGGGTTCAGACTCCCACGCTGCAGCTGTTACTGGTGACACTGTTGGTGACCCGTTCAAGGACACCTCGGGTCCCGCTATCAACATTCTGCTGAAGCTCATGGCAATCGTGTCGCTGATCTTCGGGCCCCTCTTCATCTAAAAGGGTTATCTAGAGGATCGGTCGAGACTTAGTAGCCTCGCCAAGAAAAAAGAAAAAACTCCCGGATCGTAATGACCCGGGAGTTTTTTCTTTTGTTGCTTATTTACACCGTCTGACGGAACTACTGGAGATACGGGTTGGATTGTTTCTCGTGTTCGATGGTAGTGGAGGGTCCGTGACCGGGCAGAACTATCGTTGAATCATCGAGAGTCATCAAGATGTCCTTGATGCTTTCGATTTCCTGCTCGCCGTCACCTCCTGGCAGGTCGTAGCGTCCAATCGACTCTCGAAACAGGGTGTCACCGGTCAGTACTCGACCGTCAACCTGTAGCGAGATACTGCCCTGTGTATGACCCGGATTCGCCAGAATCTCGATCTCGACGCCGGCGACAGTTAGCTTTTCGCCGCCCTGGAGCACTCGAGAGGGCGTAGGCGGCTGTTCGAAGTCGCCGAGCATGTCGATTAGCATCGGTGATTGGTCCATGACTGCCTGTTCGTCACCGTCGCCGATCATGAACTTGCTGCCGAATCGCGCAACCAGTGGCGCCACAGCACCCGTGTGATCAGCGTGGGCGTGAGTGACAACGATTTGGGAGGGGAGTACGCCAATCTCATCGAGGAACTCGATTATTCGTGGGGAGTCTCCGCCGGGATCGACTACTACACAATCAGTACCGGTCCCGGAGTGGATTACATAACAGTTAGTGGCTAGCGGTCCTACTTGAATTGCATCGACACGAGCCATGTTTTGGCACTCCTAAATTTGCGTTGCTATCCAGTCGGCGATCGAGCGGAAGTACAGCATTGAGACGATCCCGCCAGCGATGAGGTAGGGACCGTAGGGGATGAGTATTCGATTGAACCCGAATAGACGGGCTGCGTAAACGATTATCGCTACTAATCCGCCTATCAGTACACCCATATAAAGGCCAAGTAACAGCGGTGCAAGGCCGAGCATTGCTCCAAGCGCGGCAGAGAGTTTCACGTCGCCCCAACCCATCACAGGGCGGTTCAGACGGTCGCCGATCCATGCAAACGGGTAGAAAATAGCGTACCCAGCAGCAGCTCCTGCCAGTCCCTGCCACCATTCTCGATCAGGAACGAAGAAAGATGCAATCAGACCGACACCCAGGGCGGGTAGCACGAGCACATCGGGGAGATAGGTGGTTTCGAAGTCGATAAATACGAGGGCGATCAGTACGGATATCAGGACGAGGATTACGACCAACAGCCATGCTGGATCGGCGACTCGATACCAGGCGAGTCCGAATAGGGCAGCGGTGGTCAGTTCGACTAGCGGGTATCGGATCCAGAAGTTTGGGAATAGAACTCGTGTCGATTTCACCGCTCCGTACAGAGATAGAAGAGGAAGACATTCCCAGTATTTGATCGGACGGGGACGTGCGCCTTTAGTTACGCCATCGACGTAATCATGGGGAGGGGACCTGTCGACAAGCTCGTTTAGCCCGGCGCCGACGAATAGTCCCAGTAATGCGAAGAGACCAGCTTCCATGTTTTCCAGACCCGCACCTGACTAATTCAGATCCCGTCAAAGCCAAGAATTGAACGTATCGAACATCAATTCTGCAGGACACACGGCCCGGTGACGTGAGTGATGGCGCTACGAGATTCGAGAGAATTGATGAGCTGGATAGAACGTGCGAGCGCTGTAATTATTCAACCACATGGAGTATCAGTCTATACTCGACTATACTGTTACTTGCATGCATGTTTAGTCGAATATCAAGAGCTGTTGCTTGCGACCTTCGGAAGTACTTTTTCTTTGAGCAAGCCCATCGAAGTCTTCCAGAACCCTTCAGGCTCCCATTCATGACCCATCGCCATCAAGGTGCCAAAGCCACCTACTGCCGAATCAAGTTCAGATAACTTCTCGGTAACCTCTTCTGGCGAGCCCACTATGAAGATATTGTCGACTAAATACTCAACTGTTACATCGGAGTCGGGCATATTGGGATCGATCTTGAGTAGACCCAACATCTTCGACTTTGGGAGCAACTTGAGGAAGTAGCCCTCCATGTCTCTCGCCAACGTGCCAGTTAGAGCCTGTTTGCGGGCTTCAGCACTTGAATCGGCAACCATCACTTCTCTGGCGATACGCCAGCTGGAGCGATCAGCCGTCTTACCGACGCTGGCTGCCCCATCTGCGACCGCCTCCCAGTGTGAAACAAGCATCTGCACCGGAACAAAGTTGATGCTCATCGGAAGCCATCCACGTACCCCTGCCATGGTCAGTGTTTCGGATTTTGATGATACGCCCGCCACTCCTATTGGAGGGTGCGGATCTTGAAATGGCTTCAGATGAACTCGTAGTGCAATGTCATCCTGCGGATCAGGGATATTGAAGTTCCACCACTTGCTCTTGTAGTTGCCGGGTTTTGGATCTTTCCAGATCTGAAGAACCAGATCGACGGCCTGGCGTGTCATCTCTCGATTATCACCGGACCGAGGGTCGAAACCGTGCACAGCAAGGTCACCGGGGAATCCCCCTGAACCGACACCCCACATGATGCGCCCCCGGGACATCTGGTCCAGCTGGGCGATTCTGTGGGCTATCGTGAACGGATCGTGATTGGGCATGCACGTAACCCCGGTCCCAAGACGGATCTGAGAAGTGACACCAAGAGCCTGGGCAATTAGAAGATCGGGCGCCGGGATGTTTTCCCACTCGGCGGTGAAATGCTCACCGATCCACGCCTCTGAGTACCCGAGTTGATCGAGATAAACGAGCTGGTTGAGATCAGCTTCGAGCGTATCGGCGATATTTGCACCCGGTGGATGCAGGGGCATTGTGAAGAAGCCTAGTTCCATTCCAATCTCCTAAACCGAACTGGCAATTCGAACCTATGAATAGCGCAAACGAGTTCGACAAAAGCCACATCATAGTTCGGCGCATCGTACAACGGATTATTCCTGAGTACACGCGTGCCCGAACCGATGTTTCAGCTACTCAGGAGTTCGATTGGCCTGTTCCTGGAGCCTGAACAGGGCATTTATGGCTTCGAGCGGGGTCATGTTGGCGATGTCGAGGTCTTTCAGTTCGTCCAGAGTTTCGTTACCGACCTGTTGTTCACCAAAAGGCATTTGAAGTTGATACCCGGGGGAGTTTCCTGTCGTCTTGGAGCCGTTCTCCAGTTCATCCAGCAGATCCCAGGCCCTGCTGATCACCGATCCGGGCATTCCCGCCAGTCGTGCCACGTGCACTCCGTACGAGCGATCGGCACCACCGGGGACTATCTGGTGCAAGAAAACGACCTCGCCCGCCTCTTCTGCGACGGCCACACGCAGGTTGTGCGCACGAGGAAGCTGATCGGCCAGCTGCGTCATTTCGTGATAGTGAGTGGCAAAAAGCGTTTTGCAGCCGAGCTTTGGCGAGTTGTGGATGTGTTCGGCCACTGATCGGGCAATCGCTAGACCATCGTAAGTCGAAGTACCGCGGCCGATTTCGTCCAGAACCGCCAGTGATCGACTGGTTGCCTGGTTCAAAATCGAAGCCGTTTCGACCATCTCGACCATAAATGTCGACTGCCCTCCAGAGATGTCGTCTGAAAGGCCGGCACGAGTAAATATGCGATCAACTACACCGATTCGGGCCTTCGAAGCCGGAATGAAGCTGCCAACCTGCGCCATGAGCACCAGAACAGCCGCCTGCCGTATGTACGTCGACTTACCCGACATGTTCGGCCCGGTGATGATCATCACCTGTCGTTCGGAGTTCGAAAGATCGAGGTCGTTCGGCACAAAACGCCCCGGTCCGAGAGCCGATTCGACAACGGGATGCCGTCCAGCCCTGATTTCGAGTTCAGTATCATCATCGACCAGCGGTCTGATCCAGCCATTTTCGGCCGCCGCCTGTGACATCGACACAAGGGCATCGAGCACACCGAGGCCCTTCGCAGATTCCATGATGCGGTCGCCATGAACCGCTACTTCCGCGCAGACGCGCCGGAAAATATCTCGTTCGAGTTCGCTGATCCGATCCCGTGCGTTGAGGATCTTAGATTCGAGTTCTTTTAGCTGTGGAGTGATGAACCGCTCGCCGTTTACCAGTGTTTGTCGGCGTTCAAAGTGTTCCGGAACGAGATGTGCGTTGCCCTTGGTGACTTCGAGGTAGTAGCCGAATACACGGTTGTACCCGATCTTCAGGCTTTTTATCCCGGTTTCTTCCCGGTGATCGGCCTCGAGAGCGGCAATGCTGGATCTGGCATCGCCTGAAAGAGATCGAACTTCATCCAGTTCAGAGTGAAACCCCTCTTTAATCGCTGATCCCTCGCCAACCGAGATGGACGGATCGTCGGGAATAGCAGCATTTAGTAGATCAACCGCTTCCGAAGACGAGTGAATCCTGCCGATAACCGATCCACCGGGAGTGACACCCTCTGGCAGAGCCTCGAGTATCCGGGGAATGACCGCCAGACCGGTGCGCAGCGACGCGAGATCTCTCGGGTTGGCGGTGTTCGTCCTAATGCGATTCGTCAGTCGCTCGAGATCAGATACCTTGCTCAACAGACCCTGTGTCGTTGCTCGGACGCCCTGATCGTCGAAGAAAGCCGCGACTATCTCCTGGCGTCTTTGAATGTCACCGGAATCGATTAATGGGCGGGTCAGCCATGATCGAAGGGCTCTTGCACCCATCGCTGTCATTGAAAAGTCGAGTGTGCGATAGAGATTCGCTGCGTTCGCTTTGCCGGACGACGAACTGAAAACCTCCAGATCCCGCAGTGCTTTATGGTCCAGTTTCATATATGAATTGGATGATTCAGTGCGAAGCGACGTTAATTGCGGGATCGTACCTAACTGAGTATCCGCCACAAAATCCAACACGGATGATGCGGCAACGATCGCAAGTGGCATTTTCTCGCAGCCGAATGCTTCCAGAGTGGTCACTTTGAAGTGATCCATGAGCCGTGCGGTCGATAATTCCGTGTCGAGTCGGCTTTCATCGAGCGGGCGTGTTACCAGAGAAGACTCTTCTTCCGAGTGAATCAGCTCAAGTGCTGCTGAATCGGCAATCAGCTCGACCGGTGAAAGACGAAACAGCTCATCTTTGAGGTCAGATGCGGGGAATTCCCCCGTCACAAATTCGCTGGTCGATATATCGACGTAGGCGAGTCCGGCGCGCTCGCCATCGCTGACCGCGGCTGCGAGGTAGTTGTTCGTATATTGATCGAGCAACGCAGGCTCTAGTACCGTTCCTGGAGTTACGACCCGGACGACTGCTCGATCGACCAGGCCTTTCGATTTGGCGGGGTCGCTGGTTTGCTCTGCAATGGCAATCTTCAGACCGGATGCCACCAGCGTACCCAGGTGATTATCGAGTGAGTGGTAAGGAATACCAGCCAGAGGGGCCTTGCCTCCGGCTCCTGATTCGCGGGCAGTCAGCGCGATACCGAGCACTTTTGAGAGAGTGTGGGCATCGTCGTCGAACGCCTCATAGAAGTCGCCCATTCTGATCAGCAGTAACGAATCCGGATACTTTGCTTTGAATTCCAGGAACTGGCGACGTCCTGGGGATATTTTCTTCCTGGAAGCAGTAGTCTTTTTCGTCGATTTTCCGGACGCGCGGCTACCACGTTTTGCAGTTGGACTTGGGCTCGAGTTGGAGGTAGCTGACATCGTGGCCCGATTCTAGCGTGAATCCAGGCCGTTTTTACGATTGTTTGTGGCTACGGGTACCGAATAATCGCGGAATCTGATGCATTCCAGCGGAGTTCATCGAATATGCTGTTGCTTGGCAATTCGTATACCAGCATTCCGGCTACCTGCTGACCCGTATTCAGGACGAGCGTACCCCAGAGAGGAACGAAGCCCGGGACGTTGAATTCTGAAGCAGCATTTGCCGTCTTCGCACGTTCAATCGTGTTGATCGGGTTGTAGCTTTTCCTGTCGCCATCTATCAAAATGGCAGCGTCTTCATCCAACACCATGTTTACCGAACCTGATGTCTGGTTGATGAGGGTTATCTTGATGAACACCAGTTCGTTGTTTACTTCGTCTTCTGGCCTTATTTCCCAGTTGTAGGCAGTTCCGTCTACATCATTTCCGACGTACGAGATTACCTTCTGCGAAACAGGAATTTCTGACCGAATCCAGAGAATTCTGCCGGCAACGTACAGAGGGTCGCCGCCTTCAGGCTTGAACACAGTCATAAGACTGATGACCACTACTGCGAGCACCACAGAGAATGCCGCTATTCCCATCAGAGCGACCGGCTTGCTTTCCTTCGGGATGCTGACTTGCCGTCTGGCGAGAATAGTTCCACCAGAATCGACATCCATGTACTCAACACCCGGATCGCCCCGGAATCCTGAGACAGGAGCGAACCCGACGCGCACACGAACAATGTCATCTGACATTGATTCAGCAGATATTACGTCCCACGTAATTTTGGCATCACGAAGGGCGGGGCCGTATTCGTATGTGTTTTCCTTGGCGTAATCCAGGGCTGCCTGAACCTGCATAGGAAATATTTTGATGGCGTCAGCACCCAGTGAAGCCTGTTCGGACTCGACTTCGGGTTCAGTAGTTTCCGTGATATTTGGGGCTGTAGAGTCCTCTACTTCATCTGAGGATTCGTCTTCAGCTACCTGTTCGTTTCGGTTCTCTTCAGTCATCCATTGCTCCGGCGACGATTGGCCCGGCTGATCCGGGACCGACAAGCGAGACTACATGAAGTGCGTACCCTGACGCACCAGTTTCGTTACGTAATATGCACTAATTATTGCCAAGAGTTGGCAATTCGGCGAATCTAATTTCGATTTACATCCGAGCGGAGGGGAACGTTTCGAGCTGTTCCAGAACCGCCGTCAATGCTTCCAGTACGTCATCAACATCGGTTTCGGTTGTATCGCGTCCCATCGATATTCTGACACTTCCGACAGCGAGTTCTGGACTTACTCCCATCGCCAGCAATACGTGCGAGGGTTCAAGCGAGGCTGAGCTGCAGGCACTTCCACTCGATGCCGCTATTCCCTTGAAGTCCAATCCCAGCAACACCGGCTCACCCTCTACCCCGGGGAAAGAGAAATTGGCGATCTCTGGAACTCGGGCATTGCTATTGGTGTTCCCATTAAACGATGATCTCGGGATTCGCTCGGCAATTCTTCCTATAAGTCGATCAGAAAGCTGGATCATACGGGCACGAGAGGAAGGCCTCTCCGCTTCCGAAAGTGTCAGCGCTTCGCCCAGCCCAGCGATCAATGCGACATTTTCGGTGCCGGAACGGCGTTGGTTTTCCTGACCACCTCCGGAAATCAGTGGTTCCAGTTCAACACCCCGGCGGACGTACAAAACTCCCACGCCTTTAGGTCCGTAGATTTTGTGACCGGAGAGGCTCATTAGATCGACTCCCAACTCATCTACGTTTAACGAGAGCTTCCCGGCGGCCTGCACCGCATCGGTGTGGATGAGTACTTTAGCGCCTGCGTTGCCTGCCGACTCGCGGGTGCGCTGGGATATCTCTGCGACGTTCTCGATGGTGCCGACTTCGTTGTTCACGAGCATAACGCTCGCAAGAAACGTGTCGGGACGAACGGCAGCAGCGAACTCTGCGGGATCGACCCGCCCGGTGCTATCGACCCTGATGTACGTTGCTTCGAATCCTGTCTTTTCGAGCTGTTCGACAGGATGCATCACAGCGTGATGCTCGATAGCGGTGGTAATGATGTGCCCGCGACCATGGGATGATCCACTGCGCAGGGCAGCCGATCCTTTTATCGCCAGGTTGTTGGATTCTGACCCGCCACCAGTAAACACAACCTCGCTGGTTCGTGAGCCGAGCACGGCTGCCGTCTGCTCGCGGGCCTCGTCCAAGCCGTATCGTGCTTCCCCTGCCATTGCGTAAAGGCTGGACGGGTTGCCGAACCTCTCGGTGAAGTAAGGCAGCATTTTTTCGAGAACCTCTGGGCGAACCGGCGTGGTGGCTGCGTAATCGAGGTAGTTGATGCGTTCGTCGGGCGATGTCATGTGTTAAGAGATTGCTATTGAATAATAAAAGAGCAACGAAACCGTGTAGCCGTGGCAACTTTGCTTGGATAAGATATTTTAGTTTGAAATCCGGGAATGCAAAAGCGTCGTATCTATGTGCCGTGACCACACGGCGCATTTAATTTTGGCAGAATGTATCTGCTAAGACGATATTTTCAGTAACGCAGTCGGAATCGGAGTGAACATTTGATCAAGATTGAGCATATGTCGAAAAGTTATGGTCCTTACCCGGCCGTGATCGACATCTCGTTTGAGGTGCTCAAGGGCGAAATCGTTGGATTCCTCGGCCCTAACGGCGCGGGTAAGACGACCACCATGCGTGTTGTCACTGGTTTTACCCCTCCGACCGAAGGCGTAGTAACAGTGGGCGGCTACGATGTCGTTTCTCACTCTCTCGACGTACGACGCCACATTGGATATCTACCAGAGACTGTCCCGCTGTACCTCGATATGACGGTTTACGACTATCTTTCCTACATGGGTGAGATTCGTGGAATGAACAAATCGTGGGTGAAAGAACGCCTTCCCAAAGTGATCGATATGGTCAAGTTGGGTGAGTACCGGAACACACTGGTCGGCCGCCTATCTAAGGGATACCGACAGCGAACGGGAATCGCTCAGGCGATCCTTCACGAGCCTGATGTGCTGGTAATGGACGAGCCAACAATTGGTATCGACCCTATCCAGGTTGTCGAAACTCGTGAACTGATCAGTAATCTTGGTGAAGAGCACACGCTGCTACTCAGTTCCCACATCCTCCCTGAGGTCAGTGCGATATGTAAACGGGTCCTGGTTATCCACGATGGTCGTATCGTGGCCGATGACAAACCCGATGACCTTTCAGAAAAACTTCAACACGCCGAGCGAATTGAAATAAGTGTTCGAGGTGCAGAGGCACCAGCATTTATCAACGCGATGCGAGATATCTCCGTTGTCGTTGACGCCCGTTCGGATCAACGTGCGTCGATATTGCAGCGTGCTCAGCGTGAAGATTTTTCACCATTTATTGTTGATGCTCGGCCTAACGTTCAGGCTTCCGAGCAGATAGCTAAAACCATTATCGAGAATGGCTGGGGGTTGACGAACCTGACACCCCTGCCCATGACTCTCGAAGAAATCTTCCTTGAATTGACAACCGAAGAGAATTTAGGCGAGTAGGAATTGCGTTTCATATCCGTCATAGCGATCAAAGAG
>Ga0209403_10005092_pt1 | contig 13889 bp, 8 predicted proteins | sample ArcticOcean_MG_C_8_FD_187440 | JGI IMG/M metagenome (GOLD analysis project Ga0209403, IMG submission 187440) | Marine microbial communities from western Arctic Ocean - ArcticOcean_MG_CB11_86 (SPAdes) (version 2) | ecosystem: Environmental > Aquatic > Marine > Oceanic | place: Arctic Ocean... | reverse complement strand
GAGAAGCTAACTGCGTCTATGTAGAATCGTGCGCTGTCTGCCCCCAGCTTATCGCCTTCGCTGTTGTTTCCTATCCGTAGTAGCTGGCTTGAGTCTCCTAGCATGTTTCCAGTAATGCCAATGTCGCCACTGTTTGACGTAGATGCGCCACGAACATTTACGCTAGCTGTTCCTTCTCCGCCCTCGTAAAGGCTTTCACCGTAATTATTTATTACTACGTCAATAAAGTACCAAGCACCCGTAGAAAGCGCCATGCTGTGAAGAATCTGAATAGCCGTAGTGGATGTCTTAATAGCAACGTGGAGGTCTTTGGTTCCAACCACGGCATTCTGGGCATAAAATATCCCCCAGTCGCCAGTGAAAACCGCCGCACCACTGCTAGTGTTCACTGAACCTTTAGTGATAATTCCCTGAAAATCAAGTGCGCCGCCACTCCCCAGGGCTACAGGATATATCCAGAAGCAAATCCGAATCCCAGCGCCGTCTGAACCAGAGAAGTATTCGTTGTGCGCGTGGCTGAAATGGCAGGCGTCCTGGAAGTTAGCACTCTTACTTCCTACTACCCTGGTAGTTGAATACGAGCCACTGGTAACTGTCAGGTCTAAGCCTCGACCAGACCAGTCGGTGCCATCGTCCTCAAAGTTGTAATAAGGGAATATCTGGCTGGCAGGAATGGTGGTTAGCGAAGACGCCGAATAAGGTCGGTTATTTCCAAATATGGACCCCACAGGAGTAACCGCCCAAACAGCATCCCGTTTGCCAATATGATCACCGCCATCAGAAGAACCAATAGGTGCAAGGCGTCCAGGCTTTCCTCCGCTTGACACAATGCCAGGCGATTGCCCAAGCTGCGCAATAGATACTTCAGTTCTGTAGTCTGAAGTGATCGGCGTAACGACACCGTTAATCCTCTCTGCCAGTACCGCAGTACCAGATGCCGGAGTCGTACCGCTAGCCGCTGAAATGCTAGCAGTTGCTATTGCATATCTCATAGCGACCTGGGGGGGGATAACTGAACATCATTGTCGTACCCACGCCTAGTTGCATACTGAGAAACCTGCAAGGACGAAATGTCGTATCTTGCCTGCCTTCCAGGTTTGCCACCGAAAGCCTTATGTTCTTGGGCAGGAACATTGTAATACGTTCCAATGTCTGAATTAAAACCATCCGTTACCGTCAAAGAACGGTCTGTTCCATGAGAGTGAACCGGGGGAAAGTTACCGGGGTCTGGAATTGGATCAGAATTCTGACTGAACTCAGACGTAGGCGCAACTTCGTCGGCTCCATACCCACTAAGTGGGTAGTCCATAATGGACTCGTTTACCGTGACACTAAGCGGAGCGTTCCTGTTAGAAGGAATCGCGTCACTTAGAAGTAACTCAATGCTATTGGCAATATCTTCATAGCCAGCATCACGTAGCTGTTGGTTTATGTTCTGTCGGAATGACATTATTTAACCCCGCCAATTTCTATTTCATAGATGATAATTCGGTCGTCGCTTTGCTCGCCAGCTATCTCGCAAGTCACCCAGCGTACTGGCCTACCTCTAAGGAACGGCAACTTACCTGACCAAGGAAGGTATTTACTTCCGGGCTCATCTCCGTCCCCATGCTGGGATAGCTTGAGGTCTGCAATTGCTTTAGTCGCACCCTCTTCCACGGTTACGCCGTCACCGCCATTCCATTCATTCATAACAGTAGGAGAAGACGAGTGATTATCGTAAGTTGATATATTCATCGCGGCATCATTCGTTGTCGGGCTAAACGTAATCCTAATATACCTTGATGTATTCTGATCCGATTCAGCCCAAGCGAACATGCCAGATTTCCAACTGTAGCTTACGTCAGTAGTGCCGTCTTTCAGGCCATCGTTACAGACGTAAAAAGCGTCGTTGGTCGTTCCCATGAGCAACCTACGTTGACTTCCATACGTTAGCTTAACGCTGTCCCCGATGTCCCAGGAATATGTCCATTTACTCCAAGTCTGCGAACGTATGTCGTAAACCAAAGCGCGTCGAGGTCTGTCGCCTGAATCACCAGTGCCAGTGACAAAGAAGTAAACAAGTTCTTCCAGTGGGTCTACGCGAACACTCCAGGTACTTTTCTTACTGAAGTCTAATAGCTGATCGCTCCACTGATCGGCAATAGGTGTTCCGATAGGCTCAACACCGTTCCCCTGAAAAGCATAAGGCCCTTCTTCATCCATAATGTATAAAATATTTTCATGCTGGTCAGCACAGTTATTGTTTATCGCACCACGCATTGCAGCTAGCTGTGGCTGTGCATCGAGAAGTGGATTCTTTGCCCAAGTGACACGGTAAATACTGTGTTCCTTTAATGCGTAATACTGAGCACCCATAACAATGGCACCAACTAACTCGTCTTCGTCACGCACGTTTTCCTGAAGAGCAATTTGGGTAATTACTGACTCGGGCAAATCCTGCTCAGAAATATAAATGGTATTCCGCTCTTCTGGCGGGTTGATGATTGTGTAAGTGGTGCTAGCCGCTATAGTCGGCAGGGCCTTATCTACGGTAATTGTTGTAGCGTTAGTGACTTCAACAATTGTGTAGGTATTGGTGTCAACTGTTGGGTTGGGGCATATCAATCTCCCCTCAAGGTCTGAACTCCACGCAGTCGAAGAACCGTTTATAGTGGCAGTATTGGCCGTTGCAGCTATAGTTCCCGTAGAGTACGTCGGATCAACAAGATAAGTCATTCGATCCTGAAACGCACAACACACTGTCTTGAAAAATGGGGGTATTGCGTGACGGTTAGCAGCAGGACGACCATCTGTTTGCAAAAGTTTCTGGCGGTAATCTCCACGGAACAAGACCATTTGCCCGTCAGTAATGCTGTCTTCAGCGAAGCCATCTATAACCCAAACAATGTTTTCACTGTCGCTGTTGCTGCTGCCAAGGTCAACTTCAACTGTAGTAACTGAAGTTGTTGTAACAGACTCTATAAGAAAAGTTTGGTTATGCAGGCTTTGGTCACTGCCAGAAACAGTAATCCTCATTCCGGCAACTATTCCATGACCGAGAAGCAAGGTCATCACTAACTTACTACTGGTTTCCGTAATACTGGTTATTGCTCCATTGTGTGTGAACTGGGCAATCACGTAAGCTGTAGTCGCTTGATTAAACGTGGTCCTTAATAGCTGAACGTGCGTAACGCGAGTCTGAGAAGAAGCGTTAAGGCTTCTCCATTCAAACTTATCGTCAGCATCGGCAGTAGTAACCCAGAAAGGAGACAGGTTGCTGTAGAACCTGGCACCCTCTCTTTGGTCAACGTACCTGTAGAAACAAGTGTAGTCACCGCCAGTTGCCCCAAGCACGTTTGTGCCGCCAGTAAAGCCAACTTGTGTTATTTGGCTTATATCAGTAGTTACTACAGTATTTCCTTCCGGCCCAGCATTTAATTGCGTAAGGGATATAGACTGCGGGCCATCGGCTGCTGAATCTGGAGTGGTCGAAGTAATTTTGTCTGCATCGGTCCCTGAACCGTGTCCGTTGGAATTTATTACTGCTGCTTTCAGTAAAACCAAATATGCGTTTTGTGTCCCGCTTGAGAGGTCAAACCCAACAGATATTCCTGTTGCACCAGATGAAAGAGTGGCGGTTATAGAGCCTGTTGACTTCAGTGTGGCCCCGGCAGTTACAGGACTCAAATGGGCAACGCCGCTATCGTTAGTGTCTGAAACAAAATAATCAACTATCTTGCCGCCTGAACTAATTAGTGTTATTTTTTCTCCGGCAGTCATTCCGTGAGCAGCATCGCCATCAGCAACGGTTATATCAACATACGCTTTTCTTCCAGTGTCTACCCCGCCAATAAAATCTGTCTTAGTAATGTATGTTGCGGCAGTGGTGGTCATTGCCTGATTCCCAACAGTACCGCCCTGGAGCTGAGTTAGCGTCAAAGTGGCGCTGCTTCTTGTTACAGTGATTGATCCGTAATGACCATACTGCCCAAGAATAGTAGTCATTAAGTATTCAGCACGAGTGTTTACGTTGTCTGTGATTCCATGAACATCAACGTATACTTCTCCACCTGGGTATCCTGCGTCTGTTTCAGAATACGTTGACTTAAACACACCGCCAATAACTCCAGTGTAATTTGTATCGTTCCTGAAAACATACTTAACAGTTTTTCCAAAACCGTCTTTAACTGTAATTGATTGGCCATCGACGTTTGCCTTTGTTCCGCTTATTACTATTGTTCCAACGGCTTTCTTTTGAACTGTTGGGGTAAGAATAGTTGGCGGCGTAGATGGAGGGTCAATTCCCAGCTCATCTGCCGCAGCAGCCCGACCATCCCAAAAGATACCGCGATTGATCCCGTTGACACCGATAAGGTATCCGTGCCGGGTCTTCGCGAACGTCATTGGGTTGGTGGTATCCAGCCCCGTTTTAATAGTGGGTGCTGCCATTACTACAAACCCAACCGGTCGGCGGCTTCGGTGCTTTGGCTCTCTGGAGAATCAGGCGTCAGGTAGTGTTGAGCCTCGTCTACCGCCTTAATTGCCCCGAAGGTACCCGCCCCCAGCACACTACCACCTAAGAACGTCGCAGTTTTCGGATTCCTCCCTGCCCAAGCACGGGTTATGCCCACTTTTGTTTTTGTGTCATAAGCAGTCCTTGCCGCCACCTGTTTCTCTCGTCTAATTACCTCATCCATATAGTCACTCGTTCTATGACCTAGGCCAAGTTGCTTCATCCTCGTGGCTGATTTAGCATTTCCCAATGCATTCATCAGGGGTTCCTTATCGCCCAAACTACCAGGCATGAAATCTTGTTTTGGGACACGTAATCCACTGTGTCTTCTTAGAGCGCTCCGGTTTACCTCCATCCCTCTTTTAGCCATTTCCCTTTCAAGCGAGGTAAAAAAACCGCCAAGCTCTTTCAGCAAAGGCAAGCCCTTTATCTCGGAATTCTTCATGAAGGTCGCTCTTAAATGCCTATGCATTGCAACCAACTCCGGGGTCGGAATTGCTTCAACACTGCCACCAAAAGGCTTAACGTATTCGATGATTTCTGCCTTAAGTTTCCCTAGCACATTAGTCGCATTGACCTCTACATGACTCTGTTTTAAGGCAGATATTATCTTATCTTTTGGAAGGAATCTCCCTCTAGAGACATCCGCCTTTATATTAGCTATTATCACATCTGTTGGAAGGAATTCCCCTGTGCCAACTCCATGCGGGCCGCCAGTGCTTTTGTAGAATGCACTGTTAGGCATGCCCCTGGTTTTCCCCGCCTTGAGCAACTGTTGTGGCCCCATCCCTTCTAGCTGACTTGATAGTCCCGGGCGATTCACGTAAGAGGGCAATCCGTAAGTGCCATCATAGATTGCTTCTTCAGGGAGATTTCTAGCCTTCGCCATTTCCGCCAGTTTCTCATTCGGGAGAGACTTCCAGCTTTCAACTTGCTTTTCTAGGCTTTTCGCATAAGGCTTCCCGGAAATTCCCCCAACATGGTCATCGAGTTCATTGCCGAAACGGTGTGTTATTTTTTTAGTCCCAGGCGTGGGACGATTTTTTCTAAGAGAAGTAACCCGATGGGATGCATTAAGATTCTCCAGTGCCTTTTCTTCGGCAATCTTAAGTGTACCGAGAGTAGGTCTTGCTTCGTCGAACTTAGTAAGGTTCGACAGTAACATGTTTTCTGCATCTTTCGATTGGACTGCGGGCCTTCTAAATCCTCCGAATTTAGAACCAAGAAAACTTAAGCTACCTTCAAGGGCATCCAACCCAGCGGCAATAGGTTTACCAACGGCGTTCTTTGCAAGATTCCAGCCCTTAGTGAGCGTTGGACGAGCAACGGCAGCATACCCTATTGGTTGTACCAGTGAGTCAATCGCCATTTGACCCATGTCTTCTTGCGTCATGTCGCTAAAAGGATTTAAGTCGTGCATTGCAACTTCAGCGGCGTCTGGACCAGACCATCTATCTGCGACTTTACCTGCAATGCCAGCCGCCATGCCCTGAACGCCTCCAAGTAAATGCCCGGCATCTGACCACTTTAGAGCTGACCTTTCACCTGCGTCATCCATGACACCTTGGTGTCTGGCTTCTTCTGCTACTGCTGCGGCTTCGTATCTCTCATTTTCCGCAGCTTTCGCTTGCTGCCTTTGAGCTACTTGAGCCATAGTTTCATATATCGGCTCTTTGGTTCGCAGGTTGGATGCTATACGCTGAGGCAGGGTGTCTTTGTAGTCCTGTGCCTCACTTGGATTTACTGCCATTATAATCTCCCTATCCTTACGTTTCCGTTTGAGTCCTGGTGGACTATGTATGAACTGCCTGCCCTTTTATATGGAAAAGCAGATATGATTGTGCCTGCAGCATCAGCCCCGTCGTTAGCAAATGCAAATAAAGTATGCCCCTTGCGACATGAAAGTTTTCCCGGTTCGTGAAAAACCATGTTCGTAACGTCAATCGCAAGCTCTGGATTATCGTGAGGATCACGGTTAGTTGAATAACCAGGGAACTGTGGTATCGGTCGTACGTTTAATGGTTTGTCTGACATAACTTAAACTGGAGGCTCAAGGCCGCTAGCGACAGCACCTCGCCTCTTTAACTCCTGAATCACTAATTGTCTTTCTTTATTTACTGCATCGGCCATGTGTGGCATAGCACCAAGAATCTCAAAATTCATTTTGTCTATAAGGTCTTCGTTAGACAAACCTGTAAATGGGCTGGGAGGTGCTTGCGGTTTCGGCTGAGATGAAATGTTCCCTAGCAGCTCCGTGTTTTCCTGTAAAGTATCTTGAACGCTTTCTACTGCTTCGTCTGCGGCGCTAGAACCCTTTTTAGAAGAAGGACCAATTTTCTTATACGTTGTAATAAAAGAACCTTCTTTAATGTTTATTCCGTTTTTGATTTGTGCTTTTATTTCCCCTGATTCTCTTGCGGTTCTCTGAGCAAGCATAGACGCAAATTCATCCAGAGGAACAGTGCTTTCGGACTGGCCCGACGCCTTAAAGGATACTCCTTCGTCACTAATTTTTGTAATTTCTGTGACGTTTGTAATTTGGAATGTAGAATCTAGCTGATTTCCTTGGTGCGTTTCTAGCTTAAAAGTCTGCCCTACTTCACCAATGGGGGCGGTTTCAACCGATGAAGTTTTTTGCCCGGATTCTGCAAGCTGCCAATCGTGTTTTCCTTTGTGCGCTCCAGAGCTGTGGCTGTATTTAAAATTCCTTTTAACGCCAACTGATTTACCTGTCCCTGTACTCGGAGCGGAGGAAGCTGGCTTTGGCTCTGGGACCGTAGCTTTCTTTCCAGCCGACAATGCCTGCCCCAGACCTTCTGTTTGTTCAATAGCTTCTTGGGCAGTTTCAGCACCACCAGCAGCCTGACCCAAATCGTCAAACACGCGACCATCAGGTTCACGCGAGATTCCCGATACGTCCGAATCCTTCTTGCTAGAAACTATAGCGTCCCTATCTGCTACGAATTGTTCTCGCTGTTCTTTAAAGTCACTAATCTTTTGTCTATGCGCTGGCTTACTTGGGTCCAATTTCGATATTCTTACATCTATACCTTTTATGCTAGATTCTAGCTGAGTAACTTTCGACTGGTCGGCTTTGCTTAATTCCTCTGCACCAGCAGTCATCGACTCGGCCAACTCTGGTTGAGTAGTCTTCGGCTTTGCTTCGGGGGCCGTAGCTTGCCCGCCAGCATCGGCTTTATTTAGCTTGTCATATTCTTTCCTTAATCTCGCAAGTTCTTTTTCATTGCCTGCCTCTTTTGCTTTTGCTGCCATTTTTTCTAAGTTCTTTTTAGCCTTGGCTATGTTTGATGCCTGCTTGCCAGACGGCTTTTTCTTTTCGACTTTAGGTTCTGGTTTAGTAGTAGCAGTCATCGACTCGGGCAGGTCATCTTCTAGGCTTGCAGGGTCGGGACGGCCATGCACCCTCTCATGAGCGCCTTCCAGGTGGGTGCCGGATTCATTCCAATGCTCCTGGTTTTCCAGGTAGTTCATATCCTGCATTTGTTGCTCATGGGCCTTAAACTCTGGGTCACTGAGCCGGTCTTTTAACTCGTAGTGTTCAGCCTCCAGCGCATCCCAATGAGCTTCGCGCGTTCCAAACGCGCTGTCATCTTGACTAATTCCCCCAAGGTCATCGGACTTTGCTTCGGAAAATCCAACTCCCAGGCCATCAGGATCAACTTCGCGTTCTATTTCATCCAGCCTGCTTTTAAGCTGCTGTCTGTCCATTCCCCAAGTTCCAAGACCACGTTGCCTCATTTCTTCATGGACTGTTCCATAATATTCTTCTGCGCCGGTACCATGCGGCGAATTCCAGTCATCAGCTCTGCCAAACGTATGACGCTCTATAAGTTCTTCGTCAGACATTTCAGCTACGCCGAAAATTTCTCGGTCTTCTGCGTGACCTGCGGCGAGATGGTCTGCATATTCATCGGCACCCATCTTGGGCGAGTGAGCATCTACACCAGCGGTCATTTCGTCAGCAAGGCTGGGAGAGGCAGCTTCTTCTGCCAGCTCTTGCTCCCTCGCTATGCTGCGCTCAGAAGTAAGCGGTGTGTCTGTAAGTTCGTCAACCTGGACTTTATTCCAATTAGGATTTAACGGATCAAAGACTTCAGTTTTTGTACCTGCGACATCCCTAATGTTTCTCACCATGGCCTTTTTTGTGCCATTAAGAGGAATTTTTTTCCCTGTTTCTTCCGATACCATTTTTGCTATTACCTTGAGCTTGGCCATAGATAGCCCCTCAAGGTCGTCTCCGGCTGCAATGTTTTCAGCAAGCTCATTTAAATCGTCTGGTATCTTGCTTTTCCCCACTGTCCTGGGAGTGCCTTCAATAAGGCTGCCTTCTGTCATTTTAGTTACACTGGCGTTTTCAAGTGTTCGGCGTCTACTAAGGTCTTTTTCTGCCCATTGCTCGCCAAACGATACTCCCTCTTGCTCAAGGTCTCCCCTAGTCATCGCATCTTGCAAGTCATCTCTTGGGGCCTTAACACCTTCTACGTCTGGATCGCCTTGCCACCACCTTGCCTGCATTTCTTCGGATAGTGGTTTTCCAGTTTCTGGATCAACAATAATAGAATTATTTCTGTTTAGAACACTACCTGCTCGACCACCAGGAATTACATCGCCTTTGTCCAACCCGGTAGCAAGACTCCCCAAATCTTCCATCTTGGCTTGTTCAGCAGACCGAAGTAATTCTTTTTCTTCGTCTACTAAGAGTACCTTAGTCTCTCCCGTTTCTGGATTAGTGTAAGTTTCCTGTACAAGGCCCTGTTCTTTTCTTAAGTTGCTATACGTATCGTCTGGAAGCCATTTGCCACTTGGGTCTTTTGCGGTCAACGCTTCCCGTAAAGTCAAAGGAAGCTCTTGGCCTGCGTCTTCAATGAACCTTGCAATCTCCTCAAGCTCTTCTAGGCTTTTGTTTTCCAGGACTTTTGCTGCAGAATAGGGGCCAACCTTACCTTGAGTTGAAGCCCAACCAAAGTCTTTAGGTGCAGGCGCGTCAGTTAAAGGATCAACTGCAGTAAGAACGCCAACTCCCTGCTCTTCAAGAGGCTGGGAGGTGGAGTCTGCCCATTTAAATCCACCTTCTGACTTGTTTGGTCCGTAAAGATTTTGATGAGATTCTATTTCCCTTGCTACGTCTTCAGGGAAGTATCCGTCAACGCCCGCTGGCTTTCTTAATACACCCCTTCCACCAGGACCAGGGACTGTACGTCTATCAAGGGACGCTCGTGCTTTCCCTTCGGTAAGCAGAGGTGCGCCGCCAGGCTGAAAAAATGGAGCATTTTGCTGAGCCTGCGATGTAACTACCTGATCACCAATAACTGCATCGGCTTCATCTGGAACGCGAGAGACGCTGATGGCTCTGTCTTCTTTTACTAGCTGTCCAGTATTTGGGTCTACTTGGCTTCTTTTAGTAAAATCGTTAACTTTAACGACCATCTTCCGGCTTGGGTCGTTTGAATCTACAACAACTATTTGTTCGCCTATCCCAACTTCTCTCGGGACTAATTCCTCAGTATTTGCTCTTCCTGGGAATTGCTGTTCCCTGAAAATAGTTTCGGCTAATGTTGCCGGGTCTTCAGGTGCAGCTACTCCTGGGTCTGGAGACCATTCATCTATCTCAAAGCTGTCGGGGTCAACAATTTCTTCAGTTTTTGGATTACGAAATTCTCCTGTTTTAGTCTTAATGGGCAGAGGTTGTCCTCGGCCAAATGCATCAGTAGACTCGTTTGGTGGCCAAGAAGTTCTTTGGTCTCTTAAGAGAGGGCCGTTATGTACTACATCAATACCTGAAGCCTTTCCCCCAGCTTTCATGGACCCACCTTTAACCAAACCATCAAATTCTTCACTGCTGACTTGAATAGTTGTTTGAGGGTTGTGTTTAATTCCAGTAACATCATCCCTGGCCATTGCCTGAAGAATTCCTTCCGGGTCACCTTCCCTTAAGGCATCTACGTCTCTTGTTATCGGAAGAACTTCCCCCTCGAAACCCGGCTCCCTGGGTTGTGCAGGTGGTCTTGGCGGTTCAGCTAAAGGTACGTCTGTCGCTCCACCTGCAGCTCTAGCCGCAGGATCGTATTTTGTGTTTGTGCTAATAAGACGCTCAACTTCATCTGGTGATAAAGCCGCGATTGCTCCACGAAGCTCATCGTCTGTTACAAATGCATTTGGGTCTACTTTGAATTCGTTCCTTGCATGTTCAGCGCCTTCAAGTAAATCTCCGTTCCCAGTCTCAATCATTATCTTCTTTTTGAATTCCCTGCGAGCACCATCCGTCTCCGGAGACTCCATGAACCATCTATGGAAATCTGTCTCTATGAATTCATCTTCGATTGGCATTACGTCTCGCGTAAGAATGGGCTGACCTGCCCTCCCTCTTGAATCAGCAGCAGCACCAGAAACCTGTGACAAGAAAGCTTGCGGAATAACTTCGTCCTCTTGCGTAAGCGCCTGGGCTTCTTCAAGTGCTTTACTAAGCCCAGTGGATTCTTCGCCCCCTTCTGACATTGAAGAAAATAAGTCTGCCTCACTTACTTCATCGGCTTGCCCTTCAATCAATTGCCTGGTTCTTTCCCGCTGGCCTTCAATTGCATCAGAAAATATTCCTTCTCCCCTGCCCATAGGAACAACTGCTTGGTCTGGGAACCCTGGTGCCTCTTGTAAAATGTGTTCCCCCAGCTCTTTTCCTGTTCTTGGATCAACCCGAACAACATCTTCATCAGAATCCAACACTACTTTAGCTAAAGACGGATCGTGTCCCTGCTTTGCAAGGTTTTGCTCCAACTGAAAAAACTCATCTAATTCAAAGAGCTGAAGTTTCTCTTTAACTTCTGGGTCCATGTTTCGGATTATGTCAAGAACTTGATCGTCCGTAACATCTACGTCTAATGACTTTAAACGTCTTAGCTTTTTTCTTGCCGCAGAAATTATGGACTCAAACCGACTGCCAGCGCGAGCAGCTCTTATTGCATCTATGGCAGCTCCAAACATAGGGAGTGCGCCAGCAACGCCAGCAGCAGCACCAAGGCCCATTCCAAGGTAATCACCCTTGTAGGCGCTTAGTCCTGCATCCGCAAAGTCTGCGGCCATGCCTGTTGGTCCAGGAACGAAACTCGCCGCAATGACATTTTTATGTAGGTCATCTAGTTCCCGGCTATATTCAGCTTGCGCCATTTATCCACTCACGCTAGGGGTTACGATTGCTTGAATACCACGGTTATACGTGGCGGGAGTCGTCCATGACTTATCTACGGTTGCTTCCGCTTCGCCCGCAATGCGTATCGCCTCCATGTACCATTGATGAAGTTCTTGGGTGGGAGACTCCGCATTGCGGCGAGAAAGAGATAGCTTCCACTCGCACCCGCGCAGGAATGGTTCTATCATCGTGGGGCGAAGGTCGAGTGGGTCCGATACTACATACTTCACACCGGAAAAGGTGGACGATGGAGCTGAATCCACAGTTACCGTGTTAGCGTCTGTGTATGCGGTAATGATTCTTTGCTCTTGCCATGGGTTCAGCCCACGAACACCAGAGGGCTTAGTAGTCGAAGTGCCGAAGCGGATAACGGAACCAACCATCTCGCTGCTAAAGCTAGCACCTGTTCCAGCAAGCGTAACCGTGGTGCCGCTGTTACTTACCGTGCCAGTAGAGCTGTCGCTGTACTTTATTCGCCTCGGAAACCGGCGATAGAAAAACCGAAGACCTTCAGCAGTATTCGGCTCGTACTGAACGTACATAGCCATCTGTCCATAACGGTTAGGGTCAGGGCCGATGGCATACCAGCGAGGTGGATGGGCCGACGCCCTAACGTGGCGCTCAAAAGACATGATGCCGTCAAGGGAAACTGGACTCTGGCTTAAGTTACTACTCTCCGCATGCGGAGGGTCCATGTCCTTGAAGTCAGCGGGCAGAGTATATCGTGATCGAAGCCAAGTGTAAGTGGTGGTTCCCTTGTTGGCTACTGCGGTAACTTTAGTATCATTGATCGTATAAGGAGTAACCGTTAATATATCTACCCCAGGGTTAATATCGTCCGGCAACTTAATGACTGTGTTGCTTACGCGAGACTCAATCGGATACCTTACGTCATTTATTTTTATTCGTCCATCTGTTGCGTTTGTGGGCCAAGTAGACGTTGTTTCATCTACGTCATCAACATCGTATATTGTCACCTGTTTAGTTGTATTGTTGTAAGTTATGGTTCCGGTAGAGTACGTTGCCTCTAGCCGAATGTCATGTTCAGTGTGATAGTAGAGCCAGTCGTACCGGCTAGCTAAATCGGGATACGCCCCAAGAACTGCGGAGCGGAAATCACGGCGCTCAGAATCCATTGCGCCGCCAAGAGTAGTCGCTTCTAAATGCTCTAGAGCATCCTGATAGGTAAATAGGTCAGGCGTAGCGGCTTGGTATAACCGTGTGTATTCGGCCACGAAGGCACCCCTTTACGTTAGGGCTGCTTAGCCATCTTGTGCCGCAGCCATTTTACATCATTACGTATTTCAATTAGGATGTCCTCGTTTCTATCAACATCCATTTTGATAGTCTCTATGTCTTTATCGTGTCTATTAAGTTGGTGCTGGCTGACTCCATAGCTAGCACTAATCGACGCCAGCACGAACATGATGGTTACTAAAAAACCCACGGTTTCACCGTTCAAGTGCTTGTACCATTTCATTGTTAATCCTCGTAATACTGAACAGCGCCATTGAGTGTGACGGATTTTGTGCCGGGGCCACCATGCCCGTTAGTCAGCTTCACATTCAGGGGTTCATCTTTCGCTGTCCAGAAGTGACCATCAGGCATATACGCAGTGTTAATGACTACTGGGCTGTTTGCAGCCTGTGGGTGTGATGTCAGAACGCCAGTTATCTCATCCGTTCCAGACAAAAACTCAATATGGGTATTGCCACCAAATCCTCCCACCGCGATTTGAAAAAGGCCGGTAACAACAATCCTTTTTCCTGACGATGGTGTAACAATCGTTGCTGTGATGGATGCACCACTATCGAGGCCCAACTCCTGTATATCCACCGATACAGACTTGGGTACTTTAGTGCCTATGTCAGATAATGCTTCCGCTACCACTGCCTACTCCAAGTAATAGTTAATCCACCCGCCAACAGCAACACTGCCGCCTCGCGCAATAACCAAGTCCTCTCCAGCGCCAGTCTTAAAGTGGCCGTCTGGATTGTAATTCGCTTTAATCCAGCCATTATTCAGCACACCCATATCGCCAGTAAGCTGCGTTCCACTTGATGTCCCAGCCCAGATAGTGGTTGATCCGGTAGTGCTACAGGTATAAAGAAAGTTAATTACAACAATCTTTTTACTGGAATCGTTTGGATGAAGCGCAGAAAAATCCAGAACGATTACGTCCCCCGTACC
>Ga0209403_10005088_pt1 | contig 13893 bp, 16 predicted proteins | sample ArcticOcean_MG_C_8_FD_187440 | JGI IMG/M metagenome (GOLD analysis project Ga0209403, IMG submission 187440) | Marine microbial communities from western Arctic Ocean - ArcticOcean_MG_CB11_86 (SPAdes) (version 2) | ecosystem: Environmental > Aquatic > Marine > Oceanic | place: Arctic Ocean... | reverse complement strand
TTGCTGCCGGTGTGGCTCCATGTCCAACCGTGGCCTGGACAGCGCCGTCGTCCCGGTCGTAGGCGACGATCTGATGGCCGGACTGCAGCAGCCGCTGGGCCATGTTTCCGCCCATGCGTCCCAGGCCGATCATGCCGAGTTGCATTCGTGGTCTCCTATTGAGGTGCAGATCAATGTCCGAGAGAGCGAGAACGCTAACACGCTTGTACGCACCCCGTAGGGGCGGCACTGCCCCGCCCGATGCTGCAACAACGCCGTAGGGTCGTATGGCAATATGCCCACCCGCGCCAGCGTCCTGAGGCTCTCGAAGGACCGAGTACGTGGGATAACGCGCTCGGCCTTTGCCGCTTTTCAAGCGACAACACCCTCACCTATATCCTCTCCCGTTCGGGAGAGGAGGAACCGGCGCCTGCACCTGTCACCGCCGAGGGACATTTCTCGGTAACACCGTATGGGCGTATGGCAATACGCCCACGTCCGGCCTGCAAGAACCTCAGATTACATACGCAACATTCATCTGGCGTAAACATGGCGTAGGGGCGGTGCTTGGCCCGCCCGGTTGTTGTGAGTACATCTACGGTGCGGGACGTTTGGTATCTACGGAAACCATTGTGTTGTCATTCTGATCCTTCCGGGGAAGGAGAAGAATCTCCCGAGTATTCGTGCGTCTGGCCATCTAAGTGTGATCAGTTCGCTGACATCCCCGTTCATGGTGCGGCCGCGGCAGGCCCGGACGGATGGTCTTGGATGTGGAGATTCGGCGTTCATTTTGAATTACCCGGGAGATCCTTCGTCTCGTCTCAGGATGACAGTCGGATGTGGCAGCGCATAGACCACAGCGTGATCGCTCAATGGGCGGGCAGCGGCCCGCCCTCGCTCGTCACTCGAAAACACAAGACACGGGGGACGATGGTTTCAGCCGACCTGCCCCAACAGACCACGCTGTCATATACCCTTCACCCGGATATCAATACATCACCGGGAGAATCAGACTTGCCGATTAAGACCGTCGCGATCATGGGTGTTGGGGACATGGGGCACGCCGTTGGACAGGCGCTACGTGAGAACGGGTTCGACGTCATCAGCTGCCTCAACGGGCGGAGCGAGCACTCCCGTAACCTGGCCAAAGTCGCCGGAATTCGGGACGTCGGCAACCTCGAATTGATGGTCTCGGAGTCGGACATCATCCTCTCCATCATGCCGCCATCTGCGGCCGAGGGATTTGGTAACGACATCGCCGCCGCGATCAAGGCATCTGGATCGACCCCCATGTTCGTGGAGTGCAATGCCATTGCGCCGGACACCACGCGGCGAATCGGCGCATTTATAACCGCCGCCGGCGCGCCCTACACGGACGCCGGGATCATCGGCAGCGCGCCCGGGCGACCCGGCTCCCCGCCCCGCTTCTACGCCAGCGGACCGGACCTCGCTCCGATAACGGAACTGGACGGAAAAGGCATCAAGGTGATGCCCGTTGGCGATGAGATTGGGCGGGCTACCTCCGTCAAGATGTGCTACGCCGGAATGACAAAAGGCATGACCACCCTCCTGACCGCGGTCGCCATCGCAGCGGAGTCGCTCGGCATCACCGAAGAACTTGGCGCCGAACTCGCGTCAAGCCAGGCGGCTGCGTACGACGGCATGAAGCGCGCCGTGCCGAGGCTTCCGCTCGACTCCGGCCGCTGGATCGGCGAGATGGAGGAGATCGCTACCACGTTTGCTTCGGCCGGCGTGACCGACAAGTTTCACCAGGCGGCTCGTGACATATTCTTGCTGCTGGACAGCACGCCGTTCGCCAGCGAGACCAGACAGACATTCGACACCAGCCGGACGCTTGAAGACTCAGTGAAGGTGTACGTGGAACATCTAGGCCAGGGTAGCTAGCCGCATTACCGGCGTCGGCAACTGCAACCTGGGCATCGCCAACTGCAATCAAGACCAGACCGGTGGAATGGATCGAAGAGGCCAATGACACCCGACGAGCGTCGAGAAGAGATAGTCAGACGCCTGAGTGCAGGGGCACAAGGCGTAACGCTTGGCGCGCTTGCAGATGAACTCGGCGTGGCGATGCGTACCGTCGAGCGGGATCTGGAGAACCTTCGGGGACAGGGTTACCAGATCGAATCCCAGCGAGGGCGTTCCGGCAGCATCCAGATGGCCTCAGCTCCATCCTCTTCATCAAACATTGCGCCCGCCGGGAACTCACGATCACCTCGAGCCTTCGGGCGGCCGTTCGTCGGCAGAAGCGCCCAAATCTCGGAGCTCAGGGAAGCGCTCGCGCTGGCGAGTTCCGGTAGTGGTGGCGTGAGCCTGGTGAGCGGCGATCCGGGTATCGGGAAGACCGCACGCTCCAGGAACTTACTGGATTCGCGGAAGCCTCCGGTGTCCAAGTCCACTGGGAACGCTGCCCGCAAGATCGCGGCGCTCCCCCTTACTGGCCCTGGTCCCAGATCATTCGGTTCATCGTGGCCGGCAATGACGACTCACTTCTGAACACCATTCCGTATCCTGAGCACCTGCGCTCCATCTCCCCGGGTGTCGCCATCAGGGCCGTCGACGGTGACAGCGCTTCCACGCTGACCCCGGACCAGGTTTGTTTCCAGACCAACGCCGCCGTTTCTGGTCTCCTGAGGGCCGCGGGTTTGGCGTCACCATTCCTGATACTGATCGAAGACCTACACAACGGCGACTCCGCCTCTCTTCGATTGATCGAAGTGTTGGCGCGTGATCTCGTGGACGTTCCGGTACTCATCGTCAGCACCTATCGCGATCGCGAATTCGAGCCCGGCCATCCGCTTGGGACCCTGCTCGGAAACGTGGCAGCGTTACCAAACTTCGATCGATTGCACCTCACCGGGCTGGGGCCGACGGAGGTGGCCGAACTGGTGAGGGACATCACCGGCGCACGGCCATCTGCACGCCGGCTTTCGGACATCTTCGACCGGACCGGCGGGAACCCGTTTTTCGTCTCGGAAGTCGCTCGGGAACCGGCGGACCTTTCTCAGACTTCCGAGATCGGCCGCCCTCTGCCACGAAACGTCCGGGACGCGGTCGGCGTCAGACTGGACGCGCTCTCGGCCCCCCGTCTCTGCACACAACGGGCTCGTTCCTAATCGTCGTCGGCACCGGTGCGTTCAAGAACATCGAAGAGAGTGTCATCAAGTTTGACCTGACCAACCTGACCAACCTGACCAACCCGGCCGGCCGGGTCGTCCCGTTCGGCGGCACGCTTGACGGCGAAATCGACTCCAACCTTCCGTACCACGTGATCGTGATTTCACGTCCGAATCACCTCAATTCAGAAGTTGTCGAAAACGTGTCTGACGGAGTGAAGTACGCCAACATGATCAACGGAAATGACGGCAACAAGATCATGCTGGTGACCGTCAACGGTGAAGTAGCCGGTGTTGAGTGGGTAGCAAGCGGCACAACGATGTCTCTCAAGATTTCCAAGTACATGGGAAAAGGCGAGAACAACACCGTAGTGGTCTAGATCGTCGGCGCACCGGGTTCGACCACGCAGGTCATCCTGGCCCCGAACAAGATGGACTAAACGACGACTGGCAGACAGCTCGGAGGATTCTGTGTGGCTGTCGAGATCAGAAGTGATCGGCGTAGGGGCAATCACCTCAAACGCCAACGGGCCCTGGCTAGATCCTCCAGCCGGGGCCCTTGTCGAGAAACCCCGCTCGGGTATCTCACCGGTGGGTGTTGAACGCTGGACGTTGATATGATCTCGGCCTGCCACCCGGCACGGGTGCGGTTATTAGACGGAGATACACATGGCCGGCAACGACTTCCTGGTATTTATTGGCGCTTACACACGACGCGACGGCCTCGGCATCGGGGTCGCCCGGTTCAACGCCGATACGGGGACGCTGACCACGCCGGAGCTGGCTGCGGAGCTGGCAAATCCGTCCTTCGTTGCGCTCGACCCATCGCTATCTCATCTCTACGCAGTCACCGAGATAGATGATTACGACGGAAACGTTAGCGGCGCGCTCAGCTCGTTTGCTGTGGACCGTTCCTCCGGCGAGCTGACCTTCCTCAATCGCCAGCCGACAATCGGCCCGGGCCCGTGCTTCGTTAACGTTGACGCAGGGGGCCAGAACGCCGTGGTCGCCAACTACAACGGCGGCAGCGTCGCCGTACTGCCGATCAACGCCGACGGGAGCCTCAACCCGCCGTCCGATTTCGTTCAGCATGAGGGTGGTGCAGGTGTGGTTGGGGACCGACAGGAAGGTCCGCATGCACACTCCGCAAACCTTGATCTGGAGACCGGCCGTGTCTATATCAACGATCTCGGGTTGGACCGCATCAAGTCGTACGAGCTGGACTCGTCTACGGGGAAGCTGTCCCCGGCGGGAATGGACGTGGAGCTTCACCCGGGCGCAGGGCCACGCCATTTCGATTTCCACCCGGACGGCAAGCACGCGTATGCCATAAACGAGCTAGACAACACGATCACTGCGATGGACTACGATCGTGCCGCCGGGCGACTCACGCCGATACAGACCGTTTCTGCGCTGCCAGAGGGCTGGGACGAGTGGTCCAGTTGCGCGGATCTCCACATCTCGCCGAACGGCCGTTTCATTTACGGCTCAAACCGCGGCCATGACAGCATCGTGATCTACGCGATAGATGCCACGACAGGCCAGTTGGAATATGTCGGACACGAGCCCACCCGCGGCAACAGCCCCCGCAACTTCGCCATCGATCCATCGAGCCGTTATCTGCTGGCCGCCAACCAGGACTCCGACAACTTGGTCGTATTCGAGATCGACAGAGATTCCGGCAAATTGACGGCCACCGGCACAGAGGTTTCGGTGTCGATGCCCGTCTGTCTCAAGCTGGTGTCCACGGCCTAATACGGGGCTACGACAATCGACTTCCGGGCTCGATGAAACGTGGCGATACGGGTTCGAGCTCGGCACTAACGTGCGACTCAACCGGATAGCTCTCGCTCCAGGCCCGGATGCCGCCCACAAGCGCGGCCGCATCCCAGCCAAACCGTCCTATCTCCAGCGCCGCACGGGCGCTCGTCACCTCATCCTGTCAGGCGCAGTACAGGACAATCGGCCGATCCGGCGTCTTGCCGATCCGCCCAGTCCGCGATCTGATCCGGCAACACACGTATATCGCCCGGTATCTGCTCCGGATCGCCTTCATAACTGGCGCGCGCCCTCACATCCAGCACGTACAAACTTTCGCCCGATTCCATCCGTTCATGCAGATCCTGAACGCTGATCGGAGTGGCCGCATCGCCGTGCGTGCCAAACACGGCCGCCGCATCAGATTCCCGTTCTTCTTCGTGGACCTACGACGAAATTCGACGCCCGTACCATGCGGCGATCGGGGTAGCGCTTGCCCCGTGGATCACGCTCGAAGCCAGAACGACCGTGCCGACCACAGCGAGCAACAGCTCGGACCCCTCGATACCCGCCTCGATGACAAGCAACGCCAGTAGCAGCGTGTTCAAGCCGCGTGGCCCAAACCAGCTCGTGAATAACCGGCCATCCCAGCTTATGTGGGCGCGGGACAGTACGGCCGCCAGCGATATCGGGCGGATGATGAAGATGATGAGCGCCGCCAGCGCAACCGTCTTCCACAGATCGTGCTCTCGGACAGGATTCCCGAGAGCACGATCCCGAACATCAGGAACGACAGCAGCATCGCCATCTCGGCCGTGACATCGCCGTAGTCGAGGAAGCAGTCGCATAGCGATTGGTTGAGCGTCACCACGGCCAGACCCGCAAAGAACGCTGCAAGGAACCCGTCGCCGCCAAGCGCTGTCGCGCCGGCGTACGAGCCCAGCACGAGCCCGATGCCGTACAGAGCCTATAGCTCTCGCCTGATAGTGACTTTTCGGTCAAGTTGGAACATAGACCACGAACCAACGCCGCCGATCACAAAGCCCAGAACCGGGCCAACAATGGCGAGATCGAACCCGAAGCGAAACCATCCGGAAGTGCTGATGCTGGCATCCGTCGCCACGGCGATCATGATCAGCACGACCGCCAGCACAACCAGGTCGTTCATCCCGGCCTCGATCCGCAGTATCCGCCGGATGGATCGTGGTATTCGCTCGTCCCGCAGTACCTCCCTGAGGATGACCGGGTCTGTGGATGCCAGGATGGCTCCCGCCAGCACGGCAAAGGTGACGGAGAAGCCCAGCAACCGGCGGATGCGAAGGCTCCGAGAACGATGACGAGCGCCGTGCCGGGCCCAAGGATGAGCACCGGGATCAGCCAGCGTCGCCGCAACTGATCCACCTGAAACTTCACGGCGCCGAGGAACAGGACGAGCGACAGGGTGATGGTGGCCGGGATCTCCAGCAGGGAACTGTCTGTGCCGAAGGACATCAAATCGATGCCGCCCTCGCCGATAAGCAGCCCGAGCCCAAGAAACAGGAACGCGAACGATAGCGGCGATCTGTCGACCAGCCCCGACGCAAGCGGGGCTACGATCAGGACTGCGGCGACAAGGGCGAACCCGGATTTGACGTCGGTCATAGATGTACGCGGCCGCGCTTAGCGCCCGGTTACGTGATCCGCCGTAACAATTGCGACCACCCGTACCTCGCCCTCCGGGTCGCCGTCGTAGACATCCCTGCCCATGTGTTTTCTGGCTATGGCGTTGACGAACGCGTTGTCGATATCGTCCTCAAACGAAATCGTGCCGCGTACTTCGAGGTAGTGAGAAGTATCGTCCGGGTCGGTGATCGAGACGGCGCAGCGTGGATCGGCGATCAGGTTGCGGTACTTTTTGCGCGACTTCGTGAGGCTGATCTTGAGATCGCCATCGACAAGCATCACGATCACTGGATTGTTCTGGAGCGCGCCGTCCGGCCGCATCGTCGCAAGGTGACCGATGACATTCTTGTCAAAGAAATACAGGAACTTGTCTGGGATCATTTATGAGGCCTTCCTAATCTGCATTCCGGAATACTACGGCAGAGTGATCTTAGTCACAGTCGTCTCAGATGTATTCACCACCCAGAGCGAAGCGTCCATACCGGGGCTCGCGGGCACGGCCACCATGCTTACCGGCCCCTTGCCCACCGGAAGCGTGACGATCTCTTCGCCGTCCAAACCCAGCCTTGTGACCGTGTCATCTACGAAATTGCTGACCCAAATCGACTCGCCATCAAACACCAGCCCGGACGGCCACGCCCCAACGGTGATCTCTTTCAAAAATTCTCCGCTGGTGCTCAGGATTGTCACCAGATCAAGCCAGTTAGAAGCCACCCATACCGATGTGCCGTCGAAAGCGAGCGCGGTCGGACCCTGCCCGCCGGTGTCTGTGCCGATGCCTTCGTAATCCACGTTTCGTTTTCCGACCGGGAACGAGCCGAGAACGTCGCCGTCCAACGATATCTTGTCGACGGTGTGAAGGTTCAGGCTGGCCAGCCAGATGGCGCTACCGTCAAAGGTCACGGCCCACGGAGATGGGTGGTTGCCAGGCACGGCGACGGACAGCAGGTCTTCGCCGTCGGGGGCAAGTTTGTGCAAAGAGTTGCCCCAGGACGCGACCACCCACATGTTGGTCCCGTCGCTGACCATCGCAGCGGGGGAGGTGTAACCGCCGCCAACGGGGAACTCCCCGATTTCCTCTCCGTCGATTGTCAATTTAGTGACGGAGCTGACGGAGTTGTTCCCGACCCACATGAACTCGCCATCAAAAGCTATCGGCCGGGGGGTTAAACCGACCGGGTACGTGGCGATGATCTGGCCGTCGCTGTCCAGCTTTGAAACGGTGTTGTCGCCGACGATGGCGACCCATACGTTCTCACCGTCAAACGCTAGGTCTCCGGGTGTCTTGATGCCGCCAAAGGTCTCGATCAGATAGCCATCGATTGTGATCGGCGGCGGTAGCGGAACAGGGGTTGCGGTCGGCCGCGGCACGCGTGTCGGTCGTGGCGTGGGGGCCGGAGGCGTGGCGGTAGCCGGAATCGGCGTGTCAGGCGGAGGCGTGGGGGCAAGGTCACCGCTGCCGCACGCGACGACACTGATCGCCAAAGTTGATGCGGCCCCAGCCAGGGCAACTCGCCAGCCCGGGCGCTTATTTAGGCTGAACAGACGACCGCCGCCGTGTCCGGTGGGCGCGTCGTTAGGTGGCATGTCGCGAGTTAAACGGAGTGCCGTTGGCCGGTCAACCAGCCCCCGGAACCTAGTTGCCCGGCTCCAACTCCACAAGACGCTTCCGCACGGCATCGGCGATTACGTGGAACTCGTCCGCCACGGCGTCGGATGTGAACACCGTCGGCTTCGTCTCCGAATGCTGATAATCGGCCCGCATAGCGACCCGGCCAAGGAACGGCAGTTCCATCTCTTCAGCCAGTTGCTCGCCTGCGCCCGTGCCGAAGATATCGCCAGACATGTTCTCGACCACGCCAAGGATGTCCAGATTGAGCTTCCGGACCATGTTGATCGATCGCTTGGCGTCCAGCGCTGCGAGCTCCTGCGGAGTCGACACAACCACAAACCCGTCGAGGTTCAACGTTTGCATAACCGTCAGAGGTGCGTCAGACGTGCCCGGTGGCAGGTCCACGACCATGTAGTCCAGCTCGCCCCAGTCCGTGTTTGTCAGGAACTGGTTGATGGCGTTATGGATCATCGGTCCACGCCAGATCGTCGCCTCTTCCTCGTTCTCCTGGAACATCGCCATCGACATCACGCGCACGCCGAAACGTGACGGCGGCGTCATCACCGTGCCGTCCTCGGAAGTCGGGCCTTCGCTGATCCGCATGACGCGAGTCACATTCGGGCAGTCGATATCGCAGTCGAACAGCCCGACCCGGGCGCCTTCCTGGGCTAGCATCACGGCGAGGTTTACAGCGATGGTTGTTTTGCCGACGCCGCCCTTGCCGGAGTAAACGCCGATGCGCTTGCCGATCTTCTGCAGTCGATCATTTACGAGTCGCTTCTGCTCCCAGTTGCGCTTCATGCCGTCTACTTTGGCGCGCTCTTCCGGGGTCAGCTCTCGTTGTGGTGGCTTTTGGGTCATGTGAGTCAGACGAGTCCAGGAAATAAGTGGTGACGCGACGGGGGCGGCCCTGGTCTGGACCGCCCCCGTCAATTCATATCGGTGGCCAGAGCCCAGACAGTGTCCTGCTAATCCAGCCCGAGAAGACGCTTGCCGTCCTCTGTGATCAGCTCCGGAGACCACGGCGGGTCCCAGACGACCTCGACTTCGACGTCTTCGACGCCCGGGAGCTCTGCTACTCGCCACTCTGCCTGCTGGGCAATGTATGGGCCCATGCCGCATCCCTGCGCGGTCAGCGTCATTTCGATGGCGACTTCGCCGTCTGAGACTTCGACATCGTAGACGAGACCAAGGTCAACAATATTGACCGGGATCTCCGGGTCGTAGACTTCTTTGAGGGCCTCGATCACTTGATCTTTGGTGAGCACTTGCTCAGTAGTCATTTTATTGTCCTAAAGTTTGGGCAGCCATACGGGCGCTGATCGTGCTGAACGATGTCGTCAGTTTAGCAAGGGGAAGGGCTCCCGGCAATTATCGCGGCATTATTCGCGCTTATCCAACGTTTGTAGCTGGTCTTAACGCACGTTGTCAGGAGAAACCCTAGTCCGCTGTAGCCACGGTAGCCGCCGTGGGTTGTATATCTTTAATCTCGGGGGCAAGTTGCCGGTACCGGGGTAGTCCGATCACAACGGCCGCGATCAAGCCAACGGCCATAGCGGCCGCAAGGGCGATGTCGTACGAGCCCTGGCTGTCGTAGATCTTCCCGGCAATCCATACGCCGGATGCGGCGCCAAGGGGCATCACTCCGAAGATAGAGCCGTACACGGTGCCCAGACGCCTGAGCCCGAACTGGTCAGCGCTCACAGAGCCCGTCAGAGAAATGACAGTCGTCCACGACGCTCCGATGACCATCACGCCGATGGTCGCCCCCCAAAGAGAGCCCGACAGCAGCAGGATTCCGTAGCCGATGCCCCTGAAGCTGTACGCAACCGCGAGTACATAACGTGTGTTGTAACGATCACCGAGGTTGCCGAATGTCAGCGCCCCGATCACTCCGGTAACGCCAACGGTGGCGAGCGCTCCCGCCGCAAGGACAGTACCTGCGCCAAGTCCCTCAGCGTAGGCAACAAAGTGGGCATTCACGAAGCCCATTGTGTAGCCTCAGGTGAAGAATCCGAACGATAACGCCCAGAACATTGGCGTCTTCGCCGCCTGCTTTAACGACATGCCGTCGTCCGGCATCCACGCGCAGGTAACTCCATTGGCTGATTTCCCGGTTTTCCGGGATAGCTCAGCCGGATCACGGTCGTCCACTTCCGGAACGAATTTCGATTTCAACAGCCGATATGACACCGGGATGATCAAGATCACCAGGATAGCGGAGAGCACGATGTACGCAGACCTCCACCCGCCCAGCGTTAGCACGACGGCGGAAAGGGGGACAAGCGTTGTTTCGCCGATCGCCGAGCCGCTACCGGCAAGGGAAAGTGCAAGGCTCCGTCGTTTCGTGAACACGGAGCTGATCAGCTTTGTCATCGTGGCCGGCGATGAGAGCGTGAACCCGGAGCCCATCAACAGGAACAGGGCGTAGAGCTGCCATATCTGTTGGATCTGCGAGAGACCAAATAGCGCTACACCGGCCATCGCCATGCCAAGCAACGCCATTTTGACCGGGTCATAACGGTCAGCGAGGTACCCGGCCACGGGACGCAGGAAAGCGGTCGCCAATCCTGCGATCGCCAACGCTCCAGACAGGGAGCCACGGGACCAGCCGAACTCCTCGGTCATCGGGTTCAGGAATACGCCAAAAGAGAATCGACTGCCGGCGGCTCCGAACAACACAAACGCCGCACCGATGACGATAAGCCAGCCCGAATAATGACCCCGCAGCCGGCCGATCAACACGAAGGGTTGATTGTGGGGGAAGTTAAATTACCGGGCGATCCATGATCAAACGTCATGGGGCCGAATGATACAGGCCAAACGTGCTCCTGGGGAGAGGTTTTTCGGCGGTTCTAAAACAACATCGTAGGGGCGGGCAGCAGACCGCCCACTAATCCGCGCCGGACGGTGTCCCGACTTCTGCGTCCACCATCACCTTGCGTAGGTCCACGACCTGGTCCCGCAGCAGCGCCGCCTTCTCAAACTCCAGATCCCTTGCCGCCGTCCGCATCTGCGCTTCAAGATCACGAACCAGTCGTGCGAGGTCGTCCTTTGGAAGACCCTCGGCGGCCACGTACGGCGCCTTCGTCTCGGCGACCTGGCGGATGCGCTCCGTCATGTCCCGGACTTCCTTGATGATCGATGCCGGCTCGATGCCGTTCGCCTTGTTGTGTGCGTCCTGCATAACACGCCGGCGCTCCGTCTCATCGATCGCCGTACGCATCGACTCCGTCATATTATCGGCGTACATGATCACGTGGCCCTCTTCGTGACGAGCAGCACGGCCAACGGTCTGTACGAGCGACGTGTTCGACCGTAGATAACCCTCTTTGTCGGCGTCCAGGATGGCGACCAGAGATACTTCCGGCAGGTCCAGCCCTTCACGAAGGAGGTTGATCCCCACCACCACGTCGTACACGCCGAGCCGCAGGTCGCGCAGGATCGCCGTGCGCTCAAACGTGTCGATATCTGAGTGCAGATACTGCGTCCTGACGCCCATCTCCAGAAGGTACTGAGATAGCTCCTCCGCCATCCGCTTCGTCAGCGTCGTCACGAGAACCCGTTGATGCTGATCGACCCGTTCCTTGATGTTGTCCATCAGGTCGTCGATCTGCCCCGCGGTCGGCTTCACCTCGATGGTCGGATCAAGCAACCCGGTCGGTCGGATCAACTGCTCGACACGCTGCTCTTCGTGCTGAGCCTCGTACGGCCCGGGCGTCGCAGACACGTACACGATCTGATTGACGTGCTCCTGGAACTCGTCAAATGAAAGCGGCCGATTGTCGATCGCAGACGGCAGCCGGAACCCGTAATCCACGAGCACCGATTTGCGTGCGAGGTCGCCGTTGAACATGCCGCGAATCTGCGGCAGGGTCATGTGCGACTCGTCGATGAATATCAGTAAATCTTTCGGGAAGTAGTCCAGCAGAGTCCACGGAGCTGACCCGGGAGCACGCCGTCCTAGCGGCCGTGAGTAGTTCTCAACGCCCGGGCACGAGCCCGTCTCACGCAACATCTCAAGGTCGTAGCGCGTGCGCTGTTCGAGACGCTGCGCCTCCAGCAACTTGCCGCCGTCGTTCAGCTCCTTGAGACGCTCCCCGAGTTCTTCCTCGATATCGTCCAGAGCGTCCAGCAGTCGTTGCTCGGAAGTTACGAAATGCTTGGCCGGGTAGATATCGATCTCGTCACGGTCGCCCAGGATCTCGCCGGTCAGCGGGTCCAACACCGTGATGCGTTCGATCTCGTCGCCCCAGAACTGCACCCGTACGGCAAGCTCGTCGTACGCCGGCATCACCTCAAGCGTGTCGCCGCGCACCCGGAACCTACCCCGACTGGTGTCGATGTCGTTGCGGTCGTAGTGCATGTCCACGAGTCGCCGCACGATCTTGTTGCGGCCGATCGACTCGCCCTTCTTCATGTTCAGTACGAAGCTTGAGTACTCCTCAGGAGAGCCAAGCCCGTAGATGCACGAGACGGAGGCCACGATCAACGAGTCGCGGCGTGTGAGCAGCGCCCGTGTGGCGGCGTGCCTGAGACGGTCGATCTCCTCGTTGATGTCCGACTCTTTCTCAATGTAGGTGTCGGACCGGGGGATGTATGCCTCTGGCTGGTAGTAGTCGTAATACGAGACGAAGTACTGGACCGAATTCTCCGGGAAGAATTCCTGGAACTCGGAGGCGAGCTGAGCCGCCAGGGTCTTGTTGTGGGCGATCACGAGGGCAGGGCGCTGCTGGCGCTCGACAATCTGCGCCATCGTGAAGGTTTTGCCGCTGCCGGTCACCCCCAGGAGGGTCTGGTGCTTCAGCCCGTCGTCCAGCCCCTTCGAGAGCGCGTCGATAGCCTGCGGCTGGTCGCCGGTGGGCTGGAAGTCCGAAACGATCTTAAAATCAGGCATATGTGTTGGGCTTGTCGGGCGCGTGCCGCCCCGTGCGTATTGCCATCCGCCCCTACATATAACGGGGCGTCACTACGATTCTATTCGAGTCGCGTAGATAACGAGCGAACGGCGTCACGGCAACTGGCGGCAAAACACCGTAGGGGCGGGGCTCGCTCCGCCCAACGCGAGTAGTCCGAGAACCTGATTAAGCGCCGATGCACAATCGTAAGATCAAAACATCGTAGGGGCGAATGACTATCCGCCCACGTTCATACTGCGAACACGTTTGAGTTTGGCCCGAACACGACGATATTGTCATCCTGATCCCGAGGCGAAAACGCCCGTCCCTCGGACACCTTCTGGGGACGAAATCCTTCATCGCAAGCCCGTCAGGGAATCAGCCCGAACACCGGTATTGTCATCCCGATCCTTCCGGCCCCGGAAGGACGAGGGACCTTTACCAGAACGCCAAACAGCAAACCAAACACGTCAACGGAAGAACAGAGGTGTTCCCGGAAAACTGGACAGTTGGATAAGTGGAATCGCTGCCTGAAGATGGCAACATACCGCCATCTGAGATAGGAGCGAAAAAATGAGTAGACGACCACGCCGTAACCACTCGGCGATATTCAAGGCGAGGGTGGCGCTTGTAGCGATCCGGGGCGAGAAGACCCTTGCGGAGCTGGCCAGTCAGTTCGACGTGCATCCGAACCAGATCACGCAGTGGAAAACACAGTTTCTGGAGCGTGCGGAGGAGGTGTTAGGCCCGGCGTCCGGCCCGCCTGAGAAGCCGGTAGACGTGAAAACTCTCCACGCCAAGATCGGAGAGCTGGCCCTTGAGAACGATTTTTTAGAATCTGCGCTCAAAG
>Ga0209403_10005085_pt1 | contig 13904 bp, 10 predicted proteins | sample ArcticOcean_MG_C_8_FD_187440 | JGI IMG/M metagenome (GOLD analysis project Ga0209403, IMG submission 187440) | Marine microbial communities from western Arctic Ocean - ArcticOcean_MG_CB11_86 (SPAdes) (version 2) | ecosystem: Environmental > Aquatic > Marine > Oceanic | place: Arctic Ocean... | reverse complement strand
AATTCCTCAGCTTCCTTCTCGCTTATCGCCGCCGTACCCAGCATCTGTTCTAGCAGTCGTAATGCCGGCGCAATTCCATCATCCCGCAGGATTAATCTTTTGATAGCTGCTTCCGCTTCGCCGGTCTTCATTTGCTGCCCTCCTAATCACACTAAATATTTGTGAATTATAGAGGAGAAATGCCGGCTAAAGAAATTTCTTCACAAGGCAAAAAGTTGCTCAAATACTGGAGGGGCTATCTATACATAGAACAAATAACGCGATGGATTTTTTTGCCCCCCCATACGAGCTTCCATCTGCCTGTGTTACGCTTTTTTTCAAGGCTTAATTTTTACGGGAGATATAGCAGCGAAGGGGACAACAGCAGGGACAACAGAAGCGTTAAAGAAAATAAGTGTTTCATTACAATACCTTAAGATTGGGGGTTTACGCCCGGCACGGGCACGGTCTTCGATGTCTACCTGCCTTTATCCGGGGATGACGATTGATGCCGACTGACAACTCAAGGATATCGTGTGAACGCCCGCATGGGTGAAATGCTCTCTAAGAATTCGCAGCGTCTTCATCTGCTGTATACCAGGCGGGATATTGCGCTTTGACCACTGGCCCCGATGAGTCCCAGGCGAGGCAGCTATCGAGCATGGGCGGCCTTTTGTCGCCGGCCATCAATTCTTTTTCCTTAAGCGAGAAAATGGTTTGAAAGGCGACGGTGGCAAGCACGCTCATCAGCTCGACAATATGGGTGCAGCCCTTCACACCGCCAACGCGCGATTTGATCTGACGTTTCCAGCCCGGCGCAATGCGCACACCCACCAGGGCCTGGAAATTTTTAGTCACATTTGGGCATTCTGCATAGGGCGTCACGTCAGACGCGGTCTCAATGGCCGTGATGAGTAAATCATTGTCGAGCGTCAGGCGCACCCAGAGATCATGGATCGGGTCCCCCGGCGCCACGGTGCCGCGCCAATTGCGCTCGACCGGGTAGGATTTGACGTCCGTGAGGTTGGCTTCGATATCCCATAATCCATCGTCGCGGCGGTATCCCTGGCATTCGATTTGGCGGGTATGGATGCTTTCGCGCGAGGCAGGAGTACTGAGTGGCATGATGATCTCTTAAATAGTTTCGGGAGAAGGGATAAATAGGCGCTTTAGAGCACGGCGTAAATAAGTAACGGCATCAGCAGGAAGGCAAGGGCCGAGGACAGCACTACCAGGCTCGCCACTTCTTCCGGGTCGCGCTCATAATAGGAGGCAAACAGATAGTTAAAGACCGCAATCGGCATGCTGCACTGAATGATCAATACGCCACGCTGCATTCCTTCAAATTCAAATAATTCAGCAAGGCCAAAGCCGCCGGCGGCGCCCATGCCAAGTCGAAAAAGTGAAAGTGCCAGCGTGCGGCTGAAGCGGACAACGCGCAGTTTGGCGAGCGATACACCGAGTGTGAGGGTCATTAGCGGAATGGCGAAGCCGCCGAGCAGGTCTGTGGTGTTGTAGATGAATTGCGGCGGCTGGGTGTCGGTCGCAAGAAATATGGCACCAATGGCCACCGCATAGGGGATCGGTGCTTTGAGGAGCGGCAGCGGCGATGGCAGGCCGGAAAACAGCCATTGGCCGAAGATCAATTGGGCCGAGGCTGAGACGGCGAAAAAACCGATGCCGAGCGCCAGGCCTTCATCGCCAAAGGCAAACAGGCAGAGCGGCAAGCCGATATTGCCGGCGTTGGGAAAGGTTACAGGCGCCAGATAGGTGCGCAGCGGCAGCTTGGCGATCGAGAGGATAATTGCGGCAATGGCCGCGAAACAAAGCAGTGCCGTCACTGCGCTCAACGCCATTTCGGCGATCTGACCGGACATACCCTGAATGCCGACCATGGTCGAAAAAATCAAACAGGGCGCGCCGATATTGCCGACCAGCCGGGTAACAATACGGGTGTCGTAGGGTTGATCAAAGCGCGCCCAGAGATAGCCCAGCCCGGCGCAGGCAATGACCGGGAAGATGGTATTGAACAGGTCCCAGATCATGGCTTAAAAGCGCCGTTCGGCGTGTTGCAGCGAAACGCGGCGGCCTCAATCATGGTGCTGCGTATCGTCTTCCTCGACAGGCTTAGGCGTATTCGCTGGGGGGATCACCCGCACCGATGTAATGCGATTTTTCTGACGCCCGCGCACATCTAAAATAAAACCATCGACTTCAAAGCGGTCGCCAACTTGCGGGATTTGTTGCGCCACATGGAGCGCTAATCCGGCAATCGTTGCAGCTTCCTCATCAGGGAAATTCCAGCCGAAGCGGCGGTTGAGGTCACGAATGGTGGATTCGCCAGCGACCAGAACCGAGCCGTCAGCGCGCGACATCGTGTTGCGGCGCATTATGTCATGTTCATCGACAATATCGCCGACAATTTCCTCAAGAATATCTTCCAGCGTCACCAGGCCCATTAGAGAGCCATATTCATCGACCACCAGGGCAAAATGCGCGCGCCGTTCGCGAAATGCATTGAGCTGTTCACGCAGGCTTGTTGTCTCGGGAACGAACCAGGGCGGTGTCAGGATGTCTTCTATATTGAGATTGTCCGCATCGCTCATCTCCGCCTTGCGATTGCCCTGAATAGCACGCAGTAAATCCTTCGAATGGAGGATGCCAAGAATATTGTCAGGCTCGTTGCGCCACAGCGGAATTCGCGTATACGGGCTTTCAACCACCTGGTCGATAATGCTGCGTGCGCCGACGCCGATGTCGATGTCGAGCATCGCCATATTGTTGCGGTGGGTCATGATTTCACCGACGGCTACTTCGTCGAGGTCGAGGATACCGTGCAGCATGTCATGCTCATGCTTGACCACCGCCCCTTCCTCAGCCTGTAGACTAATGGCGCCGCGCAATTCTTCATCGGCCTCGGCTTCTTTGTCGCCGTTTGCTTTGTGGGCGCCGAACGGCATCAGCGTCACATAGACAATCCCGCGTACCATCTGCACCAGGGGCGAGAGCAACCACACCAGGGCGAGCAGAATCGGCGCGACGGCGAGGGCGAAACGGTCGGCGTTGCGGATGGCGTAGGTCTTGGGCAGCACTTCGGCAAAAATCAGAATCAGCAGGGTCAGGCCGACGGTGGCGTAGAAGATGCCTGTCTCGCCAGCAACCGATATGAGGAGGCCGGTGGCCAGCGCCGTTGCCAAAATATTGACGGCATTGTTGCCGAGCAGGATTGTGCCGATAAAGCGCTCGCGCTCGCGCATCAGCTTGCTGATCATCTGAGCGCGCCGATTGCCGTTTTTCTCAAGATGGTGCAGGCGGGCGCGTGAGGCCGCGGTTACGGCAGTTTCCGAGCCCGAAAAGAATCCGGAAATCAGGATCAACAGGCCGATCGCCACGACGGTAATGATTTGTCCGGTGTTCATGGTCCTAGCGTGTCGGCTTTTGCTCAGCGCCGTCAATGCTGAGGAATTCGTCCAGTACGGCGCGGATATCATCGGCGCTAACATCGGCGGTGACGAATGCTTGGCCTATGCCGTGCACCAAAATCAAATGCAGACGGCCATCCTTCATCTTTTTGTCGCGGCTCATATGTTCGATCAGCGCATCCCGCTGGCGCGCACCAGGCGGCAATTGGCCGGCATGGGTCGGCAAGCCGTGCGTCGCCAGGTGGCTGGTCACGCGCAACCCATCGGCGGCATCGCAGAGACCCATCCGGGCCGAAAGGCGAAACGCCAGAATGATGCCGATACTGACCGCCTCGCCGTGCAACAACGCACCGCCATAGCCGCTTTCGGCTTCGAACGCATGGGCAAAGGTGTGGCCGAGATTGAGCAGCGCGCGGTGGCCGCTTTCGCGCTCATCTTCGGCGACGATACGCGCCTTGGCGCGGCAACATTCGGCAATGGCATGGCGCCGGGCAGCGGCATTGCCGCCACCATCACCATGGCTATCACCATCAAGGATCGCCCGACCATTGGCTTCGAGCCAGGTGAAAAATTCGGCATCGTCAATCAGGCCGTATTTGATCATTTCGCCGTAACCGGCGGCCAGTTCGCGCGCCGGCAGGGTATTAAGCGCACCGGTATCGGCGAGCACCAGGCGCGGTTGGTGAAAGCTGCCGATCAGGTTTTTACCATGGCGACTATTGATTCCGGTCTTGCCGCCGACGGAGCTATCGATCTGCGCCAACAGGCTGGTCGGTAGTTGGATGAAATCGATGCCGCGCAACAGCGCACTAGCGGCAAAGCCCACCAGATCACCAATGACGCCGCCACCGAGAGCCAGCAGCGTTGTGCCGCGTTCCACCCGGGCGCCAAGAATTTGTTCCAGCAGCTGTTCGAACTGGGTAAAACTTTTGCTCTCTTCGCCCGCCGGCACAACGAAGCTTTCGTGAGTAATGCCATGCTGATCAAGAGACTGTTCGACGCGCGCCAGATAAAGCGGTGCGACATTTGTATCCGACACAATCATGGTGCGCGGCTGTGCCAGGAGCGGCGCAATATGTGCGCCAGCGTTCGCTAGCAGGTTATCACCGACGATGATGTCATAGCTGCGCGCACCCAGTGCAACATGTACCTTATCCGCTTCTCCGGAGTTCATGGGTGAGGTCTCTATGGGCTTTCGTTTGGCGGCGGATCACTGGTGCCGACGCGGGGTTCATTTTCCAGAAACTGTCGCAATGCCTTGAGCGCCTCGCCGACGGTCTCTTCATGCGGGCCATCCTGGCTTTGCACCGTAATATTGGCCTCGCCATAGGTCGGATAACGCTCTTCTATCAAGCCGCGTAAAACTTCTTCTTTATTATCCACTTTGAGAAGAGGCCGGTTATCGCGGCGCGAGACGCGGCGCAGTAACACACCAAAATCAGCGCGCAGCCAAATGGAAATACCGCGCTCTTTTACGTATTTCCGGATTTCGGCATCCATAAAGGCGCCGCCGCCGGTGGCCAGGACATGGGCCGGTTGCGCCAGCAGCCGGGCGATGACGCGTCGCTCGCCGTCGCGAAAGGCCGCTTCGCCGTGCACTTCAAAAATATCATTGATGGAGAGGCCAGCTGCTGCCTCGATCTCGGCATCGGCGTCGATAAATTCCATGCCGATGCGCGCAGCCAAGCGTCGACCAATCGCACTCTTGCCAGAGCCCATCAATCCAACCAGAACAATTGAGCGCTCCAGCGGGAGGTCGCCGATAACAGCGTTCATTTCCGCGTTAGCCCTAAATTATGTAAGAAACGTCGTCCCGTGTTCACTGCGCTTTTTGTCCGCCGTATCAAATCGCTATCATTGATGCGATTGGGAGCGATCTTTAAACTATCCTCAAATAGGCCTAAACGATTAGGCTGTCGCAAAATAGCCATAAATGAGCTGTAACACAAACCGGAGCGTTTGAGAGGCCCCGGCGAACATCGGTGGAGTTAACGGCGGAGTGTATGGGATTTTTTACACGAATTATATTGGTGGTGTTGGTTCTTGCCATAGGTGGCGGGCTTGCATTCTTGCTTACTTGGGACATTCCGCCGCCTTCGGGGCCGATTGAAAAGGTGCTTCCTGATGCTCGATTCGAAAAGTAAGCGCCGCGAAATGGGTTTTTCACGACCATTTGCCACCTTATTGGCTGCTTTATTTATTGCCGCAGCGGGCTTTTTAATTGTCGCGGGCGGAGCCGTCGCTTTTGCCCAAACGACAGATACGGACGCGCCGATTCGTTTGGTGCCACTCGAGGAAGTCAGTCCGCCGAGCGAAACGCCGATCCCGGATTTGAACCCGGAGCCGATTGTAGAGGCGCTTGAATCTATAAAATCGACCGAATTCTTCGAGTCTCAGCCGCTCACCACCGTTGAGTCGCTTCTGCCAGTAGAGGAAACCAGCGCGCCAAGTGATTCAGGCGTTGAGGTTGGCGCCCTGGCCGAAATCAATGTGGATGATATTGGATTGTTTGCCGAAGAGTCGGGCGGTTTTCCGAGCACGCTTTGGCGGGGCAGCCGATTTGATCTTCTAACCCTGTTGCTGCCGCGTCTGCCGATTGAGGCACGCTCGCCGGCCATGCGCACAGCGGTGCTTAAATTGCTGTTGTCGCCGGGTGAAGCGCCGCGCCAACAATTGATTGCCGGTTCGGAGCTGGAAGGCAGGGTGGTGGAGAAGGGCGTATTGCTGCGTCTCAGGGCTGACATACTCGCCCAAATGGGTGAGTTCAACGTCGCCATTGGCTTGCTGCGCGCCGCGCCAAGCGGAGATTTCGAGGAAATTATTGCGCGCTACAATAGTGATCGTCTGTTTCTCAAGCTCGATTTTGAGCATGCCTGTGAATTGGCGCGCGAGCGTATCGATATCTCCATGGACGCCCATTGGCAGCGTGCGCTGATCTTTTGCCAAAGCATCGATCAGGAATTCGAAGCGGCCGGTCTCGGCCTCGATCTTCTGCGCGAGAGCGGCTATGCGCCCGAGGCGGCGTTTGTCACGTTGATCAACGGCATGAGCGGGTACGGCGAGGCGGAACTGGACTCCATGCCCAATCCTTCGCCCTTGTTGGTCGCGATGCTGCGCAAGATGGGCATTGAAGCGCCGCGTAATGCGCTCGATGCAGCCAACCCAGCATTGCTGCGCCTTATCGCCGGTGCCGCCGATAGCGATATCGAGCTGCGCCTGGCGGCGGCGGAGCAGGCCGAGGCGGTCGGTGCTTTGCCGGCGGCGAGTGTCGGTGCGCTTTATAGCGAAGTGCAATTCACACCCGAAGAGCGCGCCAATCCGATCAGTCAGAGTGAGGGCATGAAAGGGCCGTTGGCGCGCGCCATTCTCTATCAGGCGGTGATGGCCGAGACTGTGCCGACGGCACGGGCTGAAGTGATCGGCGTTGCCTTGCAGCGCGCACAGGACGAAGCGCGCTTTCCGACTATGGCGCGAGTGCTCTTGCCGGCCATGCAGGCGCTCGAGGCGCGGTCTGATTTCGCCTGGTTTGCGGCCCAGGCCGGGCGCGCCTATTTTGCTTCCGGGCGCTGGGAAGAGGCGCGCCGTTGGTATGACGTCGCCCTGGCTGAGCGCAGCAGAAATGCGGGAGCAGAACTGGCCGCAACGGCGCTATGGCCGTTGATCGCATTGACCGAGCAAGAAGGTGAAATCGATCCCGCCATGCTGGAGAATTGGTGGCAAGCGCAAGGCGGCGCTGGTGATCCGGATGCCTATCGCCGGGGCGGCCTGTTGCTGACATTGCTGACATCGCTTGATCATAATATTGCGGCGGAACAGTGGGATGTGTTGCTAGCCGGGCCATTGAGTGTGCCTGGCGCCGTTGCCTCGCCCGCGCTCCATTATTCCTTACGCGATGCTGCTGTGGGCGGGCGCCTCGGAGAGGCGGTCTTGCTGGCCCTGCTTGGCCTCGGCGCCGGTGGACCGGGAAGCGCCGGCCTGCTCACACTTGGAGAAGCCGTCGCCGCGCTCGAAGATGTCGGCCTCCACCGGGACGCCCAGGCGGTCGCCGTTGAGGCCGCGCTGGCGGGCGGGTTGTAATGCCCGCCGAGGCGGGAATCTAATCATGCCTGCCGCGCCCGGCGCGGAGCGACGAAATCATATCGATGATGCCAGAGCGCTTGAGCTGTTTTTGGAGATGCTACTCTCCGAGCGCGGCGCTGCCGCTCACACCGTGGCCGGATACAAACGCGACATCGAGCATTTTCAACGAGCGCAACTTTTGCACGGCACTAACCTTGTCAGCGCGGATGGCACCGCGATACGGGCTCATCTGAGCGACACGGCCAAGCGCGGCATGGCGCCGCGCACGGCGGCGCGCCGCCTTTCAGCACTGAGACAATTTTACCGCTTTCTTGTGGCCGAAGATTTGCGCAGCGATGATCCAAGCGCTGCCATTGCCGGCCCGCGTTTGGGCAGGCCTCTGCCCAAAGTGTTGAGCGAAGAGCAGGTTGCCGCACTTTTGGCTGCTGCCGAGGCGCGCCTCCAGGGCGAGACCAGGAGCGTCCGTGCGCGGGCCGATGCGATACGCCTGGTGGCGCTGGTCGAGCTGCTGTACGCGACGGGTCTCCGCGTTTCTGAACTGGTCGAAATGCCGCTTGAAAATGTGGTTGAAGGGCGCAAATGCCTGCTTGTAAAGGGCAAGGGCGGCAAGGAGCGTATTGTGCCGGTCGGTGAGCCGGCAGAGGCGGCGCTCGGCGCTTATTTGCCGCTGCGCGAGTTGCATATGAGCAAAAAAGGGAGCTTAAAATGGCTGTTTCCGTCGCGCGATAGCCATCTCACCAGGCACCGATTCGCACAAATGCTGAAGATTCTCGCCGTCGAGGCCAACATACCGCCGGATAAAATTTCACCCCATATCCTGCGCCACGCCTTCGCCAGCCATTTGTTGGCCAATGGTGCGGATTTGCGTGCCGTGCAAAAAATGCTAGGTCATGCGGACATTTCAACCACTCAAATCTATACCCATATATTAGATGAGCGGCTAAAAGCCGTTGTACTCGATCATCATCCACTGGCTGGCGCGGCGCTGGGATTAACCCCTGACGTAGCGCAACGGCGCAAATTAGCGTAGTTTGATGACGAATCAGGACGGCACGGAAGGCGAAAATACCAGCACGATGAGCAGCTATTTGGATTTCGAAAAACCGATCGCAGAGATCGAAGGAAAAATTCACGAATTGCGCCATTTAAGCGATGGCAGCGGCGTGAATATTTTGGATGAGGTCTCCCGTCTTCAGGGCCGCGTCGATAAGATTTTACGGCAAACCTATAGCCGCCTCTCGCCGTGGCAGAAGGCGCTGGTGGCGCGCCATCAATTGCGCCCGCATTTTTCCGATTTTATCGCGGCGCTGATCGAGGATTTCACGCCCTTGGCAGGGGATCGCAACTATTCCGAAGACCGCGCCATCATCGGCGGCCTCGGTCGTTTTCGCGGCCGTTCGATCATGATCATGGGCCACGAAAAGGGCGCCGATACGGAAGCCCGCCTGAAGCATAATTTCGGCATGGCCAATCCGGAGGGCTACCGCAAAGCCACGCGCCTGATGCGCCTAGCCGAGCGCTTCTCCCTGCCGGTGGTCACCCTGGTTGATACGCCGGGCGCCTATCCCGGTGTCGGCGCGGAAGAGCGCGGCCAGGCGGAAGCCATCGCGCGCAGCATCGAAACCTGTCTTGATCTGCGCACGCCGATTGTTGCGTCGATCATCGGCGAGGGCGGCTCGGGCGGCGCCATAGCGTTGGCAGTGGCCAACAAGGTGCTGATGCTTGAGCACGCGACTTACTCAGTGATTACCCCTGAGGGCTGCGCCGCGATCCTATGGCGCGATTCAGCCCATACTCAGGAGGCCGCCAGCGCGCTCAAAATGACCGCCCAGGATCTGCTTCAAATGGGCGTGATCGATGAAATCATCGATGAACCGATCGGCGGCGCCCACCGCTCGCCGGAAGTCGCAATCCAGGATTTCGGCAATGCGCTGGAAAAGGCGCTTGATGAATTATCACCGCTGAGTGGCAACGAACTGCGCGCCAAGCGCCGCGAAAAGTTCCTCGAAATGGGTAAAATCGGCCTGAACTAGGCCCACCTGATCAGCATTGTCTGATTAGCACGGCGTGATCAGCTATGCCAATTTACCGTGGCACTGCTTATATTTCTTGCCTGAGCCGCACGGGCAGGCGGCGTTGCGGCCGGTTTGGTTCCAGGTTTCCGGGTTTTCTTCGTTGAATTCCGCGTGGCGCTTTGGCCCCAGTCTGGGCTGGGATTCCGGATCGGCGAAGGGGTCCGCAATGCCGTCGATATCGTCGCGCTCTTCTTCCGCCGGCGCCACGCCGGCGAAGGCCGGGTCCTGGCGGGTCTCAACGGTTTCCTGCTCGTCGCGCTGCTGAACCGTTTCGGCACCGTCTTCATTGAGGCGGAGTTCAATATGGGTGAGTAATTGGGTGACCTGCTCGCGCAGGCCCGACAGCATAGTCTCGAACATGGAGAACGCTTCCTGTTTATATTCATTCAGCGGGTCGCGTTGGGCATAGGCGCGAAGGCCAATGCCCTGGCGTAAATGATCGAGCGTCAGCAAATGGTCTTTCCAGGTCTGGTCGAGAATTTGCAGAAGTAGGCTTTTCTCCGCCATGCGCCAGATATCGGCGCCATATTTGGCCACCTTGCCAGCCGCCTGGCGGTCCGACGCTTGGGTGATGCGTTCGCGGATTTCCTCATCCGCAATGCCTTCTTCCTCGGCCCATTCTGGGATTGGCAAATCCAATGCCAGCAGGCGCAGGCAATCTTCCTTCAGCCCCTCCGAATCCCATTCTTCGGCATAGGCCTTCTCCGGGATATTGCCATCGACGATATCTTCGATGACTTCGTGGCGCATATCCTTAACGGTCTCGGAGACATCTTCGATGCGCATCAAGTCCTTGCGTTGCTCATAGATCACCTTGCGCTGATCATTCATCACATTGTCGTATTTGAGCAAATTCTTGCGAATTTCGTAGTTGCGCGCTTCGACCTTCTGTTGCGCCTTCTCCAGCGCCTTATTGATCCACGGATGGATGATCGCTTCGCCGTCCTTGAGGCCGAGCTTGGAGAGCATGGAATCCATCTTCTCCGAGCCGAAAATACGCATCAGATCATCTTGCAGCGAGAGGAAGAACACCGAAGCGCCGGGATCGCCCTGGCGTCCGGCACGGCCACGTAGCTGATTGTCGATACGCCGCGCCTCATGGCGCTCGCTGCCGATAATCAATAGCCCACCGGCGGCTAGGATTTTCTCACGCTCGACGGAGACCTCGGCGCGAATGCGCGTCACCTCTTTTTCGCGCTCGCCTTCGTCCTCGATCTCCTTAAGCTCATCAAGAATGCGGAAATCTACATTTCCGCCAAGCTGAATATCGGTGCCGCGACCGGCCATGTTGGTGGCGATGGTTACCGCGCCGAAGCTGCCGGCCTGGGCGATGATGCGCGCTTCCTGTTCGTGGTAGCGCGCGTTCAGCACCTTGTGCTCGAGTTTCTTTTCGATCAACAGGGCAGCGAGTTGCTCTGATTTGTCGATACTGGTGGTGCCAACCAAAATGGGTTGGCCGGTTTTGCTGCATTCCTCGATGCGGGTGATGATCGCATTCCACTTTTCATCCGCCGTGCGATAGACCTCATCATCATTATCTTTGCGCACCGCCGGCTTGTTGGTCGGGATTTGCGTCACGTCGAGCTGGTAGATATCGGCAAATTCCGCCGCTTCGGTCATCGCCGTGCCGGTCATGCCAGCCAGCTTCGGATACATGCGGAAATAATTCTGGAAGGTAATCGAGGCCAGGGTCTGGTTCTCGTTTTGAATAGGAACCTGCTCTTTGGCCTCCAGTGCCTGATGCAGGCCATCGCCAAAACGCCGGCCCGGCATCATGCGGCCGGTGAATTCATCGATGATGATGACCTGGCCGTCTTTGACAATATAATCCTTATCGCGCTCAAATATCTGATGGGCGCGCATCGCCTGATTGATGTGATGGACGATGGAAATATTCTCGATGTCGTAGAGATTGGGGCTCTCCAGCAGGTCCCGCTCAGCGAGTAGCTTTTCCGCCTTTTCCGTACCGATATCGGTCAGCGTCGTGGTGCGCGCCTTGTCATCGATTTCATAATCTTCTTCTTCGAGGCTGGGCATTAGCGTGTCGGCATTGCGATACATTTCCGAATGATCTTCAGCCGGGCCGGAAATAATCAGCGGCGTGCGCGATTCATCGACCAGAATACTGTCGACCTCATCGACGATGGCAAAACAAAATTCCCGCTGCACCATGCTCTCGAGCGTGAATTTCATATTGTCGCGGAGGTAATCGAAGCCGAACTCATTGTTGGTGCCGTAGGTGATATCGCTCTGATATTGGGCGCGGCGCTCTTCATCGGGCAGGCCGTGGGAGATCGTGCCAATCGTCATGCCGAGAAATTCATAGATCGCGCCCATCCAGGCGGCGTCGCGTTTGGCGAGATAGTCATTGACCGTAACGACGTGAACACCTTTGCCCAATAGCGCGTTTAAATAGACCGGTAGCGTCGAGACCAGGGTTTTACCTTCGCCGGTGGCCATTTCCGAGATATGGCCTTCATTGAGGACCATGCCGCCGATCAGCTGCACATCATAATGGCGCTGGCCGAGGGTGCGTTTGGCCGCTTCGCGCACGCTGGCGAAAGCTTCAGGAATAAGGGAATTTAATTCAGCGCCTTTTTCGAGGCGCTCGCGATATTCATTGGTGCGGGCGCGCAGCGCCTCGTCGGACAGTTTCTCAAACTCGGGCTCGAGCTTGTTCACCGCTTCCACCTGTTTGGCGTAGGCTTTAACTACACGCTCATTTGCCGTGCCGAATATTCGGCGCGTCAATACCCGCATCATGGGCCGACCTCGAATTTAGTCTAAGAGTTGCGCGCGACAGCAATATGCCCGCCGTTGAGAGATAAGGGTGCGGCAAGACAGTGTCAACGGCTGCTCCTCGGCGGGCGGGAGCGATATTGGCCAATTCGTGGCCAAGGTTGAATGAATTCTGGTGATATGCTTTAAGCCGTGCACGCAAGCGCCGCATTTGTCTGGCGTTATGCGGCAGAGGAAACGCATATGAATTTATCCAAATTATTTCCCCGCCGGGCCTGGCGCGCGTCGCTGATCGTCTTGGTGACAGCGCTGTTGACGGCAAATGGGCAGGTCGCAACCGCCGCCGACGATGATCCCATAGCTACGATGGTCAATGGTGAGCCGATCACGCACACCGAAATATTGTTGGCGCTCGAATTTCTGCCGGTCCAGTTTCGTAACTTGCCGGGTGATCAATTATACCCGCTTATGCGCCAACAATTGATCGATATTAAGTTATTGGCCGCAAAAGGCGCGGAAGCTGGCTACGCCGATGATCCGCGAATCACCGTGCGCCGCGATTTCTATACCATGCGCCTCATTTATGATTATTACGCCACCACCATCGTTCAGGACTATATGACCGAAGAATTCCTGCATGAGAGTTACGATAAGTTTCTCGAGAATTTTCCGGGCGCTGAGGAGCTTAAAATAAGCCATATCCTACTTGCGACCGAAGAAGAGGCTGAGAAAGTCTTTGAGATATTGGCGGACGGGATAGATTTCGCCGAAGCGGCGCGCGGGCATTCGGTCTGGCCATCGGCGGCCCCAGGGCGGCGCGCTGGGCTTTATCCGCCGCGCCCAGGTGGTGCCGGAATTCGCCGAAGCGGCCTTCGCTCTTGAAGGCGGCTAGATATCGAGCCCGGTTAAAACCCAGTTTGGCTGGCATATCATTCAGGTATCAGAGCGCCGCAGCCAGGAGCCGCCAAGCTTTACCGAAATGGAGCAAAAACTCCGCGCCGAAATTACCGATCGCCTGGTTTCGTCAGCCGCCAAGGAAGCGCGTGAAACGGCTCATAACGAGCTGTTCGAGCTGAACGAAGACTTTTTTGACGGCGTCGCAGTTGCTCCTTAAGTGGCGCCGCTTAAATATTGCCGTTTAAGCATGGCATTGATGTAAGGAATTGAAGATGAGCGGCAAATCGCCTTTGGCGCCGAAAAAATTCCCGGCCATTCCCGAGATTGCCGGCGTGCGCCTCGGTGCGGCGGCGAGCGGCGAGCGTTATCACGGGCGTGATGATCTGCTGCTCGGCGAATTCGTTGCTGGAACGCGGGTCGCTGGCGTGTTGACCCAATCACAAACTCCTGGTGCACCGGTGAAATGGTGCCGCGAAATTCTGCCACTGGGCCGGGCGCGCGGGCTGGTGGTTAATGCCGGCAATGCCAATGTCTTTACCGGTAAGGCGGGGTACGCGGCGCTGTGCCGTACAGCAAAGTCAGCGGCGAAACTCCTGAACGTGCCGGCGAATGAAGTTTATATCGCCTCGACCGGGGTGATCGGTGAGCCGCTGAACGACAGCAAACTTATCCAGGCGCTGCCGATGCTGCACAAAAAAATGGATGGCAAAAT
>Ga0209403_10005083_pt1 | contig 13913 bp, 15 predicted proteins | sample ArcticOcean_MG_C_8_FD_187440 | JGI IMG/M metagenome (GOLD analysis project Ga0209403, IMG submission 187440) | Marine microbial communities from western Arctic Ocean - ArcticOcean_MG_CB11_86 (SPAdes) (version 2) | ecosystem: Environmental > Aquatic > Marine > Oceanic | place: Arctic Ocean... | reverse complement strand
GCCGGCACCGCGCTGGCCACGGCTACATTCTGCCTCGCCCCTCTATTTACCGGGTTCTGGTCGCTGCTCGCGGTGGCCTGTGCAACCGGCATGTGTTCGGGCACGGCGTTTCCGATGATCCTGTCAATCCTGACCCGCGGCGCGGGAACCGATCAGCAAGGCCTCAGCGTCGGGCTGCGCGCGACGATGAACAGAACCGCGTCATTGGCGGTGCCGGTGTCCATGGGCGCCATCGTCGCCGCCAGCTCGCTCGCGGCCGGGTTCTTCGTTATGGGGGCGATCATTGTCAGCATTGTCGGCATAATGGCGCTTGTGCTGACCCGGATACTCAAAAACCAGGCGGGCATTCAGGCAGAGAACAAGGCCGCATCGGCTAAACAGGAGAAAACGACATGAACGGATACGGGGATCTTTCAATTGAAAAGCTGTTCCGGATGGACGATGAAATTGCGTTCGTCACCGGTGCCGGCGATGGATTTGGACGTATCGCGGCGATGACCTTCGCCCATGCAGGCGCCTCGGTCGCGGTGACGGACATCGACAAGGGCAAGGCCGATGCTGTTGTCGCGGAAATAACCGCCGGCGGCGGACACGCTGTCGCGCTTCAACTCGATGTCTCCGACCGCGATGCCCTGAAACAGACAATAGACGACGCGGCCGCCGCGCTGGGCGGCCTTCACGTCTTGCTTAACAATGCAGGCGTCAGTCATCGGGGCCCGACAGAGGACCTGACAGACGAAGACTGGGACAGAGTGGTCGAGGTCAATCTCTCCGCGGCCGTGCTCGGCAGCCGCGCTGCGGTTCCGCACATGTTCAAGCATGGAAACGGGCGGATCATAAATATTGCGTCGATCGTCGGGCTTGTCGGCAACCGGTTGTTTGCGCATATCGGCTACCAGGCGACTAAAGGCGCCCTGGTCAATGTTACCCGCGGACTGGCCGTCGAGTGGGCCGACCGGGGTGTGCGCGTCAACGCCATTGCACCGTCGTTCTTTCGCACCAATTTCGGCGCGGCATATATGCAGTCCAACCCGGGGATGGTGGAGGCGATCGAAGAATTGACCCCGATCGGCCGTTTCGGCGAGCCGTGGGAACTTGCCGGCGGCCTGCTGTACCTGGCGAGCCGCGCGTCGTCGATGGTGACCGGCGTCACCCTTCCGATAGACGGGGGCTGGACCGCCGCTTAGCCGCGAAGTTTGTGCTTTCCGCCGCTGTATTGGCAGGAAACGATAATCTCAACCGCCTCTTTTCCGGACTCGCCGAGGTCGATCTTCTGTGACAGAATTATCCTTCATCGGAGTGCTCGATGGCGGGCAACTCCTCGATAATCGCCACTTATCCGGCTACCGGGAAACGGGCCATGATCGACGTCAACAAGTTCAAATTGCACCTTGAAGAGCGTCTCGCGCTGCTCAACTCCAAGCTGAGCGAGATTGACGGAGACCTCAAGGAACACGGCACCGAGCCTGATTTTGAAGAGCGCGCGACCGAAATCGCAGGCGACGAGGTGCTTGAGGGGCTCGGTATCCAGGGTCAGAAGGAATCTCGGCAGATCAAGGCCGCGCTGGCGCGCATCGAAGACGGTAGCTTCGGCATCTGCGTCCAGTGCGACGAAGAGATACCCGAAAAGCGGCTGGAGTTGCTGCCGCACACGCCGTTATGCACAAGCTGCATGTCCAAGTGAAAGTGACCTTGGCCCGGGCCAGAAATTCACGGGACGGACCGCGCTAGGCGGCTTGCGGAATATCCACCAGCACGTGCCCTATCCTGCTCCCCACCCCTCCACTAAGCTAGCGCGAAACGGATAGAATGAGATGCCGATCAGCTGTTCCGCCTGCGCGGCAGAAAATGCTGACGAAAGTCGGTTCTGCAACCAGTGCGGGGCCGGGCTGCCCCGCGGTTGCCGGGTTTATCCCTTCGACGCCATCACCAGCGCCAGCATGTTGGCGGCGTAATCCGACGCCTGCGGCGTTTCCATCAGCCGGGCGTTGGCAAGATAGGTTTTGCAGGTCGCCAGCGAAATACGGTTACGGCCGGCCAGCGTGGCGAGAATTTCGTCGGCCCGGGTGTATAGATCGGCGGCCGGAACGATATGGCTGACAAACCCGGCAGCCCGCGCGGTCTGGGCGTCTATTTCATCGGTTGAATACACCATCCAGGCGACGGATTTGGGCATCGATCTGTCCAGATGGGCGGACATCGCCGCCGTCGGTGGCAAATCGTGCTTCATTTCGGGCAGCGAAAAGCGCGTATCGTCAGCAGCGATGGTAATATCGCAGACAGCGGCTGCCGCACACCCGAATCCGGCCGCACGGCCCTGTATGGTAGCGACGACCGGAATATCGGCGCCGCGAACCGCGTCATAGAATCCCAGTATCGGCGCCGTCAGCGCTTCGCGCATCTCAATTCCGTTTTTCGGCGTGTCTTCCGGCGCGCTGGCGGGATCGCGGCCAAGACAGAAATCGTCGCCGACGCTGCTGATCGAGATCGCCTTGATATCCGGATCGCAGCCGGCATCGATAATCAGCGCCGAGACATAATCGAGCATTTCGAGCGTCAGCATGTTGCCCTTGTCGGGCCTGTCGATGGTAATACGCGCGATCGCGCCGTCCTGTTCGAGCTGCAGCACGTCGTCCATATCAGTCTTCCCTGGTTTGTTTTGGCGTGTATTCGTGCACCGCGCCGGAAGCGATCAGGCGGGCGATTTCGTCTGCGTCGGCGCCAATCACATCGGCGAGAATTTCGGCGGTCTCTCCGCCCAGCTTTGGCGGATAGCGATGATCGTCCATCGATGTCCGCGACATCTTCACCGGATTGCCGGCGACGCGGATGTTACTTCCGTCCTCATCGGACAGGCCGAGCACCATGTCGCGGCCGACGATCTGCGGGTTCGACAACGCCTTTTCCAGATTATTGATCTCGCCGACCGGGATTCCGGCCTCCAGCAGTTTCGGCACCCAGTAATCCGCGGTCTGTTTCATGAACGCGCCTTCCAGGATCGGCCACAGCTCGTCCCGGTTGGTATAACGGTCCTCGTTGAGGATGAACCGGCTGTCTTCCTTCATTTCGGCGATACCGAGCACATCGCACAATCCCTGCCACATCCGTTCGGTGTTCGCCGTGATGACCAGCGACGTGCGGCTGGCACAGTTGAACCCGCGATAGGTCGGAATGGAATCGTGCCCCCAGCCCTGACGGTCCGGGCTTTTGCCGGAATGCAGGTAATACGCCGCCTGGTAGCACAGCATCGAGACCTGGCAATCGAGCATCGAGATATCGATAAACTGACCCATGCCGGACCTGCGGCGTTCTTCCAGCGCGGCAAGCGCGCCGATGACCGCATACATCCCGGCGCTCAGATCGCCGATCGGAATACCCGACCGGACGGCCGAGCGCGCCTTTTCACCGGTCATGCTCATGCCGCCGGAAATCGCCTGGACGATCATGTCATAGGCCGGGCGGTCGCGGTCGGCGCCGGTCTGGCCAAAGCCGCTGATCGATGCCCAGATCAGGCCCGGGTTGCGTTTCGACAGATCGGCAAAGGTCAGCCCGAGCCGGTCGAGGACGCCGGGGCGGAAATTTTCAACCAGAATGTCGCTCTCGTCGGCCAGCCGCTTGACGATCTCGAGGCCGTCGTCGGATTTGATATCGACGACGATGCTCTTCTTGTTCCGGTTGATCGACAGATAATATGCGCTGTCATCGCCGACAAAATTCGGCGGCAGTACCCGCGACCAGTCGCCGGCCGGCGCTTCCAGCTTCACCACCTCAGCGCCGAGATCGGCGAAGATCATGGTCGCATAGGGGCCGGCCAGGAACTGCGTCAGATCGAGGATGCGCAAGCCCGCCAGCGGTCCCGTTCCGCTGTACGCACGATCGCTGTCTCCTCCGTCCGAAATTGCCATCCTGCAGGTCCTTGAGATATTTGTTGCCAGCAAGCAGTAACAGGTCGATACAAAAAACTGAATATCGCGGAGCACATAATGATCCGATTTTTCGCATCCGGCCTGTTGTCGCTGGCACTATTGACGGGGCCCGCTCGGGCGGCCGGTCATTTCGCCACTGTTCCCCACACGCCGGACCCCGCCGCCTATTATCTGTTTTATCTGCATGGCACCTTTCTCGAAAAACATCCCGACGGAACCCCACACCCGCGGTCGGGCACTCCGTATGACTGGAGCGGAATCGTGAAATCCTTTGTGGAGCGCGGTTTTACCGTGATCAGCGAAGTCCGCAGCTCCGGAACACGATCCCGCAACTACGCGGACAAAATCAAAGACCAGATTGCAAAGCTGCTCGCCGGCGGCGTCGCCCCCCAGCGGATTACCGTTGCCGGGCATTCAAAGGGCGGCTCGATTGTCCTGCACACGGCGGCGATCGCACAAAACCCGGAACTCAATTTCATCAATTTGGCGGGCTGCGGCGACAGAGGTCGGTTTGCGCGAAATTTTCGGCGGTTCGTCGACCTCGCCGGTGCGCGGGTTACCGGCCGGCTGATGTCGATATACGACCGGGACGACCGAATTGCCGGATCCTGCGCGGCAATCAGAGACGCCGGTGCAAAAGTCGAATTTTCCGAGAAAGTGCTGACCACCGGCGAAGGCCATCACCTGTTTTACCGGCCGGCGCGCATCTGGATGGACGAGGTCGAAAAATTCGCGAAACGGCGAAATAGAACCGGCTAAAGTATAAAGCTCACCGCACCGAGTCCGCCAAGCTCCTCGGCATCGAGGATCGCCCGGCGTTCGGCGATGCGAAAGCCGTCTTCGGCGATCCGCAACCGGTAGATATACCGGCCGACATATTCGCCGCCCTTGCCGCCGCGGCGGAACCGGTGAACGGAAAAATTGGCCGCAACCGTGACATCGTTTTCGCCGCGTTCCAGTATCCGGACATTGGTGATCAGCCGTCGTGTGCGCGACGGTGGGAATTCAGCGTGGGCATCGCGGCTTTTCAGCCGCTTCACGCGGCCACGGATGCGGTGAATATCGTCGGCAATAATGAAAAGCGTGGTGTCTGGATCGCCATCAGGCACGTCATTCGGCGGGATCAGATAGCGCGCGTCCTCGGTCAGAAGCGCCATCCAGCCGTCCAGATCCCAGGCATCGAGCAGGGCGGCCTCGTGAAACAGAAAATCTTCAACGGCTTCTCGCGTGACAGTCACTGTATGCGTTACTCCGCCGCTTCCGCGGCTGCGGTCTGGCCGGTCATCAGCGTGTTCCAGCGGCGCCAGAACGTGCGCAGATGCAGCTCGTCCGAATTGAGCTGCTCGCCGTCCTTAGCAATGCCGCGGGTCATCACCGACCACGGCACTTCCTTCACCGTCGACGTCAACCCGGCCTGAACCTGTTCAAGCGCCTCGACATCGTCCGGGGTCGCCAACCCGCCGGGGCCGTAAAATGTGAGGAAGGAATCGAGCCTGACTTTCCGCATGATCGCGCTTTCGCCGACCGGACCGAGCGCCCAGGCCGTCACCTGCATCCGGTCGGCGGCTTGCGGCCAGAACGTCCGGATGGTGACGGATGAGCCGTCATTGATCATCAGGTTGGGAAAGACGAACAGATTGCGGTTGGTGTTGGCGACCCGTTCGGCGCGGTCCTCGCCAAGGCGCGCGACCAGTTCGGCCTTCGCCGCCTCAACCGCGGGTTTCGCCTCTTCACCGTAAATCGAAATCCATGTCGCCACCGGCCGGCCGCGGAAATTGATGTTATCGATCACCGCATGGCCATTGCCGAGATCCCGGCCGATCCCGCGTTTGGGCAACAACAGGCCCTTGGGCACCTTAATATCGACGCCGGAATCCTTCATGTATTCGAGCCAGGTCGAATGGGTCGAATGCAGGTGGTAATCGTCGAACGAATTCTCGACCAGCAGCTTCCAGTTGGCGGCGATGTCGTATTCCTGGATACCGGACACGATTTCCATATTTCCGTCGGCCGACTGGTCGACCACCAGATCGATATATTCCTTCGCACCCGCCAGATAGGTGTCGAGATCGGCCACCGTCCGGTTGAAACTGGCAAACCAGAAACCCCGGTAATTCTCGAAACGCGGCGCTTCGATCAGGCCGAGCTTGGACCGGTCGAAACCGTCGGGATAGGCGTCGTCGCCCGGCACCGCGACCAGCGAGCCGTCATTGCCGTAGGACCAGCCGTGATAGAAGCAGTAGAACCGCTTGGTGTTTCCGTCGCGTTCGCGGCACACCCGCGCACCGCGGTGCCGGCAGGTATTCAAAAGAAGCCGCACATCGCCGCCATCGTCGCGGGTCAGGATGACCGGACGACCGGCGACGTCGCGGGTAACGAAATCGCCCAGATTTGGCACTTCGGATTCGTGGCCGGCATAGATCCAGCACTGGTCGAAAACCTGCTCGCGTTCGGCGGTCAGCACTGCCGGATCGACCAGCGTTTCCCGGTTGAGCCGGAAATCATGGCCGGCCGGATCGTCGATGATATAGGGGTTCGTCGTCATGGCGCGGAGAATGCCCGAAGAAGAGAGATTCGTCTATTCCGTTGGAGCCGGTCCCGCCGGATTATCGCGACGGCTTGTGCGACCGGCCGGCCAGCACGGACAACTGAAGCGGACCGAGCCGGGTTTTGGCGCCCGGCCTGCCGGAATCGACCCAGGTCTGCACTGGAACATCCGTCGCCACAGAAATCGCGTTCAGCTTTTGCAGGGCGCTGAGGGCCTCCCAGCTTTTGACAACAACTCCGGGCGCCGATTTCGCTGCGGCATGCACTGCGCGTCCCAGATCGAGAACCGCGGGGTACAGCTCGCCGATCACGGCGTCATAGACGGGATCATTTGCCCGGGAATCGGGGTCGTCGCGCACCGATGTTCCCTGCCCGGCCTGGAAATCGTCTTCAAGCACCAGCGCGGATTCGGGGAAATCCACCTCGGCGCCGTTTTCCTGCTCGAAATAAACCGTGTCGCCATCGGTCTCGACAACCACGCCGACCACATTGGCGGCGACGTTGCGAACGGTGTCTCCTACTTTGAACATAAGGGTCTCCGGTCTCCTTATAGGCGCACCAGCGACTATATCTCGCCCGTTAGCGGGATAGTCAATGATGCCGGGTATTCACTTATTTAGGTGAGCGTTCACGGCGGCGGTCGGGAAGTTCTGCCCGGGCATATCGCGATATGACTGCCAATCCCGCTTATGTTCGACCAACATCCCAGTTTGTGGATGATTTTTACACCTATTCGGCAAACCCTACGATTAGTGTCGAAATATTTTACAGAAAGGTTCAGCAGCAACGCTCGGGGTAGGAATAAACCATTAAAAATATAGAATACTACAAACTGGCACAATTCCTGCGCGAAGTGGTTGTAACGAGCAATTACGTAGAAGACGCGTACACGAATCCGATCCATTTCGAAACTTATTCAAGGGAAATAAGGTGATGTTGCAGCTTGTAAATTCATTCAACAAATTCGTTATCGTGTCGTTACTGCTGATTTTTGCAACGACGGGTTCCTACGCCACGGTCATATTAGACGGATTCGGCAATGCAACGACGGTTACCGGCGTTATCGTGGGGGCACCACGTATGATGTCAGTTTTGGTGTTGGCTCTTTCAACCAAGTCTTCGGGTTCCCCCCCCCCGGTGCCCCTGCCCACATTTGTGGGAAACTTCTCGGGCACGCAATCCGCAATTGACGCAATTCGTGCCCGGTTAAATTTAGCCGCAGTCGCCCTGGTGGCCGATGGAGCGGGCGCGTCCTCCATGTTCATCGCGGTTGTTTACGACTATGACGATGTCTCAACCAGCTTCAGTTCATTCAGTTCAGTGTCGACCGGGGTTCCGCCATTGCCGTGGGGGCCTTCTCAAAACAACGAGTTTGTCTCGGTTGTCTCAAATGCCGCGTTTACCGCGGCCAACGTCGAAGTTCCCGAGCCTGGCATGTTGGTCCTGTTTGACTTTGGCCTTGCAGGCATCGGATTTGCGCGGCGCAGGGCGGTTCGCTGATCCGGAAGACCGAACCTGCGACGGCCGAAACCCGCACGGGGCGGCTTTCACCACTAGACAGCGCCCTGAACCTGCACCACCCGCAATGTTCTCAATCTTCATATACGTCCCGGCCTTCCACAAATAGACCGCCGGGGCGACTGTATTCTGGGACCTCCGGCCGTATCGGTTAAACGCCGGCAACCGGCATTCGCGCGCTACTCGGCGGCCTCGCGGCGCGGCAGTTTCCAGTCGGGCCGGATATAATGGCAGGTATAACCGTGTGGAATCCGTTCCAGGTAGTCCTGGTGCTCGGGTTCTGCGTCCCAGAAATCGCTCACCGGCTCCAGCTCGGTGACCACCTTGCCGGGCCAGATGCCGGACGCATTGACGTCGGCAATTGTGTCTTCCGCCACCTGCTTTTGCACCTCGTCGACATAATAGATCGCCGAACGATAGCTCGGACCGCGGTCGTTGCCCTGGCGGTCCGCAGTCGTCGGATCGTGAATCTGGAAGAAGAATTCCAGCATGGCCCGGTAATCCGTAGCCGCCGGATCGAATACAATCTCGATCCCCTCGGCATGATTTCCGTGATTGCGATAGGTCGCATTGGCCACCTCGCCGCCGGTATAGCCGACGCGGGTGGAAACGACGCCCGGCAGCTTGCGGATCAAATCCTGCATGCCCCAGAAACAGCCTCCGGCAAGAACGGCACGTTCGGTCGTCATTTGTTATCCTCCCACAGATTCATCGAGTATTCGATAGCCGAAACATGGGTCTTCAGGCACGATCTGTCCACCATGTCCAACCACCATATCCGAAAAGCGGCAGACAACACTGGCGTCAGACCGGCACCACCGCCGTGGTCTCGATCTCGACCTTCGCCCGGTCTTCCATCAGCGCGACGACCTGGACTGCCGCCATGGTCGGAAAATTCTTACCGATGACGTCGCGGTACGCCTGACCAACCTCCGGCAGGCACGACAAATAAAGCTTCTTGTCGGTGAAATACATGGTCATGCGGCAGATATGTTCGGGGCCTGCGCCGCCCTCGGCCAGCACCGCGACGGTGTTGACCAGGGACTGGCGAAACTGTTCGACGAAATCGCCTGTCTCGAACTTTTCCTCCGCGGTCCAGCCGACCATACCGGCGACGAACACGAACCGGCCCTCGGCGGCGATTCCGTTGGAATATCCTTTTGGGCGGTTCCAGCCCGGGGGGTTCAGTGACTGCATGGCGGTCCTTTCACATCGACGCTGCTTGCGGGCTCGGTTCAATTGTTTTAAGCTTAAAACAATGTCAGATCAATCGTCTCAATGGGGCCGATAACATCGAACGTTCAACAGATACCGCGCCGGACGGCAAAATACAGGGCGCCCTGCTCACCGGTCAGCACGCCCTGATCACCGGAGCCACCCGCGGCATCGGTGCGGCGATTGCCGACACACTGGCCCGGCTTGGCGCCGATCTGACAATCCTCGGGCGCGACCGGCCCCTGCTCGACCAGCGCGCGGGCTCGCTGGCTAGCAGCCATGGGGTAAAAATCCATATCGAAACTGCCGACGTGGCCGATTCCACGGCCATCGCCAAGGCATTCGAATCCGCAATCGCCGCGAACGGACCGGTCTCGATCCTCGTCAACAATGCCGGCTCGGGCAAAAGCGCGCCGTTTCACAAGATGGAACGCGCGCTCTGGGACTCCATGATCGCGGTCAACCTGACCGGGACATTCGTCTGCACCCAGGCCGCCCTGCCCGCCATGCTGGAAGCCGGATACGGACGAATCATCAATATCTCTTCGACCGCCGGCCTGAAGGGTTACGGCTATGTGTCGGCCTATTGCGCGGCAAAACACGCGGTTGTCGGTCTGACCCGGTCGCTGGCGCTGGAAACCGCAAAAAAAGGCGTGACGGTCAACGCGGTCTGTCCCGGCTATACCGAAACCGGTCTGGTGCGCGAGACCATCGACAATATCGTCGCCAAGACCGGCCGCAGCGTCGAGGATGCCACCGCGGAGCTCGCGGCATCCAACCCGCAGGGACGGCTGGTTCAGCCGTGGGAAGTGGCGGAAACCGTCGCCTGGCTCGCTTTACCGGCGTCGGCATCGATTACCGGCCAGGCGATCCCGGTCGCCGGCGGTGAGGTGATGTAATGGCTGAATCCAGCCCCACCGAACGGCACGACTACGAATCCGGCGTCCACGTAAAAGACGGCATGGAACTGCGGGTGTGGCTGCGGCTGCTGACCTGCACCCATCTGCTCGACACCGAAGTCCGCACGCGTCTGAAGAACACCGCCGACACCACCCTGCCGCGGTTCGATATCCTCGCACAGCTCGAACGCCATGACGGGCCGATGTCGATGGGAGACCTGTCGCGCCGGCTGATGGTGTCGAATGGCAACGTGACCGGGCTGATCGACCGGCTGGCGCGCGAAGGACTGGTCGACCGCACGGCGTCGCCCGAAGACCGGCGCGTCCAGATGGTCAGCCTGACCGGGGAAGGATCCATATTTTTCGCTGAAATCGCCAAGGATCACCGCGACTGGGTGGGCGACATGATGGCCGGCTTATCGGCCGAGGAAATGACGACGCTACATGAACTGCTCGCGCGGCTGAAGGAATCGATCCTCGCCGCGGAACACAGGAACAGCCAGGAGGCAGCCGAATGACCATTATTCCGGGCGCATCGCTCGCGCCAAAACATTTCACCTGGAACGTCGATGGCAAGGTCGCGACGATCACCATCGACCGGCCGGAACGCAAGAACCCGCTGACATTCGATTCCTACGCCGAATTACGCGACACATTCCGCGCGCTGCAGCATGTCGATGACGTAAAGACAATCGTCATCACCGGCGCGGGCGGCAATTTCTGTTCCGGCGGGGATGTGCACGAAATCATCGGCCCGCTGCTCAATATGGATATGAAAGAGCTGCTGCGGTTTACCGAGATGACCGGCGATGTGGTCAAGGCGATGCGCACCTGCCCGCAGCCGATCATTGCCGCGATCGACGGCATCTGCGCCGGCGCCGGCGCCATCCTCGCCATGGGGTCCGACATGCGCTACGGCACGGCGGACTCCAAGACCGCCTTTCTTTTTACCCGGGTCGGCCTCGCCGGCTGCGACATGGGCGCGTGCTCGATCCTGCCGCGCATCATCGGCCAGGGACGGGCGTCGGAACTGCTGTATACCGGCAGGTCCATGTCGGGTGAAGAAGCTTATAACTGGGGGTTTTTCAACAAGTTATGCGATTCAGATAAAGTTCTTTCAGAGGCACAGGAGCAGGCACGGCGGCTTGCCGACGGGCCGACTTTCGCCCATGGGATCACCAAGCGCCAGCTGCACATGGAATGGAACATGAGCGTCGAAGACGCCATCACGGTGGAGGCAGAAGCCCAGGCGATCTGCATGCAGACACAGGATTTTCAACGTGCCTTTGATGCGTTTGCCGCGAAACAGAAACCGGTTTTCGAAGGGAACTGATCGTGCCCGAACAGACCTATCTGAGTTGGCCGTTTCTGGAGGAGTCCCACCGGGTCCTCGCCCGCGAATTCCGCGACTGGGCAGACCGCGAAATAGCGCCGATTGCAGAATCCGAACCGGCCGACGAGGCCGAACTCGACGCATTGGCGCGAGAACTGGTCCGCCGTCTCGCCGCCGGCGGCTGGCTGCGCTATTCGGTGCCCGCGCCGTGGGGCGGTATATACGAGACGCTCGATGTCCGCGCGCTGTGCCTGATGCGCGAAACCCTTGCCCAGTATTCGGGCATGGCCGATTTCTCCTTTGTGATGCAGGGTCTTGGCAGCGGGCCGATATCGCTGTTCGGATCGGAAGAGATCCGTGGGAAGTACCTGCCGGAGGTCGCGAACGGATCGCGCATCGCCGCTTTCGCCCTGTCCGAGCCGAATTCGGGCTCCGACGTCGCCGCCATTGAAACCGCAGCTCGGCGCGACGGCGATTGCTACGTCATCGACGGTGAAAAGACCCTGATCTCGAATGGCGGCATCGCCCATCAATACGTGGTGTTCGCCCGCACCGGCGAGGCGGAAGGTGCGCGCGGATTGTCGGCCTTCGTGGTCGATGCGGATACCCCGGGTCTGGCCTGTACCGAACGGTTCGAAGTCATCGCGCCGCACCCGCTCGGGCGTATTCGCTTCGACGGATGCCGCGTACCCGTGGCCAACCTGCTCGGAAATCCGGGTGACGGGTTCAAGATCGCCATGTCGTCGCTCGATGTCTTCCGGTCGACTGTCGGCGCCGCCGCGCTCGGATTTGCCCGCCGCGCCCATGACGAAGCGATGGCGCAGGCACGAACGCGGCTGTCCTTCGGCAAGCCGCTGGCTGAGTATCAGCTGATCCAGGAGAAGATCGCCGACATGGCGCTCAAGATCGATGCGTCGGCGCTGCTGGTCTACCGGTCGGCCTGGACCAAGGACACGCAGCAGGCGCGGGTCACGCGCGAAGCCGCCATGGCCAAGCTCTACGCGACAGAAAGCGCCCAGAAAATTATCGACCAGGCAGTCCAGATCTGGGGCGGCATGGGTGTCGTCGTCGGCTCGACCGTGGAACGTCTTTACCGAGAAATCCGGGGGCTGCGCATCTACGAAGGTACCAGCGAAATTCAGAAACTGATCATCGCCGGCCAGGCACTCGCCTCGGCGGAGGCAAAGGAAGCCGAGAAAGCGGCGGAGTAAGACCCATGGGCAAGCACGTTCCGGGCGGCCCGACCGCCCATATCGATACTTTTGCGGCGGACAATCTGCCGCCAAAGGAACAATGGCCGGAGTTCGACTTCGACTCGCTGCCTATCCTGCAGTCCTATCCGGACCGCATGAATGCCGGTGTCGAGCTTCTGGATCATATGTGCGACACCGGCCATGGCGACAGCCCTGTGCTGCACTACGAAGACATCACCTGGACCTACGCCGAGCTTCGCGACATCGCCGACCGCATCGCCAAGGTTCTGGTCGAAGACCACGGCCTGGTGCCTGGCAACCGTGTCCTCCTGCGCGCCGCCAACAACCCGATGCTTGTGGCGTGCTGGTGCGCCGTGCTCAAGGCGGGCGGCATCTGCGTGACGACGATGCAGCTGCTGCGCGCGCGCGAGTTGGCCTATATCGTAGAGAAGGCCGAAATCTGCCACGTCCTATGCGACCAGTCGCTTGCCGAGGCGATGGAAGAAACCCGCCAGCGCAAGCCGGAACTGGCCGAGATTCTTTATTTTACGGCAACGGGTAACGGCGATGCCTCGCTCGATGCGGCCATCGCCAAAAAGACAGCGGGCTTCGCCAATTGCGACACCGCGGCCGACGATACGGCATTGATTGCGTTTACGTCCGGCACCACCGGCACGCCCAAGGCGACGATGCATTTCCACCGCGACGTCATCGCCATGTGCGACTGTTTCCCGCGCTCGTTCAACATGTCCGAACCGCACGATATTTTCACCGGCACGCCGCCGCTGGCATTCACCTTCGGGCTCGGCGGACTAACCTGCTTTCCGATGCGTTTCGGCGCCTCGACCCGGTTCTTCCCCGGACCGCTGGGACCGGAAGACATGATGGCAGCAATCGAGAAATACAAAATCACCAGCCTGTACACGGCGCCGACCATGTATCGCCAGCTCGCGGAACTGGCGAACAAATACGATATCTCCAGCCTCCAGAAATGCGTTTCCGCTGGCGAAACCCTGCCGAAAGCGACGTGGGAAGCATTTCACGCTGCCACCGGCATACCCATCGTCGACGGGCTGGGATCGACCGAGATGATTCATATCTTCGTAGCCGCCAGCCGCGACGATATGCGCGCCGGGTTCACCGGCAAGGCAATCCCGGGTTATCGCGCCAAGATCGTCGATGAGGACGGCAACGAACTCGGCCCGAACCAACCGGGCTTTCTGGCTGTCCAGGGTCCGACCGGCTGTCGCTATCTCGCCGACGAACGCCAGACCGTTTACGT
>Ga0209403_10005082_pt1 | contig 13913 bp, 12 predicted proteins | sample ArcticOcean_MG_C_8_FD_187440 | JGI IMG/M metagenome (GOLD analysis project Ga0209403, IMG submission 187440) | Marine microbial communities from western Arctic Ocean - ArcticOcean_MG_CB11_86 (SPAdes) (version 2) | ecosystem: Environmental > Aquatic > Marine > Oceanic | place: Arctic Ocean... | reverse complement strand
TTCAATTAATAGAGGTTTTATTTTGGGTGCAATAATTCCAATACCTCCAATTTGTATTCCTATAGAAGCAAAATTTGCAAAACCACATAGCATATAAGTCGCCATAATAACTGATTTTTCATAATTAAAATGAATAATACTTTCGATGTTTTTAAGATCCGCCAATTGAACATAGGCAACAAATTCGCTTGAAGCTATTTTTATACCAAGTAACTGTCCCATTAATAAAGTGTCATTACCAGAAACACCAATAATCCACATTAAAGGTGAAAAAAGAATTCCTAAAATAAACTCAACCGATAGTTCGGAATATGGAGTGTTTTGAGAGATCCAAGAATTTAATCCAACCCCTCCAAAAAAAGAAAGTAAGCCATTTATAAGCGCGATTAATGCAATAAAAACTAAAAGCATTGCGGCTACATTAACAGCCATTTTAACTCCTTCGCTTGTTCCTTTTGAAACAGCAGAAAGAAAATTTTCTCCGATGTGAGATTTACTAATCGAAATGTCTGTATTAACCTCATCAACTTGTGGATATATGATTTTAGAAATAACAACAGCTCCTGGAGCAGCCATTACAGATGCGGCTAATAAATTTTTTGCAAAAGTTAATCTAGCTATAGGATCATCACCACCCAAAAACCCAATATAGGCACCTAATACACTTCCAGCTACAGTAGCCATTCCTCCAACCATAACTAAAAATAACTCTGATCGGTTCATTTTTTCCAAATAGGCTTTAATTAAAAGAGGAGTCTCAGTTTGACCTAGGAAAATATTTCCAGCAACTGAAAGGCTTTCAGCTCCAGTTATATTTAAAAGTTTTGTTAATCCCCAGGCAAAAACTTTAACAATTTTTTGAATTATTCCAAAATAATATCCAATTGAGGTTAGCGCTGAAAAGAAGATGATAACAGGAAGAACCTGAAATGCAAAAATATAACCCGTTTTTTCAACATCACTAAAATCTCCTAATAACATACTAGTTCCAGCTTCTGTAAAATCTAAAATTTTAATAAAAAAGCTTCCAAAAAATTCAAAAGCAATTGCTATCCAAGCAATTTTTAATACACCTATTGCAATTATTAGTTGAGCTAAAAGACCTAAAAAAATAGTTTTCCATTTAATAGCTTTTTTATTAGTGCTTATGGTGTAGGATAAAGCTATTAAAATAGTCATTCCAAGAACTCCTCTTAAAATAGATTCAATTGTAATGCCACTGCTTGGTATTAATTCCATTAATTAGGTTTTTTCAAATATAACAAACTAAGAAAAATGCTAGTCCTTACTCTTTTAAAAGTTTAACCATCATATCTCTTGCTGTCATTAATTTAATTTTATGTACCGAATCATTGTATATTCCATTTGAGATTCGATTTTCAAATATTAAAACAGCTTCTTTTAAAGTTATTTCTTTTTTCATTTAGGGGTTTTATTATTCAAGGCCTTTTTTTTATTATCTAATTTTTTTTGGGCATCTACAACGCTATTAATTAGTTCTGATTTGGTATCTATATATTTAATAAGATCTTTTACCTTTTTCTCTTCTTTTTTTTGTTGATTGTGTTTTTCTTTTTCCTCTAATACAGTTTCACGAATGTTTTGAACTGTAGTAGCTATAAAGCCAATGACAATAAGAAAACAAATAAAAATTGCAAACCATTCTTCTGTTTCTGATAAATACATAAACTCAAATTACTGCTAATTTATAAGCTATTTTATTAAAAAAGCATTCATTTTAAAACTTAACACATCAATTCCAATCATTCTGTTTTTGTATTTTTAGTAAATGAAAAAATTTATTTTTATTTTTTTTATTACCGGTACTCTTTTTGGTCAACGCATAAGTTCAAGTAAAATATCGAGATTAATAAATAAGAATCCAGTATTTTCCAGATCTCATGTAGCTATAGCTATTCAGCCTTTAGGATCTAACAAAAAAATTAAGGGTACTGAGTTTTCAAAATACATGACACCTGCTTCAAACACAAAGCTTCTAACTTTTCTTGGTGCTATTCAGACTTTTGATTCTCTACCATTAATTAACTATTCAATAATAAATAAAGAATTACATATCAAATCCACAGGATATCCACTTCTTTTTCACCCCTTTTATCCTGACAAAGAGCTAGAAGAGTTTTTAAATTCTTATGAGAGAATTATTTATCACAGCAGTAGATCAAAAGTGACAAGATATGGGCCTGGATGGGCTTGGGATGATTATCCGTATTATTTTTCTGCTCAAACTTCTATTTTTCCACTATTTGGAAATGTTGTCCGATTTACAAAATCTAATGAAAACGAATTTTTCATTTACCCTAATCTATTTAATACAGTTGAAGACAAATTATTAAATAATAGCATAATTAGAAATGAGACAAATAATACGTTCATAACAAATCCAATAAAACCTTTACAAAAAGACACGATTTATATTCCATTTAAAACATCTGAGAAATTAACAGTTGATCTTTTAAACTATAGATTGGACTCAGATGTGCGTTATGATTCAAATGATAATCAAGTGTATAAAACTTTATATTCAAAAGATTTTAATAAAATATATCAATCTGTTTTAAAAAACTCAGACAACTTAATTGCTGAGTCATTACTAATAATGATTGGTAAGGAGTTGAATGACAGTTTTTCAACTTCAGATGTGATAAACAAATTTAAAAAAGATTGGAACTCTTGGATCCCAGACCCTCTTTTATGGCATGATGGTTCTGGAATGTCAAGGTATTCAATGTTCACACCAAGAACTTTAGTGGCTGTTCTTCAAGAAATACATAAGCAAATTGGTTTAAGTGGAATACAAAAGTATTTTGCTGCTGGAGGTGAATCTGGGACCATCAAGAATTTTTATCAAAAAGAAAAAACTCCTTTTGTTTATGCTAAAACAGGAACATTAAGAAATAATCATAATCTTTCAGGATATTTAATTTCTAAAAAAGGAAATTGGTATGTATTTTCAATTATGGTAAATCATTTTGAAAGTCCGACAAATGAAATTCGTCTAGCGATTGGAGATTTACTAGATTATATTTATAAAAAAGGTTAAAATTATTTTCCCTGAAGTTTTTTTGAAACATTTTCTACTTCTTCCATTACTCTAAGTAAGTTATCCCCCCAAATTTTTCTTATTTCCTCCTGATTATACCCTCTATTAAGTAATTCTTTTGTAACATTCAAAGTCTCAGAAGCATCACTCCAACCTTCTATTCCTCCACCGCCATCAAAATCTGAACTGATTCCTACATGGCTTATGCCCATTGTTTTTACTAGATAGTCAATATGGTCTACAAAATCAATTACGCTTACAGGAGGGGCTATTTTTTTAATATCTTCAATTTTATTTTTAGAGGCATCTACTATTTTTTTATAATTAGCCCTGTATTTGGAGACTTCTGATGCAGGGAGTCCTCTTAATTCTCTCATGGAGATCATTTCAACTCCTATTTCAGAGGCTATTTCTTTATAAATGCTATCTCTAAGGGTGTTAAATGATTTAACCTTTTCTGCATTTAAATAAGATCCAAGGGCTACTGTTTGAACTACCCCCCCATTTTTTTTAATAGCTAATAATTGCTTGTCATCAAGGTTTCTAGGGTGTTCACATAAAGCCCTTGCAGATGAGTGAGAAGCAATAACAGGAGCTTTTGAAAGCGCAAGCATTTCTAGATTTGCTTTTTTGGAGGGATGAGACAAATCAATCATGATTCCATAGTAGTTCATTTTTTCTACCATTTGTCTTCCTAAATCACTCAAACCATCATGCAACCAAATACTATCTCGCTCACCGGTATTAGAATCCGCAAATTGACTGTGGCCATTATGAGCCAGAGAAACATATCTCGCTCCTCGATCGTAATATCTTTTCATGTTTGCGGTGTCTAGGCCCATCGGATAAGCATTTTCAACACCAATCATTGCCGCTTTTTTTCCCGATTTCCAAATGCGTCTTACATCTTTAGCAGAAAGAGCTAACTCTATTTGATCAGGAGCATAATCATTTACAAGACGATCAATTGCATCAAATTTTGCTTCAGCGTTTGCAGCTGCTTTGGTATATCCTTCTGTTGTTAAATCTCCCTGTCCGGTATAAACTATAAACCACGAAACATCAAGGCCTCCTTTAATCATTTTAGGTAAATTAACTTGTGTATCTGTGTCTGAGGTATAATTTAAGCTGTCCGTAAAATTATTTACCTCGATATCATTGTGCGTGTCAATTGTTATAATGCTATTATGAATCTCTTCAGCAGTAAGGTTTTTAACAGGGGCTTGACAGTTAATAAATAAAAGGCATAGTATAATAGCTTTTGATTTTCTCATAATTTAAGAATGTATTGTTATAAAATAATGTGTATTGTGTATTTAGACAATATGCATCATTATGAAATATAATGTCTAAAATAACAACATTTTCTCAACAAATAACCAACTGTGGCATAGTATTTGTATTTACGCAGGGGTACGATAATATATCGCTTGTCGATATTAAAAAATCGTATAATAATTAATATTAATTAAATTTTATCAAATGAAAAAAAGTTTATTAAGTATTTTGACCCTTGCTCTTGTAGCTGTTGGATGTCAAAATTATGATGATCAGTTTGATAGTCTAAATGCAAGTATTGCATCTTTAACCACGAAGGTTACTGGACTAGAAGCTGGTGTTGCTGCTCAAGTTAGTGCGGTTTCAACTTCTGTTGCTAATGTAGCAGCTCAAGTTACTGCTCTTGCTAGTTCAGCACTTTCTGCTGCTGATTTAACAGCTTCTCTTGCAGGAGTGTTAACCGATCTTGCAGCGGCTAATGCAGCTTTAACTGCTTTAGACACTCAAGTTGCATCTGATATTGCTGGTGTAAACACTAATGTAGCTGCTTTAACAACTCAGCTTACTGCTGTTCAAACTTCAGCTTTAACTGCTGCTGATGTTGCTGCACTTGACGAAGTTACTAACTTAAACGCTGAAATGCAAGCTGTTCAAGCTTCTCTTGATGAGTTGCTTACTGCAAGCGCTTCAGTTAACGGAATTTCTATTAGTAATCAAGCAACACTTGATTACACAGAGACTTTAGTTCAGACTGATGGTACTCCTGAAAGTTATATAGTTAATGGTGATGTGAGTATAGTTGCTGCATCTGCTACTGGATATGAAACAGGGTATATTGCTGCAATTTCTGCAATTACAGCAAGACTTTCTTCTGTACTTGGAACGGTAACTATCACAACTGCAGCTACTGATACTTCTACTCTTGATATTGCTAAGTTAACTTATGTTAGTGGTGATTTATCGATCTCAGGTAAGATGCCAACTGGTTTCGCTGTTTCTACTGCTGCAAGTTTAGCATTAACTGTTCATGAAGCTGATATTAGTTTACCTACTTTAACTTCTGCCGCTGGTGGTGTTCGTATAAACCCTTCAGCAACTGTAACTATTACTAATGTAGCTATTGTTAACTTAACTAATGGTGCTGTAACTACTGGAGCTGCTGCTCTTGTATTACCTAATGCTAATGTAGATCTAGGTGCGGGTCATCCTGCTGTAACTACTACAACAAAAAATTTGACTGCTGGTAATGCAACTGATGTATTAACTGGAGCAACTCTTACTATTAGTGGTACATTAGCGTTAGCTAGTAAAGTTGTTACTGATACTTCGATAGATGCTACTGGTGATGTTACTTTATCAAATGGTACTGCTTCTTCTATAAGTTCATCTACAGTTATTTCTGGTGGAAACATGTCTATTAGCGCTCTTACTATAGGTTCTGCTGGCTCACATACAGTAACTTTAACTACTGACGGTCTTGGTGGCGGAACGATTACTTTAGGTGCTACTTCTGCGGTGTCTTCTATTACTGCAACTACCTCTGGAACTACTATTTCTGCTGCTTCTTTAGTAACTAATGGTACTGGAGCTGTTCTAACTTTAAATGGTACAGCTGTAGTATTAACTGCTTTAGCTACTAACACTGGAAATCTTGTTGTAAGTACAGCAACTACACTTAGTCTTCCTGCATTAGCTAATTCTGCTGGTACTATTACTGGAGCTGCGGTAACTACTTTATCTGCTCCTCTTTTAACAACTACTGGGGATATTAATGTAGCTGCTTTAGCGAATGTTACTTTAGGAAACTTAGCTTTAATAGCAGATGTTACGGTTGGTGATATAGGTGTTTTAACTCTTGCTGCTCAAGATGCAGATTTAGATTTATCAACTTTCGTCACAATGACTTCTCTTACCTACACCGGTAAGGCTGATACTAATATGGCTGCTCAGGATAATGCTTTATTAGTTAATCAAGGAAATGTATCATTAACTACAATCACTATGGGTAGTGGGAATGTTATGGAATCATTTACCTCATATGGATCTCCAATGACTAGTTTAACTACTGCTGGTAAGATTCGTGGGTTTACTGTAACGGGAACTGCACTTACTAGTTTAAGCATTGGACATGCTCATGTACAGCCTGGAGCTGTAGCTACTGTTACTATTAGTAACACTGCAATTTCAGCCGTTAACCTTAGTACAATATCTAAGATTGGAACGGTAACTATTACAGGAAATGCGTCATTAACTACAGTTACTGCCCCTGGCACAGGAGATCTTCCTGAGCCTGGAGCTCCTATTACTGCTGTTGTTTCTGGAAACAAAATTGCTGGTGTTTGGACAGATGCTATTGCTGAAACAAACACTACTTCCTACGTTGCCGGTTATTTAACTGGTGATGGTCTTCCAGGTTTTAGTACTTGGTTATCTGCATTAGTTAGTCAAACAGGTAGAGTTGCTGGAACTGTAACTTATTCTTTAATGATTGATACTGCTGTTGCTTCTATGACAGCTAATAATGCTGTTTCCCTTGAACTTGATGCTGATACTCACCAGACAATTAGCATTGCTGCTGAATTAAGTCTTTTAGGAAGCTAATTGTTTTAGCAACTTAAAATACGATTCTGAAAATATAGAATCATATATTAAGTCAATGTAAAAAACCCCCTCAAATGAGGGGGTTTTTTATTGCTTAACTTTTTTATATCATAAGACTTTAAATAAAAAGATAATTGAGGCGCTTATAATAAAAAACCCAAAAGGAAGAATAATTGATATTTTCCAGTGAGAAATTTTCTTATCTAATAAAATATGATGCAGGTGATTATTATCAGGTCTAAAAGGAGATTTTTTATTTTTAATACGTATTATAAATACACGAAGTAGATCTATAAGCGGAAATAAAAGAATAAGTATACTAAGTAAAGGTTTGTTAAAAGCAAAATCTAGATTATAGTCAGGACCCAGAAAGTAAAAAGTATAAATAGCAACTACAGTCCCTAAAAACAATGACCCTGCATCACCTAGAAACACTTTATTGTTGCTTTTAAAGTTATAGAAATATAAAGGAATTAAGCTAGCAAGGGTTAAACTTCCTAAAGCGAATAAATTTGAATTTCCAGAATGAAAAAACTCAAAAAGAAGTATGATTTTAAATACTTCAGTTAAGGCGAGTCCATCAATTCCATCGATGAAGTTTATACTATTAACAATAACTAAAAATACAAAGACAGTAAATAATTGAGCAGCAATTCTAGGAATTTCATCAAGTCCTAAAACACCATAGAAATTATCAATTACCAGACCTTGATCAATAATCATTTTTGCAACTATAATTTGAATGAAAAATTTCAGTTTGAAATCAGCATTATAAAAATCATCGTAAACACCGATAATAAACATCATGCTTAATGGAACCAGTAAAGAAAAGTCATACGGTTCAACTCCGATCAAATACCAAAAAAAACTTATTATAAATATTGATAAAAAACTCGAAGCGCCCCCTGTTCGAGTTGCATTTACAGAATGAGAGGATCTTTGGTTGATTAAATCAACTTTATTTAAATTAATAAATAGCCTTTGAACAATTGGAGTGCAAATAGCTGAGAGAGCAATTACACTAAATAAAATATATAAATCCATGGTTGTAAAGTTATAAATTATCTTTTTGTAGTAAATTGTCTTAAATTTATCGCCTTAAAACCTCTTCATGGCAAGTGTCCAGACTAAAAAAAGTATAGAAACTAAAAATTTTATCCCGTCACTTTTAATTATTGCTTTTTTATTAGTAGGATTTGTTCCAAACATTGAAGCCGTTGATAAAGTGGCTCCTCAATGGGTTTATTTAACTGTAATAAATATTATATCATCAATTTATTTATTTTTTAACAGAAATGAATATGAGAAAATTATTTATAATGTCATTAATACTGGAATATCTCTTTTCTATATAGGTTTTTTAGTTTGGGCAGGTTTTTCTTATTTCTATTCAATAAATAATATTGAAGCACTTGTAAATATTCCAAGACACTTAAATACACTTCTGATGTATTTATATATTGGAATTTTTATATATAACATAAAAGAAAAAAACATATTGATTTCTTGGCTCATTGCTTTTGTGCTTTCAATTGAGGTATATGCTGTTTTTACTCAAGCTATGGATATGATTAGTTCCACCGGATCAATATTTGCTGATAACTTAAAGGGGGTTACTGCAAATAGAAATATTACCGCCTTTTCAATTGCTCTAAAGATACCATTCGTACTGTACTTAGTAGAGCAATTGAAAAACAAATATTTGTTATTGGCTCTTGGGTGTTTAATCTTCTTTAGCCTTTTAGATTTATCTATGATTTCAAGTAGAGCATCATTTATAGCTGTTGGGCTAATATTTCTCGGACACATTTTAGTTTATACGTACAAATATTTAATAGTTCAGAAAAGTAAAAAAGTGTTTTTAAAAGTGGGGTTTTATTTGATTCCTTTAGTTTTAGCAATTGCAGTTAATCAAATTTATTTTTCTAAAAAGGGAGTAGACGCATTAGATCGAGCAAGTACAATTGCTCTTAACACAACGGATGACTCTATTTCTAAACGATTAAGATATTATGAAGATGTTTTAACTCACATGTTGGATAATCCAATTTTTGGAACAGGTATTGGAAATTGGAAATTTGAATCAATTAAATATGATCGGTTACAAGTTGATGGATATGTTGTACCCTATCATGCTCATAGTGATTTCATTCAGCTTGGAGCAGAACTTGGTTTTATTGGCTTTTTCCTGTACTTATTTATTTTTTTAAGTGCAATTTATTTTGTGTTTCATATTTTGTTTAAGTCTAAAATTGATACTCAAGACAAACTATTTTCATTTTTTTTAATTATTTCTTTAGGAGTCTATCTAATAGACGCCAATTTAAATTTTCCAATTGCTCGACCTCAAGAATTGGCTCCTTGGGCTTTGACTATGGCATTAATAAACTTTTATTTTATTAAGTCTAGACAGGATCAAGAATTATTAAATAAAAAGCCTGTTTCAATAATTAAAATGGCTTTTCCAATTGGATCTCTTCTTTTTTTAATTCCAAGCCTTTCAATAACTCATCAAACATATAGCTCTCAGGTATCTCAAATGGTAATTTTAGCAGATTTTAATACTGATAAATACAACATACCTCTTAATCAAATCGAATCATACATACCATCTTTTCCAAATGTTACAGTCACAACAATTCCTATGGATGCAATAAAAGCAAGGTATTACTTTCACTATAAAAAATATGATAAAGCTCTTGAGTATGCAATAAAGAGTGAATCAGCAAATCCATATCTACATTATGGAGATATTATTGCATCTAGAGTTTATAAGATACAAGGCCAAACTGAAAAAGCTAAACAAGCAGTAGAAAAAGCTTTTTTTGGAATGCCAAACAATAATCTTCATATAGGTGAATATATAAAAATTATAATGGATCAACAAGACGATGAGTCATTAGAAAAAGCATACCCATTACTAACAGGTACAAATAAATTAACTGGATGGAAATCTTATTTAATTACTAAATCAGGTTTAAGCTGGCCTGGAGATCCAATTTTTATAAAAAGGGCGGAAAAAGCTCAAAAATTATTTCCCTATGATGATCAATTTAGACAAATACTTAAAACTGCAAAAATAGGAAATGTTAGAGTTGATAATGCTTATACTATAAGTCAACAAGCTCAAATTAAATATACAGAAAAATCTTATAGTGAAGCTGCCAATCTATATGATAGATCGATTGAGCTTGACCCTTTTGAATATTCCTATTATGAAAATGCTGCTTTATGCTATTATGCAATTAATGATATTGATAATGCATTAACTAGAATAAATGTTGTTGTTGATAAAATGAATCCTTTAAATGGTAAATGTGAATACATAAAAGGATTAATCTTTTTAAAGTTTGGACTTCAAGATGACGCCTGTGAATTATTTGAAACTTCCATTTCAAGCGGGTTTATCGCTTCTCAAAGCGTTCTAGATCAATATTGCAATAAGTAAGATTTGTTTAATTAACTTATTTTAAGTACTTTTGGTACTTGATAATGCGTTAATATTAGTAATGACAAGTATTTTTAAATTAAACATCACTCGGTTATTATTTGATTTGAAGAATAGACTTCATCAAATTAACCGAGTTTTTTTAATTATTATTAAAATTAATTCTAAACCCTACCGATCAATATGAAATGGTTTGTGTTATATACAAAACCAAACTTTGAAATAAAGGTTGCCCAAAGTATTTTAAAAATTGGGATGGAGTCCTATTGCCCTGTTTATAATCAAATAAAACAATATTCTGATCGTAAAAAAAAGGTTCAAAAACCTCTAATTCCCTCATATGTTTTTGTAAAAATAAATGACAAATATCGAGCAAAGGTTTTTGAAATTGGGGGAGTAATACGTTATCTTTTTTGGCTAGGAAAGCCAGCAGAAGTTAGAGAAGAAGAAATAGAGTTATTGAAAAATAATTTGAGTGGGAATTACAATGAGATTGTGATTTCCAAATTAACAAAAGGAAAAATATATACCATTCCTTCAGGACCGTTAAAAGGTAAAACGGGGAAGGTTATAGACGTTTTAAAAAACAAGTTAAGGTTAGAGCTTTCTAGTTTGGGGTTCATAGTTACTCTTACAAGAGCAACAACTTAATTTAGGAAAAAACAGAAAATTTCTAGTTTGTTCAATGGGACAGACCAGGCGAAGCTATAAAAATTGCTACCAATAAAACCAAATTCATAATATACTTTGACCAATGCTAGGTGAATTAATCACTTCAAAAACACGTTTACGTCTTTTGATAAAGTTTTTTATATCTCAGGCTAATAGAGGCTATTTAAATGGTTTAGCAACTGAAATGGGGGAATCCACAAACTCTATTCGAAAAGAACTAAATCACCTTCAAGGTGCTGGTTATTTAGATAAAGTAAAAGTAGATAATAAGGTAGAGTATAAAGCAAATATAAAACACCCACTATATGATGTCCTTCGAAAAGTAGTGTTGAAGCATTTGGGATTAGAAGATGTTGTTGATAAAGTTTTAGAGCGAATGGGAGCGGTAAAAGAAATCATTTTAGTAGGAGATTATGCTCTAGGAAAAGATTCTGGTAAAATTGAAGTCTTTTTAATTGGTGAGCAATTAAACATGGACTATATAGTACAGTTAGAAGAAAAAATAGAAAAACTAATCAAGCGTAAAATCAGTTTTTACCTGGCAACAAAATTTTTAAGCACCCAACCCCATATTATTTTATTTAACGAAAAAGACACGAAATGATTTCTATAGAAAGTGAACAGCGCCCCTGGGGTCGCTTTTATGTATTGCACGACGAAACATCCTACAAGCTTAAAAGAATAGAGGTGGATCCAAAAGGAAGACTTTCTTATCAGTATCATCTAAAGCGTTCTGAAGCATGGACCATTGTTGATGGTATAGGAACTATTACTTTGGATGGAGAAGTAAAGGATTATAAAGCAGGTGAAACGATTTTAATTCCACAAGGCGTAAAGCACCGTATAGAAAATAAAGGAACCGAAAAAGTTGTTTTTATTGAAGTGCAAACAGGAACCTATTTTGGGGAGGACGATATTGTTCGCATAGAAGATGATTATAACAGAGCGTAAATGAAATCAAAAGCAATTATTGTTTCAGGATATTTTAACCCCCTTCATAAAGGGCACATTGAATACTTTCATTTGGCTAAAGCAAAGGGAGATCAGCTTTTTGTCATTGTTAATAACGACCATCAACGAGCATTGAAAGAATCAAAAGAATTTATGTTGGAACAGGAACGTGTTTTGCTTGTAAAAGAACTCACTGTTGTGGATCAGGTTATTTTGTCTATCGATCAGGACAAAACGGTTTGCGCTACCTTAGAAAAGATCCATCAAGATTTTTCTAAAAACTTTGAATTATTCTTTGCCAATGGGGGAGATCAAAACAATGACAGCATTCCTGAGGTATCGATTTGTAAAAAAGTTGGAATTGGACTATTGGACGGTTTGGGAGCTAAAATTCAATCTTCTTCATGGCTTTTAAAAAAATAAAATGCAGATAAAAAATATTTGTTGTATTGGCGCTGGATATGTGGGAGGACCTACCATGGCGGTCATTGCCTTGAAATGTCCCGATATAAAAGTTACTGTGGTTGATTTAAATATAGAGCGTATTGCTGCTTGGAATGGCCCTTTAGAAAACCTTCCTGTTTATGAACCCGGTTTAGCACAAGTAGTTGAAAAGACTAGAGGCAGAAATTTATTTTTCTCAACCGAAGTAGATAAGGCCATCGATGATGCTGAAATGATATTTATGGCGGTCAACACACCAACTAAAACGGAAGGTGAAGGTGCTGGAATGGCTGCTGATTTACGTTACGTAGAAGCCTGTGCAAAAAATATAGCTAGGGTAGCGAAAACCGATAAAATTGTCATTGAAAAATCAACCTTACCGGTTCGTACCGCAGAAAAAATTAAAGAGATTTTAGATAGAGATGGAAATGGAGTACATTTTGAGATTCTGTCAAACCCAGAGTTTTTAGCTGAGGGGACAGCTATTCAAGATTTATTTAAATCGGATAGAGTGTTAATTGGAGGAGATGAAACTAAAACCGGTAAAAAAGCCGTACAAGCCCTAGTAGATATTTATTTGAAATGGATTCCAAAAGAAAAAATAATAACTACTAACGTTTGGTCATCTGAGTTAGCTAAGTTAGCATCAAATGCTATGTTAGCCCAACGAATATCATCTATAAATAGTTTATCTGCTTTGTGTGAAAAAACGGGTGCTGACATAGAAGAATTGTCATTGGCTATAGGAATGGATAGTCGTATTGGTCCAAAATTTTTAAAAGCATCTGTTGGATTTGGAGGTAGTTGTTTTCAAAAAGATATTTTGAACCTTGTTTATTTGAGTAGATACTATGGTCTTGATGAAGTAGCTGAATATTGGCATCAGGTAATAAAAATTAATAATTATCAAAAAACTCGTTTCTCAAAAAAAATTTTAGAAGAATTACATGGAGAATTAAAAGAAAATAAAATAATCATTTTAGGTTGGGGATTTAAGGCTAATACAAATGACTCTCGAGAATCACCCTCAATTTTTGTCGCGAGCTATTTATTGCAAAGAGGAGCAATTTTATCTATTTATGACCCGTTAGTAAAAAAAGAAAGAATACTATCTGATCTCAAAAAAGAATTAAAAAAAGTTAAATTATCAAATTATCAAATTATCAAATTATTTAATAACCTTGAGATATTAAAAAATTATAAATCCTCTATTCATAAGTCCAAAGCTATTGTAATAATGACGGAATATAATAGTTTTAAAAATCATGACTGGAAACTAATTTCAAAATCAAGTAAAGTCATTGATGGGAGAAATCTTCTCAAGAATTACAACTACTCAATAGGAAAACCAAATGCTTGAATCATTAAAAAAAATTATTCACTTAATTACTTACAAGCAAAAGTTGCACCACTTATTTTGACTTTTTTTATTTATAGGGATGATCCTAGAAGTTATTG
>Ga0209403_10005080_pt1 | contig 13914 bp, 12 predicted proteins | sample ArcticOcean_MG_C_8_FD_187440 | JGI IMG/M metagenome (GOLD analysis project Ga0209403, IMG submission 187440) | Marine microbial communities from western Arctic Ocean - ArcticOcean_MG_CB11_86 (SPAdes) (version 2) | ecosystem: Environmental > Aquatic > Marine > Oceanic | place: Arctic Ocean... | reverse complement strand
GCGATCCTAAGGCCTTCGAACCCGACCCGAAAATCCCACCGCACGGCGAATCCAGCGGTGGGCGATAGCCACTGGTCACGCCTGGCACCTCCGACTCGACTACTTGGAGGCCTCGACCACAGCGTGATCTCTTCTGCTTCCACCGTTCGTTCTGGTGCTGAACGTCCCTTTTCTTAGCTATCTTCACGGGATCAAGCTGGGTGCCGTGGAGGAAGATTGCCTCGTGTCCTCGACGGCCCAGTTCTCGCAGCACGTTGTCGAGGCTTCGGAAGAAGTGGATGTATTGCGCGACGATCAGTTGTTTCATGGTCTGCTGGCTTCGAACTACACGCCCGATCTCTCACCCACAGTTCGGACGCACGAAACGAAGGCGGCACGTGTGGTCGCTGCAGCCATCCATCCGGTTGGCGACGCGCGATTTTCTCACGGATATACAGCGCAAGCAACGGCGCAGAGCCTGCCAAGTGGCCCCTTACAGGGTCACTTGGCTACGGTTAGAATGTAGCGGCCCCGAACTATCATGACCGACGAACTCCCCAGCGACGACTACGGGTTCACTGCGTGCCCCGGTGCAAAGAAGGCCGTCGACGCTTTCGTGACGGAGCAACCTGGCTTTCGCATGCTTTACCTGCTGACCGGGCAGGCCCTCATTTTTAGAGCCCACTGATCGCGTGCCAGCGGCAGCAAATCGTTTGCCCCCGAACGATGACCCACAACGCACCGGTTTCCACACGACGCGGCGCGTGACACACTACGCTGAACCTGCATGATTACCCTCGCACGGCGCGCGTTCGCGCGTATCGTCTTCCTACTGCCACCGCTGCGACGACTGCGCGAACACAACCTTCGCCTCCAGCGAAAAGTGGAGCGACAGCACCAAGCCCTAGCCGGTCGAGAGGCGAGCCGAGAACGCGATCGCCTCGGGCGGGACGCGATCCGCACACGCCTGGCGCAGTGTAAGGCAACGTTGGCCGTACGGACCCTGGACGTTCATCGTCTTCGCATGCTGACGACGGAACCAGGCGCCGTGCTCCAGCGTGCATTTTCCCACCGGGCAAATACGGTGCTCGCCAGCCAACTGGCTCCAGATCTCCAGGTGCGCGAACAGAACTGGCGGGCGGCGTGCCCTGCCTACGCCATCGAGGCGGACAGTGTACATGCCGGGCGGCGGCCGCCCGGTGCTCGCACCATCGAGATTGGGGGGCTCACCTGGTGGCTTCCGAACGATGCAGCCAGCCGCGGGTCGCTCTCGAGCCGGATCGTTGACAAAAGGTGGTTGCCCCTTGATGACCTCGCCCGAGTGCGGCGGCTCATCGTCGGAGGCGGCATGCTGGACATCGGCGCCAACATCGGCACGACGGCCATCCCCCGCGCACTGCTTCGCGACTTTTCTGTCATTCATGCCGCGGAACCTGACCCCAACAACTACGCCTGCCTGGTGGCCAACGTCTTGGCAAACAAGCTCGACGGTGCCGTACTCCCAGATCGGGTGGCACTCTCGAGCTCGACCGGCATGGTGCGATTGCGGCTCGCCACCCAGATCGGCACGCACCATCTACTACCCGCCGAAGGCAAGACGCATCTTCGGTCGATCGACGTGCAGGCCTACACGGTTGACGACTGGATCGGACGACTCGGCGTCCTGCCAGCCGACCTGTCCTTCGTGAAGGTGGACGCTCAGGGCTGGGACGCGCACGTGATGCTGGGGGCACGGTCGCTGCTCGCGGCCCGCCACCTGGTGTGGCAGGTGGAATTCAGCCCGGTCATGATGGACCGATCGGGGGTGACCGCACGGGAGTTCAACTCCCTCGCCTCGGCATCCTTCACCCACTTCCGGATGATGGCGGGGGACGAGCGGGAACGCCCCATTTCTGACGTTGCCGAGGTGGGCGCAGCGCTTGCCCCCGACGGCAGCTACGCCAATCTACTGCTCTACAGCCAGCCGTAGGGTTGAACGCCCCTCGGGGCGCAAGGATGTGTCGCTCGCCGACGGCTTGGAAACTGTGGCCGCGGGCTCCCCAGGGTTGCGGTCAACGCTGGCGCTCCTTCATGGCCGCGCGGGTCTCCCTGTCGACTTCACGGCGCCGGATCGTTTCGCGCTTGTCGTACATGTGCTTACCCTTCGCGAGCCCCACCATCACCTTCACACGGCCCTTCTTGAAATACATCCGAAGCGGGACGAGCGTGAGTCCCTTTTCCGCAACGCGGCCCGTGAGTTTCCGGAGCTCGGAACGGTGTAGCAGCAGTTTTCGCTGGCGTCGCTCCTCGTGGTGCGCGTAGCCAGTGTGACTGTACGGACTGATGTGCACGTTCAAGAGCCACGCCTCACCCTTGTCCAGGCGGGCATAGCTGTCGCGCAAGTTCACGCGCCCTTCTCGGATGGCCTTGACCTCCGTACCGAGCAACGCGATGCCGGCCTCGAATGTCTCGAGGACGTGGTAGTCGTGAGACGCCTTCCGGTTGTCGGCGATCGCGCGAGGTAATTCTGGGGCGGTGGGCATCTCCTGTCGAGCACTAGTGTAGCGGGGCACGGAGGTTTCACGGCCCCCCAGCCAGCCGCTGAGCGATCAGCGGTAACACGGCCACTCCGAGGGTCCCCAGGTGCCAGTCTGTGGAATGTCCCTGCTGGCCAGCAGGTGGATCCGGATGCCATTGCCGATGTCGTACTCCCCGGCGGAGCGGAGATGTTCGGTGAAGTACGCGTCCACGATCGGAAAGTGGTCCTTGAAACGGCCAAAGCCGTCGGCCGCCGGCATCACGGCGAGCGGCACGCGCTGCCTGGCCAATCGCGAAACGGCGAGCCGCTGGTCCTCGGGCGTTTCAAAGAAACCCAGCCGAAGGTCCCCAAGACCGGCGGCAAAGGGGCGCTTCGCCAGCGCCAGCACCTGCGGATAGTACTTCGACATGAACACGCGATCCGTGGGCGCAGTGCAGTCCCGAATGTAGAACACCAACCGCATCAGACCCGGCTCGTCCGGGGTGGCCCACCGCTCAAGGGGCCAGGTCTCCCCTTTCTGTCTCACGTCGTGAAAGCGCTCCTTCCACAACTCCGTCCGGTCCAGTAGGTGGGCGCCCTCCATCCGATGCCGAAACGACGGTATCTCCACAAACACCGTCAGACCCACGAGGGTGGCCACGAGTGTTCCCGCCGCCAGGCGCGTCAAGGGCCGTGGCGTCCGGCCCGAGTCGGCACGCCCAAACCGACCCGACACCACGGCCCATCCTGCCGAGAACAGGCAGGCACCGAGGATGGCGCTCGTCACCGAGACGTCGCCGAATCGGGCCTCCAGGTTCCCACGCAGGAACGCCCAGTCGAGGATGAGCCCCAGCACTGCGACCAACGCGACTTTTCGGCGGGCATTCGGCCACTCGCGGCGCCAGCTTCCATTCCAGAGCGGCAGTGCCGCGAGCGTGAGCATGGGGAGCACGATGACGAGCCAGAAAATCCAGGGAACGTGATGGCGTTTGGCTGCCACGAAGACACCACGATCCCACCAATCGGCTCCCTCCGAGGCGACCTCTCCACCCGGCCCCGAGAACATCATCGCCGGGAGCACCAACGGTGCCCGCTCCCGGTCGCGCTGCGACCACGAGTTGGCCGTAACGAAGTGGGTGACGATTCCACCTTGGCGTTGCAGAAACCAGAGGTAGGGCGATAGCAGCGTGAGCACGAGGAGCCCGTAGACGACCGCGTGGCGCACCCGTTCACGCCAGGCCACCTCTGGCAGCATGACAATGGCGATGGCCATTCCCACACCGACGTACACCCCATGGTCATGGCGCAACAGGAGCGCAACCGCGGTGATGGCAGCCAGCGCGAACCGGCGCCCGCGCGTCGGCTTGTCGATAAACGCCCAGAGCACGGGAATGGCGGCAGCGTATACGACGAGCTTGCCGTAGCTGTACAGCCGTGGCTGGAGCGATGCCTGGAACACCGCGGCGACCACGGCGATCACGATCGACCCCGACGCGCGACGCGCGACAAAATACGTGAGAACCGTCGCCAGCGACAGGGCAGATACGCAAAAGACCATTTCCGACCAGGCGCCGCGGCCGACCCACAACTGCGTCGCGGCAGCTAGCGCAAAAGTCAGCGGCGCTCCGATGTCCACGAAATCACGGTCGGGCAGGTCGCCGTACAGCATCTGCCAGCCTCGAAGAAGGTAGTAGTAGTGATCATCTAGGAGACCGCTGACGTTACCGTCCGGATCGTTGAAGCGGAACAGCCACGACCAGAGGAAGAGCGCAACGGGAACAACCACGATCCCCAGAAACACGGCAGCACGCCTCACCATCGGGGCTGAGAGTCCGGCGGCAATCGATGAGCGACGAATCTCCGCAAACCAGGTCGCGATGCCGGAGTGCCACCGGCTGCTAGACATCGACGAGGGGAAGCCCAGCGGCGGCCGCGCCCGCGATCGCGTCCTCGACCTCGGGCGTGTCCTCCTCCAGGCCGCGCCGCCGTCGCATCGGTCGGAATGCCTGCTCGGCGGTGTACCCGGGGATCTCTGGCGCCAGATCGTTGCGGAGAAAGAACGCGTTCACGCCGTAGTCCTCGCAGAGCACCAAGCGGTACCCCTTGCGCTCGGCCACCTTGGTGAGCGCCGCGAGCGACGCTCCGACGTAGCTCTTGTCAGCCGTTCTGGGCCTGGGCGCGTTCGGCAACGTCACCGCGCGGGTGGGGCCGAAGAGCGCGTTGTACTCGCAGACGATGAGACGTGGGTTGACGATGCGCGGAATCTCGAGCGCGTCGAACAGCCAGTAATCAATGCTGTCGACGTCGATCGAGAGCAAGTCCACTTCGCCCCCTGAGCCAGTCTTCCTGATGAAGCCATTGATATTCTCGGAGCTCGCCGTCTTGTGCAGCACGGTAACCCCAGCGTTGTGCCGGTAGGCACTCGTGGCAGCCGACGCGCTCGTCTCCCCCGCCTCGATCATCAGCCCAGACCAACCGAGGTCGTGCGCCAGCACGGCCGAGTTTCCACCGCTACCACCGGAACCGATCTCGACGAACCGCTGCGCCGCCACGCCGGTTGCGTCGAGGAGCGCCAGCACGAGTCCGTCTTCCTCGTTCTGCGACCGCAGCCGGAAGCGCCTGGCGCGAATGCTGGCCGTTGTCGCGATCCCTCCGCGTGACTCGAAATAGCGCATGCGTAGCAAGGCGGTCAGCTGCAGCCGGAAGATCGTCCGCCACTTCCGCTGTTGTTTCTCCCCATCCAGGAGCGCGGTCAAGGACTTCAGCGTGCGCCGCATATCTTCGTTGAGCCGGTACAGGCGCCCCATGTCCTTCCGAGCCAGACCCAGTTCCTCGCGCAAGCTGCGGATCTCCTCGCTCACCTTTCGCTCTTCTCTCGCGGCTCCAGCTACGGGTGCGTGCTCGTCACGGTTCTCGGTCGTCATCAGTGTCATCTTCCTCTTCAAGAACATGTCAGCGTCGCGTTCGCTACCGAAAACAGGGCCAGCGATGCAGTCGATACTCTCCGGTCGATGGGATATCACGGTTAACTAGCAGACGCACTAGATCCCTGGCGCCAAGCTTGAAATCCCCCACAACCCGGTAGCGCAGGGCGAAGTACGCGTTGATCCGGGGGAAGTCCTTGCGGAAGCCCTCGTAGTCCTCGCCCCCGGGCATGATCGCCACCGGCACACGCTCGTGTTCCAGCCTGGCGATCGTGAGCCGCTGATCCGCCGCGGAGGTGAAGAAGCTAGGCCGAAGGTCGCCGTGCCCGCCGGCGAATGGCCGCTGGGCCAGAACTGACACCTCCGGCATATATAGCGCAATGAACACCCGATCGTCCGGTGCGGTGCAATCACGCAGGTAGAACGCCAACTGGATCGGCCCGGACGTATCAGGCGACGTCCAACTCTCGAGCGGCCAGGTCGTGGTTCGCCGGGTAATGACACTAACGCGGTCAATGGCACCGAGCGGGCGTTCGGTCATCGCCGCCAGGTCGAGCCTGTTCCAGAAACTGGGGAAGATCACGAAGAGCGTGCCGCCCACGACACCGACAGCAACCAGCGCGGTTACGGCGCGCACGGCAGATGGCATCCCGATGAACCTCCCACCCCTGTCCATGCGCCCCTCCCACATCATCGTCCACGCCGCGCGCATCACAACCGCGAGGAGCAGCGCTGTAGTCACTGATACGTCGCCGAACCGGCTCGAAAGCCTTCCCCGCAGGAAGCCTGCCACGAGGACCATCCCGAGGAGCGCGAGCAAGGCGATCTTCCGTCGCGCGTGGGGCCACTGACCGCGACCGCCGGCAGACACCGACACGAGCGCCAGTACCCCGAGCGGGAGCGCGGCGGCAAGCCAGAAGAGCCAGGGCTCGAAGTTGCGCGTCGCCTGCACGAAGATGCCGCTCTGCCACCAATCGGGTTCATCCGGTAGCGGGTCGTCGCCGGGCCTCGGCGACGCCGAGAAATACGGCAGCACCAACGGCGCCCGCGCCCGGTCGCGCTGCGCCCATGAGTTAGCAGCGACAGCGTGTGCCACCACGCCCCCGTGGACCTGGAGATATGCGAGGTACGGCGACAGCAGAGCCACGACGAGCAGCCCGTAGATCAGCGCGTGCCGCATGCGATCGCGCATCGTCTCTCCGGACAACATCACGATCGCCAGCAAAGTGGTGAGGCCTACGAAGGCGCCGTGGTCGTGACGCAGCAGGAACGCAATGGCGGTGACGACGGCAAGTACGAGTCGTCGCCGCCACGTGGGCCGGTCCATGAATCGCCAGATGACCGGGATTGCCACGGCGTACACAAGGACCTTCGGGTAGTTGTACAGGCGTGGTTGAAGCGCCACCTGCATGAATGCAGCGGTCGCCGCGATCACGATCGAACCAGACACCATCCGAGCCGCGACAAACGTCAGCACCGAAGCGGCTGAGAGCGCTGTGACGCAGAAGAGCATCTCGGACCAGACGCCCCGTCCGAGTAGCCACTGGACGGCGGCCTCGATCGCGAATGTGAGCGGAGCGCCGGGATCGACGAAATCACGATCCGGTAAGTCGCCGAAGAGCATCTGCCAGCCGCGAGCGAGGTAGAAGTAGTGATCGTCATGCAGGCCCGCGACGCTTCCCTCGGGATCGTTGTAGCGATAGAGGAATGACCAGACAAAGATCACAAGGGCGACAGCGACGTAGACAACCTGCCGCCGCCGGTTTCGACCACCCTCCGGTGCCTCACTCTCTGTGGCTGTCGCTCCGGTCATGGTCGAACCCTCACTGCGGGCGGATAACGACCGCACAGCTGATTCCACCGCACCCTCAGGAGATCCAGGAACGCGCCCCCCCCCGACAGCGTGGTGACGGAGGTCCGCTCGCGATACGTCCAGGTGATGGGCACCTCGTGAATCGACAGGTCCGCGCGCCGTGCGAGGAACAGGATCTCGGCGTCGAACCCGAATCCATCGAGGCGCTGACACGAAAACAACATGTCAGCGGCAGCGGCAGTGAAGATCTTGTAGCCACACTGGGTGTCGTCGATGCCGCCGACAACCAGCCATTTGACGGCCAGGTTGAACAGCCGACCGAATGCGTGCCGGTACTCCGGCTCGGCCAATCGCTCGGAACCTTCGGCCTCCCTGGATCCGATCAGGATGTCGGCCCGAGGCCCATCGTCTCCTGGCAGGAACCGCCGAATCTCTCGAATCGGCATCGACAGATCCGCGTCGGCGAGAAAGCGCCACTCGCCGGACGCCTCGAGCATGCCGCACCGCACGGCGGCGCCCTTGCCACGATGTGGCTCCCGAACCACGCGAATGCGCGGGTCGACGGCGGCCTGCGCCTCGACGATCGATGCTGTCCGGTCGGTGCTGCCGTCATCCACCACGACGAGGTCCCACGGCTGGCCGATCGCGTCGAGCTCGGCGCGGACCTCATCCAACGTCCTGTCGAGACACGCCGCTTCGTTGTACGCGGGAATCACGATGGTGAGGTAGGGCTGGCTCACCGGGAGTCCGCGCTCGTCGCCAGACGCGCGGCCAGACGGACGGCCTCGATCATGCTCGACGGATCCGCGACACCCTGACCCGCGATGTCGAACGCGGTCCCGTGATCCACCGAGGTGCGGATGATCGGCAGGCCGAGTGTCACGTTCACCGAACGGCCGAACGCGAGCAGCTTCACTGGAATGAGGCCCTGGTCGTGAAAGCAGGCAATGACCGCGTCGAAGTCACCCTGCGAGGCGCGCAGGAAGATCGTATCACCTGGGAACGGTCCGCTGATGTCCACGCCGCGCGCCCGCGCGGCCTCGACGGCGGGACGAATCACCTGTGCCTCTTCCGCGCCGAGCACGCCCTCCTCCCCCGCGTGCGGATTAAGTCCAGCCATCGCCAGACGCGGCTGCCCGGAGCTGAACCGCGGCAGTTCCCGAGCGGTGAGGTCGATGATGGCGTCGAGCCGTGCGCGCGTCAACGCACGAGGCACGTCGGCAAGCGGCACATGAATGGTTGCCAGAACAACCTTAAGCGGCTCCGACCAGAACAACATCGCAACCTGCTCGTCGCGGCCGGTGAGGTGCGCCAATAGATCGGTGTGGCCCTTCCAAGAAAGGCCCGCCTGCGCGAACGCGAGCTTGTTGATCGGTGCGGTCGCGATCGCCGCCACGCGGCCGGCCAGTGCGTCGCGAACCGCTGCCTCAATGGTCTCGCAGGCGGCGCGTGCGGCCTCCGGTGAAACGACGCCCGAGGAAAACCGGGCGTTCGGCGGCGGACCGTAGATCACCGGTTCGCACACCTGGAGGACCGACGCGTCGGCCGCCGCCTTCTGCACGATCTCCGGACCGATCCCGGCGGGATCGCCAGTCGTAAGTGCGATGCGTGGTCTCGTCACAACCGCAGCACAAGCCAATCGGCGACGATCTTGGCGCTGGCATTGCGATCGAGCGCATAGAGTGCACGGTCCACCGCAGCGAACGCACTCAAGATTCGGTTGCTTCCCCAGCCGGCGGTCAGGCGGACCAGGTCCGCCTCGAGATCTACGTGAGCCAGCACACGTCGGTCCGCCCGGCTTGCCAGAACGCTGACGTCGCGTAGAAGGGACAACAACGCCGTGAGACAGGCTGCCAATGCCGTGCGATCTGCCGCCGGTGCGCCCTTGCCTGCTGCCAGATCCTTGGCCAGAGTTAGGCGGCTCCCCGGCTCCGACAGCTTCGTGATGCTGAGAAGCAACTGCTTCGCAGCATCGCGAGCGCCAACGACGTCGACGGAACTGGCGGTCAGAGCCTGTCCGACGCTACCAGCCGCGCCAACTGCCACCGCTCGCGCCTCCGCCTCCGCATAGCCATGGTCGCGCACCAGGACACCCGCCACCTCGGAAGCCGACAGCGGTCCGAACCGCAGACGCGGGCACCTGGAACGGACCGTCGCGAGCAGTGCGTCCGGTGTGGAAGAGATCAGGAGGAACACGGACGCCGAGGGCGGCTCCTCGAGAGTCTTGAGCAATGCGCTTTGGGGAGCGGCTGCCATCGCATCGGCGTCATCGATGATTACCACCCTGCGGCGCCCTTCGAAGGGACGATACGCGGCGCGATCGATGACGTCACGTACCTGCTCGATCTTGATCGCTCCGGTATCGCCAGGTTCGATGACGATGACATCAGGGTGCGTGCCGCGACCGATCCGCCGACACTGGGCGCAGGCGCCGCAGGCGTCGACACCTGCCTCGTCCGTCACCGAAGCCGCGCAGTTGAGGACCTCCGCCAGCGCCTGCGCCGCGCGCCGCTTACCCACACCCCGGGGGCCCGCAAGAATCAGGGATGGTGGAACCGTGTCCTGGGCCACGGCGCGGCCAAGCAGTGCACGAATTCGACGGTGGCCGGCGAGGGTGCGAAAGGGCATTCAGGATATAGTCCGAGCGGAGATCGGATCGTAGCATGCGGCCTACTGCCGATCGGCCCTCGACCGTGGTGAGACTCAACACCAGGGGGAGCCCCGCCTGGTCAGTCCGCTGACGGTGACACGGCCCGGCCGCGCTCGAGATTCAACGCGGCCGGGTGCCTTCAGTACCTGCGGAAGGTGATGTTGAACCGCCCCTCGAGGCGAAGCCCAGGTGGCGCTGTACCCGGCAGGATCCGCGAGACGCCATGGTAGCGCAGGCGCGCGGGGCCGCCGAACACGAACGCGTCGCCTGATTCGAGCAACAGAGTCTCAACCGGGTCACGACGTTTCAACCCGCCGAAAAGGAAACGTGCCGTGTCACCAAGCGAGATCGAAACCACCGGCGCCCCCTCCGCGATCGATGCACTGCCCTCGTCCTTGTCCTGATGCAGGCCCATGCGACCGTCACGGCCGTACCAGTTGACAAGCGCGATGTCCGGCCGCATCACGAAACCCGCCTCGCGTGCGACGCGCGAGGCCAGAGCGGCAAGATCGTTCGGGAGCCGAAGCACCGGCTCGCCATCGTGGTCCGCTCGCGTTCGCTCGTACGTGTAGTTCCTCGCATTCCAGTGCCGGCCGAGACAGGCCATGTGGACGCGCATCTTGCCACCGCCACGGACCGTGGGGACATATCCGCCAGACGGACCATCCATGATCGCGCTGCAGCACGCGGCCAGATCGCGCTGCTCATCTGGTGACAAGAAGCCACGCAGCCAGACCACGCCTGGCGCCGGCACGAGCGTCGCAGGCCCGTCTACCGCCATGAGCGATGTCACGCACGTCCCCCGTGAGTTGAAGATTCGCCGCAGCTAGCGCGACGATGTGTCGGAATCGCACGGAGGGCGCTGCGGGTCAGCCGCGCGCTCCGCGTCATTGCCACACTGCGGCGATCGGCGCCTAAACAGCCAGCCCTGCGGCGTCTTCACGACAATATCGTCGGCTACCCGCTCGCCCTCGTGAAAGTAAGCGACGACATTGGCCACCCCGGGCGCGATCTCGATCGCCTGGAAGTTCGACATCGTGTGGCCGGCCCTCCAGCCCTTCCCTCTGACCGGGCGAGGGCTGTCGCCCTTGTCTGCCCACGCTTTGATCGCCTTCCGTCCCTTGATCTCGTTGTCGGCGAACTTCAGGATACCGTCCTCGGCGAAATTCGAGGAGTACGCGGTGCCGTCATCCCACTCCAGATCGATTGCGTGACTGTAACGCGCGTAGAGCTGAAGAATCTGGATGTAGTCGTCTGGCGAGACCGGCTTCCTGTCCTGGGCCACGCCCACGGCGCCAAACGCCATCGTTCCAACGACCGCCACAACACCGATCCACATCGAACGCTTTCGCATGAAGTCCTCCTTGTCGCGCCGACCATTGAGTCGGGCGGGTATCGACACGTACTACGGCAGCAGCTAAGCCACCACCGCTATCTCGTCAACTCGTCGTAGATTGCCTGGATGTTGGCCCGTGCGTGCTGCATGCCGTAGTTCGCGTACTGTTCCGGAAGCTTCAGAGTGGCCGCCGCTTCCTCCACGGTCTTCCCGGCCAGCATGGCCGCCTTGGCGGCGTCGAGAAACTCCAGATTGAAGGTGGCGTATTCCTCGAAGTCCCTGATCGTCATAACGTCGATCTGCAGACCACCGCGTCTTGGTTCGGCGCGCCCTGGCACAATGAACTGGATGTCATTTGCTTTAAACATCTCAAGCGCCCGCGCCAGTGTCATGGGAAACGCGACGGCGCTTCCGCCGCGTGCGGTGTCAATGACCGGGGTCTCCTTCGCCGGTAGGAGTTCGCCAAGATAGGCAAGGTTGGAAGCCGGGATCGTGACGATCGCATCGCCGTTCGTATGCGCGGGGCCGAAGAAGTAGACATCGACCTGACTCTTGCCACCGAAGAGTGTCAGTTTGTCCGTAAACGTCTTGTTGGGCAGAAATTTCGCGTCGCTACCAGCGAACCTCGGCATGCCCTGCATCGCTCGCAGGGTATTGGCGTGGGCCACGATCGTGACGTCGCCAGCGAACGCGTGGTTATTGCCAGTGTACGCGATGCCTGAATGCGGGTTAATGATTGTGGTGACCGGAGCCTCGGTGATCTCGGGGAGCTTGTCGAGGATTGCCTTACCCCAGCCTGGCTGCTTCGTGCTCACGAGCACGACGCCATTCTCCGAGGTAAAGACCAGCGAGTGGGTGCCACCGCCGAGCGCCATGTACAGAGAGCTATACTCGGCGGCGCGATCCTCTATCTTCTTTGAACCGGCCAGGCTCGGGACGTACTGAATCTCGACTTGGTTGTCAGCGGTCGGCAGGACCGACCGCGCCGAGGCGGCACGTGCCACTGGCGCTGAGACTGGGCTATTGGAGGACGTCGATACCGGCACCTCCGCGGCGGCGAGCGAAATGCTAACGATCTCTTCGTCGTTGCGCATGTAGATGTGGCGGTTCGCGTAGGCGGGGTGCACGACCGTGACGTTTTCGAGCTTCCGGCGGATGCCTGGGGGCGACGTGGGCTTGAGGAGATGCGCCCGGTCAATCTCCTGATACCCGTCGACGGTCAGGCGCGCCATCATCAACTCGCCACGGTCGTTACTAATGAACACGCGGTCGCCGTTCTTCACGATGTGCGCCGATGCCCACCGTGCCCGCTCCGTCGTCACCGTCTGCGTTTCCCAGACCCGCTCGCCGGTAGACACGTTCAGACAGCGAAGCTGGCCGTAACTACAGGTGCCGTACAACTGATCGCCAAGAATGATCGGTGTGCCGATAACGGAATGTAGACCGTCGGTGGAAATCTCACTGTCGCTCTTGCCTTGCCAGAGCATCGTGGCCGCAGGCTTCGAATCGTCAAGGAGCGCCAGCATGGACCCCGTGTAGAAGTTCGACACGAGCAGCTTGTTGTCGGTGAACACCGGCACGGGAATGTTCATCGGGGGGACGGCCTTGAAAGGCAGCAGCCAGTACACCGCACCAGTGGCGGGGTCGAGAGACCGCACGCCGTCGAGCGTCCAGATGATCAACTGCCGTGCGCCGCCGGCCGTGATAATGATCGGCGTTCCCACGCCAGGGTCGGAGGTGGTCTCGAGCGATCGCCAGACTTCCTCGCCCGTCATCTTGTCCCAGGCCACAACCATCGCGTCCGGTTCCCCGCCAACGATTGAGATCAGGCGGGGCCCGTCGACAATTGGCGCGCTCGCCGCGCCGGTTCCGTTGTTACCGACTCCGTAGTCGGCGGCATAGTCCCTCTTCCAGAGCACGGCGCCGGTCTCGACGTTGAGGCACTGGAGCACGCCTCTGGCGCCGAGAACGTACACCCGATCACCGTCCACCGTCGGCGTGGCGCGCGGGCCGTTGGGCCACACGAAGCCGCCGTAGTCGGCGTCCCACTCGACGGTCCAGAGGATCCGGCCGGTCCTCTCGTCGAGCGCCAAGGCACGTTCGATGCCGCGGTTAACCTTCGTGCGTGCGAAGTCGGTGAGGAAGACGCGCCCGTCGGCTACAACGGGACTGCTGTAGCCCTCCTTCACGGGCGTGCGCCAGAGCGGGGTCAGGCCGTCAGCGGGAAACCGTTCGAGGAGGCCGGTCTCGTTCCACTCGCCCCTCCGACCCTTGCCCCGATACTCGGGCCAATCCTCGGCCCACAGATGGGCTGAGCTGACCAGGACCGTAAACATCGTGGCGCACGCAAGCAGTCGTTTCATGGTCTGTACTCAGCTCCTGGAGTTGTATCGCCTTCGCACTCCGAATCGCCTAGAGTCCGCGTGATGCCCGGTGGCGGCGCGGTCCCGTCTTTCACGCGTGCCTGGCGGCTGCGCCGCAGCCCACTCCAGCCAGAGCCACCGCGATGGTACCGTCGTTGGCCTCGCGGGCTCAAGAACATCCCCAAGCGAGGAGCCGACTTCAGGTCGGCCCTGGCAATCATAGCGTGACGTTTAATCGGTCACCGTCGCCCCGCGCCCGTCTTCTCGAGCGACGACCTAGCACGGCGAGGCCAACCACGCCACCCACGAAGGTCATGACACTGACGAGGGTCAGCGCGTTCTTCGTTGGCGA
>Ga0209403_10005069_pt1 | contig 13941 bp, 12 predicted proteins | sample ArcticOcean_MG_C_8_FD_187440 | JGI IMG/M metagenome (GOLD analysis project Ga0209403, IMG submission 187440) | Marine microbial communities from western Arctic Ocean - ArcticOcean_MG_CB11_86 (SPAdes) (version 2) | ecosystem: Environmental > Aquatic > Marine > Oceanic | place: Arctic Ocean... | reverse complement strand
TGTTGAGAATTCCGTACGCCGTCGGTTAAGGAGTGTCGGCAAAACGCATGTTTGTCGGGCATATGACACTGCAGACAACCCTCACAAATCTTCTTCGAACGCTCGTCAACTTCCGGCTACAGGCGGGCATCGGCTTGCCAATGGATGCCGCGCGCCTTTGCTGATTTAGGTTGCGTCCACTTTCTGAACGTCGTCGTTTCCTGGCGTCTTTGAAGTGACTGCTTTGCGCTAACGGAATGCATTCAGTTAGCCCGACCGTAAGATTCACTTCTCGCCAACGCCGCGCCCGTCGTGTTCTTGAGGATCAATTCGTCCCTATTGAAGGGAACAAGCGTCACAACTCGATAGGGCACCCGCGAGTTGCCGCCGGTCTAGGGACCATCGTCATGAATTGTTCAAGTGAATCCCCATTGCACCATCGCGAACCAATGAGGTTTTGAAACTGCCTCTAGACTTTTTGAACATCAGAGGACGAATTACAGGGTTGGAAATATGGCTTCGGATTCTTTGCAGAAATCTAATCAAAACTTTGTTGCCGAACTGGCCAAAAATCTTGTCGCCGCGCTAACGGTTAGTTTCGTGGCGATCAGTCTTGGCGCGGCCTTCGGGATTCTATCTGGTCGCGGCGCCTTCGCGGGAATTCTATCGGCCGGCATCATTGCCCTGATTACCGGTTTGTTTGGTGGCACTCGCATCCAGACATCGGGCCCCACCGCGCCGATGACAGCGGTCACGGTCTTGATCATTGCGTATGCGACTTCGACGGGACCATATGTTCAGCGCGGCCTACAGGAAGTTTTTCCGGGTGTCGACACGATTCACTTCGTTAATCTCGTATTCATGCTCACCGCCGTACTCTTGATCATTACGGCGATCTGTCGTTTGGGCAGGTTCATCCAGTTCGTTCCGAACGTTGTCATTTCCGGTTTTATGAACGGGATTGCGATTCTGATTTGGGTGGACCAGGCAAAGAAGCTGTTCGGACTGGCCGGGCAGACGCCTTATGCGGGGTCGATCGCGATCAACGTGGTCGTGGCCCTGGCTGCGTTCATGATCGCTTTTGCGGTCCCGATCCTGGCCAGGCGGCTGTTCCCTCGATTCAAAGCCTTCCTGCCGGGAACGCTGGTTGCAATCCTGGTGGTCACGGTCGTCGTGCAATTCTCCGGGCCGGATATCCAAATGACCAAGACCGAGACGGTTGAGAATTCGATCGCCGCCTGGAGCGAGGTCGTCGAGCAGAATTTTCCTACGAATTGGGACCCTAAGCTGATACTACTGGCGCTTCCGTTCGCGTTTCAATTGACGATGCTCTGCTACCTGGACACGCTGCTGACATCGCTGGTGATGGACAAAAAGGCGACCAAACGGTTCGGCCGCGAAGAGCGGACGAAGCAGAACCAGGAACTCGGCGCTCAGGGAGCGGCGACCGCAGTCGTCGCACTGGTCGGCGGCATCCCCGGAGCGCAGGCGACCATCCGCAGCGTGTTAATTCTCAACGAAGGAGCGACCTGGCGATTGGCCAGCGTGGCTGTCGGCGTATTCGTTCTGATCGAAATGCTCATATTCCAGGATTACGTCAGCCTGATCCCGGTGGCCGTGTTTAGCGGAATTCTCTTCAAGGTTGGCTACGACGTCTTCGACTGGCCACCGATCGTGATCTACGTCAAACAACTTTTTGGAAACCGCGATCCTCTCCAACTGTTCGACGTGGGCCACCGCGAGATGTTCTTTATTGCTGGCACTGCTGTCGTCACACTCGCGATGGATTTGAATACGGCGGTAATCGTCTTCACCATATTGTTCTACGTGGTGCGACTGAAGTTCACAGTGCCCGATCTTGAGCCATACGAGACCGTTGCCGTGGCCCGAGAGGATTGACGGCGGGGCTTCATTCACTCACCTGGTATGACGAACGAAACGAACCATGCGATTGCTTCCCCATCTCATTGAAAACAAGCGCAAACCGGCGGAGGGTGGCTCGCGGTACGACCCGGATTCGACGAAGCCACAATTGCAGGCTCTTTCCTCTGAAGAACGAGAGTGTCTGCGTCAGGAAGTCGTTGAGGCATGTAAACCTGTCGCACAATCCTGGCCGATGAAGACCTTTGCTTATCGCAATCCTCTTCGCGGCCTGGAACACCTTCCATTTGACAAGGCCATTCGCGAAGCCAAACACTTGTTAGGAGGAAATGGCTATCTGTCGAATGAGGAATACCGTCACCTGTATCGGGAGGGGCACATCACGGATGATGCTGTCAAGCGAGCTCTGCAACGTGTTGGACCCGGAATTGATACGCAGACGGTCACGGTCGGCAATCGTCAGATTTCATCATCCGATGTGTTGCGCGGGCATTTCCTGTTCGGATTCGATGCGCTGGATCCGGCACTCTTGACCTGGCAGCTTAGCGCGGGAGGTTCGACGACGCGGTTCCGACACGCTCTGCCGGCAGATTCCAGGAAACAACAAGACGGGGACACATCCTATCTGACGAAGCTGTGGAACAGCACGCTATCTGCGCTGAGCCTTGCTGATCTCTCCCACGATTCTCATGAACAGGCCCCGGAGGAGATCGCGATTCCAGAAGTGGATTTGCCTTCCGGGCGGACGGTCAGTGATTGGCTGGAAGTGCTGGCTGGAACCTCGTTGGTCGATCAGATCAACGACCAGATGATCAAGTGGACCGCGGCCTTTGTCGATGAGGGATTGGCGGGTTGGGAGATGCCCGGCAGACATGACGGGTTTTATCGAGCTTGGCGAGAGCTTGCGCAAAGGGATTACTCCGGCCGTTTCCTGGGCATAAAGCAATTTGCCAGGAAGATTCGCGATTTGCCCGCGTCGCCCGAGGAGGCGATTGCCCTTAACCTAAAGCGTCTGGGAATCCCCAAACCGCGCTGGACGGACTACCTGTCACGGTTGTTGGCTCAGTTGCCCGGTTGGGCGGGCTTCATTCGCTGGCTGGACGAAAACCCTGATTATCCCGCTCAAAAGAAACATCCTATCGATCCCGTCCAGTACCTGGCAGTCCGCCTCTTCTATGAGGTCGAGCTTGTCCAGACGCTCTGTTGCCGGCAGTGGGGAATTGACGGGACGCTGTCTGCTCTAACTTCCTTCTGGGAGAATCACCGAGCTGAATACCAGAGGCTCGTGGGTCGCAGGTCTCATCCCGTGGACGGTTATACGCAAGCCGTCTGTAATAATGCCTGGCGGATCTTTCATCTCGCGCAGTTTCTGGAACTGACTCCTCGTGATGTTGAACAGTTTCCTGCATCCGACATCCAAATCTTGCTTGGATGGTTAGACGATTTTCCTGAGGACACACACGGCCCCCTATGGCTGGGCGCACTTGAATCCAGCTATCGAGACGAACTGATCCGGCGGCTGTCCGATCATCGTGGCAAGCCGTCCTCGAGCGAAGCCCGTCCGCAGGCTCAGATTGTGTTATGTATCGACGCGCGATCGGAATCCTTCCGTCGCCATTTTGAGGCTCAAGGGCAATACGAGACATTCGGATTCGCGGGATTCTTTGGCATTCCTATCAGTTATCAAGCCTTTGATAGCGCGGGACATGCGGCCTTATGTCCCGTGATACTCACACCCAAGTTTGAGGTCAATGAGGTTCCTCGTTCTGGAGAGGACGAACCTCTGCAAACCTATGCATCGGGATCACGGTGGAACCAGCTCGGACATCATCTGTTTCACGATTTGAAACGTAATCCGGTTAGTTCCCTCATGTTGATTGATGTCCTGGGCTTATTCTTTAGTTTGGGGTTGATTGGAAAAACGTTTTTCCAGAGGTCCTACGAATCCATCCTAGGATGGGCACGGAGGTGGTTTACTCGCCCAGTCGCCACTCAGATACCGGTCGATCTCGCTGTAGATGATCAATGTGAGTCGGCGGCTGCCTTGCCTCATGGGTTCACTCCCATCGAACAGGCGACCTTTGTAGAAAAAGGATTACGGGCGTTTGGGTTGACCCAGAACTTCGGTCGGTTCGTCGTCCTCTGTGGCCACGGAAGCACCTCGGACAATAATCCGTATTTCGCAGCGTACAATTGTGGCGCCTGCGGTGGCGGTCACGGCGACGCAAATGCACGGGTGTTCGCTGCGATGGGGAATCAACCGCAAGTCCGCCGGACTCTCAAAACCAATGGGCTCGACATCCCGGATGACACTTGGTTTTTGGCTGGAAAACACAACACAGCGACCGATCGGGTCACGTTTTGCGACGTTGAAGATATTCCGCCGAGCCATGCCGAGGATTTGCGACTGTTAATCAAGGACTTGGGACAAGCCGGCCGTCACCAGGCTCTTGAGCGATGTCATCGTATACCACGGGCACCGCGGAACATTTCGCCTGAAGCAGCGGCCGTCCACATGGTCTCACGGACGGTGGATTGGGCGAATGTTCGTCCTGAGTGGGGATTGTCCAGTAACGCTGCTTTCATTCTTGGAAGACGTGCGCTCACCAAGGGCCTCGATTTAGAAGGACGTGTCTTTTTGCACTCGTATGATCCGGACACCGATACTGAGGGAGCGATATTGGAAGCCCTCATGAACGCTCCGTTGGTCGTGGCGCAGTGGATCAGCATGGAATATTACTTCTCCGCTGTTGATCCGACCGTCTACGGCAGCGGTAGTAAAGTGACGCACAATGTGGTGTCAGGTGTTGGCGTGATGCATGGTAGTCACGGCGATCTTCAATCGGGGCTGCCTCTGCAAAGCGTCAACGATGGCGCCAGACACTATCACGAACCAATGCGCCTGCTCGCGTTCATCGAGGCTCCCACGAGTCGCATATCCTCCGCCATCCAGAAGCACACGCTGTTGCAGCACCTGTTGCATAACCAGTGGGTCAATCTTGTAGCCGTTGACCCGGCAACCCGTGAGTTTCACCGATATAACCCGGACTCCACTTGGGAACCGTGTTAGTCGTGGTTCGCTCCGCGAACTAAACGATGTATTCGCGCCGAGCGAACAACGACTATCAGGCACTACTATGAAATCCAGTTTCTACCAAACCTTGATTCTCAAGACGTTGGGATTTTTCCTGATTTGGCTTCTCTTGTCTCAAAGCTTCAATCTGTTCCATGTCGGATTGGGGCTGCTTGCGGCTTTTGGAGTAGCCTGGCTCAACACGGACCGCTCCGTATCTCGTTTCGTGATCTTGCGATTGCGAATCGTCTGGTATTTCCTGTGGCTGCTTGGCCGGATCCTTCAGAGTGGCTTCCATCTTTCCGTTCTCATCCTGCATCCGGCACTTCCCATTGACCCGAAGTTGATTCGCTATCGCACGAAATTGCGGACAGAAGCAAGCATCGTGCTGCTGGGCAATTCCATTACGCTGACTCCAGGTACGATCACCGTGGAAGTGGATTCCCAGGATCTGGTTGTACATGCCATGGACGACAAGTCCGCCGATGACGTCACGAGCCAACGGATTGAGCAGCAAATGGCCGGGTTATTCGGTGAGAAAGGAATAGAATGAAAATATTTTTTCTGTTCGTGTTAATCACAATTACGCTCCTGATCGGCGTGTACTTGTACCGCGTTCTTCGTGGTCCGACGCTCTTTGATCGGGTGTTGGGACTCAACGGAATCTCCACCAAAGCCATCATTCTGCTGGTTGTGATTGGTACGGTCTACGAACGAGTGGACATGTTTGTGGACATTTCAACCGGCTATGCCCTTGTGAACTTAGTGGGATCATTGGCCATCGCCAAATACCTGGAAGCAAGGGGGGAAGTCCTTTGATGTCTCTGCATGATTTGCCTGAAGTGGCAGGATTACTCATGTCATTGGTGGCGGTAGGTTTGATACTGGTCGGCTTGTTTTTTCTGTTCGTCGCGGCGGTTGGAGTGCTGCGCCTACCCGACGTGTTTACGCGATCCCATGCAGTTTCGTTGACGGACTCATTAGGTGCGTTTTTCGTCTTGGCTGGCTTAGCTCTTTACCAAGGATTCAGTACGAACCTCTTCAAAATCCTCATGGTCCTAGTGCTCTTGTTTTTGCTCAACCCGGTAATCGCCCACGCCACCGTGCGGGCCGCGTATCGTTGTGGCCTTAAACCTTGGAGCAAAGAAGACGCATGACCGTTGCATTCGAGATATCACTGTTGGTTCTGCTATTGATGACCGCGGCTGGCGCGATCATGGTGAAGGACCTGATCAGTTCGGTACTCATCTTGGGGTTCTACAGTTTCCTCCTTGCACTTGTGTGGGCGTGGCTGGGGGCGGTGGACGTGGCTTTTGTTGAAGCTGTGGTGGGGGCCGGTTTGGCGACGGTCTTTTTTCTACTGACCCTTTTCGGCACAGCTTCGAAGGACACACATATTCGGCGGACTGCTGCTCCGGCGATCGCTTTGATCGGACTGCCCTTACTCGGACTCTTGTTGCTGTACGCTGCGGAAGATCTTCCCAGATTTGGAGATCCTGAATCTCAGGCCAGCGCGCGTGTTTCTCCCGATTATTTGACGGGCAGTTTGAAAGAGACGCATACGCCAAATGTCGTGACGTCGGTCCTCATGGACTACCGTGCGTTCGACACGTTGATTGAGACTGCCGTAATCTTCACCGCTGGCATCGCCTGCGCCTTGCTGCTAAGGAGAAAGCAGCAATGATCCACGCCCACGATAGCGCCATCGTTCGGACGATGAGTCGGCTGCTGATTCCGTTAATCCAGTTGTTTGCGTTGTACGTCCTATGCTTTGGTCAGTATGGACCTGGCGGCGGATTTGTCGGTGGGGTCATGTTGGGTACGAGTCTCATTTTGGGGATCCTCGTATTCGGCCCCGAATCCCCAGCGTGCCTGGTGGCGAAGAAGGTTACACATGGTGACGGGATTGGCTTGATCATCTTTGCTGGAGTCGGAGGACTGTGTTTGATCGGGGGTGGCGAGTTCATGAACTACTCGAACCTGGAGATCCCGTGGGTCGATACCGAATCACATCGGCGTTATCTGGGTATTTTGCTGACACAAATCGGGGTTGCAGTGGATATCGCTGTGACGGCAATTTCGATTGTCTTTAGTTTGTCGTTGATCGACGCCAGCGAGGAATCTCATGATTGAACACATCGAGGCGGCGCTTCACAGGCCGAACTTCATTGCCTTTGTGGTCCTGTTTCTCTGGGGCTTTTTCATCATGATCACCCACCCCAACCTGGTGAAAAAGCTGATCGGTATGTACCTGGTTCAGACTAGCATCATCTTCTTGCTTGTCACTGTCGGTGCAAAGAAAGAGGCAACGGTTCCGATTTTGCAAGGCAGCGACGCGACCGGGTCCGCAACGCACCAAATTGATCCTGCTGATTACACCAATCCATTACCGCAAGTTTTAACGTTGACGGCGATCGTGGTCCAAGTCGCCACCCTGGGCGTCTCCCTGGCCCTGGTCACGGCAATCTATCAAAAATACGGGAGCTTGGACGAGGATGAGATTTTGAAGAGGATTGAATGACGAACCACCTGCCAGTGATCATATTCTTGATTCCCTTTCTGACCGCCATCTGCATGCCAATGGTTGGTCTAAAGAAACGCCATTGGTGCCGACCGATGGCGTTGGCCGCCGTCTTTGCGATGTGTGTTGCAGCTTTGGTCAATTTTTCGCTCGTTCTGGATCATGGAGAATCTCGCTATGCGTTCGGCGGTTGGTCCATCAGCACAAGTTTGCCCGCTGCCCCACTTGGAATTGAATGGGTCAATGACCGCTTGGCGAGCACCATGTTGGTCGCCCTCAGCTTTCTGGCCTCGGTTTGTTTGATCTACGGTGGTCCTTTATTGCCGCAGTCGTTGGGCAAGCAGGTTGTGCACTATTACACACTGATTCTGCTTTTGATATCCGGTTTGTCGGGGATCGTGTTCGCGGGAGATCTTTTCAACGTGTTCGTGTTTCTGGAAGTTGCCGCTTTGTCTGCTTATGCGTTGGTCGGCATTCCTGGCGGTAGGGCACTGCTGGTCGCTGTTCGATATCTCATTCTGGGAACTCTAGGGGCCTCATTTTATTTATTGGGAGTCGTCTTCTTCTATGCGGCTACGGGCACCCTGAATATGGCCGACTTGGCTCAGCAAATGACTGACAAGCCTGAGTTGATGACCTCCAAGGCGATCATTGCAGGATCGACTTTTATGTTCATCGGTCTCGGCATCAAAATGGCTCTCTTTCCACTTCATGGATGGTTACCCGGCGCCTATACCCGCGCACCGGATGCGATTTCACCGATGCTCGCCGGTCTCATGACGAAGATTGCTCTGTATTCGTGGGTCCGAATCATGTTTTGGGTGCTCGGTGCTGGTGCCGAGATCGGACATGTACACCTGCTTACTTTGCTTGGCATACTAGGTGCCGTTGCGGCAGTGGTTGGCGCACTACTGGCACTAAGCCAGCAGGACGTGAAACGGATGTTTGCCTACGGTGGCATTTCCCATATCGGGCTGATCTTGATTGGCTTCAGTCAGGGAAATCAAACGGGGTTTGCAGGGGCGATGTTTTACCTGATTAACGATGCGTTCATGCAAGCTGGGATATTTTTCATCGCCGGCGCGGCGATCTATCAGCACGGGGCGCGAACCGTGGACGAGTTGGCGAGTTTGCGCGGTGGATCGCCGTGGATGATCGGGGCGCTCATTATCCTGGCCATGTCGATGATAGGCATACCGCCGACCGGCGGATTCTTCGGAAAATGGCAAATTATCCTGAGTGCCATTGAAGAGGGCAACTATCTGGCAGTCGGTGCCGTGGTTGTCGCCACGCTTCTAACAATGGCCTACTTCCAAAGACTATTTGTGCGTATCTTTCGCGACCGTCCAACGTCCGCAAGTGCCCCACGCGTCGAAACGCACCTATCGATTCGAGTCAGTGTCGCAGTCACGTCTGCTGCGATCATTGTCTTGGGACTGTGTAGCGATCCCATAATCAAGTTTTTCCGAGACGTAGCCGCGTCCGCGGGGCTGTGAGTTTACTAGCAAAGGTAACGGATTTGATGTCAATTGTTTACGTACTGATCCCCCTGTTCCCACTGTTGGCGAGTATCACTATCGCGCTGGCCGGACGTTGGCTGGGCGAAGCAAGCCGTAACGTGGGTATGCTTGCCACAGGAATATCTTTTGGCATTTCAATAGCGGCTTTCGTCGAGCTCGTCGTGTGGGATGAGCCCATTATTATACGTCTCTACGAATTCCTTCGGTCGGGAAGTTTAGAGGTCGACCTCGGGTTGTACATCGACCAACTAACCGTGTTGATGTTGTTGTTGGTCACAGGCGTCAGCTTTGTGATTCACGTTTATTCTTCCCGGTACATGATCGGCGACTCGCGATACAGTCGCTTCTTCGCCGTGACGACGTTATTCACGTTCGGCATGGTGACGCTGGTCATGAGCAGTAATCTGCTCATGATGTTCATCTGCTGGGAAATCATGGGCATTTGCTCCTATCTCTTAATTTCCCATCAGGCCGATAGACAGGCTGCATGCAAAGCCGCCACGAAGGCTTTCCTAGTGAACGCGGTCGCCGACGTGGGCCTGTTGTTTGGCATCATTCTGACCTTTGCCACATTTGAAACGCTAGACATTCGGCAGATTCTGGATCAGGCGGCGAGCATGAGCGGGCAAACCATCAATCTTTTGGGCTGGGCAGGTTTTGACTGTCCCGTACAGACGATCACCATGATCACGCTCTTCTTGTTTATGGGCTGTTTGGGCAAGTCAGCCCAGGTTCCTTTTCACGTCTGGCTTCCACATGCGATGGAGGCTCCGACCCCCGTTTCGGCACTGATTCACGCCGCGACCATGGTCAATGCAGGCCCCTTTTTGTTGGTTCGATTCAGCGATTTGGTCATGCTTTCGCCAGTCGCAATGACGGTCATTGCAATTATCGGTGGAATCACGGCGCTCTTTGCGGCGGTGGTTTCTCTTACGCAAACGGATATCAAGAAAATACTCGCCTATTCGACGATCAGCCAAATTGGATTCATGATCATGACTTGCGGAGTGGGGGCGTTTGTGGCGGCAATATTCCATATGTTGGCACATGGATTCCTGAAAGGTTACTTGTTCTTGTCGACGGGAAATCAGCTTGAATCGGCCGCTGCGCATGGACACGAAGAGTCGGCATCAGGGCGATCGAGGCCGTGGCTCTTATACGTTGGCGCGTTGATCTTGGCTTGTGCTCCACCCTTTCTGATCTTTTCAGGTTTCTATGAGCATCTATGGACGGTGCATAATTCAAGCGCAGCTCGAATCGCCTTTTGGGTGATTGGTTTGCTGACGGTCTTTTTTACAGCGATGTACCTCTTTCGCGGAGTCACGTTGCTGTTTCAACAGAGTCCTTCGGCGGACGTTCAACCTCGTTTCTATTCACCTTTTCATCTCTTGATGATCTTCGTGGGAACGGTGGGGATGTTCGGCCTTCTTTTCGCGGGTTGGTATTGGTTCGTTCCATTCTTGGCACCGGCGTTGGGCAAGCCATACTCACCGGTTGCCGGCGTCTGGCAACCCGTGAGTCCTTTCCCATTGCTTACTTTGCCTCTGCTGGCAGCCATTGGTGGCTGGGCACTTGCCTGCCTGCTTCATACGAAACCCAGGCTGGCGGCTGTTGCTCGCTCGAACTGGGCAAAGACCATGTATGTGCTTTTTCTTAACAAGTTTTATTTCGACGAAATTTACACCGTCTATGTCGTCAGACCCTGGATTCAATTTGCAAGGTGGCTGTGGCGAGTTGTGGACGTTCGCGGAATTGATCGACTGATTCATGGGATCGCCACGAACGCAGTCCTTCTTGCCCGGTGGCTGTGGCGAGTTGTGGACGTTCGCGGAATTGATCGTGCGGTAGTCGAATGTGGTCACCAAAGCGTTGGGCTGGCACGCTGGCTATGGCGGATTATCGATGTGCGGGTGATTGATCAGACTGTGGAGAATACTGGGGGCCGGAGCCTCTCGCTGGCGCGATGGCGGCGGGAGGCCGTGGACGTTCGGCGGATCGAGAAAAGTGCCGAACAAATAGGGCGTGCGGCCGCCGCTACCGGTCACAAGTTGCGAGACGTCGAACCACGGATGCTTCAGCAGCACTTGCTCGTCTTAGTCACGTGGTTAGTGGTGGCCATAGGTTTTTTCTACTGGCTCGTGTTGTGAGCATGCATTTCAGAAGTCCGGCTTCTTGGATAAGCCGGGCTTCTCAACCGCCAAATCAAGAGTCGATACCATGAATTCCATTTTCGATGATCACCTTCTCTCTTGCATTATCGCCGTTCCTTTCGTTGGAATTGCGGTCCTGGCATTCGTTCGCAGCGAGGCGTGGGTTCGGCGAATTGCGCTCGCCTGTGCACTGCTGGATTTCGGGCTCTTCCTGATTCTGTGGTCCAGATTTAAACCTGGCGAACAAGGCATGCAGTTCCCGGAGCGTATGGAGTGGATGCCAACGTTCAAGATTTATTATGCGGTCGGAGTCGATGGCATCAGCATTCTCCTCGTGCTCCTGACAACCCTGCTCTCCCCCTTGTGCGTACTCTGTTCGTGGAACTCGATTAAGACCCATGTTCGGGCATTCATGATGCTGATACTTCTGGTCGAAGGTGCCATGATTGTCGTGTTTACGGCCCTGGACCTTTTCCTCTTCTTCATGATGTGGGAAGTTACGATGATTCCCATGTATTTCTTGATCATACTCTGGGGAGGCCCCGGCCGAATTGCCTCGGGATTGAAATTCATCCTCTATAGTTTGACGGGAAGCCTGCTTCTTCTCGTGGGGATACTGGCGCTTCACGTCGAGGGCGGACATACGTTTGACATGATCGCATTAACCGGGCAGACCTACTCATCAACGGCGCAGATGTGGATGTTCCTGGCGTTCTTTTTAGCCTTTGCCATCAAATTGCCGATGCTCCCCTTTCACACCTGGCTGCCAGATGCCCATGCCGAAGCCCCCACGGCCGGCAGTGTCATTCTGGCGGGAGTCCTTTTGAAGATGGGCGGGTATGGGTTGTTACGGATTTGTCTGCCGATGTTTCCGGAAGCCTCTGCAACCTTTGCCCCCTTAATTCTATGGCTGTCGGTCCTGGCCATTGTGTACGGCGGCTTGATGGCCCTAGCCCAGGACGACCTCAAAAAGCTCGTGGCCTATTCCTCAATTTCTCACATGGGATTTGTCACGCTCGGTATTTTTGTCTTCAATCACCAGGGGATCCAAGGCGCGATTCTGCAAATGTTTAATCACGGAATCGTCACCGGAGGAATGTTCTTGGCCGTAGGCCAGTTATATGATCGGACTCACAGTCGGCTGATCGGAGATTACGGCGGACTGCACAAGCAGATGCCACGGTTTGTCGCGTTGCTTTGTCTATTTTCGGTTGCCTCATTTGGTCTGCCGGGGACGTGCAGTTTCATTGGCGAATTCCTGGTACTACTTGGTACCTCAGAAAAGAGTTTCGTGATGGTACTGCTCGCCATGGGCGGAATCGTGCTGGCGGCGTCTTACATGCTCTGGATGCTGCAACGTGTGGCGTTGGGACAGGCTGCGACGCGTGCCGCCTCCCTTCTTACTGACCTTACGGTGCGCGAAGCCGCGACTCTCGTGCCGCTGGCCCTGGTAATCTTTTGGGTTGGGGTCTATCCAGGACCCCTTATGGAAATGATGGACGCGTGTGTAGCCAACCTCGTGGAGCTGATGGACAAGGCCTAGACAGAGAGGATACAGCCCGTTTGTCACGACTCGCCAGAGTCGTGCCACTCTGCTCGCATGCAGAGGTCCACCGGTTTTTACACGTTGAGGATCGCGGACCGAAACTCGGACGCGGCCATGGACGGACTTGGGCCACCGCAGCAGAAATGGATGAAATATGTGGTCTGGCGTTTACGACGTTTCGAAGCGCGCTCGACCTTGCTCCACAAGCTGCTGGACACGCTGGCGGGCGACGTCTTTCATCTCACCGCATTCATAGTCGACTGGCGAGAGCGGCTCCCCGACCTCCACGATGACGCGGAGTCGTTGCAGGCTGGCGATGCGTTTGATATGCGACATGAAGGACTCGTCGCCGAAGTATGCGTCGTCGCTACCGTACACCAAACCGATAGGCACGACCTCTGCCTCGGCACGTCGGGCCGCATTGAATGCGCCCGGACGAAACTCGCGCACCTCGTCTCCCACGTGGGCAGTGCCCTCGGGAAACATGGCCACGCCTTCGCCACGTTCTAGGACGCTATCGACTTCTCTTAGCACGGTGGCGCCGCTGCGCCGTGACATCCGATCCACAAACAGAGTGCCGACACGGCGAGCACTTCGTCCGATAAGGGGCCATGTCGCCAGGTCATGTCGGCTAATCACATGCGCTGCGGCCGTGGCGAGGATAATCGGAATATCCATGCCCGAGCGATGGTTGGCCACAAAAATACGGCCTACGTTGTTTTCGCCTTGGCTAGGATACAGTCGTCCCGCATCGGCATGTTGTCCGTGCGCTTCAACCTGGACGCCAAATATTTTTAAGTTGATGCGGGCCCAGCGAGGCACCCATCGGTTAATGATGTTGATCCGTGGAGACCTGCGCCACAGGAATGATTCTAGCTCAAACAACAGCCAGCAGCAGAGTGTCGCGACAGCAAAAGCTGCGACGCGCGTGGCGAAGCGAAGATTCTTTCTAAGTTGCATCATCGGCGCTCAGTTGTTTTCAGTCGGATTAGACTACGAACCGTCATGATTAGCAAGCCAACACCCTAGCCCGGATATTTCATCCGTTCGGGTACCGAAGCGCAGCTTTGGTCGGCGAGGTGGACTAAGTTCTTTCAGGGCAAGGCATGTGAGCTTTGCGTTGCGCAGGCGTGTTTGCCCCGTAGACTGGATAAACGGCGCTGAGGATCGCGGAGCGAAACACCGGCGCGGCCATGGAAGGCCAATTTGCTATAAACTCTGCGGCCGCCGGAGCAGACACGGATGAAATATCCGGGCTAGGTGGCGGCATT
>Ga0209403_10005064_pt1 | contig 13950 bp, 14 predicted proteins | sample ArcticOcean_MG_C_8_FD_187440 | JGI IMG/M metagenome (GOLD analysis project Ga0209403, IMG submission 187440) | Marine microbial communities from western Arctic Ocean - ArcticOcean_MG_CB11_86 (SPAdes) (version 2) | ecosystem: Environmental > Aquatic > Marine > Oceanic | place: Arctic Ocean... | reverse complement strand
GTCGAAATCCATGAAGATCTCAGTGATATCGACGTAATCGTAGCCCCCATTGGTGCTGGTTCAGGTGCTTGCGGAGTCTGCATTGTCACCGACTCCATGTCGCCGTCGACACGTGTAATCGGTGCCCAGGCAGCCAACGCACCCGCTGCCTACCATGCATGGAAAACAGGGCAAATCGAAACCTATCCGATGTCGACTATCGCAGAAGGCCTCGCAACGGAATCTGCATACACATTCACAATTGAAATCCTACGGAAACGCCTCAAAGACTTCATTCTGGTAGAAGATTCAGAGATCAGTAGTGCGATCGAGCACTACGTGCATGCTACGCGCTCACTCGTCGAACACGCTGGTGCGGCATCTCTTGCAGCGGCAATCAACATCAAGGATCAACTCAAGGGAAAACGTGTCGTACTTATCGCGAGCGGTGGAAACATCACGACTGATCAGCTGAAATCCGCTCTCCGCTAATATCAGTCAGTGCCGAGTGTTTGAATCTCTTGTTCGAGCACATGCACGCGAGTGTAATCCTCGCGGTACATCGCATATGCCCGCTCGAGGTAAAGCTGAGCCCGTTTCGCTGATTCCGGTTCGCCGTCGGTTGCCGCTCCAATAAGCAAATCAATTCGACGATTCTCAGGAACGTGCTTCCCAATAGCTCGAATTTTGGCTTCGCTTTCTCGCGCACCGGCTGTGTCGCCACCGCTCGATTCGTACTGGAATCGGCCCATCAACGTGGTCAGTTCTGTAAGCAAATCAGGCTCCGCCATCATGCTGTACATCACATCATTGACGTCGGCCACCGCGGCGCCTTCTGCCAGACTCTCATCGCTTTTCCCAGAGCCGCTCTCTACAAACCGAGAATCAGAGTCATCCCGGGCACCAACCATTTTGTCGTATTGAGCGGCATATTCAGCCGAAATACCCGCAACAACTTCCATCAGTGATGTCACATCATCCAGCTGGGCAACGCCACCAAACAGAAGGTCGTCACCACGTCTTGTGGCCGTCTCCCGCAACCACGCTTCAGAAGGGACCAGTTCTGGTGCGGGTGGGAACGCAAATGACGACATCTCGCCGGTTCCCAACTGTTCAACCTGCCCTGCCAGAAATGGCGGCACATACTTGCTGATATCGACTGAAACCGGAAGAATCACGAGATAGGAAGCTCCAACTCGTTCCGGGTTCGATCCATCTTGAAAATAGATCAGCGCATGACCTTTAGGATCGGATGAGTCGCCCAGGTGATATTCCAGTGTCATAGGTTTAGATTGGCCTCTGGTCCCACTGTTTCGAGTCGAGATTAGTATTGGGAGCGATTAACATCATACTTCTGCTTACTCTTGCCGAAACCGGTCATTTAGTAATTCAACGCAACATATTGCGTGATTTGGAGCAATAACACGAGCGTCTACAGCCTGGCTGCGAAGCCCCTAATATTCAGGCTCCCTCCTGAAGGTGCGCACAAAGCTGCCGAAATTACACTGGCAATTCCGGGAGTATGGGGCGCTTTTAAACCCACCAACGGAGCTCGAAACACCAATCTCGCAACCAGGCTGGCCGGAATCCCGTTACCTACACCGGTCGGGATGGCGGCAGGCTTCGACAAAGATTGCAAGGTGTTGGGATCTGTACTGAACCTTGGATTTGGGTTCGTCACCGGCGGCACCGTGACACTCACCTCGCGCCCGGGCAATCCAAAACCGCGAATGGTCAGACTTCCCGATCAAAAAGCCGTAATTAATTCGCTTGGCTTCCCGGGTCAAGGGTTGGAATCGGCCATTAAAAGACTAGGCAAATCGAAGAAAAACAAAGGCCAAATATTTCTGAGCATCTCTGGCACGATCGAAGATGAAATATTCGAGTGCATGCGGCGGAGCCAGCCGTTGGTTGCGGGGCTGGAATTGAACGTCAGCAGCCCAAATACCGCGGGCCTCCGAGTGTTCCATGAGCCAGCCCGGCTGCGCGGACTCATCGAAGCCCTGGTCGCCGAGAAGCAGGTTCCACTGTTCGTGAAGCTACCGCCATGGCCCCGTGATAACGAAAACCGAGACGAAATTCTCAAACTCGCCGACACTGCCGTCGATGCCGGTGTTGATGGGCTGGTCATTGCCAACACACACCCAATCGAAAGCAACCTTCTGAAGGTCGGTCGCGGCGGTCTCAGCGGGGCTCCCCTGTTCGAACACACGGAACTGATGATCGCTGATATCCAGGCCCGAGTTCAGGGGCAGGCCGAAATCATCGCTTGTGGGGGCGTATCTACTGCCGAAAACGTGTGGAAACTACTCGCAACAGGAGCGTCGGCTGTGCAGCTTTACACGTCGTTCATATACGAGGGTCCTGGCCTGCCGGCAAGGATAAACAAACGCCTCGTAAAGTTGATGAATGCCGATGGAATAATGTCGGTTTCTGACATTTCGGGTCCACCTCCGTTGATCTAGGCGATCTAGGATCAGATATCCGCTATCGATAAGCCAACAAAGCGTCGACCTCTGCTCTGCTGGCCATTGACTCCTGTGCGCCGTCTCTGGTCACGCATAGCGCTCCTGCAGCCATGCCAAGTCGAGCCGCGTCCAGCAGATGCATACCCGATGCGATTCCAACACCGAAACCGCCGTTAAACGCATCGCCAGCAGCGACCGTTGCGACTACATCAACACTGAACGGTTCGAGTAACTCAGAAATTCCGTCCGATTCCACCCATGCACCCTGATCGCCCAAAGTGACAATCACAGTCTCGATACCTGAATTACGTATCTTCACGGCCGCTGTCCTGGCCGACGCCACATCTACAACATCCAAGCCAGCCATCGACGACGCTTCCCCCTGATTCGGTGTTAGCACCGTGACAGAGTCATAAAATCCTTCAGGTACTTCCCGAACTGGAGCGGGATCAAGCACAACCATCACACCTGCACGCGCTGCGGCTTCAATAGATGTTCGGGTTGCGGGTAAAGGAACTTCTTGCTGACAGAGAAGAACGCCGGCACCCGAGAGTCCGCTTTCTACGTCTGATGACTGCTGTGAGTCGCAGAGTGCATTTGCGCCGTAGACAGGATTCACATGGTTTTCGCCATCAGGAAGAATAAAAATCACCGCTATTCCGGATGCGATATCGTCAGTGCGCCTGAGCAGAGAGGTGTCAATGCCCTCATTGCACATGAACGACGCCATTTCCTCGCCGAAACTATCATCACCAATACGACCCACCATCTTCACTGAACCAGCACTCTGCGCCAACCGCGCGGCAGCGACCGCCTGATTCCCGCCTTTGCCGCCAGGAGTCGTATAAAACCGCGTCCCTTCAGCAGTTTCACCGGGCCCAGCCAATCTGGGAGTATCCACGATCAGGTCCATGTTCAGTCCACCGAGGACGATTATGTCTTTCAAGAAATCCTGCCTGTTACGTAAGAGTTCACAGTTCTATGAATTATTTAGCGATTGGCGGACCGAATTTACCAGCATCGGCCAACTCCACGAGAAACCTAACGAGTCCTGAATTATCTGGAGTTGCGATTATTCGGTCGGCTGCACTCAAGGCGTCAGGATGACCTCCCTCTACACCAACTCCGAGACCCGCCCACTCGATCATCGACTGATCGCCCTTACCGTCACCAACCGCAATTACGCCTGCTCTATCGATATTCAGGGAATTTGCCAGATGCTCAACGGCGTGATCCTTGCCCGCATCGATCGCCTCTATTTCGCAGAACATCGGTAGAGAGTGCGTCACCAGTGCCGAACCATTCAGTTGCTCGTGAAGTCTCTCGACGAGAGGTCCGACCACTTCAGGTTCGCCCACACCGACAATCGCAGTTGGCAGTTGATCAGCCATCGACATCAGCGAATTGGTGTCCCGAATCGCGACTCCCATCCGCTGACCATACCCGTCTGTCCACTTTGAGCGTTTTTCGACCCATACATCGTTGCCGAGAAACATCATGACTTCAGGCACGGTTTGCAACAGACCCATAATCGCGTGGGTTGTGATGTTTTCGGGAAGCCGGACATGTCGAAAAGGCGTTTTTGAGACCTGATCGTAGGTCATGGCTCCTTGAAAACAGATCACCGGTCCGGTGGCTCCAGCTTCTTCAGAAATCTTCAACGCCGGAGTTAGTGTTCGACCGGTCGAAATCGATACGACGGCACCCAGCGATTGGACCCGGGCGATTGCATCTATCAGATCCGGCTTTACGATTCGATCTTCACCGATCATTGTTCCATCGATATCGAGTGCGACAAGAGAGTAGATTGAACTGCTCCCGTTTCGACTATTCACAGTGACAACCGATTCCTAAAGATTTTTTTGTGAAATTCAAACTCAACCCGCGCATCGTAATACTGCTGATCTTTCTAACAATCTTCATGTACGTGATTTCACTTATTTTCGCCGACGAACCCGCCATTTGAACTCCGGACTCGAACCGCGCTCCGTAAATAAGACGGCCAGAGCAACAGAGTCAGTGCCAACAATGACAATCCGATCACCGCTATCGTGGTCACCGCATTGTTCGCTCCCCAACCCACGGCGATTCCACCAATAAGCAGTGCTCCAAACGGGCCTGTGCCGATCGACGCTGCGAGTACACCAAGCACTCGCCCTCTAATCTCTGCTGGGGTCGATGTAATAACTATGATGCTCTGCATTGTTGCGAACCCTGCCATTGAAAATCCGGTGATCAACAAAAATGGCAGAGCCGTCCAGTACGAGGGCATCAGTGAGAACAAAAGTATCGAGGTGAGCCCTCCTATGGAGCCAAACGCGTAGATCTTGGTGAAACCGCCAGGCCGTGCCTTGAGTGCAATTATTAGTGCGCCAATTGTTGCCCCGGTGCCTTCTGTCGCAAGCAACAGCCCGATCAACAATGGACCCACTTTCAGAGTTTCAGCTCCAATCACTGGAACCATGTACTGATACGGAAACCCGAAAATATTCATCACTATCGTTATGGCCAAAGTGACAACTATTATTCTGTCGGCTCGAACGTGTCTCAACCCCTCTTTTAGATTTGAAAAGTAACCCGATTGCGTCACGGGTTTCTCAGAGGAAACTACCTTCGGCAGAGAAAATGCCAGAACCGCAGCGATAGCGAACAGTATCGTCCCTGTGAAGTAGGCCGCTTGTACTCCGACTGTTGCCAGGAATGCCCCCGCACCCAGCGGGCCAATTACACGAGCAAAGTTACTGCTCGCCATATCAATTCCTATAGCGGTCGATATCCCATCAGGTCCAACAGTGTCCCCGATCATCGCTCGTCTGACAGGAAAGTCTGTAGACCACATAATCCCCGCTAGCGTGGCGCCGACACAGACATGCCAGAGTTCGATTTGACCGGTGACGACAAGCGTGCCCAACACGCCATACACGCCCGAGAGGCTCGCTAACGAAAAACCCATCAGAACCTTTCGGTTCACGCGATCTGAAATCAATCCAACAAATGGACCCAGCAAAAACATTGGAATCATGCGCAGGAAACCGACTATGGCGACCCAGAACGGCGATCCAGTAAGTTCGAAAACGTATATACCTAGTGCAACGGTTTCCATCCACCGCATCGTTGTTGAAGCGATGCCGATTCCCCAGAGCCGTCTGTACGACGGGTTGGAAATCACCGTTTTGAACCGAGCCTTGGTCCGACGCTCGCTCTGCGGTCCAGTGCTCGTATTCGTCAACTACTGACCGGACCCGTTGCCGATTCGCCGTGAATATACGCCTGCGGACTATCGTTGTTTGCCTCATTAAACGAGGTATCCCAGATACCGACCTCAGATTCACGAGCCTGGCGCTCCATCTCGATCAAAAATGCGTCATATCGATCGTTCGGTCGCTCGGATTCATATTTACCCAGCCCGTTCACGATCAGCGCAGCGTTGATCATGATGCCGTCCAAAATCACGTAGCGCAGCAGACGTCCCTGTTCATCGCTATCTCTGTCATCCGCCTCCAGCGCCAAATCTTTTCCAGCGATCCAGTTCTCCATCACTTCTTGGGCAAAGCCGTGGAAAGGATCGTTAAAAGAAAGCGCTTCGACCCCAATTAGACGGACAGTCTGCTCACCGTCTTCAGAATCAACCACGATCGTGCGTCCATCGATCACGCGAAGGACTGTGGCGCTCGACTGCACCGGTGTTATCTGCTGTGGGGAATCGTTGCCATTCAATAAAGGTCCGAGTATTCCGATAGACATCGATGCCAGGATGACGAGTGAAATGACTACGATTGCGCCTTTCCACAAGATTCCGCCGACGCTCGGAGCGGTTCGCCCAGAGCCAGAACTGGACTCATAACCTTCCCAGGATCTGTCAATGTCATCCTGCGAAGGACCATAGACCTTGCTTACGAGATCGTCCTCATGCTCGTCGTGTTGTTCGTTTTCGGGATCTTCAGGGGGCCGTTGCATCGGTTTCCGGGGCGATCTACTCAGTCGGAAGAATTATCGAATAAGCCTAGCTGTCCGTCGACCGCTTCGGGGTGCGAAACCGGCACTTCGGAAATGAGACTTGAATCGTCGTTTTTGTAGGAATTGACCCTCGTAGATACAGCGCGTACCTGAAGCTGGTCGTTCGGAGAGGGAACCAGAACCGGTTGCAGGCTCTCCGGCTGGCTTGTAGCCGGATCGAGCCATAGTGCGATTGATTCCTCATCGAGAATCACAGGCATCCTATCGTGAATCGACGACATGAACTCGTTCGCTTCGGTTGTGACAATTGCGCAGGATTCAACAGTCTCACCGTGTTCATTGATCCAGGTGTCATAAACTGCAGCGAACCTAAAAATGTCATCAGATTTCGGAGTAATGTACATCGGCTGCTTCGAGCCATCGGTCTTCTTCCACTCATAAAAACCGCTCGCAGGCACAATCCCTCGGCTCCTCTTGAACGGTTCTCGCCACATCCCAGACGAAGCGAGCCGATCCTGCCGGGCGTTAAACGTGCTGCGTGGTATATCACCCGATTTGGCCCACGACGGTATCAATCCCCACCGCATGGATCTCGCGACCGCTCTCCCGTCTTCGTTCACGACCACCACAACGTCCTGCGTCGGTCGGATATTGAAACGGGTTTCCAGATCTGGTCTACGCGCAATCAAGTCACCGATTCCAGCGCGTTCCACCTCGCTACCCACCAACTGGTAGCGAACACCGGACACGTATACGTAAACAAAAGCGCCGCACATATGACAATTCTACGATGTGCGGCACCCGTTGAAACCCGATCAAGAACTGAACTTCTCATCCCGCCATGAATAGATTGGCTCCCAGCCGATCACATCTTTGACGTTCTGAATAGATAACGGGGCTTCGAAACCTGCAAATTCCTTTTTCAAAGGAACGTCGGGGTAAACCGTCTTGATCGCTTCCATCGTTGGGATATTGATCATGGTGTCCTTGGCGTTCAAGAAGAACCGGTGGTGTCCATTCCAGTTTTCATTGACGACCGACTGAACACAGGCCCTCGCAGCATCGCGGATGTGCAAATAGGTCCAGAACCCCTGGCAACGAGTCCACGGATCGGTAATGGGGTTTGCCTGCAGGTGCGTGAAGTATCCGTCGTCCCACATGCCATTGAAACGCATGCTTGCGATTGCCATCCATGGAGATCGACGCGATAACGCCTCACCGATCTCCTCACCCAGCCATTTAGCGATCGAGTAAGGATCCTCGGAGCGCGTGTAGGTGTTTTCATCCAACGGAAAGTATTCCGGTGGTTTTACCTCGTTCGGTGCCCACAGCGCAGCAGTACCCATTGCGCCGACGGAGTTATATGAAGATCCAAGCGCCACACGTTTAACTTTGAGTTGTTCGGCAGCCCGACACACGTTCCACATCGACATCGTATTCGTTCGAACAACGTCCTCTTCAACATAGTTCGAAGCACTGGGTCGTGACGCAAGTGATATCACCGCATCGCAACCGTCCATTGCCGATATCACCTGCCCGTAGTCGGATATCTCGACTTCGAAGAAGGTCGGCATACCCGGCCAATTCTCTCTCAAAGCCACTGCAGCTTCTGCACTGGCTAGCTGACCCGTTGTGCCGCTGTGACCAAGGTTTGAACTCATTCGGAATTTATCGGCGTTGATCACTTCATGACCCAGCTTGTACAGCTCGTCAATGACATAGTGCCCAACTATTCCCGATCCACCGGTTACGAGAACTTTCATTTTTTATTCCTGACGCTTCCGTTTTACTCTGAACGCGAGTCGAGCTCGCCTTGACGAGCTCGACTCAATTTACAGTTAGTTCCGTCGTTTGTTCTGGCGGTCTGGTTTTCACCAGATTCTGCCAGAATCTGAACGCCAGCTAGACAGGCATCGTTCTACCGGTCTTTTTACGACCGTAAGCTGCCCATTCCGGGCTCGCACCCATCATGCGCACCCCAACAACGTCGATCGAGTAGTCGACTCGCTCTTCCATTGTCATGCTGTCATCTGCCCAGCTTGCGTAGAAGCCCACACCGTTTTTGTCGAGCGCTTTCTTGATCGTGTCACGTGCCTCGTTCATCTCTTCTGGATAAGGAGGATCGTGAGCATCCGGGTTTCCGAACGACATACCCATGTCGCCTGGACCCCACTCTGCAAAAGCAATTCCGGGAACCGCCGCAATTTCATCGACGTTTTCCAGGCAGTGGCGATCTTCGATCTTGAGACCCAGGATGAGCTCGCCGCCTGGGTTCAACGGCCACGGGTCGGCAGCCTTCGCATATTCGGGTCCTGAGAGTCCCCAGATTCCGGCTGCCGGGTTCTGACCGCCAGCACCTCGGAGCCCTTCACCGATTACATCACGTTCGAGAGTCTGGAACGGATATCGAGTGATCTGCACGAACGCCTTGACGGCAGCCGCTGTTCGCGTGTGGGTGTGGAGAATTCCGTGAACCCCCGCGCTCAATACGTGGCGTGCCTGCCACGCGTTGTATTTAACTTCTTCTGGAGTGGTTGCATTCGACGGCAGCGTGCACAGCACGGTCGGTGTCAGGTGTCCACTTGGCGTAGGACCACCGTCTCGCAGCCCACGCATGTAGTTGACCAGGCCGATGGTGTCGAACGGGTGATGTTCGAAATCCATCATCAGCATGTCGGCCCACGTCTGCGAGTCCTTCACGCCTGCCTCGTATGTCAGTTCGCTCGGGTGAGTAGCGTAGAAAGGCTGACCCTGCTCAAGCAACTCGATGCATTTGTTAATCCGTTTTGCCAATTTAGTTCTCCTGATTTAGTCGCTTGGCTTTATTCGCTTGTAAGTCGCCACTCAAGGTCGAGTTCCCCGGTGATGTGGCGGAACCAGTCAATCACTTCAGGATGATATGGAATTCCGTTAGCGCGCCGTTCCACTTCCTCTTCTTGTTCCGGCATACCTGCATAAATAACTCGCTCTGCGCCAGGAATCGGTGGGGTTTCACGAACGGCCTTCATGTATTCGTCCATGTCATCCAGGAAGGTCTCCGGATCAGCAAAAGCCTCAATGTTGTAAGCAATAAAGTGATGAGCTGCTGGGCCTTTTCGGTTTGGCCCACCGCCCGTTCCACCAAGTACTGCTCCCATGATCTCGACCCACATACCAAGGCTCGCGCCCTTGTGAGAGCCGTTTTCGCGGGTACCGCCGGAAGGCAACATGAAGAATTCATCGGGTACCGGTTGTTCCTCAACGATCGGCACTCCATCGCCATCTGTGATCCAGCCCGGTGCAACATCAACACCCAAACGCTGTGCCAGTCGGATTTTGTTTCCCGCAACTGAACTCATCGAAGCATCAAAAATGAACGGTGCTTCGTTGCGAGTTGGCACTGCTACTGCGATCGGGTTCAATCCCATCGCCGGCTTCGCACCGTCGACCGGGACAACATTCATTCCCCCAGTGGTCATCGCCACACCGATCATTCCGTGCTCGAGCGCCATTGCTGCGTGATACGCAGCAGCACCAAAGTGACGACCGTTGTTGGCGGTGATAGTTCCGATTCCGTAGACCTTTGCCCGCTCAATGGCCATATTCATCGCCATCGGTCCGACTACAAGCCCGTGACCACCATCGCAATCGAGTAAGGCCGCTGCTGGCATTTCTCGTACGATCTTGGGATTCGGAGTGGGATTCATTCCTCCCTTGCCGAACGACTCTACGTAGCCGCGCAGCATATTGGAAACACCGTGGGTCTCAATCCCCCTGATGTCCGCGTAGACGAGCACTTCTGCCCCGAGATCCGCGTCGTCGGCAGGCATTCCCATCTTCAAGAAAATATCTGTAACGGTCGAATGCATGTCCTCGGGTGTGACATGGATGGCCTGGTCGCTAGGCACATGGAAACGTTCAAGCAAAAGCTACTGTCCCTTTCTAAATTGTCCATCCCGACACCGGCATCGTTACGCCGGCGACATCGCATGAATGAAACTTGAAAACGGGCGGAGTATACGCCAGCCGTGTAGACGGTCACAGGGATCAGGAATACATTGCTCACAATTATTCGACTGATTACAACCCCAAAAAGGCTGAGCAACTGGGGAATCATTGAAAATAATTGTTCGCTAATTCCATACACGGAGAATAGAAAATGCCTCAGGGACTAACGTCTGTATTTATTGAACCGGGTAAGCCATTTGAACTTGAAATGCTTCCAACACCGGCAATTGAACCCGGTGGAATCCTGATTAAAAACACCGATGCAGTTATCTGCGGATCGGATTTGCACGTGTGGCGTGGCGATGGAGATCGGCCGCCAGATGGAAAGAGACGAGTATCCGGTCACGAGTTCACGGGTGTCGTTCATTCACTCGGCGAGGGTATCGAAACAGATTCCCTTCGCCGTCCCCTGAAAGAAGGAGACCGAGTAGCGTTTCCGTTCTTTTTCCCATGCAACCGTTGCTACCACTGCATCCGAGGTGAACACCACTCCTGCACGTTCCGTGGACGCAATAACCATGCCGGACTAGACGCCTACCCGTACTGCGACGGAGGTATGGCCGAATATTTCTATTTGCGCCCCGGGCACTACTCATTCAAGGTTCCCGATGAGCTTCCGAGCGAAGCAGTACCGCCGGTCAACTGCGCACTGTCGCAGGTGCTGTTCGGTCTTGAGCGCGTTGGCATAACGTTCGGAGACACAGTGGTAGTTCAAGGCGCTGGTGGTCTCGGTATCTACGCTACCGCCGTCGCTGCAGAGCGAGGTGCAAGCCAGATAATCGTCATCGACGGTCAACAAAACAGACTCGATCGAGCGATAAATTGCGGTGCAACATCCACGATTCCCATGGCTGAATACCCAACAGCAGAATCTCGCGTTGAGCGAGTGCGTGAGCTGACCAACGGCATCGGTGCTGACATTGTCGTCGAGGTCGTTGGCATAGCCGAGGCGGCATACGAGGGACTCGACATGGTGCGTGTTAACGGCTCGTACCTGGACATTGGAAACATCGGTGGCGGTAGTCTCACGCTCCCAGCCGGAAAAATCATCGGCAATCAGACCAAATGGGTTGGCACTATGCACTACAACCCCTGGATCATCGAAGCCGCTCTGCAATTCCTCGTAAAAACAAGGGATAAGTACCAACTGATGGACGTCGTTTCTGACACGTTCCCACTCGAGAAAATAAACGAAGCCTTCGAATTCGCCGAATGGCAAGGAAAAGGCACTGGCACCAAGGCCCAGCGAGTCGCGCTGACTATGTAGATTCTGGTTTCCGATGAACAAAAAACGGCGGGATTGCTCCCGCCGTTTTTTGCTTGATAGACCGATATTTACACTTTGAACTGCTCGCGCAGGTCAGCGAATATCTCCTCAGTTTGAACAGTCCCAAGCACAAGCGTGCTCGACACGTTCATCATCTGGTATCCCTCGCCAATCCAGCGTCGAGCATCGCCAACATCGCCAAAAGTGGTCGCCAGATACTTGCCTGTGCCTTTGATCCGCTGAGCCACATCAACCATGATATTTTCGACCTTCGAGTTGTGGATATCGCCGTTCACCCCAAGTGATGCAGAGAGATCGGTTGGGCCAACAAGCAAAACCTCGTATCCGGGAACGGCAAGAATCTCGTCGAGATTCTCGTACGCCTCAACACTCTCCATCTGGAGCATCAGGATCGTCTCGGTGTTTGCGTTATCGATAATGTCCTGAGCCGATAAGCCGAGATACCCGGCAAAGAACGGTGAGATCCCACGCATCCCAACAGGAGGATATTTGGCCCACTTAACAGCGTTTTTGGCATCGTCAGGGGTGTCGATCTGCGGAACCATCACTCCCACAGCGCCGACGTCATATGCCTTTTTGATGTCACCCGGGTTGTTGTACGGCACCCGAATTACAGGCGCGCTGCCGTTCTGCCGACCCTGAACACAGATAGTCCCCACGGACTCTGTACCTTCGGGCGAGTGTTCTTGATCGATCCAAACCCAGTCTGCACCTGTCTGATAAATCGACTGGGCGACAAATGGTTCACGAGTGAACATGCTCGTGCCAAGAACCGGGTTGCCAGAAGCTAATTTCTGTCGAACATCACTTGGATACATTGTTGTGGGCACCTGAAAAACGACTTAAAACGAATAGTAGCGGTCAGTAGCGGTCAGTAGCGGGCGCATCTTACTCCATACCCCAATGCCAATGGAAGTGAAAATTCAGAGCAGTTGCGCAACTGGGACTGAACCGAATAAGAGCTGCCTTACAAACTTAGATCCACTGGCCGTCCTATTGCCGCCGACTTGTACAACGCTTCGACGACCGCTGTGTTGCGCAGACCGTCCTCTGCCGGGTACTCAGGCTTCTTGCCGGTGAGTACACACTCTGAGAACTCGTCAAACTGCACTACGAACCTGTACGGAGCTGGTGTGGCGATTATCTGCGTGTCTTCACCGTTTCGACCATCCCCGGTCTTGATGATGATCGGGCCGGAATCATCGAACATACCCGGTATTTCAATGCGACCTTTTGATCCGTCAATGGTTATGAAACAGCGGAACGGCTGCTCCATGTTGGTTGTGATGTTACCGATTGCGCCGTTCCCAAACTTCATCGTTCCAGAGAACGTGGTGTCGATGCCCCAGTTTCCGGAGTCGTGAGACATGCCGACAACCTGCACCGGTTCTGCCGACATCACAAATCGGGTGGCGTAAACGGCGTAACACCCTGCATCCCACAACGCTCCACCTGCAAGCTCCTGCGAGAACCGAACGTTGCCTTCGGGTTCAGCGATGTTGAAACACAAAGCAGCGTCGATAGTCTGGACATCCCCGATTGCACCCTCGGAAATCATCTGGCGCGCTTTACGCATGTGAGGGTTCCAACGATGAGTGAAGGCTTCGACCAACACAACATTGTTGGCGTTGGCTGCATCGATCATTAGCTGGCAATCTTCCGCCGTCACAGCGAGTGGTTTTTCGCAGAGGATGTGCTTACCGGCCTCGGCAGCCTTGATAGTCCACTCACAGTGCATGCCATTCGGAAGCGAATTGACTATCGCATCTATTCCCGGGTCAGCGAGTTGCTCTTCATACGATCCATACCAGCGTTCGATGCCATGTTTTTTCGCAGCAGCCTCAGCCTTCGCTACAGTCCGAGAAGAAATCGAGACGATCTCGGAATTTTTCGAGTCATACGAAGCAGGAAGATGGGCGTTCAAGCCGATCTGTGCAGTAGATAGCAACCCATATCGAACTACGTCTTGCGGCATATGAAATCTCCGGGAACTCGGTCGTAAGTGAAATCAAGCTGGGTCGAGAATGATAACGGCCAGTGCATGATCCTGGCGGAGTATATCTAGACGTCAGAGATCGAATCGATGAATGTGCGAAACGGCGAAAAGCACGTACTCGTTCACCCGAAACTTCATTTATTCGCCGAACTGGTACGACTTGCTGGGATCAACTATAAAACGACCCCGCATTGCTGACCTACCCAGGGTCATTCGGTAGGCCATGAGATGGCGATTCGCCAGTGTCATCTCTGCTTCGAACACCTCATCACCCA
>Ga0209403_10005063_pt1 | contig 13952 bp, 6 predicted proteins | sample ArcticOcean_MG_C_8_FD_187440 | JGI IMG/M metagenome (GOLD analysis project Ga0209403, IMG submission 187440) | Marine microbial communities from western Arctic Ocean - ArcticOcean_MG_CB11_86 (SPAdes) (version 2) | ecosystem: Environmental > Aquatic > Marine > Oceanic | place: Arctic Ocean... | reverse complement strand
TCCCCAATAGAAAGAACCGCTGGTAGAAGCCGTTCCTTGATTCTCTATTCGAACATTAACACTCTTTGAATCACCAGCATCAGCGCTTGTCCAACTTGCATAAATATAGTCGATAACTAGGTCTGAATTACCCCTGCCTGAGGTTTGGCTAATTTCGGGTAAAATAGTTACAACAGATTCTATTTCAGAAGTTGATTCACTACTGTTTTGAACAGTAGGTGCTGGAATATTGCTAAGCAACATCAGGGCAAGGAAAAGTGCTCCAACGAGGGTTGCAATCCTGGTACCAGACAAAGCCTCACCGCAAAAGTCGTCATCATAGAGCGGTGATGAAGGTTGTTATCACAGTGAATAGGCCTACGGCCAATTCATATATTACAAAAGCGCAATAATCCTGACCAAATTAAGGCGTGGTAAATTGGCGGGTAGAATCATCCCACCAGTTGCCATTTCCATTTTCTGCAGTCAGCCGCCAATAGTAATCTGTTGACGGGAATAATCCATTCAGAGGGTGACTATTTCCACCTGTGCTCAAATTACTGCCAATCGAGTCGCAGAAGTCCCAATTTCCCTGTACGGTCCCACCGTCTGCTAGCCCCCAACAAACCTTCCAAGTAGTGTTTGTTCCATTGTCATAAATCATCCATTCAATATCAGCCTTAGTAATCGTAACATTGCTTGTCACCTCATATCTAGTTTCAGGGTCGTATTCATGCACCCATCCTCGAAGAGGGTCAGTGTTCCAAACAGGGAGGTGGTCAACCGCATTTTGAGTCGTTTCAGTAATTGGGAATCCCCAGGCTGTGAGGAATGAGGTCATGTTGTATCCTGTTTTTATTGAGATCCATTTTGCATACTCATTGAATTCTGCCGAGTCGCCTGAAGGCTGAGATGTGAGGTTGTAATAGTATTCTTGATAGGCCGCAGTAATCGGCTCCCAACCAAATTCTTCTTGGATTTGCAGGTATGTTTCTAGTGCCGTCCAAACACTCCATTGTGAGATTTGTGAGCCGCCTGAAAAATAAGTTTCAACTCGGTTTATCATGGACGCAGTGTTGAGAGCAGAGTGGCCAGCGCGTAGGTCTTTTCCAACCAGGTCGGTCATCAGTTTTACAGAGTAAATATTGCACGTGGTTTCAGTGGTGCCGGGGAGGGTAGAGGACATCCACTGGTGATTATGGCCTAATTCATGGAACATTCCCCAGTCGCCGTTGGCTCGCATATAACTGCCATTGACAACTCCGCTGACACTTGCTGTGTGGGCCATGAAGGGATATCCTGAATGCATCCAACCCGCTGAAATTTGTACATCAAATACCGCTCTTTCAACACGTGGCCAAGGTGTGTATCCACTGAGATTATGTTCCATTTGCAGAGCCTCATCCCAGAAATCCATAGTTTCGTTGGGATGGTCAAGATTTCTGATGTAAGACGATGGCACCGTTAGAATGAACCAGTCAGATTCTAGTTCTGCGATTGGAGCGGGTGAATGTCTTAGTACCATTTCCCAATCCTGAACATGTGTTACGCCGTGTATATAGCGCGGCATATCAACAGCATTTTCAATTGTGATATTGAAATCCCCAAATGTTGAACCGGCTGGAATTGTTACATAAATCGGTCCACCAAAGGAGTTAGCAACCTGCATTGATGTGTTCTTGATTGACCAGCCCCGAGTAATTTTTGGATGCCTGTCGAGGGTTGTTTTCCCCCATAAGGAATCGGTGTGTGCACCAATTAGAATTGAGGCTCCCTGGCTGACCATAGATTGTGGGATTGTGATATTGACCACTTCGCCAGCAGGCGCATACATCCCTGTTGCCATCCTGCCTGAAGACCTTGCATTTGCATAACCAAATTGGCTTGGCAAGCCCTCAAAAGTTCCGTTAATAGACACTAGTCTCAGGGGCCTAGGAGAGGTTTGGTTGACTGGACCAGGGAACGAAATGTGTGAAGGATGGGGGTCAAGTTCCTCTGCTGGTAATTTGAGCATTAATTGTTCTTGAATATTGAGAAGTAAATCATCAACTTCATCGACGTTCATCGTATATTTGTTGTTTGAATCAATATGAATCCAGCCTGTGTCGTTACTCATCTTGCGTAGAGAATCCCATACGCCGGTGTAATCTAGTGGTAAATTTGAGACGCAGAGTGAAACCGTTTTAGCGCCGATAGTAGCATCATTTTGCGTCATCATTTGAGTGCCATTCACATGGTCAACGATTAGAGGTAGTGCGCCATGCAATCTGTAAAGTTCGCCCCATTCATTGGCATTTACTGCAAAGGTGGCTGACCCTGATGATGTAGACACAAACAGGCCAGTAGATTTGGCAATTTTATTGCCGGGATAATTGTGGGCCGCATCATTATTTGAGTACGACCAATACCAAGCGTGACCACCCATGATTAATCCGCCACCATCTTCTAACCATGTAGTGATAGCAAGATTTTCAGAGTCTGAATATGAATTCCAAAACTCGGTCACAAAACAGTCTAAATTCACCAAGTCGGCAGTTGTTGCGCTTGTAACAACTGCATATCCCTCAGCTAGCAGAGTATTCTGCCAGCCATTGAAAGATGATTCCAATCCGACAGTTTTGCCATTGCCATCGCAAACCCAATCGAGTGAATTTATGCTGAGGTTTGCTCGGCTATCGCTTCCAGTTCTTGCAACCATTGTCTCATGACCATAGCCGACAATTCTGCCCTTTCCAACATGGCCAGCCGATGAAATAGGACGGTTATCCCAGTCGATACCAAGACTAAACGACCATTCTCCAATCGGGAGAATAAGTGAAGGCCAAGCGCCACCATAATCGACAGTACCAATCGGGCGCTTGGTCAATTCATTGTGATCTTCTGCTAAATCATGGATTGCGAATGTAAGGTTCATTGCAAGCCCTCCCCCAGAATTGTTAGCCCAAATGGTGTGGCTTGTCCAAGCATGGCGAGATAAGTTGAGTCCATCCCTGCCAAGTGGGGAACCAAAGATTGTACCGTTGGTTGGGGATAGGAATAGCCCGTCGGGAAGGGCCGGTTCAACTTCCCAAGTGTCAATTGATGGGCCGTTATTGATTGCTGATATTGACACCGATTCATTCGCTTCTAGAATCTGTTCAAAGCCACCTTGCCACGAGATGTTATCAGGTGTCATGTTGGCGATTCTGATATTCAGCCAAGTTGAGAAAGAGCCACCAGAGTTGTTAGCCCAAATAGTATGATTTACCCATGGTGTTATTTCGTCAGCATTTCCGAAAATGCTGCCATTTGTTGGGCCAAGTTGTAATCCGTTTGCAAGTGGGGGCGAAATTTCCCAAGTTACCGGGCCGCCGCCGGTTGTAATCGGCGTGGCATCAAGGCTAGAAACGCCGTATATAAGATCAAAATCTTGACTGCCATAATCTATTGATTCAACTGTTTTATCATTGACAGTTATTTGTAAAACGATTGCCGCATAGCCGCCTGAATTATTGGCATATACAATGTGCGCTGAGCGCTCATAAAGGATATCTGGGGTGCCATATATTCGTCCTGTTACATCAGAAAAATTTAGTCCTGATGGTAGAGACGGGTCAACTTCCCAACGCACAACAGCCCCTCCATTGTGGTTAGGGATCATGTCATTCATTTGCTCTCCAAGTGTGAGAATCAACTGTTCTTCAAGATATGTGATTAAATCAGGTGCTTGGTCGTGAACAGTGATGGTAATATTGGTTGAATCACTGCCTCCATCGTTACTTGCAGTTATTGTGTAAATGGTAGCAGGCATGAGGATGGAAGGTGCCCCAATAATTGCTCCGTCATCTCTGAGTTCAAGCCCAGGTGGCATGGGTGGGGAAGATTCCCAGGTGGTAGGTTCTCCACGTTCAAAGTAAGGGAAAATAGTGAATGGCTGGCCTTTGGTTAGCAGGTTGGCGCTTGGGTTGTATTGCAGACTGTAAGGCGCCATATCAACGACTACAATTTCGAGTGAAATATTGATTGAACCGGCAACGTTTATGACTTCGATATCACAAGTTGAGTTGCCGATTTCGTTGGCAGTGATTATCCAATCATATTCTGAATTTTGCCCTTGGGTCGGACCTCTCCTCAAGTGGGCAAAAGAGCCAGCGCAATTGACTATTGTTCCAAAGCCGTCCTCGCCGTCAATTGTCCAGTTCAGTCCTGTGATTGAACCGCGTGTAACTTGAATTGAATCTGATTCAAAAGATGCATTGCTAGGTGGGATGATATTGTCACAGCCAATTACGATAGACAAATTCTCTCCAAAGATTTGCCGCTGATTATCAGCGCAAACAATTAGTGGTAGTTGATTTTCTTCATCTAGTATGTCATTTGGTGTATCATCTCCCTCTCCAATTGGGGGGGTGTCGGTTGATTGAGTGATGAAATAGAACGCAGCACTGCTTAAACTGACGATGAGAAATAGGCCAGCAACGGCAATCGCCAAGCCTTGTTTGCTACTCATTGATACTGCGCTCTGTTGTTAGGTAAATACGATATCGTCGGTATGTTCAATCTTAATTGACTGAATGTATTCAATGATAGTCACGAATTATGGCCGGTGCGCGATTGTGATTAGGTCAATATGGTGCCGCCGTATCGGACATTGACGAAAGATGCGTGTGGCAGTGACGGGAGCGGCCGGATTAATCGGCGGAGTAGTCTATGATAGGCTGCTTGCTGACGGTCATGAGGTGGTTGGAATTGACCGGCCAAATGACGAATGGTTTGCTGCTGGTCGCAACACTGATGATGCCACCGCACCAAGCCGAGTAACCCATCATTTTGATTTGGCAGAAGCGAGTGATTCAGATTGGCATATGATGCTGGAAGATTGTGAAGTAGTAGTCCATTTAGCGGCAGATGCAAATCCATCAAATAGTGATGAAAGCATGTTGAGAAACAACATTTTGCTAACTACTAATTTCATGCGAAATGCCCAGGCCGCAGGTGTGCGACGGGTGGTGTTATCCTCGTCAGGTCTTACCCAGGTAGGGCTTGAGATTGAACTCTTGCCGGGAGGTTCTCTTGAGGGTCAACTTATCGGGGTTAGCCACCCAACTTCGACGACTAGCACATATGGGGAGACAAAAGTATTCGTGGAACGTCTTGGCCAGTATTACTCAAAAGGCCATGGACTGGAATGTATAGTCGTACGAATAGGCACAGTAATTCCCAATGAGCCCGAACACTGGGAAAGAGGGGGCAGACTTCAGGCGACAGCGTTTTTGCAGGTTGATGTTGCTAACTTTTTTTCTGCTGCTGTGGAATCTGATTTCAGTGGCTGGAATCCGATGTCATGTGACGGCCATCCGCAGGTTTCCGGCTTTGTTTTGACTGCGGCTCAGTCGGATTCACCGGCCAGATTCATTGACTTAGAACCGGGGATATCGGCTCTCAGTTGGACTCCGATAGAGTGGCCAAGTGGGCCAGAAAATCTTCAATAAATCCGTGGCTTAATTGGTGAGATAATGAAAGGCCCGTACACACTCGGAATTGATGTTGGTACATCGGCCACAAAAGTGCTACTGCTAGATAATTATGGCGAATGGGAAATGGGTTCTTGGCCTACATCCGAAGGCGTGTGGCCGAATCTCAAAGAATGGTTGAATGGCCGCGGTGATTCGGTCGTTAGAGCTGGAATTACAGGGCACGGACCTTCAGCGATTGTGATTCGTGATGGTGCGGTTATTGGCAACCAAATTTCATGGTTTGATAAGATTCCAGAAGATTGTATTCGCGATGTGGAAAATGACCACATTTTACCGCCAACCCGTGCTTGGGTTCCATCTCGCTTAGCCCAATGGGAAAAGGAGAATGGCCCGATAGGTGATGGGGTGGCTTTGCAACTCAAAGACCTGTATAACTGGGAATTAACTGGAGTGGTTGCGCGTGATACACGCTCCATGCGGGGATATTCCGGTGAAGGAAATTTCTTCAATCCTGATGAGGTAATTGGGCAGGTAAACTCGGCGGGTTCGGAGATTTCAGGAATCGTAATTGGAGCCGAGATCATCTGTGGCTGTGACGATTTAACCGCTGGTGTCTTGGGGCTAAATGCCCTTCAAGGAGATTTGTTTAATCTCGCAAATACTAGTGAGCATGTTGGCCTAGTTGGTGGTGAGCCTTTAGAAGGATTAAGTTGGTTGCCGGCGCTTGGAAAGTTGCCTACACTTTGCTACAATGCGACATCAACTGGCGGCCGAACTTTGGGGGAAAAGTTCGGTGTATCAGCGAGTTCAGAAGCGGTGAAAACATTCATTTCCCAATTGGAAAATGAAAAAAACCAGGACAAAGGCGAATTAATTGACTCAATCGGAGATAAGTCAAATTTAGGCCCAGCATGGCAAGCGATTTCGGAATTGAATAAACCAATTCAAGCAATACAAAAAAAGTTCCCAGATGGCTCAATGTTGATTGGCGGGGGCTTGGCATTAATTCCACAAATCGTTGAATCTAGAGGGGCCGTTCTCAGGGCGGGTCAAGAGGTCAGTGTTTTGGGGGTGGCGAGGTTGGCGCAACGTCCTTTGGCTGTGATATTTGGTGCAGGTAAAGTGGGCCGGGGATTTTTGGCCCAACTATTATTGCGAGCAGGGTGGAGAGTTCACTTTGTTGACTCCAATTTAGAACTGGTACAGGCGCTCAAGGAGGGTAGTTACGCTATCAGTAATTTAGCCACAGGTGAAGTAGAGGTGATTACAGAATATACTGTCTCAAATGGTGAATGGAGGTTGGAAGAGGCATCACTCATTCTTACATCATTAGGTGCTAACGGATTAGCGAATTGGGCCCAATCCGTTTCTGATTTGGATAGGGATATTGACATTATATTGGCAGAGAACCATCCCGCTCCCGCCAAACTGGTAAGGCAGCACATCAGTAGCTCAAAAGTCGGAGTCGCCCAGGCACAGGTATTACGTTCCTGTATTGAACCAACAGAACAACAGGTAGCAGATTTTGGTCCCCTAACTGTCCAAGTTCAAGACCATTGGACATTACCTCTTGATGCTGATTCTCTGGTAAATCCAGACTTGGTGGAGGGAGTTGAAGGCTTCGTCGCTACCGCCAATTTTTCAGTTGAGTTGACAAGAAAATTGTACACCTACAATGCCATCAACGCGGCTGTTTGCTATCTTGGGGCAGAAAGAGGCCATATTTGGCTGAGTGATGCTGCTAATGACTCTGAAATAGCAAATTTAGCCACTCAGGTAGGAGTTGAATCATCGGCTGCTCTGGTTGCGGAATTTGATTTTGATGAGGGCGAACAGCGAGATTGGTCGGGCATGGCTCTGGCCAAATATCAAGATGTAACAATTCGCGACCCGATTGAAAGAAATGCCCGCGACCCGATTCGAAAATTGGGTTTGCATGACCGAATCTTGGGCCCACTTCATTTGTGTATCAAACACGGTTTGCCTCATGAGGCATTAATTCAAACAATGAAGAGCGCTCTCACATACAGAGAGCCAAGCGATTCTGCAGCGATACAATTGGAATTGTATGTTGATGATTTTGGAGCGTGGGGAGCGCTACAAAAGGTTGCAGTTGGACTCGACGAATCTCTTGCCAAATACGTTGGTAAGTGATTTTTACGGATTTGGTCAATAGAATTGATAGGTAAGCCGGTTAAACGAGCGGCATGGCGAAGAAGAGGCGGGTGAAGAAGAGCGGGCCGGGCGGTCCTCCAAGCGGACCACCATCGGGCCCTCCTAGTTCTAAATCGGGCCCACCTTCAAGAGGACCTCCTAGTGGTTCTTCGCGAGGCCCTCCAGCATCTACAAGGCGAGGACCGCCAGGATCTTCCCGAGGTCCTCCAAGTGCAGAATCCAGCGGTCCACCTAGCGGCCCATCTAGTGGTCCACCGGGTTCGGGCCCCAGTCCACCATCAGGCCCACCAGGATCAAGTTCGGGAGGCCCACCTTCAATGCCACCCGCTGGTCCACCTACTAGCACAGTTCCAATCGATTCCGAAGAAGATGATGTCGGTGCTGAAGAAGACAATGTTGAGCAAATCGAACAACACGATGAAGAAGAATCTGATGAGAATGAAGATGAAGAAGATGCTCTCAATTCAGATGACGAGGATAGCGAAGAAGATAGCGCAGAATCCATCGAAATGGATGATGCGTTAGCAATGGTGAGTGCAACAACTCCAAGCGGTCCGCCATCCGGACCTCCGTCCGGACCTCCAGCGGGTCCACCATCCGGCCCATCCGGCAGCCCTCCCTCGGGCCCAAGCGGACCTCCAGAAGCCCTAGACATGGCTGCTGCATTCGGTGCTATTGGCATGACACCCTTGGGTGAAGGTGGCGATTCAACGGAGGAGGAAGAAGTCGGCGATGAGCCAGAAGTAGAATCCGAATCAGAAGCAGAAGCAGAAGCAGAAGCAGAACCTGAAGAAGAGGAACCCGAGTTAGCCGGACCTACAGTTGAGCATATTCAAGCAGACCCGCGCGACGAAGTTGAGATTGAAGTCGTTGAAATTGGTGAATTGTCCCCCCTCCGCAAACCCCTGAAAAACGCGGCACCACCACCTGCTGAACCGGTGCTTGAAACTCCTGTTTTGCAAGCAGCAAGTGAGATGGGTGAGTCAAAGTTAGTTGGTCATATAGTGCCACACACACACTGGGATAGGGCTTGGTATCTTCCCTTCCAGCAGTTCAGATACAAATTGGTTGAGATAGTCGATGACCTTCTTGATTTAATGGAGACAAATCCTGAATCCTTCCCTACTTTTGAATTGGATGGCCAAACGGTGGTCATTGAAGATTATTTGGAGGTTCGTCCCGAAAACAGAGAGAGATTGACCTCACTTGTTGAATCGGGCCGACTCTCAATCGGCCCATGGTACGTTTTACCTGACGAATACATCGTTGGTGGCGAAGGTCTTGTTCGCAATCTAATCGCTGGAAATCGTGTCGCATCCGCTTATGGTGGATGTTCAAATGTCGGATATGTTCCTGACCCATTTGGACACGTAGGACAGTTACCAGCAATCCTGCAAGGATGCGGGCTTGACACTTTCATCTTCACCCGCGGTGCTGGACCTTGGGTAGCAGAAGAAGCCAAGGGTCTTTTCTATTGGCAAGCCGCTGATGGAGAAACCGAAGTCTTGGCTATTAAGCAGATTCCAGATTATCCAAATCTAATGGCATGGGGCTTTGAGGATAGACAACTAGACGCCAAAAACTCACCAAATATCAACATAGATACAGCGATGGCAAAAATGCAAAGATTGCTTGATATGGCTAAGAAAACCTACAACTGGCGGCCAGAAGACATGTTGTTTGGCCAAGGTAGCGACCACACTGCACCACAAACAACTTTGCCGAAATTAATTACTGCGGCAAACGACCATTTCGGCAAAAAAATTCAGTTCAAGCATTCATCTTTTTCCCAATTTACCAGTGATATCAAGTCATGGATTGGGCGTAAGAAAATCCACCGGTATCAAGGCGAGTTACATGATGGGTGGGATAGAAATATCCTATCAGGGGTGTTTAGCGCGAGGCTCTACCTAAAGCGTCTCAATGACCAAACTATGCGGGCTTTGACGGACCGAGTTGAACCACTTAGTGCGGCCGCACGTGCCTATGGTGGGAGGAACAGACAAGAACGTCTGAACTTGGCATGGCGAGAGGTGTTGAGAGCTCATCCACACGACGATGTTTGTGGTTGTTCAGTTGACGCTGTACACGATGATAATGAGGTAATGTTCAAACACGCATCTGAAATTTCAATGATGCTGGTTGATGATGCGACTAACGATTTGGTTTCTGCTTTCAATCTACACCATGTTGACCGTGATGCAGTGCCAATTTTATTACATAATCCTATGCCTATTGCTTGGTCAGGCACGCTTCCTGTTGACATGGCACTGCCTGCATATCGCTGTTATCTTGAATCAGGAACTCCACTCAAAATTGAGTTATCAAAACCAGCAGATGGTTGCATCATTCATACTATGGCGGCTCTTACCGAGCCGCAATTTGGATTACATGTTCACGCTGATAGAGCGATTAATGTCGAGTTACCACGGGTACAAGGTGCTGTGCTAGTACACAACCTTCCACCTGGAATTCATGTTGCCCATATTTTGCCAGGTCACGGACCGCAAAACTTGCCGGCAAAACCAGTCAAGACAGGCGGGCGTCAAGGACGCACCGACTGGATGGAAAACGGACTCGTCAGAGTTCAATTTGGCAGAGATGGCCGCTTTGATGTAATTGATTCTGGCACTAAGCGGACTTACACCGGCTTAGGCAGATTGGAAAGTTCTGAGGATGCTGGTGATTCATACGATTGGTCAGCAGGAGGGCATCCTGTGGAGGTAGGAACAGGCCGTGGCTCAAAGATGGAAAAGAGGGTGCAAGCAGTTGATAGAAGAATCTACGACTTGGATGATTCCGACAAGCGCTCAAGTTCAGTCACCTTGATGATGGAAAATGAATGGTTAACCACAGTACTTGTGCAAGTTCATTGGTCACTGCCAACTTCGTTTGATGATTCCACTCAAAAACGCTCTGCTGAAGAGGATTGGGTAACAGTTGAACATTATGTCACCTTGCGCACAGGTTCTAGGTTAGTTGAGATTGAAACTATGATCAACAACACTTGTGAAGACCACAGGTTGAGGGTGTGCCTGCCAACTGGATTGACTCCCAAGAAGGTGTGGAGCGGAGGGGTGTACGATGTGCTCTCAAGGTTGACTAGTATTCCTCATGAGAGTGATTGGGAACAACCATCGGTACCTACTCAGCATTTCAGTCAGTTTGTGGCTATGCAAGACCGAGTTGGAGGTTTGGCAGCAATTGTGCCGGGCTCAAACGAATATGAGGTCGCTAAAACAGATGGCAAAGATGGACTTGATTTACGAATCACCATGCTACGGGCTACCGGTTGGTTGAGCCGTGATGGATTTGCTAGCAGGAGAAATCGTGCTGGACCATGTTATCCAGCACCCGGCGCTCAGTGTCAAGGTCAATCATGGATGCGCTGGGGTATTTTGCCTTACGAAGGTATGTGGGCACAGGCTGGTGTGCACGAAGCGGCTGAGAAATTTGCTGCTAACGCAACATTGTTGCCTGCTCATGGAAAACCACAACTCAATGGCTTCTTTGATGACCCACTTTCAAAGGGTATTCGCGGTCGTTCTGCAGCGCCAGTCAGATTTGTCGGCGAGGGACCACGGCCGTTATTGTCAGCTTGTAAGCCGGCCGAGGATGGTGAAGGCACAGTAGTCAGGATTCACAATCCAACCAAACATGATTGGACAGGCAGAATTGAGACAGACTTGCCTCTGTTTGAATGCAATGAGTGTGACATGATGGAAATACTTGGTAAAGCGGTAGACATTACAGACCAAGGCTGGGATATTACCATTGGTTCAAAGAAAATTATCACCTTCCGCTTCAAGTGAGGTTGCAACATGGTCGTAAAGGATGAGTTATGGCGATATTTTTCGCCTGATTACATAATTGCTCGCCAACGTTTCCTTGATGCGGCTGAGCAGGCGGGAGCAAAAGTCACCTCAATGCCAATTTCAGTTAGGGGGCCTTCTGATGAAACTCTTACAATCGATGTTGCCTACATCGGTGGAGAGAAAGCAACGCGAATGCTGATACACACTAGTGGAGTTCATGGCGTTGAAGGATTTCCTGGAAGTGCAAATCAGATTAGATTACTAGAGCGCGTGTCGGCAGGTGAATTGCGAATCCCCGATGATACTGCTTTGATAATAGCACATGCAATCAATCCCTACGGATTTGCTTGGTTAAGGCGTGTAAACGAGGATAATGCTGATTTAAATCGTAATTTCCTTCCACCTGGTGAGCCTTATGTGGGTGAGCCAGAGAGATACCATGAATTGGATGGATTACTAAATCCACGGTCGCATAAATCGATGTTTGACATGTTCCAGTTGAAGGCGACTTGGGTGATGTATCGGATGGGATTCAATGTTGCAAAACAGACTGTTGCTGAAGGCCAATTTGAGAGACCAAAGGCGATGCAGTATGGGGGTTTTCAAATGTGTGAGGGGCCAAAATTGTGGCTAAATTTTCTCAGCGACGTGTTAGCAAATGTGAAACGAGCAGTATGGATTGACTTTCATACGGGATTAGGTCCATTTGGTGTGGATTCCTTGCTTGTGTCAAATGAACTGGGTGAGGAGTCATTTGCATCGCTGACAACTCGTTACGGTTCAAGAATACAAGCACTAGACCCTGATGCCGGGGTTGCTTACCGTATACGTGGTGGAATGCTTGAAGGATTAGCAGCACGATTTACAGATATTGATTGGACATTGATTACCCAAGAGTTTGGGACTTACAAACCGGTCAAAGTAATCAAGACGTTACGGGCAGAGAATAGAATGACTCAATGGTCAAATATTAGTAAAAGGAAAAAAGTTCACTCGAGGGAGCGCCTAGATTTGGTAGAAATCTTCAGTCCCAAATCTGACAAATGGCGAGGAATGATCATAGATAGAGGTCAAGCGCTGATTGATGATGCCCTGGCCGACCTTTGATTTTCAGTAAATCCAAGCGTCGGGTTGATGGGAGAAGGCGTTTCCGAAGGAACATGGCTCGGAAGGTAGTGGCTCGCGCTCCGGTGCGCCTAGACTTTGCAGGTGGCTGGACAGATGTTGCTCCTTACACACATGATGTGGGGGGTGAAGTGGTCAATCTAGCGATCAACAAGTATGCCACAGCGACTCTTGAGGTTGACGATGCAGGCATTCTCACAGTCTCCTACACTTGTGAGGTTCCGGTAGGTTCTGGATTAGGGACTACAGGTGCAATCAACGTTGCATTGATGGGCGCTATCAGCGCCATGGAAACCGATGATATTGGTCGCAAGGCGTTGGCAGAACAAGCATTTCAATTTGAATCGCTTTTGGGAAATAAAGGCGGACGCCAAGACCAATGGGCGGCAAGTCACGGCGGTTGGAATCATCTGATGTTCATGCAGGATGATGTCGAGGAAATGCCGCTTGTCCCGCTCGCGTCGGTGACAAAGTGGTTACAGCGTCAGTTGATTGTTGTGAACTCAAATATTTCTCATGTTTCGGGGGAACTTCACAAGAATATCTGGCAAAAATATACTGCGGGTGACAAAGAGGTTGAAGAAGGCCTGATGGCGATACGTCTAACGGTTCGGGATATGGCGAAGGCTGTTCAACAAGATAGGCGTGATGAGTTCATCGCGTCTCTTCGTGAGGTTTGTCGGGGGGTTGACCTGCTTGACAAAGGACTTCACGACCCATTTAGAGAGGTAGTTGACCCACTTCTTTCGAGCAAGGATATATTGGCTTGGAAAGCCCTTGGTGCGGGCGCTGGCGGTTGCGCTATGCTGTTGTGTAATCTTGGTAAACGGGAGGCCGTTGAGGCCGCTTGCGAAGCGGCCGGTTGGAGTCTAATTGATTGGGCTCCCGATACCGATGGATTGCAAATCACCGTTGAGGAATGAGCACTCTCGAACTTAACTAAGGCTTGCATTACTGCCAACTGAGGCCATCAATTTTTGTTGATAATGTTGAGATGCTAGGGCTTAGTGCACTGACGATTTCAGCCTGCCATTGGGCAACTCCTAAAGCATTGTTTAACGGATTTGTTTGCTCTAATTGACGAGCAACAAGAAGTGGCCACCGACCCATTGAAGGTGGCCAAAGTTGAACATCACCTGGCAAATTATCCAGATGATGCGGTGTTGCTTCATGAGACCAAATCGGGTTACTCGCAAGTTTTGTCAAAGCCCCTCTTTGTGAATTGCAAAGAGCTACCGTCCTTAGCGCATCAAGTCGGTTTGGATGCTCTTCATCAGGACGGTCTAATTCGCCGGGCGGGGCGCGTTCAAAAAGAACAAATCCATGTTTGTTTTCAGGTGTGTCGGGGTTCCAGCCAAGCCCAGCAAATATTGTGAAAAGGCTATCCCATGACTCTGGAGCC
>Ga0209403_10005061_pt1 | contig 13957 bp, 9 predicted proteins | sample ArcticOcean_MG_C_8_FD_187440 | JGI IMG/M metagenome (GOLD analysis project Ga0209403, IMG submission 187440) | Marine microbial communities from western Arctic Ocean - ArcticOcean_MG_CB11_86 (SPAdes) (version 2) | ecosystem: Environmental > Aquatic > Marine > Oceanic | place: Arctic Ocean... | reverse complement strand
CGAGATGTTGCTCATAAGCTGTCAGGATAACCGATGAGACGAGCCTGACACCTCGTGGCAGGGCGTTCGCGAGTTGCCCGACTAGGATTTGAACCTAGACTAAGTGATTCAGAGTCACTCGTGCTACCATTACACCATCGGGCAAGCTGACGTGAGCTCCCGATTATAGTCGCCGGCCCGGTTTGCGCGAATGGCAGATGGATTGGCCGCCCCGCCAAACCGCCCCTCCCCTTGGGTTTCCGACCTGAAGGCGTCTAGAATCGACGGCCGTCCGTTCCGATGCCGGAAACGGACCCAATGTCCCCTCCGACAATGTCTCCCGTAGTTCAAGTTGGCGCCCTCCCCGTGCTCACACTGCTGATCTATTGCGTACTGATCGCCATCGTTTCACTCGCCGGCGGCTGGCTGCCTGGCCTGATCCGCTTCACCCACGTGAGGCTGCACGCGCTGATGAGCCTGGTGGCCGGCTTCATGCTCGGAGTCGCCTGTTTCCACATGCTGCCCCACTCGGTCCAGCACGGCGGATCCATCGATTCAGCCATGATCTACCTCATGGTCGGACTGCTGGGCATGTTCTTCCTGGTCCGAGCCCTCCACTTTCATCAGCACGGGTCGGTCGAACACTCGGACGACCCCTCCCTATGCGACCACGACCACGACGACACCCATGCTCACCACCACGCCACCAGCCATCACCTCAGCTGGACCGGAGTCTTTGTCGGCCTGACAATCCACACGCTCATCGATGGAGTCGCCCTGGCGACCGCCGTCGCGGCAGCAGCTCAGAACGACCCGGCCGTCACAATGGCCGGCATCGGCACCTTTCTGGCCATCGCACTGCACAAACCGCTCGACTCGATGTCGATCACCACACTGATGGCCGCCGGTGGCTGGTCCAAACAGTCCCAACTCAAGGTCAACCTCGTCTACGCCGCGGTCTGCCCCGTCGCCGCCGTGCTGTTCTACCTGCTGATCGACATGCAACTCAGCGACGCAGCAGCCACGACACTCGTCCCCGCCGCACTCGCCGCCTCGGCCGGCGTCTTCCTCTGCATCGCTCTCGGCGATCTGCTGCCCGAAATCCAGTTCCACTCCCACGACCGCATCAAGTACTCGGCCTGCCTGCTGATCGGAGTCGCCTTGGCCTGGACCATTCGATTCGTCGAACCGCCGCACCTGCACGGCTATCAACGCAATTCGCAGGTTATCCCAAATGCAGCGAACCACACCGTCGACCAAATTGCCCAGCGTCCACTCACTCACTCGCACTGACCGGACCTCCCGCATGCCACTCCCAATACCAGGCCAACTCGTCGCCACAGGCCTCGCCATGCTCTTCGTCTCGGCCACACATGCCGAAGACTCGACCGGGCACCCGATCCCAAAACAGACACGCCAAATGATGACCAGTGACTGGGAAAAACAGGTCGAAGAGCTCACCGAACAAATCAAGCAACAGCCCGATCGCGTCGGGTTCTACTCGAGACGAGCCGACGCACACTTCTATCTCGCAGACTTCGACAAGTCGGTCGCCGATTACCAGAAAATGGTCGAACTGGATCCCAGCCTCGACAAGGCACACTGGCGACGAGGCATCGCCTGGTTCTACGCAGAGAACTACAAACAGGCCGCTCACCAGTTCGAAATCTACGACAGCTTCGACAATGTCGACCGAGAAAACGGCATCTGGCGATTCTTTTCACAAGCCAGGGCCTACGGACTCAAAAAAGCACGCAAAGGACTGCTGCAATACAAGAAGGATGACCGCGAACCGTTCCCCTCGGTCTACAAACTTTTCTCCGAAACCATCACACCCGAAACGATCGTGGCCAACATCAAGGCGGCCAAGATCAGCGACAGCGAACGCGAGAAACGGTTCTTCTACGCCCACCTCTACATCGGCCTGGATCACGCTGTCCAAAAACGCAACAAGCCGGCCGTCAAACACCTCAGACAAGCCGTCGCCAACACCTGGGGACCCAAGGCCGGTTTCGGACCGCACTACATGTGGCAGGTCGGTCGACTGCACTTCGAACGGCTGACTGCCAAGAAGAAGTAACCGCAAAGACCCGAAACCACTCTACTCGGCGCCGCTCGAGAGGTATCCGGCTGAGCTCTGGAAGAACTTCTGCCTCCGCCGACTCACCTCTTCGCCCTGCTCACCCGCCGCCTGTTCCAGATCGGCCAGGTTCGCCGCACAGTAACGGCAGCCGATCACCTCCAGGTGAAACGCGATGTACTCTGCCCGAGTCGCCTCGGCCGCACCCAGCACAAAACTGCCCAGTTCACTCCGCGACGGACAACTCAACCGACGACGACGCCAGATGGCTCCGACCGAATGAGCTCCCGGATCGTGCCGAGCGACCACCAGGGCCAATCGATCTCGCAACTCCTCATCGTCACGCATCGCCGCTTCGATCGCAGCCATCCGCTCGGACGGAAGCTGCTCTTCGAGAAACGCAAGCAATTCCTCGTTCGTTGCGTGATTCTCAGACGCTGTCACGGTGTCTCTTTCGGCATGCGGTGCAGGCTGTAGTGTCCGGTGGCCGGCCACAACTCGGCCCCCTTACCACCAATCTTACCACACGTCACCTCGTAAACATGCCCGGCTCGCAATCCGTCGATCGCCAGAGTCACACTCTTTCCGTCGCCTGATACCACCGCAGCGGTGACCGTCGCTCGATGTCGTCCAGAATCACCCGTCGTGTAACCACCCTTCCAGGCCCGCGTGTACCCCGACACGGCGTAGGCATCGGGCTTCGCGGCCGCCACGCGATCGATCGCTTTGGCAAACACCACACGCAGACCGCCGGGCACCACCTTCAAGTCACGCATCCCGTTCGGGCCACCAGCCACCGGACTCAACCGGGTGATCGTCCCGGTATTGCGACCCCCCAACCAGCCGCTGTCGTAGATGTTGCCAATGTAGATGTCGCCAGCGGGACTGACGGCAATCGAAAGCGGCCCAACAAAATTCCGATCCCCGACTCCTGCACCCGGCCGCGAGAAATGAAACACCGCACCCTGCATCTCACCACCAACCTCCTCGACCGTAAACCGCACCAGGAATCGACTGTCGTATTCACAACCAATCCCATGCCCGGCGACCGAGCGATCGGCAAAATTCGTGGGCAAGAACGCCAACCCGTTGACACTGCGTGACCAGGGATGAGGCACCTGGATCGCCGGCTTCACCGCGGCACTCGCATGCTTCTCCTCAAATCGACTCGGAACACCGTAGTTCCGCCCCGGTACAAGGTGGTTGATCTCGTTGAACGGATTCTGCACCCCCTGGTTGTCGCTGACGAAGATCCGGCCCGCTGCATCGATCGCCAATCCGGTCGGATAACGAAACGCATGCCCCACCGGTTCCACTCGCCCGTCCCGAGAAATCCTCAACACCTTCCCCCGCCAGCGACTCGTCTCCTTCACCCGACCCTGTTGCGAGTAATTGCTGCCCAGCCCGACATACAAATTGCCGCTGTGGTCCCTGACAATCCCGCAGGTCCAGTCGTGATAGTCGTCGCTGTACCCCCAGCCACTGGCCACCACCTGACGCCAATCGGCTCGACCGTCCCCATCAGTGTCTCGCAACCGAACGACTTCCGGCTTGTGAGCCACAATCAGGTCGTCGCCGTCAGCGATGATGCCATACGGTGCCGCCAACCCCTCCTCGAACAGGCTCAACGTGTCCTCCAACCCGTCACCGTCGGTGTCGCGAGCCAAATACACGTGCCCCTTGAGTGACGTCAACGCCAGAGTTCCATCCGCTGTCCAGGTCATGGCTGTCGGCATGATCGACCGGGGAATCGGCAGCCGGACACCCTCGTAACCCGGCACGCTGGTGACACGCTCGATCGAAACCGCCTGAACCGCACTCGGCCGCAACGCCAAACGGTTGGGAACAACTGAGGTCGAATACTCCAAGACTACTCGCCGCGAGTCCGGAACCGGAACCGGAACCGGAACCGGATCTGACTTGGCGAGCCTGATAAACTGCTGACCACCCTGCTTGGGCAACGTGACCCACGCCTTACCATCTCGAGGCCGAACCGTCCGGTTCGTGAATTGCCGGGCACTGACATGGGCACCCCCCAATCGTGTCGAAGCTGACGGCCGCCCCATGTAGCACTCGACACCCCGAGGCAACTTCGGCCTGCGACCCTCGCCCGACTTCCCAACTCGCAACGTCACGTCGCGAGACCACCCGCTCGACGACCCGCCAGACGACCCGCCAGAAACGATCGACCGCAAGCTCTCACTGACATCAATCTCCAATACACTCTTGCCGATGGCGAACCGCAACACGTAATCCACGTGCACAACCCCATCCGGCCCCTGCCAGTACCCAACCAACCGCGCCGCCGTCACCGGTTCCTTCAACGGACGATGCACCGACACCGGCTTCCCCGCATCATCAACACTCACCAGCACCAGGTCACTACGCCGCTCGCCGCCAGTCATCACCGGCCGACCCGCCATGTCCCAGAACCAGCTCTTGCCGGAAGTTCGCTGAGTGGCAAAGTCGCCAAAGGTCCACATCGCCAGGTTCGCTCGATCCAGATCCAGCAACACGTTGTGAGAATTCGGAAAGCCGATCGCCAACGACCGAGCCACCGACCCGCCACCGACAGAATCAGGCAACGTGAACACGTCGCGAACCACTCGAGCCGACTCGCCACGATTGACCACCAGGAACTGCTCGACAGCATTCGGATTCACCGGAGTCCGAAACCGCTTGTCATTCAATGCGTCCCACATGGCCGCAAGTTGACGATCGACGTCGCCGCCAAAGACTCCCTTCACAGCCTTCTTGTACGACGGCATCTCCATACCCGGTACGATCCGCAACGGCTCGCGACACCATCGCATGAAGTACTCGCGACGCATCCGACCGGCCAAACCCTTGAGATCCGAACCGCGCGTCCCCAAGGCAACGTTCTTCGGCACAAAACTCCCGAAACGATGACAGGCGATACAACTGAACCCCTTGAAACCGATCAGATCCTGGCTCTCGAGCAACTCCTGATCGTCTCCACGCCGCGCCGCAACAACCACAGTTGCAGGCGGATCGGCCGGAATCCGGTCCGCCCCGATCAGGTACTCGGTCAGTGCCGCCAGATCATCCGCCGAGTGCACGAATCGTGGCATCCGAACCCGCAGCCACGGTAGCCGCACTGTTTTTTGCTGACCCGACACCGACCGGTTCAGTTCGGCATCGAGCAACTTGTCACCGACGGCCGACAGTGACGGAGGCATCAGGGCCTGGCTCTGCCCCTTCAGTCCCGCGGTCGACAAGGCCACCGCACCGGCCAACGCCGCATTCCCCTTGGCCGTACCGCGTTCATGACACGACAGACACCCCCGTCGTTCTAGCACAATGCGACCTCGGTCCCGGATCGACAATGCCGACAACGACCGTTTGGCTCGAGACTCGACAAACGACCGGATGGCCGACGACTGGGCACTCGACAAACTCCTGCCAAATGCCGGTCGCCGGCTGCGTCGATCAGCCGAATCGGCCAAGCAACTTCGCGCCCAGTCCGAAACAACCCGCGACAGATCCCCCGCACCACGCGCGACCGCTTGAGGCTGCCCAGGCAACCGATGGCAGCTGGCACACCCGGCCGATTCGACCAGCTTCTGCCCCGCCACGATCTGATCGGGGGTGACTTCGACCACGCCACGCTTCCACGGACCACCCAACGCCGACAACGCGGCGACAAGCTGAAGTCGTTCGCTGTCAGTCAGCCCGAACACCGGCATCCGATGATCACGATTCAGCCGGGCCGGATCCTTCAGCCAAGTCCACAGCCAATCCGTCGATCGACGGCGGCCGACGTCGCTCAGGTCCGGACCCGATTCGACCGAAGTGCCACCCAACTCGCCAACACGGTGGCACGCCAGGCAACCGGCCGACAGCAACAACCGGTGACCAGCCTCGGCTTGAGTTTCGGACTTCGCTGTCTTGGCACTCTTCCTAACCTTCGGTTTCGGTGGCTCGAGCATTTTCACCGGCCCGGCAGACGCCACCAACCAGCCGACGATCGACCTCGCCTCCTGGCGATCGACACCCATCTGAGGCATGTGACTGGACGAGTTGGACTTGTGAGGGTCGATGATCTGGTCAACCAACGATTCGAGTGACGTGCCGACGGTGGCGGTCGCGAGATCCGGAGCCAATTGGGCTGGCAGGTCGCGATTTCGCACATGGCACCGGTTGCAGCGGTGCGAAGCAGCCAGACGGCGACCGAAATCGACACGTTGCAGATCGCTGCGAGGGACCGGCAGGAACAGTAAATGAGCAGGCAAGGGCTCGAGCGGGAAGTGCTCGGACGACCAGAACAACATCACTCGCCCCGGCCCATCAGTCCGCTTGTACTCGATCTCAAGCGACTGCTCACCAAACGGCAACTCGATCTCGCCGCCAGTCGTCCAACCCGCCTTCGCCATTCCGTCCGCCAACACCTCGCGGCCGCCCACTCGAACCTCGACCCCACCGCTGACATACGCGTGCCAGCGATATCGACCAGGCTGGCGGACCAGCAGCTTGCCTCGCCAAACGACTCGAAACGACCCCTCGGGCAAACGCGGATCCGGCGACGACAACTTCCAGTCGAACGCAATCTCCGAATCGATTCGCTCGATCGTCTGACCACCACCGCTGTACGAACCAACCAATCCCGGCTGGTACTCGTCATCCTCGTCAGACAACTGCCCCGCGTTGGCCACGCCCGATACGGACACCAGAAAAACCAGCCCGACCTTCAGTAACCACATTTCCCGAACCGTGCTACCGCTTTGCATCGTTTTCCTCGGCCTGTCTCGGTAAAACCAACCTGGCCGATGATTATAACCTGAAGAACAGAAACCGGCGTCCCCCGAGCCACCACTTCCTCCGCATGTACCATGCCCCGTCACAACTCGCACCAACTGCTCGAGTCGATCCGGCAGTCCATGGAACAGTCCGAACTGCTCAACACGCTGGCTTCTGTCAGTCAATGGGGGCAGGACCAGCTCAGCCTCGTGCTTGGCGTCGCCACGCGGCCACTCGATGACGATGAAATCCAACAACTCCGCACGCAGGGAAACCGAGCCCGAGACTGGTCGAGAATTGAAGTTGGCCCCGAGTTCACCGCCGACCACATCTCGGGCAACCACTTCCTGGGCCGCGTCGTATTGGGCCACTTCAGCGGCGAGCCGGCCGAGTTTGCTGCGGGCACGTCGCTGCCCACCGGAGTCTACGACTCGACACTCAAGGATTGCGAAATCGGTGACGAAGCGCTGATCCACCGGGTCGGACTGATCTCAGACACACTCGTCAGTCCGCATGCCAGCATCGTCGGCACCGACAGTGTGACCGGAGGCGACGAAACCTTTTATGGGTGCGACCTGACACTGCCGCCAGGACTCGAAGTCTGCCGCAGCCGACTGGGCGTCTTTGCCGAACTGAACTCCACGATGCTCGGTGAACTGCTCAGGTGGTTCGACGATGACGACTTTTGGGTCGACTACGTGAGTCTGCTCGAACAGTACGTCATCGAAGCGACCGGTCGATGGACGATCGTCGACGAAGCAGCCGTGATTCACGATTCGGGACGCGTTGCCGGGTCCTATGTCGGGCGAGCCGCCGAAATCCGCGGCGCCCAAGCGATCGACAACAGCTGCGTGATCTCAGAAATGGAACAACCCACGTCGGTCACCGACGGAGCCTGCCTGTATGGATCGATCGTGCAATGGGGAGCCTCCGTCAACACTCACGCGGTCGTCACCGATTCGGTGATCGGCGAATCGGCCACAATCGAACACCACGCGACAATCGCCGAATCGTACATCGGAGCCAACTCGCACATCGGTCAGGCCGAAGTCACCGCGTCGCTCCTGGGCCCCTTTGTCGCCGCTCACCACCAGTCACTACTGATCGCAGCCATCTGGCCCGAGGGTCGAGGCAATATCGGGTCCGGAGCACAGGTCGGGTCCAATCACACCGGCCGCACGGCCGACCAGGGTATCCGCTGTGGCGAAGGTTTGTTCTTCGGACTCGGCTGCCTGGTCAAGTTCCCCACCGACTTCACTTCAGCACCACACACCGTCGTCGCCGCAGGTGTCACCACGCTGCCCGGACGACTCGAGTTTCCCTTCTCGTTGATCAACACGCCCACCGCAGCTCTCGACTTGAATCAAGAACTCCCCAATGGACTCAATCAACTGACCCCCGCCTGGGTGCTGAGGCACAGTCTGTACCAGGTCTTTCGCAACGACGAAAAGCACCGGCAACGTGACCGCGCCAAGCACGACACTCTGAGTATCGATGCGCTGTCTCGGCCGACGATCCAACTGATGCAGACCGCCGTCGAACGACTCGAGTCAGTCGACGAACAGCCGGTCTACACCGAGGCCGAAATCACCGGGTTGGGCAAGAACTTCCTGACACGACCTGCACTAACCGACGCCGTCGACACCTACCGCTTTCACATCACCGGATTCGCACTAAACGCCGTCAAACGACGACTCGAAGCAGCCGGTCTCACCGCCGCAGCACCACAGGCAGCCGACTGCCTGGCCGCAGATCCCGACGACTCCGATTGGACTTTCGTTCTCCAACTGCTCGACCAACCCAACAACACACTCGACATCCCCGCGATGCTCGAACAACTCCGAGTCACCCGGCGGACAATGGCTGAACGGGTCGAACGCTCCAAACGGAAGGACGACGAGCGAGCGGCGAAGGTCTTCGATGAGGCGGTGGCGGCGAGTACGCCGGCGGCAGAGGATGCAATGGTCCGGCTGACCTGGGAACGATTTAAGCAGCTCTCAAGCGAGATCGACTCGCTGCTCGAATGAACCGGTCATTGGGTGACCGCGGCACTCGACTCGTCGGCAATGCAGTAGAGCATCTCGCGTCGCTTGCCCGCCTCGAGATGTCCGACCCGAGCATACAGGCGACCGCCGCAGATCGACGGAGTGGCAAACACCTCGTTGCCCAGAGTGTTTCGGCCCATCTCGACATACTTGTCAGGCGAAGCTTTGAAGACAAATGTCGTCCCTCGCTCGTTGGTCATGTAGACATTCCCGCCCGAAAGAACCGGCGACGAACTGATCGGCCCGGTCAGTCGCTCTCGCCACATGACCTTGCCGTCGGTCGCTCGCCAACAGAAGACGATCCCCAGATCAGTCATCGCATAGAGGAATCCGTCCGAGATGATCATCGACTGTTCGTAGCACTTCTGAGTATTTTTCCAGACGATGGTGCCCGAACCATCAGCTCGGATGCAGACGGTCTCGGACTTGGGGAACCCTCCGCTTGCAAACACCAGGTCCTTGTGCCAGACCATCGTGCCGCTGGTCGCCATCGTCGTGGCCGGAACCTCCCACAGGCTCTTTCCCGTCTCCGGATCGAAGCCGGCCACGCGATCGCAACCAGGAATCAGCACCTGCTGGCGACCTGCGACGAGGGCGAGGATCGGCGACGAGTAGCTGATGCGGGCTGGGCGAACTGTCCGCCAGGCCAATTTGCCGGTGGCCACGTCCAGCGACACCATGTAACTGCTGTCATCGCATTCGGCGAGCACGATCAGTTTGCTGCCAAACACAATCGGTGAGGCGGCGTAGCCGTTCTTGTATTCATCGGGACGAAAGGGGCCGATGTGCTTCTGCCACAGCGTCTTGCCAGCCATGTCCAAAGCCGTGACATGGATGCCCTCGTGATGATACGCCACCGCAAACAGACGCGTGCCGTCCGAGGCGACCGTCGGCGACGCATGCGAATTCTTGCGGTGGATGCGGACGGGGAATCCACCACTGTTGATCCTTGTTTGCCACAGGGGCTTGCCTGACTTGCGGTCAAACGCCACGACCGATTGCGTCTTCTCGGTCTCATTGGACGTCTGCATCACGACCAGGGGACCGATGACCGTCGGCGAAGAATGACCGCGACCGGGCACCGGAACCTTCCAGGCAATGTTGCTGTTGGCCGACCACGTAACCGGAGCATCGGGGCCGGTGGCCACGCCATCCCGAGCCGGGCCGCGCCACCACGGCCAGTCGCCCAGACCAATCCGACCCGCAGCAGGCTCTGCCGCCATCGAGAGTGACGAAACGAAGAGACAAACCAGCAGGACCTGCAACGCGAACCCAACAATCGACTTCATGACCGACCGTGCTCCTGACATCACAATCATTAAACCAACCACCTCGGCATCCTACTCGCTCGCCCGCATCATGGCGACACAGCGACATCAGGATGTCGACCACTGTACCTGCTCTTGGGAAAGACGAAGAAAATGCGCCCAAGTTGCGGCCCATTTGGGAATCTACTAGATATGTCATCGTCTTGGTTAAACGTCACCTATGAGTCTTGCTGCGTGCGAGGCGGCGGCTCGGACACAATGATGGACAACGCCTCGGAGATCGACGAATCGTTTACCTACTGGGCCGAGTGGGTTGACGCGGTGTAGGAGTTCGGGCAAAAAGAGGACCGATACCTGCCCCACGACGGACGCCTGTCCCTGTTTCCGTTGAGATCCTGACATGAACACCGGACCTTCGCTGTTGCCCACGTCGTGGGACATTCCGCAAGTCTTTCGCGATCGCCTGGGAGTCACCGCCGGTCGACAACGCGCGATGGTCCACGATGGACACCTGCTGCTGGTGTTGCACGCACCACCCAGCGACGACCATGCCGATCGGGGTGGGAGATACTTCTGGAAAGACCCCGCTGGAAGCTGGTCGGCACATGCCACTGGGACACCCTGCCGCTCGCTCGATTCGCACCTGGCCGAGTTTGAGACGATCGTTGCCGAAATCGACGAACGGGATGTGGTCGACGAAAATGCCGTCGAACTTCACGCCGATATCACCGCACTCGCACCGCTGGCCCGAACCACTCGCAACCTGCACTCCGCTCTCCAACACGCTCGGGAAATGCTCCCGGCAGCCGACGAAATTATCGTCTTTCGCGATCGAGCCAACCAGGTCGAACGCATGGCCGAACTCGCCTACCAGGACGCCAAAAATACACTCGGCTTCACAACCGCACTGCAGGCCGAAAGCCAGGCCAGGTCCGGACTCCAGATGGCCCGCTCGGCACATCGACTCAATGTGCTCGTGGCCTTCTTCTTCCCCATGGCCACGCTGTCGGCCATCTTCGGAGTCAACCTGACGCACGGCTTGGAAACCGACATGGCTCCGGTACCCTTTGTGGGCCTGATCGCGCTGAGCATCATCAGCGGCTTTGCACTCAAATCGTTCGTCACCGCCGACTCGGACAACTCGTAGGTCAACATGCCCAACCGGCTCTTACTGCTGATCACTTCCGTCCTGCTTGCCACAGCCTGCGACGCGGCCGATCCGGAATTCCAGGTTCGCGTCGTCGAGGATCACTCGACCGGCGACTACCTTATACGACGGAAAATGATCACCGGCCCCAACATCAACCCGCACCCCGCCTACCGAGGCTGCACCGGATTCATCGGCTGGGAATCCGTCATCCAACTCAAGAACGGCGACCTGCTCTGCTCGTTCTCGGCCGGCTACTGGCACGTCTCGTTCCCCACCCCCATCAATCTCAAGCCACCACTACTCGATCAATACATCGCCGCCGGATTTCCCAAGAACGCCGACGCACCGACCGGCGGCCGAGGACTCTGGTGCCGCTCGAAAGACAACGGCCACAGCTGGTCGCAACCCGTCACACTGGTCGATACGCCCGGCGACGACCGGCACCCGGTCATCGTCGAACTCGACGACGGCACACTCGTTTGCGTCTTCTTCGTCATCGACAACTGGTACGGCTACGACAAACCACCACCCGGCCGGAACAAGAACAGCCGAGTCGCTTCGATCCGATCGACCGACGGCGGACGCAACTGGTCCAAACCCGTCTACATGCCCTCACCGTTTGCCTACTACGATCGGATGTGTGGCAAGCCGGTCGTGCTGCCCGACGGGAGAATCCTGTTGAGCACCTACGGCAAAGAGACCTGGACAGGCCGCGAAGAACTCGGTGTCTACCGCAGCGACGACCAGGGCAAGAGCTGGCAATTCCTGTCGCGACTCAAGGGGACCGTCGGAGCACTCGACGAACCGGCCATCACTCGAGCCGCCAACGGCCAGATCGTGATGTTCGCTCGACCAAACGGGGAACTCGCCTTCTCGAAAAACGACGGCCGCAACTGGAGTCAACCGCAACCGACCGGGATCAAGATGGTCGCCCCCTGCCTGCTGACTCTGAAGGATGACACCATCGTCTGCCTGTATGGGTTCGGAGGCACCGGCGGGCTGCAGCTGATCTTCAGCGACGATCACGGTCACACCTGGACCGCTCCGGCTCGAGATCGAGGCTTTCGGATCGACCCGTCCGTCTACGTCTACGCCATCGGCACCGAGCTCGACGATGGATCGATCTATGTCGCGTACTACGACCCACGAGGCAAACAGCAGAAGACCGCCATCTGGGGACTGAAACTGCGAATCCGAAAAGACCGCCAAGGAATCGACCTCCTGCAGATCCCAAACAGGTAGGTCAGGCTGTTCCAGACTCGCATCCGTCAGTGCGCCGGTTCCTTATCTCACAACGTCGAACCTTGAGACGCGCCAGGCATAGCCTGGCCTACCAAACAATATGCCCATTCGCCTGCTGACACTCCTGGTCCTGATCACCGCACTCACCTCGCCCGCTCGCTCGGCACCTCCGCACATCGTGTTGATCGTCGCCGACGACCTGGGCTACACCGACCTGGCCTGCTTCGGCAGCGGCTACTACCGCACGCCTCACCTCGACCGACTCGCCCGCTCGGGCATGACCTTCACCGCAACCTACACCTGCGGTCCCAACTGTGCCCCGACGCGAGCGTGCCTGATGAGCGGGCAGTATTCGCCGCGACACGGCATCTACACCGTCGGCAGCGGAGCCCGCGGCCCGGCACGACTCAGAAAACTGGTCCCGGTCAACAACACGACCGTGCTCGACACCAAGATCATCACCCTGGCCGAAACCCTGCAGGCCGCAGGCTACAGCACCGCTCACTTCGGAAAATGGCACCTGGGCTCGCCACCAACCGCCGGACCCCGACAACAGGGCTTCGATATCAACTTCGCCGGCAACCAGTCCGGCTCGCCACGAGGCGGATACTTCTCGCCCTACCGAAATCCACAACTCGACAACGGACCCAAGGGCGAACACCTCACCGATCGACTCAGTGCCGAAGCCGCTCAAGTCATCCGCCAACATGTTCAAACCTCACCCGACAAGCCGCTGTTCCTCTACCTGCCCTACTACGCCGTGCACACTCCGATCCAGGCCAAGAAGACACTCGCCGCCGAATATGCCCGACGAGCAACCGCCAAGGGACACAACAACCCGAAATATGCCGCGATGGTCGAGACGATGGACGCCGGAGTCGGGCTGGTGCTCAAGACACTCGAGGACACGAAGATCGCCGACAACACACTCGTCATCTTCACCTCCGACAACGGTGGACTCGGAGGCTACACCTCGGCCAACAAGATACTCCCCAATGGCATCACCGATAACGCTCCGCTGAAAGGCGGTAAGGGGATGCTCTACGAAGGCGGCATCCGCGTGCCGATGATCGTTCGCTGGCCCGGACACATTCGACCCGCCTCGACCTGCTCGACTCCACTGATCACCGTCGACTTCTACCCCACGCTCGCCGAGATCGCCGGAGCCACGTTGCCCGAGAACCAACCCTCAGACGGTGTCAGTTTTGTCGGGTTGCTACATGGCAAACCCCTGTCCGAACGCGAGTTGTTCTGGCACTTCCCCGGCTACCTGCAAGCCTATGGATACCAGGGCGCCTGGCGAACCACTCCGGCGGCAGCCGTCCGGCAAGGTGACTGGAAACTGATCGAGTTCTTCGAGGACGGACGACTCGAGCTGTTTCACACCGGTCGCGACATCGGGGAATCAAAAAACCTGGTCCAGGCCGAACCCGAA
>Ga0209403_10005059_pt1 | contig 13960 bp, 12 predicted proteins | sample ArcticOcean_MG_C_8_FD_187440 | JGI IMG/M metagenome (GOLD analysis project Ga0209403, IMG submission 187440) | Marine microbial communities from western Arctic Ocean - ArcticOcean_MG_CB11_86 (SPAdes) (version 2) | ecosystem: Environmental > Aquatic > Marine > Oceanic | place: Arctic Ocean... | reverse complement strand
ATGCCGCCTGGCTCCCGCTCTACTTCTTGCAGCGCCACGTCGTCGTAAACGAAACCGTCCACGGTTGGTTTGAGCCACCAATGGTCATCCCGCGCCTGCGGTTCATCACGGTCGATCGCTAGACAGCCGAAAGGCCTTCGGAGGCGAACATGGGCGCCTATATAATCCGCCGCCTCACTTGGCTCCCCTTAATCTTGCTCATCGTTAGCTTCTTCACCTTCAGCATTACCCGATTTGGACCGGGCGATCCCATTGCCGTCGCAGCCGGCCAAATCCGTGACGAGGAAATTCTTGATCAAATTCGAGAAGAGCGTGGGCTCAACGGAAACGTCTTACAGCAGTACTCCACATGGCTCGGCAAGGCGGTTCGCGGCGATTTTGGCGAGTCCTTCATTCAGCGTGGCTTCCCCATCTCCGAGGTGATCTTCCCGAAGATGTGGATTTCCGCCCAGTTGGGAATGATTTCCCTCGTGATCGTCTTCGCCATCGGTATCCCGCTCGGTCTCATCGCGGCCCGCCTTCAGGGCACCTGGATCGATCCGTTGATCATCAGCGCTCTATTATTCTTTCAGGCGATCCCGGCGCTAGTCGTGATCCCGCCCCTGCTCTGGCTCTTCGCGGTCAAATTCAGCCTGCTGCCCGTCGGCGGCTGGGACGGTCTCTTCGAAATTTGGTGGATTGCTGACGTCATCGCCATCCCCGTCCCGGATCCCCACCTCTATCTGCCCCTACTAGTCTTCAGCGTTCCCGGACTCGCCGGCGTCGCCCGACTGATGCGCATCACCGCTCTCGAGGTTCAGCGCGAGGACTACATCCGCACTGCCCGTGCCAAAGGGCTGCCCGAGTCTCAAATCTCCTTCAAGCACGTTCTGCCCAACTCGCTGCTGCCCATCATCACCGTCGTCGGATTCGCCTTTACCGGCATCATCGAAGGCTCCTTTTTCGTCGAAACCCTACTTGGTATCCCCGGTATTGGTCGCCTCCTCTTCCAGGCTGTGGGCAGCCGTGACTACGACATCATCCTCGCCACTACAGCCATCTTCGCGACTGTCTTCGTCGTCATGAACCTGCTCGTCGAGATCGCCTACGCCTTCATCGATCCCCGAGTCCGCGTCGGAGAATCACGATGACTGCCACCAGTGCTAAAACGGCCGTTCCCGACACGCACATCAGAGGCAAGAGCGAATGGGCGCTGGTCTGGGACCGCCTCCGTCGCAAGCGTCTCGCGGTGATTTCCATGGCCGTCATCGTCATCATCTATGGCGCCGGTATCCTTGCGCCGCTCGTCAGTCCCTACTCCTACCGTGACCAGGACCTAGATCGCGGACTGGAAGGACCCAGCGCGGACCACTGGCTCGGCACGGATCGTCTCGGACGTGACATGCTCAGTCGCGCCATCTACTCCGCACGTACTTCGCTCATCGTCACTGCCGCCGTCGTGGTTAGTGGCTCCATCATCATCGGCAACGGCCTAGGCCTGCTCGCCGGCTATAAGGGCGGCTGGATCGACAACATCATCATGCGAGTCGGTGAAATCTTCTCGTCGCTGCCTGGACTACTCATGTTGATCCTGATCAACGCCTCGATCGGTGAACGAGTCACCGATGGCGTGCGTTGGATCGAGGACAACAGCATCCTCTCCGGACTCGTCTCTTCTGGGTTCGCCTCCTATCTCACCGTCTTCGCGGCCATGTCGCTCTTCTTCTGGGTAGGCACCGCTCGTATCATCCGTGCACAGGTGCTCCAGCTCCGTGAGCGCGATTTCATCCTCGCTGCCGAATCGCTCGGAGCCAGCCCGCGACGTGTCATTACTCGCCACCTCCTACCCGGTGTCTCCTTCCTCGTCGTCCTCCAGATCTCCGCCACCCTCGGCGGCATCGCGGGCTCTGAGGTCGTGCTCTCCTGGTTCGGCGTCGGTGTCCAGCCTCCCGCCGCTTCCTTCGGTGCTATGATCTTCGCTGGATCGGGTGCCCGTACCTTCCAGGCACACCCGCATCTTCTGCTCGTCCCCGGCATCATCGTGACCCTCCTCCTCTTCTCCTTCTCACTCCTCGGAGATGCCCTCAATGACGCCATGCGCAGCCGCTGATACGCTCATCGTCACTTGCTCCCAACTTCACTAATCCGAAACCACTAATAGGTCCGCTCCGGCCCGGGTGCTATACTCTGGATGAGCAATTAATGCCTCAGAATCACGGAGTTTCGAGCTGAATCGGCGTCGTCAACGATGAGGCGCAACGGGTGAAGGTGTACTGAGTGGGCGTAGAAGTAGAACGACTTGAAGGATCCTTGGTCGCACTTGAGATCGAGGTCGATGACGACCGTCTCGATGGTGCCATGAACAAAGCCGTTAACCGCATCTCGCAGCAGGTCAAAATTCCCGGTTTCCGACCGGGCAAGGCCCCGCGCAGCGTCGTTGAACGCCATGTTGGACGCGGTGTCATCCTCCAGGAAGCTCTCGATCAGCTCGTCCCAGATGCCTACACCGAGGCCGTCACGGCTGAGGAAATTGAGGTCATAGACCAGCCCGATATCGAAGTTACCTCTACCGAGCCACTGGTATTCAAAGCCACCGTCGCCGTTCGACCGACCATCGAACTCAACGACTACGAGGCGATTCGGATCCCCCTCCCCGAAACCAAAGTCTCCGACGAAGACCGTGAAGACGCGCTCACCGAACTGCGCCGTCGCTTCGCCATGCTCGATCCCGTCGACCGCAGTATCGAGTGGGGCGACACTATCCGCGCCGATGTCACCGTTGATATCGAGGGCCAGGACGAGCCCCATGTCGAGACCGACGCTGAGTTTGCCGTCCGCGATGGTAGCGTTGTCTCGCTTCCCGGCTTCATCGAAGAATTGATCGGCCGTGAGCGCGGTGGACCGCACGAGATTACCATCACACTCCCGGACGACTTCCAGGTCGAAGAGCTCCAGGGCAAGACAGCCTCATACTCCGTCACCATCCACGAGGTGAAGCAGGAGTTGCTCCCAGAACCCGACGATGAGTTCGCCAAATCCCTCGAAGAAGACTTCGAAACACTCGACGCGCTCAAGGAGCGCATCGCATCGGACCTCATAGAGCAAAAGAAAGAAGCGATCCAGAGCGAGTACCGCAACGAAATCGTTGACCTCCTCGTCGCACGCGCCACGATCAATTATCCGCAGGTCCTCGTCGAACGTGAGATCGACCGATTCATCGATGTCGAATCCAACCACGCCTCCCACACCGAAGAGGGTCTCAACCAGTGGCTTTCCACCACCGGCCAGACGATCGATGAAGTACGAGAGCGCCTCGCGGACCAGTCAGATAGCGCTGTCCGTCGCGCGCTCGTCCTTGGCCAATTTTCTGCTACCGAGGAGATCGAGGTAGGGGACGAACTCATTAACGAAGAGATGGACCGCGTGATCCTCTCCATGACCGGCGGACAAGAATCCCCCCCGGAGCAGTCTCAGGCCATCCGAGGCATGATCGACACGCCCGAGGGCCGCTCATCCATTCACAACCAGCTCCTCACTCGCGTCGCGCTCGAGCGAATGGAAGAAATTGCCTCTCAACCTGAAGACGAATCTGCCGGAATGCCAGCAAGTGGCCGCCGCCGCGGTCGTCGCCGCGCTGCCGCGTCTGATGAGAGTGACACTCTCGAGGCGTCGACAGACGAATCCGAAGCGCCCGAATCCAGCGATGACAACGCCGGCGACGAGGCTGCAGAGTAGTAGAAATACGTTGAAAGTCGCCAGGAACGGCGGTTTAAGCCCCTAGTTAAGTCGGTACGGATTAGCCGACGATCCCAGTAGATGGAAGCGAGCACCGATGACTTACCGGCCCCCACGTCTCGAAGACTTTTCTCCCGGCTTCCTCAAGCCGGAGAATATTGTGCCGATGGTCGTAGAGACGAGCGCACGTGGTGAGCGTGCCTATGATATTTATTCGTTGCTCCTGAAGGAGCGGATCGTCTTCCTAGGAACGGGAATCGACGACCACGTAGCAAACAGTATCGTGGCGCAGCTGCTCTACTTGGATAGAGAGGAGCCGGATCGCGACATCTCCATGTACATTCACTCCCCAGGCGGAATGGTGTACGCAGGACTCGCGATATTCGACACCATGAACCTTATCCGTGCGGACGTCTCAACAATCGCGGTCGGCGTGACTGCCTCAATGGGTACCGTGCTGTTGTCTGCTGGCCAGAAGGGCAAGCGCTTCACGCTCCCCAACGCCACCATCCACATGCATCAAGCGCTCGGTGGCGGTTCCGGTCAGGCCAGCGACGTTCAGATTCAGGCGCAAGAATTGATGCGGAACAACCAAAAAATCCGACAAATCCTTGCCGATGCTACAGAGCAGCCCATGGAGCGAATCGAGCGCGACACGGACCGTGATTTCTACATGTCCGCTCAAGAGGCCAAGGAATATGGCCTCGTCGACGAGGTGCTGTCCAAGCAGAGCGAATAATCGCTCTGCTCACGACTGCTGCATAGACCGGGGAATCGATGGCTGATTCAACGCGTAGTAACAGGGTTCAGTACAACTGCTCCTTCTGCGGGAAAAGTCAGGATCAGGTGAAGCGCCTGATCGCCGGACCTGGTTCTGTATATATCTGTAATGAGTGTGTCGATCTCTGTCAGGAGATCATCTCCGAAGAGACTCAGACCGGTAAGACCGGCGTTGCCGCGGAGAAAACCGTTCGGATTCCGAAGGAACTGGTCCGCCAACTCGACGAATATATTGTCGGACAGGACTACACCAAGCGCGTCCTCGCCGTCGCCGTCTACAACCACTACAAGCGCATCGACGCCCCGGCCCAGACCGACGTCACCCTCGAGAAATCCAACATCCTTCTCATCGGACCCACTGGCACCGGTAAGACCGAATTCGCCCGTACCCTCGCACGAGTCTTGGATGTTCCCTTCTCCATCGCGGACGCCACCGCCCTCACTGAGGCCGGTTACGTCGGCGAAGATGTGGAGAATATCCTCCTCCACCTCATTCAGTCCGCTGACTTCGATATCCAGCAGGCGGAGCGTGGCATCGTCTACATCGACGAAATTGACAAAATCTCACGCAAGAGTGACAACCCCTCGATCACCAGAGACGTTTCCGGTGAAGGCGTGCAACAGGCGCTCCTCAAGATCATCGAAGGCTCCGTCGCTTCCGTTCCTCCACAGGGCGGCCGCAAGCACCCGCACCAAGACTTCATCCAGATCGATACCTCCAACATCCTCTTCATCTGTGGAGGTGCCTTCGAAGGCCTCGAAAAAGTTGTCAGCAAGCGTACCGGCAAGGGCACGCGCTCGCTCGGCTTCGGGCCCGCAGCGCATTCTGCAGTTGAGCAGGAAGCAGACCGCACCCACATCATGAAGGACGTCACTCACGATGACCTGCTGCAGTACGGACTAATTCCTGAATTCGTCGGTCGTCTCCCCGTCGTCTCCGTGCTAGACCCGCTCGATGTCGACATCATGCAGATGATTCTCACCGAGCCGAAGAATGCCGTTGCACGGCAGTTCCAGCACCTCTTCCATATGGACGACGTCGAACTCGTCTTCCAGGAAGGTGCACGCCGTGCCATCGCCGAAGAAGCACTCGCACAGAAGACCGGCGCACGAGGACTCCGTACCGTCGTCGAGGAACTCCTCCTCGACGTCATGTACGAACTCCCCTCGCGTGATGATGTCGGCAAGTGCATCATCACCGAAGAAACGGTAAGAGAGCGCCGTCATCCTCTACTTACCACGGAGTCAGGCCAGTCCGTCGCGCCCGCAAAGCTCAGCGGTGAAACTGATGCCGATGTCGCCGAGTCCGCCTGATCGACCTCACATCCACCGCGGTTGCTATCCTCGGCTGACCCCGCGCCGTCCTCCCGAGGAAAGTCGATGCCCTCATCCACCCGCACACCTAACACCGCCGAACGGCGCGGTAAACGACGGCTTGATCAACTCCTCGTCGAACGTGGCCTCGCACCCAGTCGTGAACGCGCCCGTGCGTTCATCCTTGCCCGCGAAGTCCTCGTCGACGGTCAGGTCGCGCTCCGCGCTGCCGCCCCCACCGTCGAAGACGCGGAGATCTCCCTCAAAGAAAATGCCCGCTTCGTCAGCCGCGGCGGCGACAAGCTCGTCTATGCCCTCGAACGCACTGGTGTCACCGTCGAGGGACGTCGCTGTCTCGATATCGGAGCCTCCACCGGCGGATTCACCGATTGCCTCCTTCAGTACGGCGCCGCCCACGTCACCTCCGTTGATGTTGGCTACGGCCAGATCGCACTCCGCCTCCGCGAAGACCCCCGAGTCGAGGTCGTCGAGCGAACGAATGCTCGTGTACTCGATCTGCTCGAACTTCCCGCCGCCCTGCTAGTCATGGACGTCTCCTTTATCTCCATCACCACCGTCCTCCCCGCCGTCCTCTACTCGCTAGAACCCGGCGCAGATCTACTCATTCTCGTGAAACCCCAGTTCGAAGCCGGTCGTGAGCAGGTCGAAAAAGGCGGAGTGGTCCGTGATCCAGAGGTCCATGCCCGCACCGTCGGCCGTGTCGCCTCCTGGGCCAACGACCACGACCTGCGCGTGCGCGGCGTCGTACGCTCGCCGCTGACCGGCCCCGCCGGGAACCGAGAGTTTTTTCTCTGGCTCCGTATGCCCCAGAATCGGAACCGATGACCCAACTCGCTCCACCCCAACGCATCGCCCTCTGTTTCAACCCTATCGTGCAGGGAGCCGATGAACTCGCCTACGCTCTGGTGCACCAGGCACGCGATGCCGGGCATGATGCTTGGCTCGCCGCCCTTCCAGACCCGATCGAGGGCGACCTCGACGGTTTCGGAGAGAACGTCGCCAACTCGGACCTCCTCGTCTGCGTCGGCGGCGACGGAACCGTCCTCCATGCCTCAGAGCACGCGGCCGCCGGCGGCACCCCCGTCTTCGGCGTCCGCATGGGCAGACTCGGCTTCCTCAGCGAAGTTACTAGCGAAGAAGCCACCGAAGGACTCGCCAGCGTTCTTCAGGGCGGCGGCCGCATCGAGCGCCGCTCCACCGTCCAGGCCCGCGTCAACGACGATCCGATTGCCTACGCCCTGAACGATGTCGTCATCGGTCGATCCACTCTCGGTCGCACCGTCTCCGTCGGCGCACGCGTCGATGGTGTCCTCATCGCCGAATACCGAGCCGACGCCGTCGTCCTCGCCACAGCCACCGGCTCCACCGGCTACTCGCTGTCCGTCGGCGGCCCCATCCTCCACCCCACCTCCCACGAACTGATCCTCGTTCCCGTCGCCCCACACCTCACCCGCTCCAACGCTCTTGTGCTGCCACCCACCAGCGAGGTTCACTTGTACGTAGAACGCGGCTACGAAGCTATGATCACTGTCGATGGCCTTCGCGAACGCCCCCTCGATTCCGGCTCCACCGTCGTCGTTTCCCACGCCGATCGTGTCGTGGATTTCGTTCGACTCGGCTCCCCCAGCCAGTTCTACTCAAACCTCGCAGACCGCCTAGGCTGGCTCCGCGCCGACCACGTCCTCGACCAATCTGACTCCTAACTTCTCTCCCTACACCTTCCCTCCTGTCCACCACGACGTATCCTGTGTCGATGACCAGCGACACTTCCGAGAGCAAACCCGCGAGTGATGGCCTCACCGTCGTCCCTGCCACGGTCCACGACGCCGAGGGCATTCACGAGCTCGTTAACCACTGGGCCGCGCAGGGCCAGATGCTCCCCCGCACCCTCGCCGAAACCTACGAGAACCTCCGCGACTTCTTCGTCATCCGCGCAGGCGATGACGTCATCGCCTGCGCTGCCCTTCACATCATGTGGGCCGATATGGCCGAGCTGAAATCCCTCGCCGTCGATCCCAACCTCCAGTCCTCTGGCCACGGGAGCGCCCTCGTCGCCGCCTGCGTCCAGGAAGGGCGACGCTTAGGCATGCAGCAACTCTTTGCCCTCAGCTACCGCCCCGGTTTCTTCGAACGTCTGGACTGGAAGCAGGCAGACGTCATGTCTCTCCCGCGCAAGGTCTGGAACGAGTGCTATCGCTGCCCTAAGTTCCCCGGCTGCGACGAAATCGCCCTCATCTACGATCTGAACTGAGTGTGCTGGATCGATGACAGAATCCACCAACCACCCCATCCCCCAAACCGTCGCTTCCGAGGTCGTGCTCGAATCCCATCCCTTCAACGTCGAGCGCGCCACCATCCGCTTCCACGACGGTCACGAGGCCATCCGCACCGTCGTTCGCCACCCTGGTGCCGTCGCACTCATCGTCATCGATGAGCAGCAGCGCTGGCTCCTCGTCTCCCAGTATCGACACCCCACTGGCCACAACCTACTCGAAATCCCCGCAGGCACCCGTGAACCCGGCGAGGAACCAGCAACCACTGCGGCCCGTGAAGTCCGCGAGGAGACCGGCTACGCCGCCGCCGCCCTCATTCACCTCGGTGCCACGTGGATGGCCCCCGGGTTCTGCGATGAATACATCAACTACTACCTCGCTACCGACCTCACCGAAGACCCCCTCCCCCAGGACCACGACGAATACATCAACGCCCCCGTCCGTCTCAACCTCGAAGAACTCGAATCCGCCATCCGCTCTGGCCAAATCAACGACGCCAAGACAATTACTGCCCTCACCCTCTACCGCCTCCACAAAGACCACGCTTGAGCGGTGAGGTTTCAACTCGCATCAACTTATCCGCAGTGATTGAATCTCCGATTCGCCTCGTAATCCGCCCCCAAATCCCCATTCCAATCACTTTCAGGCTAAATGCACTTGACCCTGCTCCAATGCAGGCCAATAGTTCACTATGAGCGCGCACTCAGGTCACATCACACTCGGGAATCGGCGAGGTTAATGACACAGGCCACTGCACAACTCTCAGACGCACTCGAACGCCGCTACGGCCTTACCCAACGAATCGATCGCTGGTGGGTCGAGCCACTCGTCACCGGCAGCGGCCTCTTCCTCTATATCCTCTACTCCGGTATCTCCGCAATGGCCGGCAACGCTTGGGCCTTCGAAACCACACACGGCCTCTACCTCTCCCCCTTCTTCGAGCCTCTTATCACCCCGGGTTTCCTTCCTGCGTGGGTCTCTCCCGCGCTGCTCATCCTTTGGGCGCCGCTTGGTTTCAGAGCCACCTGTTATTACTACCGACGCACTTACTACCGTGCCTACTTCACGAGCCCGCCCGCCTGCGCCGTACGCGAGCCCGCTGGCAGCTACAATGGTGAAAGCCGATTCCCGTTGATCATTCAGAACTCACATCGTTACTTCATGTACGTCGCGGTCGTCTTCATCCCGCTCCTCGTCTACGGCGCGGCAAAGTCCTATCACCTCCCCGGCGAGGGATTTGGCATCGGTGTTGGCTCCATCGTCCTCACCCTCAACGCCTTCTTCTTGATGATGTACACCATCGGTTGTCACTCGCTGAGACACATCGTTGCTGGAGGTATCAACCAGTTCTCTAAGACCCCATTCCGTCGACTCCGTCGCAAGGCTTGGGAAGTCTTCACCATCGCCAATGAGCAGCACAAACGCTGGGCATGGATCAGCCTCATCTGGGTCGGTGTCACGGATCTCTACATTCACCTCGTCGCCTCGGGTGCCATCACTGATATCAACACCTTCTCCAACCCCATCTAGCCGAACGAGCACGACGAGCGACCGAAAGCTGCGAGGATTCCACGATGCCTGACTTCGAAACCCACGAGTACGACGTCCTCGTTATCGGTGCCGGCGGTGCTGGCCTCCGAGCCGCAGTCGAATCCTCCTCCCGAGGCCTCAAGACCGGTCTCGTCTGCAAATCACTACTCGGCAAGGCCCACACCGTCATGGCCGAGGGTGGTATGGCCGCCGCCATGGGCAACGTTTGGTCCGAGGACAACTGGCAGGTCCATTTCCGCGACACCATGCGTGGTGGCAAGATGCTCAACAACTGGCGGATGGCTCAGATCCACGCTCAGGAATCCCCAGACCGAGTCGCCGAACTCGAAGAGTGGGGCGCACTCTTCGACCGCACTCCCGACGGGAAAATCTCACAGCGTGACTTCGGCGGACACCGCTACGCCCGCCTCGCCCACGTCGGTGACCGCACCGGTCTCGAGATGATTCGCACCCTTCAGCAGCACGCGATCCATCAGGGCATCGACGTTTACCAGGAATGCACAATCAATCGTCTCTTCAAGGACGACGAAGGACGCATCTCAGGCGCCGTCGGCTACTGGCGCGAGAGCGGGAAAGCGATCCTCTTCCGAGCCAAGGCGATCATCCTCGCCACCGGCGGCCTCTGCAAAATCTGGTCCATCACTTCCAATTCATGGGAAGGAACTGGCGACGGACACGCCCTCGCCCTCCACGCCGGGGCCGACATGATCGACATGGAGTGTGTACAGTTCCACCCCACCGGCATGGTTTGGCCCCCCAGCGTCCGAGGCATCCTCGTCACCGAGGGTGTTCGTGGTGATGGCGGTACCCTGCGCAACTCCGATGGCGATCGCTTCATGTTTAACTACATCCCCAAGATGTTCGCCGCCGAAACGGCCGATACTGAGGAAGAAGCCGATAGGTGGTACGACGATAAGACCGTCCGCCGTACCCCGGACCTCCTCCCCCGCGACGAAGTCGCCCGCGCCATCAACGCCGAGGTCAAAGCCGGTCGTGGTAGCCCCCACGGCGGCGTCTTCCTCGACATCGCCACCCGTCGTGACTCCGACTACATCCAGCGTCGCCTGCCGTCGATGTATCACCAGTTCATGCAGCTCGCCGGTGTTGACATCACCAGTGAATCCATGGAGGTTGGACCGACCGCTCACTACGCCATGGGCGGCGTCCGAGTAGAGCCAGAGACCGCTGCCAGCACCGTTCCCGGCCTCTTCGCCGCTGGCGAGGTCGCCGGCGGCATGCACGGATCCAACCGCCTCGGCGGCAACTCCCTCTCGGACCTCGTCGTATTCGGTCGCCGCGCCGGCATCGGTGCCGCCGACTACGCTGAAGGCATTGATGCCATGCCGGACATCGACGACGTTGCAGTCAACGAGCGCATTACCCTAATGCAGTCTCCCTTCGCTGGCACCGGGAAAGAGAATCCCTACACACTCCACCGCGAGCTGCAGGATACGATGCAGCTCAATGTCGGCATCATCCGTACTGAATCGGAGATGAACACTGCTCTCGAAGACATCGCATCGCTCCGGGAACGTGCCGCGAACGTGGCCGTCGAAGGTAACGTCCAGTACAACCCCGGCTGGCACCTTGCCCTCGACCTCGAGCATATGCTCCACGTCGCTGAGGCCATCACCAAGGGCGCACTCGAGCGCAAAGAGAGTCGTGGCGGCCACACACGCGACGACTTCCCCGGACCTACCGAAGCGTTTGGCAAGGTCAACGTCGTCGGCCGTATGACCGAAGACGGAGTCCAAGTCCAACAAGAACCGCTATCCCAGATGCCTGCTGAACTCGCAAAGCTTTTCGAGGAGGCCTAGTCCTATGCCAAATGCTCACCTCCGTGTCTGGCGCGGCGCAGAAGATGGCGAATACAAGGAATACGACGTCGAATACGAAGAGGGCATGGTCGTACTCGATGTCGTCCACCGCCTCCAGGCCACCCAGACCCCGGACCTCGCTGTCCGCTGGAACTGCAAGGCCGGCAAGTGCGGCTCCTGCAGCGCCGAGGTCAACGGCATACCCAAGCTCCAGTGCATGCTCCGCATGGAACTCTACCCCGAGGGCGAGACGATCTCCATCGCCCCCCTCAAGACCTTTCCACTGATCCGCGACCTCGTCGCTGATGTGGCATGGAACTACGAGAAGGCCAAGACCATCCCCGCGGTCAAGCTCCAGCCACGAGAAGCAGATGGCACCCACCGTATGGCCCAGATCGACGTCGATCGTGGCCAGGAATTCCGCAAATGCATCGAGTGCTTCATCTGCCAGGATGTCTGCCACGTCATCCGTGACCATCCGGAGAACATGGACGCCTTTGCAGGACCTCGCTTCTTCGTCCGCCTTGCGGAAATATCCATGCACCCATTGGACACCAACACCAAGGAGTCGACGGTCCAGCACGGCTTCGGCCTCGAGTACTGCAACATCACCAAGTGCTGCACGGATGTCTGTCCCGAGGGCATTCACATCACGGATAACGCCATCATCCCGCTGAAGGAGCGCAGCGTGGACGTCCACTACGACCCGCTTCGCGCACTCGGTCGTAAGCTTTTCGGTAAGACCTAGCGCCCGGTCCGAAGGGGATATCGACAAACGGTGCCCGCAAGGGCACGTTTGTCGATGTCCCCTTCTCTTGAGCTGTAACTTCAATCAGCCAGTCTGTGAGATTAATCGGTTACTAACGTAATTGGGTAGATTATCGATCTACCGACACCATCATCCGAGATCGCTCTACTCACCCACCACAGTCTGTAGCTGATGAGTTTTTCAATCACCGTGATCAAGCACCCAGATCGCGATCACCACGCCAGTAATCTAAAACAGAAAGTCCATCTGAGGACGTTACATACCTACCGAGGATCGGGAATCGCTGGTCAAGCGGACAGGAACAGTCGACGAGGCCCAGGAGGGTCCTAAGGGTGTGTCATCTCTTCGGGCTTGATCCACTCCGCGAACTGCTCTTCTGTCAGTAACCCCAGCGTGATCCCGGCCTCACGTAGTGTTGAATTTTCCTCGTGCGCCTTCTTCGCGATTTTCGCTGAGTTGTCATAACCAATGTGCGGGTTCAGCGCCGTGACCAGCATCAGCGACGACTCCATCAACCCCTGGATCCGAGGGGCGTTTGGCTCGATTCCCACTACACAGTTGTCCGTGAACGACACCGATGCATCCGCCAGCAGCCGAATGCTCTGCAGATTGTTGTACGCGATTACCGGCTTGAACACGTTCAGCTCGAAGTGTCCCGTCGCCCCGCCGATCGTTACCGCAGTGTCGTTTCCGATCACCTGAGCACACACCATCGTCACGGCTTCTGACTGAGTCGGGTTCACCTTGCCCGGCATGATCGACGATCCTGGCTCGTTCGCTGGCAGAATCAGCTCACCGAGGCCCGCGCGCGGACCCGATCCCAGCATCCGTATATCGTTCGAAATTTTCATCAGACTGACCGCAATTACCTTCAGTTGTCCGGATAGCTCTACCTGCGTGTCGTGTGCAGCCAGCGATTCGAATTTGTTCGGCGCCGTGACGAACGGCAGCCCGGTGTAACTTGCAATCGCTTTCGCCACCCGCTCCGCAAATTCCGGGTGCGAGTTCAGCCCCGTCCCCACGGCCGTACCGCCGAGGGCGAGTTCGTACAGCCGTGGTAGTACACCCTCGACCCGCGAGATCCCGTTTGTGAGCTGTTGTACATAACCAGAGAACTCTTGGCCCAGCGTCAGCGGCACCGCATCCATCAGATGAGTTCGCCCGATCTTCACCACCGAGTTGAATTCAATCGCCTTCACCTGCAGCGCGTCGCGCAGCTTCGTCAGCGCTGGAACCAAATCATGCACCACCTGCTCCGCCGTCGACACACTCATCGCGCCAGGGAAGGTGTCGTTCGAGGACTGCGACATGTTCACGTGGTCGTTCGGGTGTACCGGATCCTTTGACCCGCGCTCACCACCAAGGATCTCGATCCCACGATTCGAGATCACCTCGTTCGCGTTCATGTTCGTCTGCGTTCCGGAGCCGGTCTGCCAGATCACGAGCGGGAAGTGGTCATCCAATTTCCCTGCAATTACCTGCTCTGCCGCCTGACGGATCGCCGTTCCCAGACCGCCATCGAGTTTGCCGAGGTCCTCGTTCACCTGGCTCGAGGCGTGCTTTACAATCCCGAACCCGCGGATCAGCGGACGCGGCATCTGCTCCGTCCCAATCTTGAAATTCTGTAATGAGCGCTGAGTCTGTGCCCCCCAGTAGCGATCCGATGGGACCTCGATCGTCCCCATACTGTCGGATTCAGTGCGTGTCTCGCTCTCCATCAT
>Ga0209403_10005055_pt1 | contig 13966 bp, 22 predicted proteins | sample ArcticOcean_MG_C_8_FD_187440 | JGI IMG/M metagenome (GOLD analysis project Ga0209403, IMG submission 187440) | Marine microbial communities from western Arctic Ocean - ArcticOcean_MG_CB11_86 (SPAdes) (version 2) | ecosystem: Environmental > Aquatic > Marine > Oceanic | place: Arctic Ocean... | reverse complement strand
GTTCACTTATTGTTGCACATGCATCATCTTCTACAAACGTAAAGCTTCTTATACCAAGAGGTTCTATGAATAGAAAAGAACTAGAAGAAGAGTGGGGTAGAGCAGGTACTGCTGTAATAGAGTTTGACCCTGAGTTAGGTCAACCAATAGTAGCAGGTCCAGTTCCTTTACCTAACGAATTGTATAAAAATGAAGCAGATGCAAAAGCTGATATAGAAAAAATACTTGGCATATATGCATTAATGCAGGGTGATTCACGTCAGATGCCACAAACTTATAAAGGTACATTGGCAATAGACGAGTATGGACAAAGAAGAATTAAATCAAAACGTGATGATATAGAAGGTGCAGTTAATCAACTTGCTAAGTCTGTAATACAGTACATACAAGCAACATATACTGTTCAAAAAGTAATAAGATTATTACAACCAAACCATAAACCAAAAAAAGTAATTTTAAATGAAGCCGTATATGATGAGATCTCAGGTGAATTCCTAGGAAAACTAAATGACGTAACAGTTGGTAAATATGATGTTGTTGTAGTATCTGGTTCTACTTTACCATCAAATAGATATGCACGTTTTGAATATTATATGGAACTTTATAGAAGTGGTATTATTGACCAAGTAGAAGTTCTAAAGCAAACTGATGTTGCAAATGTAGAAGATATATTAAATCGTAAAGGTCAAGTGCAACAAATGATGAAAAGATTGCAACAACAAGACAAAAAAATTAAAGACTTGCGAGGAGACTTGCAAACTGCTCAACGTGAAGTAATTCATGCTAGGCAGAGAGTAGAAGTTGAGAAATTTAAAACTCAACTTGGTTCAACTGCTAACAGGGCTGATTTAGCTACACAGCTTTATAAGTCAAGAAGTGAAGATGAACTAAGGAAAATAAAAAATGTCGTTGCCGAGGAAACCCCTACGAATGACACAATAGTACCATTGGAGGAATAATGGAACAACCAGAACAAAGTAATGCTGTAGAGCAAGTTGACAATAGAGTTGATAGTGCATTTATGTATGAAAACCCTAGTGCAGATACTAAAGCACCTTCGCCTACAATTACACAATCAACAAGAGTTCAAAATCAAGAAACACTTCAAACTGAAGAAGCCAATCCAGTTGCTGAAGTACAAGAAGAAGTATCTGAAAAAGATGACCCCAATAGGATAGCATATTGGCAATCACAAACTGATAAGGCAAAGAATGATGCATATTTAATTGCACAAGAAACTCAAAAGTATAAACAACTTTATGAGCAGCAAGTAAAACAACCATCAGTCTCCAATGAAACCCAGAATGGGCTACGTTCTAATTCAATTGAAGAGCCAATCAAACCTGAAAAGCCAATTTCTTATAATGAGGTCGATGCGTATAATGACCCAGAGAGTAAATCGTTTAACTATAGAATACAAAATGATAAATATCGTGATGCACGTTTAGATTATGTAGAGCGTAAAGAGTATGTTAGGCAAGAACAGCAAAATGTTCAACTTGCCAAACAACAAGAAAAACAAATGGTTAACCAAGCATATAGTCAAGTACAAAATGCTTATGGTTTTGACCAATTAAAAGCTGCCGACTTTATCGGCTGGGCTCAAGATCCTAAAAACATCACAATGGATTCACTTGTAAAACTATATGATATTCAAAAATCTCCTGGAATTCAACAACAACAACAAGTAGAGCAAAAGAAACAAGCTATGCAAAATCAAAATAGAGCTTTAAAAATTCCAACAACAACTACAGTTGCACCAGGAGTTTCACAGCCTCAAATGGATGATGAAGCATTGTTTAATGAAGCTCTTCTTAGTAAATCATATAAAAGAAGGAAATAATACAAATGGCTACAAAAAATCTTAGTGGCTCAGGTGTATTGTTTACCGATAGGCGAGATTTTTATATCAGTCCAGATGTAGTAAAAGAACTATGGACTGATGTAACTCCTTTTACAACTCTAGTAGCCAATCGTGAACAAAGAACACCTACTGACCCCGTTTTCAAAATGTTCGAACATAGAAACCCATGGCAAAGACAAACATTCTTAATCAATGGAACAGACCCTGCTCCTGTAACTGCTGGTTCAAATTCTGAATCTGAAGTTATGACAGTTGGTAGTATTACAGGCTTAGCCTCAGTACCAGATGCTTCGTGGGTAGGTCTTGTAGCTGAAATATGGGATGCTACTGATTCATTCGCTACAATGTTAGGACATGCACTTATAACAACTTCAACTGCGCTTAATGCTGTTAAATTCAAGAATATTGGAACTGTAGACATCAATGCTGATAATGGCGACAAATTTGTTATTATTGGTAATGCTCATGGTGAAGGAACTGTTTCCCCTGCTGCATGGTCTGATGAATTACAAGTAGTTTATAATAGTACACAAATCTTTAAGACACCATTAGAGATTACTGGTACTTTAGAAGCTGCTGCTCTACGTGGAGAATCTTCTGAGTTGGCAAGACTTAGAATGCAAAAAGCACAAGAGCATAAGATTCAAAAAGAACGTGCTTTCTTATTTGGACATAATCCAAAAGGAACTAACCTAGGTGGAAGTGAAACTTTTGCTGATGCTGCTATTACAGATGCATCTGGAAATATTGTACGTTCAACAGTTGGAATATTAACTGCTATTGAAAAGTATGGTGCTACTTCTGGTGATGACCAGAATCAGTTTACCATTTCAGAAGCAACTTACAGCTACAGCAACTTTGTAGACGATATGGAAAAAGTTTTCCAATATGTTCCTGAAGAAGGAATGAAGTTTGCATTTTGTGGTAGAGGTGCTATGAGTTACTTTTCTAAAATAGATGGTTCTTCAGGTCTTGCAGGAAACTCAGGTTGGACTGTAAACTTAGGACCAACAGAAAGAAGTACTTATGGTTTTAATATGAGAATGTTAGAAACTCCTCATGGAGTTCTTGCATTAGTTCCAACACCAGTTCTTAGATCAGAGCATAACAAGCAAATGCTTATTGTTTCTGATGAGAATCTTTTTCATTCTGTATATAGACCACCAGTCTATCAAACAAACATCAAAACTGATGATGCATTTGATGGAGTGAAGGATCAATATATGTCTGATGAAGGTATTGGTATAACCTTAGTAGAATCCCATAAACTATTTTCAATAACAGCTTAAGGGAGGTGAATTATGGCTAGACCATTTATCGGAGGAACAAACGCTGCAATTAAGACTTTAACAGCTACACAATCATTATCTTCTGCAGATACAGGTAAAATTTTTATCTGTTCTCAAGCAAGTGATAATGATATTACATTACCTGCTGTTGGTGATGCAAAAGGTTGGACAGGCACTTTCTTTTTAGGAACTGCTGGTGGACATCATTTTGACATCATTGGTGGTACTGTTGATGTAATGAGAGGTGTAGACGTTGGAGATACTAATGTAGTTATTGATGCTGCAGATAAAGTAACATTCGTTGCAAGTACTGCTGTAGTTGGTGAAAGAGTAGATATATTCTGCGATGGAACTAACTATTATGTTACTACATACGCTGTTGCTGATACTGCTATTACTTCAGAAGGATAATAAATAGTTAAACAGAGCTAGGGGTAAGACGTATAAAGGTTTTACCCCAAATCTGTTAGAAAGAAAAAATGTCAACATTTAAAGTAAAAGTAGAAGCTTTAGTAGGTAGAACAATAACAGATACTGTTGCACTAGATGATATGTTATTATCTACAGCAAGAGAAGTAGCTGATACTTTACCTAGAAAAAATCTTATTCAAAATGCTACACTTACAGAAGTAACTAGTAATCCAACTAGTATAAGTGATAGTAGAATATTGTCTGTTAGTAGAAATGGTTTTTATGCTACCGAAGTACCTCATGGACAATCTGCCAGAGCTGCAGATACAGGAAGTATTTATTATGCAGATGCTACTCAAGATAGAGACCCTGTATTTTATTATGAAGGTAGTAGTTTATTTATATTAGATACACCTACAGTAAGTCAAAAAGGTGAGATATTAAGTTTTGCATATCCTACAGATTTTGATGGTAGTGGTACTATAGTGAGTGCAACTGCTATAGATAATTTTCCTAGTAGTGCTGAATATTCTGTAGTGTTAGGAGCTGCTGCTAAATTTATGGTTAAACTATCTTCTGAAGATAATGCTAATGAAGATATAGAATTACAAAATGCAACATTAGCTTCTGCACAAAACTTAGAACAAGATTATCGTGCTGAGTTACAAAGAATTAGAGGTCAAAAATAAATGGCAATGACACAGAAACAAATGATAGAAATGGTAAGACAACATCATCCAGCTGTAAGTGAAGCACAAATTAGATTATGGCTTAATGCAGCACTAGATGATTTTGCTAGAAAAACAAGAATTAAAGAAGGTGCTTTTACATTTAGCACAGTAGTAGATCAAAGATATTATGGATTGTCTGATGATATTTTAGAAATAACTTCAGTAGATTATGATGGATTTGATATCCCAAGATTAGGAACTAGACCAGAACAGAGAGATATAACATGATGAAATTAGTACCAGCTCCAAAAGGTTTCCACTGGATGAAGACAGGAAAGACTACATATAAGTTAATGAAAACAAAAGGTGTTTATAAGGCACATAAAGGAGCATCTAAAACAGCAAAATTTGCTGTAATGATGGAACATAAAAATGCCAAGTAGTCAACGTAATGTTTCATATTGGGTAGAACGTGATGCAATAGCTATCATTGTACGTTCAATTGGAAACACATCTACCACATATAGTTCTCCAAGTGAAGTTAAAACTGTAACTATATTTGCAGTTAAAAAACCAAATAAATTTATTTCTGCTGATACAGGTGTATCAAACACAACTACAGGATATAATCAAGAGCCAGATATTTCAGAAGAATTTAGACATGCAGTAGTTGCTAAAGCTATACAAAGAGGATATGAATTAAATCCTACCACTTTACAAGCTGCAAGTTATTGGGAACGTCAATACGATTTGGGCGTTAGAGAAGGAAAAAGATATGCTAATACTGGTAGAGTTCAAAAAGCAGTAATTAAATTACAAGGTTTTGAACCTACAGTTCATAGCACAAGAGATAAGGATGAAGGATGACAGAAGTAGTAGTATCTACAACAACCATGACAGAAGTTGTGGTATCAACAACTACTATGACTGAAACTTCTACATACACAGAAGCAACTTAATACGATATGCCCATGTGAAATTTCTTGCACGGAAAGGCATACGATAAACAAGGAGAAAGAAAATGGCTATTGGAAAGAGCTCAGCTCACAATTACACAGTAGTAGAGGCACAAAATGTTGCATTAGGTCAAACTGGAGCAGCATTTCACGACACTACAGATATATATACTCCACCTACAGGCTCAGTTATTATTGCAGTAACAATGTTAACTGATGTGGAGTTTGCAGCATTAACACCTGAATCAACAAGCTTTCATTATGGAACTACAGCAGCAAGTCCTGGCACAAATGGTGCAACTGTTGCTACTAGTGATACCTTTCCAAAAGGTATAACCATATATGGTAGATGGTTAAGCTTAGATCTACAAACAGCAGGAGACAAAGTAGTAATTTACTTTGGTCCATAAGATGCCTAGATTAGGATTAACAAACACAATAATGACAATTTTAGACGAATCCATAGCTTCTCTTAGGAGTTTCTGGGAAACACATGTAGACCTATGGGAAAATCAAAACAACAATTGGGAACAATCAGTTTAAGGAGATTTAGATATGGCAACTTTAGAAGGACAAACAATAGCAAATAGTTACGAACAACTATTACACGTAGATACAGAAGGAGGAGGTGCTGGTGCTACTTTAGTGCCAGTAAAAGATGGTGATAATGGTACTACTTTTGCATTACAACTTGCAACTACAAGTGTAAGTGTTGTTGGTGCATTAGCAAATCCTGGTTTTATAGTAAAATCAACAGCAGCTTCTGGAGCAGGTTCAGGTGGAGAAATACAGCTTGTTTCAGATGATAATGTTACTATGGGAAGTGGTCATAGGCTTGGTGCAATTACTTTTTTAGGAGCAGAAGATGATGCAAATAATCTTATTGAAGGTGCACAGATAGAAGCTATTACTGATGTACTATGGGCTGCTGATGATAATGGATGTGAATTAAGATTTAGTATTACTGATGGTAATGCAGTTTCTTCAGAAGCATTAAGATTAGCTCCTGGTGCAACTACAGCATACAACCCAATAACATTTGTAGGAATTGATGCAGTTAATCAGATTGTTTTCAAGGATGAAGCTAATGGTGTTTTTCAAATTACTTCAGGTGAATATGGTGGAGCTGGTGGTGGTTCAAACATTCTCAAATCTATTAATAGTACAATAGTACAAGTAATTTCAAATACTGGAGGCGTACAATTAGCTGCAGGAGCAACAAGTTGGGCAGCTATAAGCTCTGATGAAAGATTAAAACAAAATTGGAATCTTTTTGAAAATGCTACAGATAAAATAAATACACTTACTAAGATTGGGGAATATCAAAAGAAAGACCCAGATACAAATGATTTTCCAACATCAACAAATATAGATGGAAATGAAGTAGCTGAAAATAAAAAGTTTTATGGTCTTTCAGCTAATGAAGTACAAACAATATTACCACTTTCTGCAATAGCAAATGAAGATGGGTATTTAGGTTTGAACTATCAAGATGTATTTGTATTGTCATTAAAAGCAATACAAGAATTAAGTGCAAGGATAAAAGTTCTTGAAGATGCTTAAAAGATTAACTATACCTATTATGCTTTCTTTTAGTTGTAGTGGGGTAGATAATATAGATATCTTAATAGACCAAGATGGTACAGGTCATTTTTATAATACAATAGGTTTGTTTAATAAAGACTCTACAAGGCTTTGGTGTTATACACATGAGCAGTTTGAAACTGTAAAAAAAGATACAAACAAAACTAAGTATAAAGATTTGCAAAAGTTTGCAAGTGATTGGAAATTGTATTAATGAAAAATAGAGGATAACATGGCATTAAAAAAAGAAGATATTGATAAACGTTTAAAAGAAATACCACAACAAATACAAGCATTAAGTGCAGAGCAAAATCAATTGATTGGGTATAAACAAGCTTTGAGCGAATGTTGTGAAGATGGGAGATGTAATGACAGTAAAGAAAAAAAAGAAGATAGTAAAGAAAAAAAGTAAAAGAAAAAATAAAATGTCATTAGGTAATAAAAAAGGAACTAATTCTAAAAAAGTTAGTACTGGATATTATTAATGAATGGAATGGAAGGAATAGCTGAATTAGGCTTTGCAGGTTTGGCTGCTGTACTTTTATTCACAGTATTTAAGTGGATGACTGGAGAACTTACTAAAAAAATAGATAGACTTGAAAGTATAATAATTAAGTTAATAGATTCTAAGAACAGTATGAAAGATGAATTTCAACAACTTAATGATGAAGTAACTGACCAATTAAACTATATAGAAGCAAAGATAGGTAATGGTCGTGGTAGTAAACAAAAGAGAAAGGCTGGAGTATGAATATAGGAAAACTAATTCTTGGTTATATTACTGATGAAGAAGTTGAAAAGCAGGTTATTGAAAAGCTAAATGCAAATATCAATATCCCTATTATCAATGAAAAAACAGAAGAAAAGATTTTAAGAGCAGTATGGAGCACAATAACTGAAGTGCTAGAGAGTGTTCTTACTAAGGAAAAGTAATGCCTAAGTTTGGTAGTAGATCAAAATCAAGACTAAAAACTTGTGATACAAGATTGCAGGATTTGTTTAATGAAGTAATTAAACATTTTGATTGTAGTGTAATACAAGGACATAGGGGAAAAGAAGACCAAAACAAAGCGTTTAAAGAAGGTAAGTCTAAATTAAAATATCCTAATGGAAACCATAATAAATCACCTAGTAAAGCAGTTGATGTAGCTCCTTATCCAATTAATTGGAATGACAGAGAAAGGTTTACATACTTTGCAGGATATGTAGTAGGTATAGCATCTCAAATGGGTTTAAAGATAAGATGGGGTGGAGATTGGGATATGGATACTGAAGTAAAAGATAATAATTTTGATGACTTACCACACTTTGAGCTTAGAGATGTATGAAGGCTGTAGAACAGGTAGTAATTTTTCCCGATCTACATTTCCCCTTACATGATGAAAAAGCTTTTAGTTGTGCTTTAAAAGTTTTAGAGATAGTTAAACCATCTGCTTTTTTATGTATAGGAGATATTGCTGAAGGAAATTCGGTTTCACATTGGATGTGGAAAAAAAAGAGAAGACCTCCTTTAGAGTACCAATTACCTGCTATTGTAAAAGAAGTAAAGGAAGTAAATAAACATTTTGATAGGATAGATGAGATATTAGATAAAACAAATGTAAAAACTAAACTGTTTGCACAAGGCAATCATGAGATTTGGTTTGATAATTTTGTAGAAGAAAATCCTTATCTAACACAATATGGAAGTAAAAATGTATTACGAATTAAAGAACGTGGTTACAAATGGTATGATTATGGTGTTGAATTTAAAATTCTTAATAGTAAACTGTATGCATATCATGGGGGTCACTGGTCTGGTATTAACCATACAAGGTCTCATGTACAAAATTTGGGAGTTAATATTGTTTATGGACATACTCATGATGCACTTAAAAGTGTTGTTTCACACTTGGATGGTGCAAAAATGGCACACTCTTTAGGATGTTTATGTGATATGAATAAAGAATTTTTAAAAAATAGGTCTACTAACTGGACACATAATATGGCAATACTAGATATATATAAGGATGGTTTCTTTAATTTAAATGTTATGACAATAGAAGATGGTAGAACATCACTAAATGGAGAGTTAATTAAATGACAAAAATTGAAGAAAAAAGTGGAGTGTCCTTCAGTCTCAGTTTTTTAATTCAAGTTCTTACAGGAATTGTACTTTTTGTTTGGGCATATTCACAACTCGACAGCAGACTGTCAACTACAGAATCATCTTCAACTAACAATACTATGTACATAGAAAAGATACAATCTGATATGTTGGCTTCACAGGACAGTCCCATTAGTGCTGATTTTCAACAATTTGAACAGTTAAATTCATTAAGGCATCAACTAGAAATACATAAAGAAGAAATTATAAATTTAAGAGACAAGGTATATGTTCTAAATAGAATAGTAAGTATGAGAAGGTAATTATGAAAGCTATAAAAGATACAAATCAAGAACGTAGAAAACATTATGGTAAAAAAAAGAAAAAGAAAGTAAAAAATGCCAAAAGCTCTAATAAGCATAAATAGATTTGAAGGTGGCTTAGTTAATGCAACTAATGCTAGAGATATTCCTGATAATGCTTTATCATTAGCAGATAATATTATTCTTGATCAAAGAAATAGTATAAAAACATTAGGTGGTAATATAGCACATCAACATGTACCATCAACACTAGCAGGTGGAATAGCTGCAGGTGCTGGAGTATTTGTATATGAATCTGACCATGAAGCTGGTTCTGGTTCTTTAGATACAGGAGAAAATTGGTTAGCAGTTGCAGATGGATTAACAGGAACAGTTGACCTTTATAGTTTAACAGATGATTCTTTTATTGCTGGAGCTATAAACTTAGGAACAGTTACAGAAGAAACTTTAGGTGCAAATAAACTTGCATTTACTCAAGGTTCATCTGGAGCACTTGATACTATTGTACGTGATGATGGTTCATTTTTAGACCTAGATGCAGGTGGTGGAAATACTGGTGGTATTAGAAAAGGTGATATTATATCATTAGTTGGCGTAGCTGATACACCCAATAATTTTGCATCATTAAAAGTAAAAGATGTAGTTGCATTAACTATTACTTTAGACCATTCTGGAGAATTAACTACAGATGCAAATGAAAGTGGAACTCCTGTATTAACAAAAATGTTTCAAGCTGAATTTTATTATGCTAACGAAGGATTAAGAGTTGCAGATAGAGCTTTTGGAGAGCAGCTACAACCATACAAATATTTATATATTAAACGATCACATTTTTACGGAACTAATGCAGTAGATACATTTGATAATTGGCTTTCAAAAGCTAATACATTAGCAGTTCCTAGTAATTTAACTATACATGCATCTAACTATCCTAGCTCAGGCACTGGATTTGAATTTACATTAGCTAGTGGTAGTGCTAATACTGGTTTATGGAGAAGTGCTAAAACATATCAATTTGCATTATCTTTTATTTATGATGAAAGTGGTCAAGAATCATTATTGTTTATACCATCTACTGCTAATACTTTTTCACCTTCTGCTGATTTTAGTACTATGACTATAGAGTTAAGAGCTAAATCTGAATATGAAGCTAGACTATCTGGTGCAAGAATTTATTATAGAGAAAATGGTAGTGATGACCCATGGGGTTTATTTACAGATATTAGTATGAGAGATGGTGCTAGAACTAAACTATCTAACATATATAATCCATGGGAAAATGGTAGTGACAATACAGAAGCTAAGATTAGTAATACTGCATTAATATCTAATGGACCAAATTTAGAAACATATGAAATACTAAATGGCTTTGCACCTGATGAAACTAAAATTACTATTAGTGGTAACGGAGAAGGTTATAAAACTTCTATAGTTGCTAACAAAAGAACATTTGTTGCTAATGTAAAAACATTAAATAATGATGGAGAGTTAGTTCAAATGAGAGATAGGATTATGTATAGTCCTGTAAATAAGTTTGATACATTTCCAAGAAGTTATTTTGTAGATGTAGTTCAAGGTGATTCAGAAGAATATGTTAAGTTAGAAGAATTTTCTGATAGATTGTTAGCGTTTAAACAAAAAAGATTATACATATTAAATATATCTGGTGCATCATCTTCTTGGTTCTTAGAAGATATAAAAGATTTTTGTGGAATATCACACCCAAGTGCATCTGTTAAAACAGAATTTGGAGTTGTGTGGGCTAATGAATATGGAGTATTTTTATATGATGGTCGTAATGTAACTAATTTAATTAGAAATAAAATAAAAGAATCTGAATGGGAATCATTTTTTAGTAAAGCTACATCATTAGGTTATAATCCTAAAAAATATTATGTAGTTATTTTAAATGATTCATTTGCAAATACTAATAGTGGTACAGTTTATATATATGATTTTAGAACACAATCATTTGTTAAAGGGACAGATGCATTTGATAATAGTGTAAACAGGTCTAACATGGTTACTGATTGGAATGGTAATATGTTAGTTGCATATTCTAATAAACTTAGAACTGAACCTTCAATAGATAAAGTTCCTTCTACATGGGAAAGTTTAGAAACTAGAGTATGGGAATCTTCTAGTGATAATATAGTGGTAAAGGAATGGTCTGATAATCCAAGAGCTGTAGGTAATGGTAAATTTATTATAGCTACAAAAGATTTTGATCTTGGTGTTCCTGCAAAAGCAAAAAAATTATATGCAGTTACTATTACTTATAAAAGTGATACTGTACAAACAAATCCAATATTTTATGCAATAGATGGTTCAGATACATTTGTTGCAATGAGTGGTGATATGGAAATATCTTCTACTTGGAAAAAACTTAGAGCAATAGTATCTTCTCCTATAGAGTTTCAAAGTATTAAAATTAAGATAGAAAATACTACAACCACTAGTACTACTACAGGAATAGAAATTAATGACATATCAATAGAGTATAGAGCTTTATTTAAGAGAGTAACAAGTGGATAGATTAGAAAGAAGATTAAGAAATTTAGGTCAACGTAAAGTTGCGTTTTTAAATACGCCACCTTCACCTGACCAATTGAATGATGAGGAACAAGTATATGTTTTATCCCCTAATCAAAATTTACGATTATATATAAAAAAGGGAACAAAGCTATACTATAATGAATTTATATCTATAGATGAAGCTAAAACTAATAATTGGGAGGATTTAACATAATGGCAACAGCAGCTAACCTAAAATTTAGAGTAGACTTAGATGAAACAGTAAGTAAATATACTGCTACTCAACTTAAGACTCAAAAAAATTTACAAAAAGTTAATAAAAGAAAAGGTTATGGTAGAGCAGGAGCAGCAGCAGCAACGTTCTTATTAAATGCAGCAAGTGGTGGAACTTATACACCTATTCAGTTAGCCTTAGGAATGGGTGTTACCTCTGGTCTTTTTCAATTTTTAGGAGCTAAAAGTGTAAAGCAAGACCCAATGGTAGAAAGTAAATTATTAAATAAACAATTTAAAGAAGCCTATCAAGAAGGTGAAGATGCAAGAGAAACATTAATAGGAGCTATTCCACAATCTGCATCAAGTGATGCATTTAGTACATATGTATTATCTGGTACTAAATTTTTTGAAGATGTTACAAAACAAACAAGTAATTTTTTAGATAGAGCTAATCAAGTAGCTCCAACACCAAGTCAATTGTTTCCTAATCCTATGGAAAGTTATTATAAAACAAGAGGAACTCAACCAATATCAATGACTGGTGGTTTAGAACCAGGTCAATTGTTTCCTAAATCTTATGTTGATTACGCCCCTAAAGGTCGTAATATGCCACCTGTTAATAATAATTTTAATTTAGGTGGTATTCAAAATACAAGCGGAAGTGTATTAGCAAACCCCTATGCACTCTCTGAAAATATGGATTTTACGGGAGATATGGTTAGGGATTATTATGATCCATCTAAATTTACACAATTTGGAAGAAGACCTAGTAATGCTTTAAATCAAGCTATGAATCCATCATTGTCTAATTCTTTTTATACACAAACAATACCTATGCCTGATTTATCAACTTATGCACAACTAAGATAGGAATATATTATGCCTACAAATCAAACTCCTTTATTAACAGCTCAAACAAATGAAAGCTATATGACAGACTTATCTGCAGATGCAAATGCAGGTGGATATAAGACTGCTTTTGACACAACTGCACCTAGCTTTGAGTATGCAGATATTTTAGATGGTTATGATACTCGTGGATTAATGAATGAATTTGGAGAATATTTTGATCCCTATGATTTATCAAAAGAAGCATTTGCACAAAGAAATTTAGGGTTACAAGAAGATGATGTTAATGCTAGAGTACAGCAACAACAACGTAATTTTGGTATGCAACAAGATCAAGGAAGATCGAATTTAACTAACCTATATGAAACACAGCAGGAAGGTCAAGGTGGTGGATTTGCTGGTAGTGGCAGAAGAGATAGGCAAGTACAAAGAGCTATTGATGCACAATCAGGTAATTTTGAAAATCAATTGTTTAATTTAAGAGGTATGGAGCAAACTGCACAAAGAGATTTAGATAGAGCTGGATTAGGTTTTGAACAAGATGTATTTAGTATGAGAGACAAATTTGGTAGTGATACAAGAGATACTTTATTAGATTTATTAAAAACAGGTGCAGATTTAAAACCTTTTGAAGAAGGAACTGCAGAATATAAGGCAAGAGTGGGTAATCAAACCAACCTAGGTAGTATCATCCCTGGAAAAAGAGGAATAATTACAAATGAAGAAGCAAAGGCATCATTTGAAGACACTATGAGAAACATGGATGATGAATTTGGAGAAGGAAATCTAGGATTACCTCCTTGGCAAAGTGCTGATGCTACAGTAGCACCAGCAGTACCTTGGAATTTAGGTGGTGGAGCTGAAGGTGATTATGATGCTCTAAATCCTAATCAGACTCCTTTAAGTACAGCTGAAGGTGATTATGATGCTCTAAATCCTATACAACCTCGTTTAAGTGCAAATGCACAAGAATACTTAAAAAATAGAGGCATGGGATGGGAAAACACTGCATCTGGTCAAAATTTTAGAAAAAACTACCCTGGAGGATAAGAAATGGCTATACAAATAACACAAGACCCAATTAATAATTTTTTTGATAATTTACCTAGGTATGCTTTAGATTTAAAACAGCAAGATGATACTGCTAGGTTTAGAGATAAACAATTAGGTGAAAATATTAGA
>Ga0209403_10005053_pt1 | contig 13969 bp, 8 predicted proteins | sample ArcticOcean_MG_C_8_FD_187440 | JGI IMG/M metagenome (GOLD analysis project Ga0209403, IMG submission 187440) | Marine microbial communities from western Arctic Ocean - ArcticOcean_MG_CB11_86 (SPAdes) (version 2) | ecosystem: Environmental > Aquatic > Marine > Oceanic | place: Arctic Ocean... | reverse complement strand
TCATGGGATCGATCTTATTAGCGGCTACTAGAGCGATCATTTCTGCTGCCATGTTGGCTAAATCGAATTGAGCCGCTCGGTTGGTCGATGAGTGAGCTCCACCGTAGGCGATGTTGTGGATCGACTTTGCGCCAGCGAACGTGGTGTCGGTAATCGTTGGCATTCCGGCGACACAGGCGATTCCACCCCTGAACTTCAGAACTTCAATTCCTTCGTTCGCAGTGTTTACGTCGACTGCTCCGAGAACTCGATCGACGCCTTGGTCGTTCGTGATAGACATGATCGTGTTAACAACGTGCTCGGTGTTGTAATCGATAATGTGATCGGCACCAAGCGACTTCACAAATTCATGATTTCGCCCAGAGGCGGTAGTGATGACCGTTGCGCCTATGTTCTTGCATATTTGAACCGCAAAGCCGCCTACGCCACCAGCACCACCCTGCATCCAGACCGTGTGTTCGGGTTGGACGTCGAGTCGACGCACTACCGCTTCGTATGCGGTGAGTCCTGCGCACGGAATCGCTGCGGCTTCGGCGAACAATACGTTGTCAGGGATTTTCGCCGTCGTGTGGGCGGTTGTGATTGCGTACTCGGCGTATCCACCTGATTTGGAAAGATCGCCGTGGTAGAACACACGGTCGTCGATTCGCCATTGCACAACGTCTGAGCCAATCGCATCAACCGTGCCTGCAACGTCTAATCCGAGCACGTGCGGGTATGACCAGTTGTCGTTTCCACGGCCAGCCAACTTGTAGTCGACCGGGTTAAGGCTGACTGCGTGAACTTTCACTCGAATTTCGTTAGGACCGGGCTCGGGCGTTGGAATTTCGCCGAGGCTCAAGGTGGAGACCGGGCCGGGTTTGGAGAGGAGTAGTGCTTTCATGATTGAAACCTTCGGCTACTTAAGCCTTTTCTAGATTTACCGTTACTTTTGAGCCGTCGTCGAGGTCGATGGAATCCGATGCGGCAACGCCTTGGGCATCGTCGCTTAGAACTGCGCCTAGCTCGATGTTTTCGGCGAGGGTTTCCTCGGTGATGTAGTCAGAGTGGCCCATCAGATCTCCGGTCACGTCGTCTGAGCAGGAAATCCACAGGTTGATTCGGTCTGATATTTCGAGCCCTGACGTTTTTCGTAGGTTCTGAACTAGCCGAACTACCTCGCGGGCGGTTCCTTCAGCCTTAAGTTCATCAGAAACCTCGGTCAAAACCGCACCTGCGTAACCTGCGTCAGTAGCAACCGCATAGTTGTCGAGCGCTACACGTTCGATTAGGACTTCGTCAGATTCGAGCTCAAATCCATTGAGCGAAATCTTTTCACCGGCTTCGGAAGCACGGGCGATTTCGTTGGCATCGGCGGAAGCTATTGCGTTTCTAATTTCACCGATTTGCTTGCCGTACTTTGGTCCAAGAATTCGCAGGTTAGGCTTGATTTCGAATCCGAGTAGCCCACCCATTTCTGCGGCGTCTCGAACTGATTTTACGTTCAGTTCTTCTTTGAGAACGTTTTCGATCTTGGCGAGAGCGAAGTGCTCCCAATCGTGTCGAACTTCTGCAACGAACTCGGCGAGAGGTTGTCGAACTTTAAGGCGTGATTGTGCACGCGCTGAACGACCCAGCGAAGCCAAGCGAATTGCGAGGCGGGTCTGGTTCATCACGTCTTCATCGATGAGCGATGTGTTGGCTTTTGGCCAAGAGGTCAGGTGAACTGAATCCGGGGCGTCTGCAACACGATCGGCAACGAGGTTGCGATACATCATGTCGGCAATGAACGGCGTGAACGGCGCCAGAAAGCGAGAAAGCGTTGTTAGGCACGTGTAGAGCGTGGAGTAGGCGGCATTCTTGTCGAGGTCGCCTTCAGATTTCCAGAACCGTCGACGTGATCGTCTGACGTACCAGTTGGAAAGGTCGTCAACGAACTGCTCAACGGCTCCGGCCGCATACGGAAGCTGCCAATTTTCGAGATTATCTGTCATCTTCGCGATGACCTGGTTCAGTTCAGAAAGAATCCAACGATCAAGCTCGGAGAAGCCTTCTGCGTCCGACAGCTTCCAATTTTCAAAGGAGTTCTTCTCGCCATCGGGAGTAAACCCGAACGACCAAGGAATCGTGCAGTCATCGGGAGTCCAGTCATCAAGATTGGCGTAGGTCGTGAAGAACGAGTAGATGTTCCAGAGCGGGATTACAAATTGGCGTCGTACTTCGTCCCCGGTCTTGTAGCCGAAGTTGAGGTTTGAAGCAGGGTTGTGACGACTGTAAGTCCAGCGCATTACGTCTACACCCATCTTGTCGGCTGCCTCCTCGAACCAGATGGCGTTGCCCTTCGATTTGTGCATATCCTCTCCGTTTTCGTCACGCATAAGTGCGTAGGCGAATACGTTCCTGGCGGGCAAAGAGTCTTCAAGAACGGCTGCCATGACGATTAATGAGTAGAACCAGTTTCGGAACTGGCCGGGGAAGCTTTCTGATATCCAGTCGGCAGGGAACCATTCTTTCCAGTATTCGGGATCGGATTTGTAGCCGATGGTTGAGAATGGAACGATTCCGGCGTCGAGCCATGCGTTTCCGACGTCTGCGATCCGCTCGACGATTTCGCCACAGTCGGAACAGGCGATTTTGACGCCGTCGATCCACGGTCGGTGTGGCGATGCACCGCTTGCTTCAAATTCATCCCAACCTTCGACTGCACGTTCTTTGAGTTCTTCTTGTGAACCCATCACGTCGAAGTTTCCGCAATCGCAGGCGTAGATCGGTAGAGCGAGACCGTAGTACCGCTTCTTCGAAATCATCCAGTCCTGCATGTTCTTGAGCCAATCAAGCTCGCGTGCCTTGCCGAACTCTGGGTACCAGTTCATTTCCTTGGTGGATTTTTCCATCTTGGGTCGAATTTCGTCCATGCTGATGAACCATTCGTCGACCAAGCGGAACACGAGTTCGGTCGAGCAGCGCCAGCAGACTGGGTAGCGGTGGGTGTATTTGTTTACACGAACCAGTAGCCCTTTTTCTTTGAGTGAATCAAAGACCATGTCCTTCACATCGGAAGCTGACTTGCCGGTGAATTCGCCAAAGCCTTCGATGTAGATACCGTTTTGGTCGAGTGGGGCGATCGGACTGAGCCCGTTTTCTTTACCGAGCTTGAAGTCTTCGGCACCAGCACCGGGAGCGGTGTGGACGATTCCGGTTCCTTCGTCTTCACCGACTTCATCCCACGCAAGTACGCGGTGCTGGGCGATTGTTTCCGCCTGAGCTGGGAGTTCGTCGAACGGTCCCCGATATTTGAGGCCGACGAGTTCGGAACCCTTTACTTCGCCGATTACTTTGGCGTCTTCAGTAAGAACGTGGTCTTTCTTCAGCGATTCTATGAGCGACTTCGAGAAGTAAATGATTGAGCCGCGGTCTTCGACTTTTGCGTAGGTGTACTCAGGGTTTACGGCGGCGGCGACGTTGGCAGCAAGCGTCCACGGCGTAGTCGTCCATACGAGAAGGTTTTCGCCTTCGTGCCCTTCATCGATTAGCGGGAATTTCAAATATGGGCTGTCGTGGGTGATGTCCTGATAGCCCTCGGTGACGATCTCGTGCTGAGAAAGTCCGGTGCCGCAGCGTGGGCACCAGGGCATGACGTCTCGACCTTTGTAGATCCAGCCTTTGTCGGCACAGGTTTTGAGGAAGTGCCAGATCGTGTAGTTATTTTCGGAGGACTTCGTGTGGTAGGAGTTGTCCCAGTCCATGAAGTAGCCGAGTCGTTTGGACTGCTCAGAGATACGTGCGGCGAAGCGATCGACTCTCTTCCGGCATTCTTCGACGAATTTGCCTACCCCGAATGCTTCGATGTCGCGCTTCGACTTGAAGCCCATCTCTTTTTCAACTTCGACTTCGATCCAAAGGCCCTGTCCATCGAATCCGTTCTGGAAACGCTGCTTGTAGCCCTGCATGTTGCGGAACCTGAGGAAGAGGTCTTTGTACGTTCGACCCCAAGCGTGGTGAACACCCATGGCGTTGTTGGCGGTGATCGGACCGTCGATGAACGAGAATTTCTTCTCTTTATCGTCGTTCAGCGCTCGGTAGCGGGCGGGAATGTCGTTGTCTTCCCACCATTTGAGGATTTCTTCCTCTTTGGCTACGAAGTCGACTTTTGGATCTACCGAATCGAAGTGGCTCGCCACGTTTATTTTCCAATCGCAGTGCCTGAATTAGGCGCACGTTTTCTAACAGAATTTTCGTTGACGAGTTAAAAATAAAACCCGCCCCTAAATATGGTTCAGGGACGGGCGTTTTGAAATAAAACGGTACCGCGGTACCACCCTGGTTTTCTGATTCGCTGCGTTTAGGCAAGGCTTCAGGACACTCAGTTGAGCCGATGTAACGTTCGGCGGGGACGGTTCAGCCTAGCTTCGAGATTTTATCGAATTTTGGTGAACGGTTCGGGAGTGATGATCGATTCTTGCCCCATGCTCGCTTCCACCGTACCGAGCTCGCTCGAAAGGGGTGCACGGAATCGACCGTGTCTCCGTCGTTACCTATAACGGGGTTAAGTATAGGTGCTGAAGGATTCCATCGCAGTAGTCGCTTTTTGGGAGGGGCGGTAACCCCTAAGGAGTTCCCGACGAAGCTAGCCCAGTTCGTGGTTGGCTAGCTGTTCGTATTGGGTGTTTTCTTGTTCGTCGAGGTAGGTACGGTACAGAGCGATTGCTGTGACCTGAACGACTTGCCCGCTCGACCTTAGTGGAGCGTGTTGCCACGAAGCGCCAACGTCTTGTGCGAACCGACCACGGACACCCGGTCGTGTTCGACCAATAGTGACGTGAGCCGCAAATTTTCGGTCGTCGCGTTCGAGCCCAAGTCCGACCATTCGGCCCTCGACTCTGCCTTGAAGTTGTTCGAGTCGTCGCAGCTCACCATTGAATCCTACCCAGCAAATACGTGGGTCGCGGAAAGACGGGAAGCAGCCTGTTCGACCGATCTTCATCTGGAAGCGTCCGGTCGATTCTGCAGACTGTTCGAGAGCTGCTTTGATATCTGGAATTTGATCGATCGGCACGTCGCCCAAGAATTTGAGCGTCAAGTGCATCGCTTCTTCGCCGATCCAGCGAACACGCTCGTACTCACGTGGGATGAAACTTTTTGGCAAGTCGGCCAGTTCACGTTTTACAGCGCGAGGAATTTCGATGGCTATAAACAGCCGTTGCGTGTTTTCTGGAACTTCAGGGAAGCCGAACTTTTCCTCGCCGTCGTCATCTTCCATGCCGGGGGCGACGTAGAGCTTGGGATCTGCCGGAACGTAATTCGCTTCGGACTGACGTGTGTATGTAAGAGACGACCCACCACGACCTCGACCGCCGTGGTACGGCTCTTCACCGATATTACGATCACGCTGCGGGACTACTGATGGAACAAAGCCATCCGCTGAAATTTGATCTGACTCTTGGTCGTCGGATTCTGGAGCACTCTCGTTTGCAGTCTTTTCGCTATCAGGCGCAGGTTCGTCGACTGTTTCAAGTTCGACTATGGCTTCGGGCGTCTCAGCAATTTCATCGGTCTTGGCCGTGTCTTCAGTCTCAGTCGCGTCTTCGGCTTTCGCCTCAACTTCTAGCTCGGGAGAAGGGTTATATTCTCCGCCTATCCAAGGATCTTTGTCGTTCGATTTCGTCACACGTGCGTCCTAAAAGCCATCGCTTCGATTCGGTATCTATTACATCAACGATACATTCGAATCGGTTCTACGGGTGAACTAAGTGTTAAGCGTTGCTAACCGAAAGGAAATCGCGTTGCCGCCTCTACTGAGCAGAGACCATCGCTATAATTCGACCGCAATTCAAATGGTATGGGCGTATTTTAACTAATGCATCCGGCTAACTTATCTGCGATGGAGAACACTCTTGGCACTACTGCTCAATCGATCCGACGTACAAAAGCTACTTCCAATGTCAAAGGCGATCGACGTAGTTGAAGCGGCGTTCGGCGAGCTTTCGGCTGGGACGGCGGAGATGCCGGATCGCACGGTGATGATCGACCCCGCGGTTGGCGGATGGATCGCCTACATGCCCGCTTACTTGAAATCGGGTGGTGCGCTGGGAATCAAAGCAGTAACGGTCTACAAAGAGAACCCAACCAAATTCGGTTTGCCGACCACGATTGGCACGATATTAGTCCAGGACAATAAGACTGGCGTAGTGGTTGCTGCGATGGATGGTGGACTACTTACCGGTGTCCGAACCGGTGCTAGCGGCGGAGTTGCGACGAAGCATCTTGCCCGAAAAAACTCGAAGGTCGCCGGTGTGATCGGAACCGGAGTTATGGCACGAAGTCAGGTGCTTGCGTTGGCAGAATCAGCCAATCTCGACACGATTATCGTCTACTCACGCAGCGATGATGCAGCCAAGCAGGCGTTTGCTGAAGAATTTACTTCGACGACTGGAATCGAAGTTCGGGTAGCCGATAGTGCCGAGGGTTTGGTTCGTGAATCTGACATTGTCACGCTAATCACCAGTGCGGTTGAACCTGTGGTCGATGGATCATGGTGGAAGCCGGGTACTCACATCAACGCCATAGGATCGCACGCCGCCGGGGTTCGTGAATTAGATTCAGCGACTGTCGTGAAATCGAAGGTTGTTTGCGACCAAGTTCAGGCGTGTTTGAACGAGGCTGGCGATATTCAGATTCCGATCGAAGAGGGTGTGTACTCAGCCGACAAGATTCATGGTTCGCTTGGTGAAGTGATTAATGGAACTCTGGCGGGTCGTGAGAACGACGAGGAGATCACTTTGTTTAAGAGTGTTGGTCTTGCTGTGCAGGATATTTCGTGTGCGGCTCTGGTTTACGAGCAGGCAGCTGCGCAGGGCGTTGGCCTAGAGTTCGACTTCGGCGGGTAGGCGAGTCACTTTTTCTTCCAAGCTCTACTGTTGGCATGATCTAAAGATTTATTAGCTAAACGATCACTCGTTCTAGGAGGGCGTCGATGTCCCGCTGGGTGTGAGTGTCGGGAGTTGCTACGGGTTGTCTGACTCTGTCGGATTCTATTAGTCCTCGTTTTTTGAGGATTTGTTTGTGGAGTCCGATTGCAAGATCTGGGGCTTGGCTAACTAGGTGGCACAGCGGGGCGATTCTGATATTGAATAGTTCTGTTGCGCCTTCGATATCGCCGACGTCCCAGAGCTTGAACACCTCGACGAACTGAACAGGTGTGGAGCTGAACGGCATTGTGCCGGTGCTGCCACGTGATAGCTCTTCCATCAGGTAAGTCGCTCCTCCTCCGCCTAGGACGTCGATCTTGCCTAGAACGGTGTCGACGGTTTCTGCGATTCGGGCCGGCGTAGGAGGAGTTTCCATTTTGCAGGCGACGATGCCTTCGAGTTCATCTGCTAGATCTGCGACCATTTGCGGTGGAACCTGAGCGAACTGCACGTCTTGCAGCGCTACCGACACGTTTACGGAGTTTGTGATGCTTCGGAAGTACTGTCGAACTGCTTCAGGGCTGGATGAACCTATTCCTGAACCTGGGGGCGTGAGCATTACTGAATCTACGCCGAGTTCTTCAGCTCGTTTGCTGTAGAAAATTGCCAGATCCGTTCCCAAAGAACCTGTGTTCATTACAACTGGGACTCTGCCGCTGGTTTGATCGACTACGGTTTTGAGCAGTAGATCTCGTTCAGCTTCGTTGAACAGCTGAACTTCGCTTGCAAGAGCTATGCCTAGTCCATCGACCCCTGCTGCGATGTTGTAGTCGACAACTTTGCTCAGGCTTTCGGTGTCGATTCTGCCGTTCGAGTCGAACGGTGTTTGAAGGATTGGGATTACGCCGTTGATGCTTTTGTATGTCATGTTCGTTGTTCTGTTTCAGACTTTATTGCCGTGTGCGGTTTAAGAGGGAAGCCTACCGAATGTTGGTGCTTCGGTGTGTGAGTAGTGCCAGATTTGGTTCGTTGTATTTGTGGCGAATGCAGATCATGAATCTCGTGCAGGATGACAATGTACTAATTCAGGGTGAAGCGGGACTAAGCGTTGGGTTCTTCGAGAGTCGTTAGTTGATCGCCTCTGAGCGTGCGCAGTTCGCGCTGCGTTGCGAAGGTAGCTGCCATGATTACTGCGAGGATTCCTGCGGAAATTGTGAGTGCCCACCGTTCGTCGAGTACTTCGGCAATGTTCCCGCCCATGAGACCGCCCAGAGGCATGAGAGCGAACGATATTGTGTAGATACCCATTACTCGGCCGCGGTAATTCGAAGGCAGACGCATTTGAATTGCGGTCATCGAAATTACCAGGAATACCGAGTGCATGATCCCGGCAAAGTAGATCATCGCAAGCGCTACTCCGTAGTTTGGGGCGAACGCGAATCCGGTCACGAAAAACGTGAATATGAACGCTCCGCCAATCATGAGCTTTCCAGCGTGATTGCTCTTTTGAAGCTTCGGAACGATCAATGTTCCTGAGATAGCTCCTGCTGAAAGAACGACGAAAATTAGACCTAGACCGTCGGCTTCGAGTTCATGTCTCACGGCAAAAAGAGGCATTAGTAGCAGGTACTGCATTCCAAAGAACATCTTGGCGAAACTGAGCAATATGAGTGAGGTGAAGAATCTACTTCTGGCAATGAATTTCACACCGTCGGTCAAATCCTGAAGTACTTTTCGTTGGGTTTCAGGTTTGTTGTAGGGCACTCGTAGGCTGATGATGATGAACAGCATCGTTATCCAGCCGATTGCACCTGCGAAGAAGACTGATTCTGTGCCCATGTATCGAATCGCTAAACCACCTATGGATGGTGAGATGATTCGACTGATGTGCCATGTGACTGAACTCAACGCCACGGCGCTCATCATGTTTTTTCTGCTGACGAGAAGTGGAAAGAACGATGCTTTTACCGGGCCGTCGAGTCCTGAGAAAAATCCTTGAAAAGCCGCTATGACCATCAGGTGCCAAATTTCGGCGATACCTGTTGTTACGAGCAGCGCTATAAGCGTCATCAGAGCGGCGTTGACGCTTGATGTCATGATCATGATCATGCGGTGATCCATACGGTCGGCGATTACGCCGCCGAACAAATTGACGATGATCGATGGGATGGCGATCGCTGCGCCGAGGAGTCCTAGAGTGCTGGCTGATTCTTCGAAATCAGAGATGATCAGCCAGCCGATTCCAAGCTGAACTACTTGAATTGCGCCGGAAGATACGAATGTTCCGATCCAATATCGTCGGAACTTGGGTTCACTTAGTGCGCCTGCACTGGCAGCGAAACGCTGTTTGGTTGGGGTAGTTATGCCGGAATCTGTCTTCTGAATTTGAATCTAATCCGTAAGAATTTCGGGTCCGTGTGGCCCGAGCCAGATCGAATGTTCTTTCCATCCGACGTGATGACCGGCGACTTCGATCAGTGGCGGGTACTCACGAGCGACGCCCTGTTTGATCAGCTCTTTTAGCGTTCGTTCGAACGGTTTTTTCGGTAGATCGTTGAAGTAGCGTCGTGCAATTGGGAGTCCACGCCATGTTTGGATTGCTTCGAGTGCTTCGGCATCGATTTTGTTCGACGGCGTTGGTGGGCGTTCGAGCATGAAAACTTCTGGCTTGCCATCGTCTTTGATGTAGCCGCGGCCAGATGTTGCGAATGGCTCGATTGCGAATATAGATCCGGCTTCCAGCGAGCCTTTGAGTCCTATTCGTGCGTTGGGAATCTGAGGCGAATCGTGAAGCGTGTATCTGCCGAGACCGTGCCCGGTGAGATTCAGAATTGGTTTGAAACCTGCGGCGGTGATTACTTCTTCAACACGCTCTCCAATGTCTTCAACATCGACGTTCGGAGAGCACATTGCGATTGCGGCGTCTAGGGCGTCGGAAGCAGCTCCGATCATCGGGGACCATCGATTGTCTACTGATAGATCAGCAGAAACGCCGGTATCGACGATTAGGCCGTCGATGTGAGCGCCAACGTCAATTTTCACGAGATCGTTTTCTTCGAATTTTGAGTTGTCGGAAGGCGACGAACAGTAGTGGGCTGCCACTTTGTTTCTGCTTGTCTGAGCAGGGAACGGAGGAAGCGCTCCGGCTTCCCGAATCATCGTCTCCATGCCTTCTTGCAGATCGCGCATCAAATAGCCGGGCTTGATTGTTTCAGCAGCCCAGTGGCGAGCGTTTGAAGCGATTTTGCCGGCTTCCCGGAGTGTGTCTAGTTCAGCTGAAGTTGGAATCATTCAGATGATTTTACGCACATGAATGGTCGTCGGTATCCCACCGATTGAACGAAGGTTGCTCACCTCGGGCGAGTAAGTCGCGGGTGTCTTTCCACATTTCGTACCAAGTTCCGCCATCGTGAAGCTCTGAACTTGGGTTCGACTTGCTTCGAGCTACGAAGCCGGGGAACACGCTGCGACCAGTAGCTTCACCGGTTGGCTGGTATCTCAGATCGAAACTCCAGCGAATGCTGTCGCTGATATTTGGGAGTGAGGCGTGAACTGTGCGTTTCGTTAGCAGCAGTGCATCGCCTTTCTTTACCGGAACCGGCATTGAGTCGCCAACGTTGAAGAGATGCTCTGGAATCTGTAGTCCGGGTCGATCTTTATATCCGGGGCAGTGCGTGAGAAGTTCGCCACGATGAGAACCCGGAACGACGGTTAGACAGCCGTTATCAACGCCTGCGTCCATGAGAGGGAACCAGACTGTTAGAAGATTTGTTTTGTCGGCACCTTCGTTGATAACTCCGGCGTCCTGGTGCCAAGGGCTGACGCCAAACAAAACGTTGCCGTTCTCATCGCGTGGAGAAACCGATTCAGGAATCTTGATTCGAACGTGCTGGACGGGGTTCGAGTAGACCTCTCCGCCAACCACAGATTCCGCAACGTCGATTACACCGGGTGCGGTGAGAGCGTTGAAAACTGCAGGACCTGCCCAGAACGGGGTGTCGGGTTTAACACCGTTCTGCGGTAGTGAGAAATCGAAATACTGGTTGTGAACTTCGCCCGACTCTACGTAGATTTTGGTTACGCGATCGCCGAATTCCAGTTCGGAGTAGGTCGAAGATATTTTGCCGTCGGCGAATAGTTTTTCCGCTAGCGAGTCGAGAACCCCAGCGTATTCGTCTATTACCGGGTCAATCGTGGTTTCCGGATCGAAAACGTTTTCAACTCGTACAAATCCGTACTCGTCGAAATGTTCTTTTTGTTCAGCTGTGAGTGCCGGCATTTCCAAAATCCCCTGATCGCACGTATTCATATGTCTGGTGTGCGACGCCTCTGTTGAGGCGGAATGTTACACCGTGGGCGCGGGTGTTTCGTTGGAATATAGGGGAATTTGGCTTAAATCGCTGCATGTGGACGTCGGTGCCTAGCGTGACCCTTCGACGGGGCCCAGGATGGTGGCAGTTTTGTGCTGGCACGGTTCTGCTGGCACGGTTCTGCTGGCACGGTTCTGCTGGCACGGTTCTGTTGGCGAACTCAGGGTCGTTGTCATTATGAATTTGATTAAGAATCACTCACACGGAGTTCAAAGCGTCATTCCATGCAAGTTAGACCAAGGGTTGAGTCAGACGATTGGATTCGCTTTGTTCACTGATGAATCCAGTTCAGAATGACAACCGGATGGGTTCTAGCGGCTTTTGGGGGCGGGAGCCAGCGATTCGGCTTCGATGCCGAGTCCTTGAGCGGCGTCGACTGCCTTGCGTATTCCAGAGAGTGAGATTTTTAGTATGTTGGTCATGTTGTTAGTTTCGTTTTATATATGATCTTTATGGTGGGATGGCTGCAATTTGTTGGAGCAAAAAAAAACCCTGTTTTGCGACAGGGGTTCTAAATTCGCTACGTTTCGACTTGGATCATTTCAACAAGTGCAACACGCAAAACTAGGAACCCCTGTGGGCGTTCATATACAGGTACATGCCTGCTGTGAGTTCGTAGTTGTGGTGCGGAGTGCATTGTTCATATCTGAGGTCAAAATACGCCCCAATTTGAACATTAGGCAAATAACGGCATAGGTAATTTGTGAGTTTGCTGAAGTTGCTCAAGGGGAAGTCATCAGTTCTGAGCTCAGCCTTGGTGTTTGTCGGTGTTAGATGCGCATCCTCAATAGCTTGGCCGAGTTCACGCCTTGAACCTTTTGTACTTGATCTATTGGCAGACCAGATTTCGAGAACTCGTCAAGCGCACGTTTCTGACTAACGAGCGGATAATCGCTGGCAAAGAGGATTTTGTCGGCTCCAGCTGAGCGAGCAACAACATCGAATACTTCGGGTCGATAGAGGAACGGAAACGCTGCCGAATCGAAGTAGACGTTCTTGAGAGCTGACCTCACTTCGGGCATTAGTGCGTAGAACGGCAATCCGCCTCCGAAATGGCTGAATATGAACTTGTTATTCGGAAACGCGATTACTAGCGCCATCAGAAGTTCGGGAGTAACACTGCCTTTGCCCGGATACCCATGCCCAACAGGTTCCGACGCATGCATGAGGATCGGCATTTTCAAGTCTTTTGCCGTGTCGAATACGGGTGCTAGTGCGGCGAGATCGGCGTCGAGGATGCCTTGCGTGTCTGGGTGAAGCTCTCCGATGCCCTTGGCTCCGGCGGCGTGGCATCGTTTTACTTCCTCGACAGCGTCTTCACCCCAGAGCGGATTCACACTGCAGAATGACACAAGTCGATCAGGATGTGATCGAGCCGCCTCGATGTTGTAGTCGTTCGAGGCACGTGCGACTTCGGGGTCGGTCCAGCCGAATCCCGCACACACGGAGACGTCGACCCCTGATTCGTCCATCGATGTGATTAGATCGTCGTACCTAGCGAATTTCGCTTTTGGGTCGGCGAACAGAGTTCGGAATGTGCTATCAGCTCGTGAGAGTCGTTCATGATCAGCGGCGAACGATTCTGGAAGCACATGGGTGCAAGAATCGATGATTGGGTTTAAGTTGAGTTGAGTCAAATCTGGATAGAGTTTGTTTAGTGGGGTGATTTCGACCAAAGATACACTGTCTTTGCAATCAGAACGCTTGGTCATTGAGTGGGATGCCGCTACGCTTTTTTTATCTGAAATGTTATGAATGTGTGGAACGTCGATGATATCGGCGGCGCAATCAAGAGGGTGAGAGTTTTTAATGGTCTCGATGATCAGGGACGAGGGGCGGGTTCTAACCCAGCCCGACATTCCGCATGCTGAACCCAAAATGGGCAAAGTAGCGGTTATCTATACAACGCCTGAAACGGTGATCGAAGACTACGCACGTCTTCTCGATCTAGCCGACTACCAAACCGCTCTCATCCAAGATATCGACACCTTTCTCAAGGTGAACATTTCCTGGCAGCACTACTACCCGGCTTGTTCGACGGCTCCTTGGCAGATTGATGGAGTTACTCAGAAGCTTCGAGGCGATGGTTTCGATAAACTCACGGCCGCTCACAACGGGACGGTTGTCGTTAACCCGGTTGAAGGCCGAGAGAAGAACAAGCACAAGCTGGTTGAAGATCGCCTTGGGCTAGATCACGTAACTCTCGACGTTCCGCCGGTGAAGTGGGTTCCGTACAAGCCGACTGCCAAAATGCTGGTTCTTGACGATGTCTATAAAGACGGCCTGTACATTCCTGAGGTCTTCCCCGGAACTAACATTGTTCAACTTCCTACCGTGAAAACCCACGTGTTCACGACGATGACGGGTGCTATGAAGAACGCTTTCGGCGGTCTGCTACACCGATATCGTCACTGGACTCACTCGGTAATTCACGAAACTCTGGTAGATCTCCTTCAGATTCAAAAAGAGATTCACTCGGGTCTATTCGCGGTAATGGACGGAACGTTTGCTGGTGACGGCCCAGGTCCTCGTGCAATGCGGATTCACAACAAAAACGTGATTCTCGCTTCTGCCGACCAAGTAGCGATCGACGCTGTTGCGGCGAAAATGATGGGACTTGATCCAATGTCGATCCCGATGATTCGGATCGCACATGAGATGGGTCTTGGCGTCGGAAAGCCTTCGGAAATCGAAGTCGTTGGTGATGATATT
>Ga0209403_10005050_pt1 | contig 13974 bp, 11 predicted proteins | sample ArcticOcean_MG_C_8_FD_187440 | JGI IMG/M metagenome (GOLD analysis project Ga0209403, IMG submission 187440) | Marine microbial communities from western Arctic Ocean - ArcticOcean_MG_CB11_86 (SPAdes) (version 2) | ecosystem: Environmental > Aquatic > Marine > Oceanic | place: Arctic Ocean... | reverse complement strand
GTTTCCGGCCGCTCGACATCGTCATTCCCGACGGCACGTTTCTCAGCGCCGGCCCGCATGCGGCGATGGGGCTGTACAGCGCGACCCTGCCCACGGTCATCGACACCATCATCCGCGCGGTGGGGACGGCGGAGCCGTCGGTTGCGTCGGGCGGGCATCATGCGTCGTTCTCGGCGCACTGGTTTTACGGCATCGATCCCGCGACCGATGAGTTATATCAGCAGCTCGAAACCGGCCATGGCGGCTGGGGGGCGACCGCCGTCGCCGACGGGCCGGGTCCTTACAAGACCATGGCCCATGGCGACACCCTGGACGTGCCGGTCGAGGTGCAGGAAACCCTGTGCCCGCTCTATGTCGAATCGATCGCGCTGCGCCCCGATTCCGCCGGAGATGGCACCCACCGCGGCGGTCTTGGTACCGAAAAAGTGGTCAGAGTACTTGCCGATTCATCGGTCAGCGTGCAAATCGACCGGACCAAGTGCCTGCCCTGGGGTCTCGAGGGTGGGATGGATGGCGTGGCGGCCGACGCGACGATCGAACCGGTGGAAGGCGCCCATATCAGCGTTCTCAAAGGCACAATAGCCGTGAAGGCGGGCGACCGTTTGCGGCTGCGCACCGGCGGCGGCGGCGGGTTTGGCCCGCCCGCCGGACGCGATCCAGAAGCGGTGGCCGCCGATGTAGCCGCCGGATACATCTCCGCCGGGCATGCCGCGTTCGTCTATGGCGTGATCACTGATTCTGACGGTGCTATCGATGTTGCCGCAACCGAGACCTGCCGCGCGGCGATGGGTTAAGTACGGCCGTCTGTTTCCGCGTCGGGCTGCAAATTATTGAGCCTCTGCCGCCGCCCATGCCATTAGCTTACGGTGCTCTTCCGCCATGCCGTCGAGGGCGGCCCGATCGACGTTCATCGGCGGCATTTCGCGGAAATTCGAGACGTCGCGGTACCATGCCCGGTGATAAGTGCAGTACAGGATAGGGCGTTGCGCCTTCGACCGGTTGGCCATGCCGCCATGGGTGATCCGGCTGTCGAACAGGATGGCGTCTCCGGGGTCGGTATCGGGCGCGATTTCGTCCCCGCCGGTTGGATTGCCATTCTCCCGGTTGCGGTGGCTTCCCGGAAAAAACTGCGTGCTTCCGGTTGTCGGGTTGAGGTCGATCAGCGGAATGACCAACGTGACGCTATAGGCCGGGACGGCTGAATCGAGCGCCAGATCGTCGAACAACCCTTGTTGATCGGTGTGCAGACGCTGTGCCTTGGCGCCGGCCATCGACGTGACGGCGACATAGCTGCCAAGAATGAAATCACCACCGAGTAGTTGGTCGACGATGCTGAGGACGACGGGGTTCGCAAAAATATCCGGTGCAGCGAATGCCCCGGCGACTTCAAGCGCGACCATCAGACGCCGGTCGCCGACCTCCTTGATGTACGCAGCGGCCGACTGATGTGTAAGTTCGCCAAATTGAGTCGCGTAGGCCTTGTTGATGGTTGCAACACGGTCTGGCGAAAGCAGATCCTTCAACACAATGACGCCTGCCTCAATGAATTTCTGCGCGTCATGCGCTGCGACCGGTGGGGGCAATGCTTTCGACGTGTCGGCTCTGAGAACCGGAATATCGATCGCCGATATCAGGACGCGAAATCGGTCTGGCGGCGTAGCGTGCGGCCGGCCAGCGCACCGGTGTGCTCGCCGCCCCGAAAGGTCGTGATCCCGTTGACCAATACCTGATCGATGCCGGCGGCGAATTGATGGGGATCTTCGTAGCTGGCCATTTCGGCAATCGTGACCGGATCGAAAATCGTGATATCGGCGGCAAACCCCTTGCGCAGAACGCCGCGGTCCTTCAGGCCAAGCGCGCGTGCCGATGCGCCGGTCATCTTCCAGAGCGCCTCGTGCAATGGCAGCAATTCCTCGTCGCGGGAATATTGTCCGAGCACTTTGGCGAACGTGCCGTAAAAGCGCGGATGGGGCTTGCCCTGGCCGGTCGTCCCATAGGGTGCGACCGAATTGCCGTCGGATCCAATCATGACGTCGGGCGAGCGGACGAAATCCTTTACGTCGTCTTCCGCAATCGAGCCGACCAGCACGCGGGTCTGGCCGCGGTCGTCGACGATATAATCGAGCGCCGCGTCAAAGCCGTCGATACCGCGTTCGGCGGCGATGTCGGCGATGGTGCGTCCGGCATGTTGCGGCAGGTCGGGCGAGATCGAAATGCGGATCGCGCCCCAGTCCGGGATACGGCCGAAATTGTTGAGCCCTTCGGCATCAATGGCCGCGCGCAGGCGAGACCTGACGGTGTCGTCGCCGAGCCGGTCGATCATCGCGTCGACCCCGCCTTCCTGAAGCCATGGCGGAAACAGGTTTTTCAGGGGATTGCTGGCGGCCGTGTAAGGATAGATATCGCAATCGATCGGCACGCCGCCGCGCCGGGCGGTGGCGAGAAAATCCATCGCTTTGGCCGCGCCGCCCCAGTTGTCGGTGCCGGATAGCTTCATATGAACGATCTGGACATGCACGTGGATTTGTTCGGCGAACTCCATCGCCTCCTGCAGTGAATCGAAGACGGTGTTGCCCTCGTCGCGCAGATGGGTGAAGTAGCGCGCGCCCTGTGCGGCAAGCGATTGCCCGAGAGCGACCATTTCGTCGACATCGGAATACGATCCCGGCGCGGTGAACAGCCCGGACGACATGCCAAGCGCGCCTGCGTCCAGCGCCTCGCCCAGCAATGAGCGCATATGAGCCAACTCGGCTTCCGTCGGCGGCCTGTCTTCCATCCCCATCGCCATAAGCCGCAGCGTGTTGTGGCCGACTAAATGCACCGTGTTCACCGACAGGGCGGGATACTGGTCGAGATAATCCCGGAAAGTCGTTGCCCGGAAGTTCAGCCACGGCGCGCTCGGGCTCAGATAATCGGCCAGCGCATCGACCTTGTCGGGCAGGGCGGGCGCGCATGAATAGCCGCAATGGCCGATCACCTCGGTCGTCACGCCCTGGCGGATCTTGCTTTCGGCCTGCGGCATCAGGGGCAGCGTCCAGTCCGAATGGGTCTTGATGTCGATAAAGCCCGGCGCGACGACTTTGCCGGTGGCGTCGATTACGTCGGCGCCGCTCGTCGAAATAGCATCGCCGATTTCGATGATGCGCCCGTCCGCGATGGCGATATCTGCCTCGATTCCGGGTGCGCCGGTACCGTCGATGACATGGCCGTTCCGTATGACGATGGCGTCGGTCACGTGTTTTCCCCTGTTGTTTCCTGGGCAGCGAGCGCTCTGCGCGTTTTCCCTTCACGGTAAACAATATAATACGATGCGCCAAAGATCACCGCTGCGCCAACCCAGGTCCACAAATCGGGCAGTTCGGAGAACATGATCCAGCCGATGGCGGTGGCGAAGATCATGCGCGAAAACTGGAACGGCTGCACGATGCGCGCGTCGGCGGCCGAGACCGAAAGCGTAAAGCAGTAACCGCCTATGCTGCTGACCACCCCGATACCGACCACGATAGGCCATTGTTCGGCGGTCGGTGTAACCCACAGGAACAGGGCCGGAACGAGCGCCAGCGGCATCATGCCGAGATTGGTCCAGAGCGTGATGGCCTCGGCGCTGTCACGGCGTGCAAGTATCTTGATGGTCGTATTCGATCCCGCATGCATGAAGGCGGTCATCAGCGCAGCTGCGGAGGCCAGCGTGACCTCGATTATGCCCGGCCGCATGACGATCAATGCCCCGGCGAACCCGACGAAGCACGCGATCCAGCTATGAATGTCGGATTTTTGCTTGAGGACGACGACGGCGAGCAGGATCGTAAATAGAGGAATCATATATTGCAGCGCATAGACATCGGCGATCGGCATGCGGGCGAGCGCATAGAACAGCATCACCATCGCGCCATAGGCAAACAGGACGCGCAGGATATAAACCGGCATCTGGCTGCGATCCGGCAAACCGACACCCTGGCGGCGGACGATCGGCACCAGGACGATCAGGGCAATGAGGTTGCGGAAAAGCACCAGTTCCATGGTCGGGATTTCGCCCGACAGTTCGCGCACCATCCCACCCGAAATCGAACTGATCAGCGTCGCCATGCACATCCAGAATATGCCGGCCGCGGGCCCTGTCTTAAGCATTACGCCAATGTCTCCCTGTCGGGGTGATGTTTACACCAATCGACGTATGCGCGAAATGATCGGCGCTGGGCTATTGGCGGGACAGACGGGTTCGGTGCTATTCTTCACCGGTAAAATTGCCGGAATAAGAAACACAGGATTGGGGAACCGAGACATGGCCCGTGCGAGCGTTAACGGCACGAAACTTTGGTATGAAACCAGCGGTTCGGGGATACCTTTGTTCCTGCTCCCCGGCTTGGGGATGGACCATACCTATTACCGGTTTGCGGCGCCGCTTCTTGCCGACACGGCCACGGTTGTCCTCATCGATCCGCGCGGGATCGGGAATTCTCAGAAAGACGACCCGGCAGAGGTGACTTATTCGGCGGAATTGTGGGCCGATGATTTTGCCGCTCTTGCCCAGGATATGGGTCATGACAGGATCGCCGTTCTCGGTTCTTCGCTCGGCGGCTCGATGGCGCTGGCGCTGGCGCTGCGGCATCCGGCGCTGGTCCGCGGTTTGATCGTGATCGGTGGATTTTCGGAACTCGACAGGGCGATGGAAACGAATTTTGCGCTGCGTAAAAAACTTGTCGCAAAACTCGGCATGGGCGAAGAGCTCGCCGATTTCATGGGTCTGTCGACCATGACGCGGGAATTCATGGATACCGACGAGGGGTATGCCGTGATGCAGGCGAACCAGGCGAACATCCGGCACAATTCGCCCGAACTCTATACCGCTTTCCTCAATTCCATTCTTTCCTGGGGCCGGCGTTTGCCGGGTCAGGAGAACGAGCCGCTTTATACCGATCTCATCGCCGCGATCGATTGCCCGACGCTGGTGATCGCGGGTGACAACGACTATTTTATTCCCGCATCGTTTAGCAAAATAATTGCCAATACCATTCCCGGCGCCAAATATGCCGAAGTGCATGATGGCGGTCATATCCCGTTTATCGAAAAGCCGGAGGACACGGCAGCGCTGGTTCGGGATTTCCTCGCGACGCTCGACTAACGCGGCTTTGCCCCTTAGCGCGGCGCGGCCAACGTGCTATACGCTCGCCGGAAATGAGTGACGCAGAACCCGATACAGATACCGGCAGCGATTCAGGCGCTGACGGCGAAACCCGCGATTTTATCCGCGACCGGATTCGTGAAGACTTGGCTAACGGTGCCGTTGAGGCCGTTGTCACCCGATTTCCGCCCGAGCCCAATGGTTATCTGCATATCGGGCATGCGAAATCGATCTGCCTCAATTTCGGCATAGCCACGGAATTCGGCGGGCAGTGCAACCTGCGTTTCGACGATACCAACCCGGCGAAAGAAGATCAGGAATTTATCGATGCGATCCAGGCGGATGTTGCCTGGCTTGGGGTCGGCTGGGATGGCAACGTCAAATATGCGTCCGACAATTTCGAACAGCTTTACGGCTGGGCCGAACAATTGATCGGCGATGGCAGAGCCTATGTCGACGATTTGTCGCCCGAACAGATGCGCGAATACCGCGGCACACTTACCGAGCCGGGGCGCGACAGCCCGCGTCGTGGCCGGGACGTCGATGAAAATCTCAATCTGTTCCGCCGTATGCGGGCAGGTGAATTCCCCGACGGCGCCCGTGTGTTGCGCGCGAAGATTGACATGGCGTCCGGCAATATCAATTTGCGCGATCCGGCACTGTACCGGATTATCCGAGCGCCTCATCCACGTACCGGCGATGCCTGGTGTATCTATCCGACCTATGATTTCGCTCACGGCCAGACCGATGCAATCGAAGGCGTCACCCATTCACTGTGCACCCTGGAATTCGAAGGTCACCGCCCGCTCTATGACTGGCTGATCGACAATCTGCCGGTGCCGGCGCGGCCGCGGCAGTATGAATTCTCGCGGCTGAACCTGACCCACACGGTGCTGTCCAAACGCTGGCTCACACAGCTGGTGACGGACGGGCGGGTTTCCGGATGGGACGATCCGCGCATGCCGACCGTATCGGGTCTGCGGCGGCGTGGCGTACCGGCGTCGGCAATTCGCGATTTTATTGGCCGGCTCGCGATTTCCAAGAATGAAGGCGTTGTCGAGGCGGCGATGCTGGAACATTGCATACGCGATCCGCTCAACGATACCGCGCCGCGGCGCATGGCCGTCCTGCGCCCGCTGAAAATCGTGATCGAGAACTATCCTGAAGGGCAGGTCGAGGAAGTCGACGCGGTCAACAACCCGCGTGACGAGACTGCAGGCACGCGCAAGGTGCCGTTCAGCCGTGAAATCTATGTCGAGCGCGACGATTTCATGGAGGACGCGCCCAAGAAATTTTTCCGCCTCAGTCTGGGCCGGGAAGTTCGCCTGCGCGCCGCCTATTTCATCACCTGCACCGATGTTGTCAAGGATGACGCCGGTGAGGTGGTGGAACTGCGCTGCACCTACGACCCCGAAACCCGTGGCGGCGATTCGCCGGACGGGCGCAAGGTAAAGGGGACGCTGCATTGGGTGTCCGCGCGCCATGCGGTTGAAGCGGAAGTACGGCTCTACAATCCGCTCTTTTTGGAAGAAAATCCCGGCGCGGCGAATGATCTCCTGTCGGTTCTGAATCCGGAATCGCTGGAAGTATTGACCGGCTGCAAGCTGGAACCGTCTCTGGCTGATTTCGGTGCGGCCGATATCGGCGCGGGCGAGGTCGTGCAGTTCGAACGGCTCGGTTATTTCTGCATGGATCAGGATTCGACAGTGGAGAAGCCGGTCTTTAACCGAACTGTGGGCTTGCGGGATTCGTTTGCCAAGGCGATGGCAAAAGGCTGATCCCGCCGGGGCCGGTTTTATCCCCGCAAAGCAATCAGCTGATCGCGATATCCCGATGGATCGACGGTCACGTCGATCAGGGTCGGGCCCTCGGCGGCGAAAACTTCCGCCAGGGCCGCGTCCAGCGGATCGGCCTCTCCGACACTCCACGCCTTACATCCCATCCCGCGCGCCACCGCGGCGAAGTCGGCCTTCGGGTATCGCACGCCCAGCGGCGGGCGTTGCTGGCGCTGCTGTTTTATATCGATCAGCGATAGCGCGGAATCGTTCAGCACGACGACCGTCAGCGCGGCGCCGAGGCGCGCGGCGGTCGACAATTCGGCAAGGCACATCATCATGCCACCGTCACCGGTCAGCGCGACCGCATGGCGGTGCGGCTGTTCGAGCCAGCTTGCCAGCGCCGCCGGCACCGCGAATCCCATCGACGACAATCCGTTCGATTTCATCGCGCCATGCGGCAATGTCGCGGGCCAGCGCGCCATGGCGGAGAACATATGCGCGCCGGCATCGACCGCGAGCCGCGTGCCTGCCGGTGCCGCTGCGGCGACCGCGTCGACGACGCTGTCCGGTGACCACCCGGTCGAGCTGGCGTTGTTTTCCACCGTTTCGCGGATGTGGGATTTCAGATCGGCTATTTCGCCGCCGGACCACGCGCCCGCGGTGGCGGTGTTTGCCAGACGTCCGGCGCTGACAGCCACCGGACCGGCGATTTCGGCATCGGCTTCGAACGGCCAGGCAAGTCCGCCGGTTTCCGACAGCACGACGACCGGGGCCGCGTAGTTCCATTTGCCGGGGATGATCTCGACCGGATCGACACCGCAAAATACGATCAGGTCGGCGGTGCCGAGGACGGCGCCGTCGAGTTTGGCGCCGGTGAACAGGCCCACATTGAGCCGATTATCCTCCGGGACGACGCCTTTCGCCTTGTAGGTGGTCATGACCGGGCCGCCGAGCGCCCGGGCGACCGCGTTCGCGGCCGCCGCGCGGTCTGCGGCGCGGCACTGGTGGCCGACGATCAGGGCCGGGCGTCTCGCCGTAGCCAGAAGGGCGGTTGCCCGCTCAAACGCGTCTTCGTCAATGCCGCGCGCCGGCGAGGGGACAATGACCGGCTCGGTGCGGATTTCGGCGCCGGCATCCCGCGCGGACAGATCGATATGAACCGGTCCCGGCGGTTCTGCCGCCGCAAGACTAAACAATTCGGCGAATTCCGCTGCTCCGTTTTCAGGGGTCAGCCGCCGCTGCGCCTTGGAAATGGGGGCAAACAATGCCTGCTGATCGAAAATCTGGTGCGGCGGCGCCACGGCGCTTTCGTCATGGGCATCTGTGATCACGATGACCGGCGCGCGTTCGAGCGACGCATAGGCAATGCCGTTGACCACGCTGGCGGCCCCCGGGCCGATCCCGGTCAGGACGACCCCGGGCACGCCGGTCAGCTCGCCGGTGACGGCGGCCATGATCGCAGCCGCGGTTTCAGTCCGGCACAGAACGAATTCAATGCCGGCACGCGATGCCGCATCGATAAGATCGAGACTGGAGCCGCCGCCGGGGACACCGAAAATACGTTTGACGGCGTTGGCGGCCAGCGTGCTGGCGATTGATTCCGCCAATGTAATTTGTGTGTTCACGGGTCCATCATGCGTTTGATTTAGAATCGATTTGCGCCCAAGCTTTACGGCACCATGGAGCAATCAGCCAGTCCAAAATCCAGCGGCCACTGGACGCCGTATTTCGTTTCTAGCGACACGCTGGAAACCCGCAAGATTGTCGGCCAGAATCTTGTCGCCCATTCGCTGGAACACCGGTCGCCGCAAAAGCGGCCGGTCACCGTGCGATTCCGCACCGCGTCGCTCGGCACGCTCACCTTTCATGAAATGGCCTATTCGATGTTCGGCGGGGGCGAAGCGACAATTCACGCGCCCAAAATGGAGAATATCTACCTGTGCGAGATCAATCTGGCGGGGGAAATGGCGGTCGGCCAGAAGATCGCGAACACGCCGTTCCGGCCGGGCGAGATCTATATGATCAACGCCAATGTCCCGCACGCGAAGATATGGCGAACCGACGGGCGCCAAATGATGATCAGGATTCATCAGACCGATATGGAAGCCGCGCTGGAAAGATTGACCGGAATGCCGGTGCGCGAACCGTTGGTGTTCGAACCGGTGCCGCAAACGATTTCAGATGGTGTCGAGACGCTTTGCCGAATGATCGAGATCATGGGCAGGGACCTTGAACGCGAGGGATCGATTTTCTCCGGTCTTGACGGGGGCGGTGCGACACAGATTCTCCTGGACCTGATGCTCAACACGTTGCCCAATAATTATTCACACCTGCTGTCGAGCCCCGCCCCGCGGCTCCGGCCGCGTCACGTCCGCCACGCCGCGGAATATATTCACGGCCATGCGACCGGTGCCGTCAGCCTTGACGATCTGGTACGGGCGAGCGGCGTCAGCAAGCGGTCTCTCCATGCCGGGTTCAGGAAATATTATGGCGTGTCGCCGATGACTTATTTACGGAACGTTCGCCTCGATCGTGCCCGGCTGAGCCTCAAACAGCAGGGTACCGGAGATATTTCGGTAACCGAAGTCGCACTCGACTGCGGGTTTTCACATCTCAGCAAATTTGCCCACGCCTACCGGGACAGATTCGGCGAATTACCGTCAGTTACCCTCAGAAGCGCCTAAATAATGGCGAAAAAAGGCCATATGATGCATTTTAAGGCTAGTTTTATCCGGTTGAAATTGAAACCATGGATGCCGTGGAAACGCCACTCGCGCGTCCACGGAGCACCGAAGACCTGTCAGCAAGCCGGGAGGCGAAGATGAGCTGGACCACAGAACAGTTAGCCGGATTGGTCGAACCCGACCGCGCGCACCGCAAGGCCTATACCGATCCTGAGATTTTCGATCTAGAGATGGAGCGTATTTTCGAGAACACCTGGATCTATATCGGCCATGAAAGCCAGGTAAAGGAACCGGGCGACTATTATCTCGCCCAGGTCGGCCGCCAGCCGATGGTGATGGTCAAGGATCGGAACAGCGACATACAGGTGCTTTACAACCGGTGCCCCCATCGCGGTGCCCAGCTTTGCACCGCGCGAAAGGGCAATACCGGGAAAAATTTCTACTGCTCCTACCATGCCTGGACGTTTCAACTCGACGGCAAGCTGGAAAGCATGCCGGCGAAGCAGGGCTATGACGGCACAAATCTGGATTTCGATAATCCGGAATTCCACATGGCGCGCCCGGCGCGGTCCGACAATTACCGGGGGTTCTGGTTTGCCAAACTGTCCGAAGGCGGACCCGATCTCAGAACGCATCTCGGCGAGGCCGCAAGCGCGTTCGACCAGCTGATCGACCGCGCACCGGGCAAGGAAACTGAAGTCGTCGGAAGCTGCTTCCGGATTGTCCAGCAATCGAACTGGAAGATATTCCTCGAAAACCAGCTTGATGCGTCGCATCCCGGCGTCACCCATGAATCAACCGGCAAGGCCGCCCAGCAGATCCAAGCCGAGATGCGCAGCAACGGAAAAGAGCCGCCGCTGGAGCTGAGCTTCCTGTCCGATTTTGCCCGCATCGGCCATGACGGCTGGACAAAGTTTGGCACGATCGGTTTCCCAAATGGCCACAGCAGTCTCGAAGGATATATGGGGCTACGGCCGGACGATCCGGACACCAACGAATATGTCCGGCGCATGTACGACGTCTATGGCGAGGAAAAGGCCGAGGAAATTCTCGGCATCAACATCCATCACATGCTGATCTACCCCTGTAATTCGGTCCTGCCGCCGCTGCAGCAGCTCCGCACCATACGCCCGCTGGGTCCTGACAAGACGCTGACCGAAATCTGGCATTTCCGGCTCAAGGATGCCCCGGAAGAAATCTACCGGCGGTCGCTTGCCTATTATTATCTGGTGAACTCGCCGTCGACCCTGGTCAACGCGGACGATCTGTTCAACTGGTGGAAATGCCAGCACGGTCTGGAATCGTCGGCCCGCGAATGGGTCAGCTTCCACCGCAACGCGGGGCAGGATATCGTCGACGGCGACAAGACCTATTCGGCACCCGACAGCATGAGCGAGATGCCGCTGCGTCACATGATGCATGCCTGGAAGGACTACATGACCGCCGGGGACGGAGCCGGATCATGACAGAATCTGCTGAAAAGCTCGCCGCGGCCGATCCGAATGCCATGGCCGATGTCAGCATCGAAACCCAGCTGGCGGTCGAACGCTTTCTCTATCGCCAGGTCGAGGCGTTGGACGAGAAGCTGTGGGACGACTGGCTTGCCATGTTTTCCGAAGATGGATTCTACTGGATGCCGTCGGAAGAAGATCAGACCGAGGGTGACGGCTTGCCGAACGTCTTCTGGGAAGATCAGTACCTGATGCGGATGCGGATCGCCCGGAATACGCATCCCCGGGCGCATAGCCAGGCGCCGCATAACCGGCTCTGCCACGTGGTATCCAACGTGATCGTCGAGAGCGAGGATGCCAACGGTGATATCGTGGTCAGGTCACGGTTTCATTGCGCCGAATATCTGCGCTACGAAATACGCAACTTCACGGGCAAGTACCGTCACTACCTGAAGAAGACCGGCGGCGGCTACCAGATCGCCCTGCAGCGGGTCGATCTGGTCAACCGTGAAGGCCCGTACGATTACGTGATCCAGTGGTGGCTTTAGCCGCTTAGTTCACGTTCTCGTAAATTTCCAACCCTTCGATCTCGTCGACGTTCTCGGCCCGGGCGCGCAGCTCGATAACGTTACGATCGGGGTCACGCACGAACAGCGAAACATGACCGTCGCGGCCGAACATCACCGGCCCCTGGGTTATGGCGACATCGTTTTCCTTTAGCACCGCCATGGTGTCGACAATGGATGACACACGCAGCGCAAGATGCGTGATGCCGGCATATTTGGTGTCGACATCCATCAGGATATTGCTGCCGTCATGTTCTTCCGCGGCGTTGACAATCAGGTTGATCTCCACGTCTTCCGGGTTTCTGATGATGATCACGGGGTCAAACGTCACCCATGTCATCGGTTGGAACCCGAGCATTTCATAAAACTTGATCGCCCGGTCCGGGTCGGAGACCCGGATGCCGGTGTGATCGACGCGTTCGACGTTGATTTTTGCGCCCATGTCTTCTGCCTTTTTCAGCTTGCCCTGAATTAGGCCGCTGCCTGGGCCGGGGCAAGGGGTTGCTTGCCTTTCAGGATATCGCCCATGCGTTCGGCGAGCATAATGATCGGCGCGTTGATGTTGCCGCCGACCATGTCGGGGAGGACCGAGCCGTCGATCACCCGCAGATTTTCGGCGCCGCGGACCTGTAGTTCGGGATTGACCACGGCGCGCTCGTCGCTGTCTGGGCCCATCTTGCATGTTCCGAGCGGATGATGCGCGGTCCAGGCGGTACGTTTGATGAAATCGTCTATCGGTTCGTCCTTGGGCTGGATTTCCGGGCCCCGGAACGCGTCGAGCGGTTTCTGGCTGCCGATATCCCGGACCATCTCGATCCCGTCGCGCAACGTCTGCCAGTCCTCCGGCTCGGACAGGAAGTTCTGGTTGAGGCGGACGAAGTCGGTCGGGCTGGCCGATTTCAGCGATAGCTCGCCAACGCTTTTCGGGTGCAGCATCACCGGGCGCACCATGAACGCATCCTTGGGCTTCTTGCGGACACCCGGGAACCACGGCTGCGATTCCGGCGGGATAAAACGCGCCAGCAACTGGATATCGGGTTGAGCCAGGCCTTCTTTCGAGTGCAGGAAACCGGTCAGTGGTCCGGGCATTTCGGTGGCGAAGCCGGTGCCGAGGAAATAGGCCTGCATCATGGCAAGCGCGATGCGGTCGTAGCGCAGCAGGCCGACGAATGGTCCGTCGCCGATGCGCTCGTACTCGACGCCGACCGACAGATGGTCCTGCAAATTCTGGCCGATGCCTTTGGAATCGATCACCGACTGGATGCCGTGTTCCTTCAGCCGGTCGGCATCGCCGATTCCCGACAGCATCAGCAGCTGCGGGGAATTGATCACGCCGCCCGACAAGATAACCTCGCGCTCGGCGCGGGCGACGGTCGTCGAGCTGCCGCCGGTCGAATATTCGATCCCGACGGCCTTGGTGCCTTCCATGACGACGCGGTGGGCGAGCGCCTTGCTGATCAGGGTCAGATTGGGCCGCGACAGGGCCGGACGCAGATAGGCGACCGCGGCGCTGCAGCGTCTTCCGTTGCGAATGGTCGACTGGAATACGCCGAGGCCTTCGTTCTGTGCACCGTTGTAATCCGGTGTGGTGGGATATCCCGCAGCCTCGCCGGCTTCGAGCCAGGCCTGGAGGAGCGGATCCGGATATTTGTTTTCGATCGTGGTCAACGGGCCATCGGCGCCGCGGTAATCGTCATTGCCTTTTTCCCAGCCTTCGGCTTTGCGGAAATAGGGCAGGCATTCGGCGTAGGACCAGCCGGTGCAGCCCTGGCGGCTCCACCGGTCGTAATCTTCGCGATTGCCGCGCACATAACCCATCGCGTTGATCGACGAAGAGCCGCCGATCACCCGGCCGCGCGCGCATTCGACCGCACGCCCGTCGAACTGCGGCTCGGGCTCGGTGAAATAACCCCAGTCGAACAAACGATTGAACAGGATCTTGCCCCAGCCAAGCGGCACCGTGATGTAGGGATGTTTGTCGCTGCCGCCAGCTTCGATGACGAGGACCTGTACGTCCGGATCTTCGGTCAGGCGGTTGGCCAGTGTGCAGCCCGCCGATCCGGCACCGACAATCACATAATCGTAGCTTTTTCCGTTGCTCATCTTTTCGCACCCCTGTTATGCGCCATTGTTATCTGGTGTAAGGATAGCATATGAAAAATACATCCCAATAGGGTCTGTTCATGACTGTTTCGCCAGGCGTTTCAGACGATTTCATTCGCGGCCTGCCCAAAGCGGAGCTGCATCTGCACATCGAAGGCAGCTTCGAGCCGGAGCTTATGTTTGAAATCGCGCGGCGCAACGATGTCCGGATTCCCTATGGGTCTGTTGAAGCGCTAAAGGCGGCCAGAAACAGAAACGCGAATGGCAGGC
>Ga0209403_10005047_pt1 | contig 13976 bp, 7 predicted proteins | sample ArcticOcean_MG_C_8_FD_187440 | JGI IMG/M metagenome (GOLD analysis project Ga0209403, IMG submission 187440) | Marine microbial communities from western Arctic Ocean - ArcticOcean_MG_CB11_86 (SPAdes) (version 2) | ecosystem: Environmental > Aquatic > Marine > Oceanic | place: Arctic Ocean... | reverse complement strand
ATGTTATGTTGTATAGATTGCAGACCATAGAATCTATGTTAGATAAGATTTTAGCAACAAAGGTTAGATAATGTCAGGCTTTACTTTTGAAGATTTCAGGTTAGGTTTAGACCACAGAAAGTCTGAGCAAGTTGCTGATGCCAGAGCTTTGCAAGAATGCACTAACGCGTATGTCACGGCTGGTTATGCTATTACAAAGCGTCCTGGTATGGACAACCTAAACGGAGCAACGGCGCTAGATTCTACATTCAAAGGTTTATTTATCTTTGATCAAAAGTTAGTTACTATAACTCATACTTCTGGTTTTTCTGCGCCGCCCGCGTTGGCTGGCGTAGGTATTGGAAACCCTATGTCTAGCGCATTGTCTGTTTTGATATGTGAAAACCCAGCTGATGCCACAGATACCATAAAACATGTGTGGGATTTTTTAGTCTTTAATCGCAAGCCTTATATCGTTGTAGAGTTTACAAGCGGGACTATACGGCATTTCTATGGGACATTAGCAGAGCATGTTATTGGTTCATCTACTGTAATTACAGATGTTAACTGCCCTAATACTAAATCAGCGGTTGTTAACTCATCAAAGGTTTTCGCTATTGGAACTAACAGCGCTGGTGATGCATACATAAAGTACTCCTCTACCGAAGACCCAACAGATTGGTCGTCACCTGATGACGCCAGTGGCACATTAGGTTTGCCAGCTGGATTAGAATCTCCTGACGAAGATGAAATAGTAGCTCTTGGAGTATATAAGGGAAAACTGTTAGCATTCATGACTAACAATATACAACTATGGAAGACCGACCCTGACCCTGCGTTAATAGAACTAGAATCTGTGATAGAAAATGGTTATGTAACATTTACTGACACTATAGCGCCGTTGGGTGCTGATTTGATTTTTCTAAATAAAGCTGGCTTTTACTCTGCTGGTCAGATGTTATATACTGATAGAATGATAGCCCAAGATATCGGCGCGCCAGTAGCTGATATTGTGCTTCCAAAGATGGTAGCTGACGCAGGAACTAACGAACCAATAGCTATACACTTCAGTGGAAACAATCAATATATCTGTGTTATTAAGGATGTTATGTTTGTGTTAACGCATTCTGCTACTGCACAATTAACTGCGTGGTCTAAATATACTGTACCCCCGGGTTCGGTAATTAGTGGAATATGTTCGTATAGAGATTTGCTATATATCAAGATGTCAAATGCTCATGGTGATTTTATCTTTGGTTTCGATAGTAGCAAATATAACGATGATGTTGCTGCTGGCTTTACTATTGATTTCGACGTACAGATAACTAGTGGATTTCAGACTTTAGCTGGATCTGGCAGGTGGAAAAAAATATATGGCATGGATGCTATGTTTGTTGGTACAGCTAACGTGCAGCACAGGTGGGACGCTCGAACACCAACAGCTAAAACAACCGCCGTTTCTTTAAGTGGCGACACAAGACCTACGCCTATGGTGCCTGTAGAGCTTATGACAACTGAGATTAGTTTTGACATCACTCAATCAGCTAATTCTCAATTGCTTTTTAATGGTCTAACGTATTATTACCAACCCCTCGGAGAATTTTAATGGGTTTATTTTCAGCTGAAGTAGAAGGTGGCGTACCAGATAAGTCTATGGCTCAGATCCCAATGGGGGCTTCAACAAAGCCAGCTGAGCGCCACACTATGCCTGGGTTTCGAACCACTAAGAATTTAAGTAATCGACAAGCTGGTGGGCAAAGAATAGCGGACGCTTTTAAGGCTGGTATAGCACCCGCTGGTAAGAGATTGCAAGATGCAACAACCGCTAGGGGAATGCAGGACTTTGATGAGAAAGCGGTGCTGGCTGGTAAAAAGGCTAAATTTGGTAGATCTAGAAGTGGCATGTATGGTAGTAAAGTTATGGCAGACGCAATGGGCAGACGCAATAGAGAGAACGCGCGCAATAGATTTGGTATATCTCAAGCTGGTATGAAGGCGGGTAGGGATTTGAAGGGCGCATTAGGAAATGAGTATGTAACCATGAATCAACGAGCGCAGCAAGGTAAATTAACTGGATCCCCAGCTTACGCTTTTGGACTGCCAACGATGCCCGGATATTCTCCTGCCGTTGATACATCTCCAAAGACATACAAGACAACAAAGAAGAAAGAGGTGAAGAAAGGTATAGAATGGGAAGGTGGTGAAAGTGGTGATCCTGGTGGTGCTGGTGATGCAGCAGGACCAGGCGGTCATTAGGAGATAAATTATGAGTATTATAGGTGGAATTTTAGGTGGTGGTGCAGCATACGCAGATAAGCGTACCAAGGATGCTACTTCTTTACTAAGCAGAGAGAATAGCAAACGCGCTACAGAGATGAAGGGTGAACAGGTAATAGAGCTTGGTCGCACAGCCACCGATAAGATGAACCTTAAGACGCAGAAGCGCAAGATAGAGCGCGCTAAGCAACAAGGCATGGAAGGCGTGAAGGGAAGACGCGGTGCAGAGCGTGGAAGTATGGCCAGTACTATGGGTACTACGCCAACTACAGAGGGCACTCGTGCAGCTGAGTTTAGGGAGGGTTTCAAGGATCCTAAAACACAGTTTCAAGCTGAGAACGCTGGTAATGCATTCGCTGATCAGATGAGAACAGCTTCTAAAGGACAAGAAGATTTCAACAATCAATTAGCTTCATATGGCGGTATGGCGGAAGGTTACAAAGATCTAAATCAAAGCAACAAGATAAAGTCTGGAGAGATAGCTGGTAATATAGCTGGTGGCGCTGAGGATCAATCCGCCATCAGCACGGATGCGGCATTAGCACAACAACACCCAGATTATGCTTTGGATAAATTTAGTGATCGCGATGCTAGATTTAAGAAGAAGATGTATGATAAGTACTACTCACTCAGAACCGGTGATGACTGGGGTGGTTTAAATCCCAATGATAAAGCTCCAATGTTAGGAGTTAATAGACGCATAAAAGGTTCTGCATTAGGAGCTGGTATGGGTATGGCCGGGTCGCTGTTAGGTCCTGGTGGCTTAGGGATAATATAATGGCTGGATTCGGACATAGCGCTTTAGCTCAACTTGGTAGGGGCTTACGACCTTATCTTAATCCCGTCGAAGAAGAGGCACAGAAAAAGTCTTCTTCTAAGTGGACAAAGCCTACATGGCAGCGCGAGAATGAACAACGTGCCGCTATGTTGGCTACAGAAGCTAAGCGCCGTAAGGCTGACATTTCTATTCAAAGAAGTGATGTGAACCAAGCTGGCATAGATAGAACGGCTGAACTCCGAGAGTTAATGGAATCAGGACGAGCTAATCAGACAGATGAGGGTACAGTGAAAGGTTTACGTGCATTGCATTCTAATGCAACTGGGCAGCTCAACCCAGATATTGCCCGCGTAGGAAGAGGAACTCAGCATGCTGATATGCCGCTTTCACAGCAAGACAGGCAAGCTAGTGAAATAGCCTACAGAGATGCTATGGGTGAAAAACCTGCAGATATCTTAACAAAAGCTTTCGGTAATGGGATGCAAGTAGATTATGAGGAAGATAAACGAAAGTTTGCTGGCCAGTTAATGCAAGAATCTACAGATATAGCAAACACAGAAAAAGCCCAGTTAGCATTACAAGAAAAGAAAAACGTAATAGCAAGGTCTCTAAAAGACTGGGAATACAAAGAAGCTAAACGCGTATCTGATGAAGAAGCAGCTATAACTAAAGCCGCATTGAAACAAGAAGAGAAGTTAGCCAAAGCCCAAGCAAGCGTTGAGGCAAATGAAGCTAAAGAAAATATAAGAATAACAGCATTGCAACGTAAGATAAGTCTTGAAAACTTAAAACTATCAAGAGATAGGGAGGAGGCGCGTAAAAAAACCGCACGTGATTTAGAGGTAAGATTGAAGAGTGATGAGTTAAAAGCAATTGGTAGAGAAAACTCAGCCATGGCTAGCCTTAACAAAAGAAATTCATCTTGGCGTAAGTTATCCGTTGCTCAACAGAATCAATTGAAGCGAAGTGTATTTGGTGATACAGGTTCTCTACGCGCTGGTTTTGATACACAGGAGCGTATGGACCCTGATTCACCTACTACTCGAGCAGCTCCTCGTAAAACCTTGCAGTGGCCAGCAACTTCTAATACGTTAAGTGGTTTCTTGAAATCTAAACTTGGCGACTACGGTGTTGGCTCATTAGCAGAAACTATACCTATGGAAGAGCGCGATAAAATGACAGAACCGGTTTCTGATCAGGATTGGACTAGTATGGTTGGTCCACAGGAGCGCAGTGTTATAATGGATCAAATGTGGCGCACGGCGGTTAGTCAAGCTAACTCTAAGGGTACAAACGCACAGGAAGAGTTTTCCTTACTGAACCTGTTAATCAGTGAAGGTAAGGTTTCTCCTTATGACTTCGCTGATGGTGTCAGCCCTGATATCACTGTTCAAGATGAGAGCACTCTCCTTGCTAAGTTACAATCTGGGGACCCTCTTGGTAATGCTATATACAACATACCAGGAGCAGGTCAGTTCCAATGGGATCAAAATACCCAAAAGTTCGTTCAAGTACAATAGGGAAATAAATGGCAAACGCTGAACCTCTTACGGCATTGTCTCCTGAGGAGATGGCCGAATTACTACAGAAAAGAAAAGCCGAGAAGGCGGCTGCGCCTCCTCAATATGGTTCCGTTGACGAGTTTGTAGGACTTCCTGGCGTTAATCGTTTTGATCGCGATGTTGATATAGCTAAAACTAAACACGCAGGCACCATGCCTAATACCGTGGCAACTCCTCCTCGCTATGCTGAAGGTTCTATGCCGATCAGCGAATTCGAAAAACAACAGCAAGATCGTTCGGGCGCTACAGCTAACTTGGCTGGTATAGGTGTAACCCCACAATCATTTCCAGGTATAGAACCACAGTACCCAACCAGCACACAACCACACGAGCCTGGTGATATTCAGAACTTTGGGGAATTCACGCCAGCGTTTGCAGATCCAAATAGAGTTAACGTTGATACAACAAGTGCTCTTACTCCTGATAATACAGTGCCTGCTACTGCCGGGCAACTAGCTTATGCTCACGCTGCTAAGATGGGTTCGACCACTTCTAGAATTGGTGGTGATGTAGCAGAGGGCGCTGGCACAATGCTCAGAAACTTCCAACCAGGAACCCTCCATGTAGGTATCGGGTTACAACATGTTGGAAGATTTTTAAAGCAGTGGGCAAAAAATCCGGCTTTCTTTGAGCATGTGCCATTAGAGGAATGGGATGATGTTAAGAGAGCTGATACTATATTAGGAATTGCTAGTTCGTCTTTTAAGTATGGCGCTCATAAGTTCGCTGAATCTGCCCCGTATTTCGCAGGTATCATGTTAGCTGCTCCTGCTATAGTAGTTGGGGAGGTTAATAGATTGGCTGAAGAGCGAGCTGAATTAGATGGGAGAGCTGGCGCTCCAACTGTAGGTGATGCAGCATTCGTTACTGCGGCGGCTCTGAACAATGTTTATCTTGAAAAGTACGTTTTAGGACGCTTGCTACGTGGCGCTGGTACTGGTTCCACAGGTAAGCGTATCGTAAGAGGCGGCGGAGAACAGAGTGGGGCTGAGGCTATACAAGAGTTTATTGAATATTATTCAAAACACACTGGAACAAAATCCCCGCCAGAATTAAGCGCAGCCTTAGATGCTTCGGCTGCTGGAGCTGTAGCAGGTGTATGGGCTGGCACAGCGTTCGCAGCCGGCGGGGCCATGGCCAAATATAGAAAGGAAATGATTATAGAGAGTGGCAGCAGGATCGGTCACGCTATAGAAAGGGAGAATGCGTTTAACGATGTTGTAGCTAGACAGGCTGCAGGTGAGGAACTATCTCCTGAGGATCAAGCAATCCTTACACGTGGTCCTCTTAACGAATCTGAGAGAGCTATGGTTGATGAATACCAAGCACTCATACAGAAGGCAATCAGAAAGATAGTTACAGATCCAGTTACTAGGAATGACGATCTAGGCTCTGACGATATGATAGTTCCGGCTATGATAAAGTTCGGTATGGTCCACATATCTCCTAAGGATGTGGCTCGTTACGCCGCTCAACAAGGCATAACAATTCAACAAGCCATAACAGACACGCTAAATCATGAGGTACCTGGTCATTTGTACGCTAGCGCTGCTGAAAGCTTGCGTGGCTATAACGAGAATCCAGAAGCTGTATTAGAATGGATACAAAGTAACGAAGCCTATGTAAATGATTTTCCTTATATCGATCAAGAAGCAAATATACAAGAAGCTTTTGATAATGGAGAAATATCTGAATACGATTATCATCAATTGATGGTACAGGCTACAAGTGATCAGGTATTAGCGTATGAAGAATATGCTAACGCACTCATAGAGGGAAGCGAATCTTTAATTACTATTGACAAAGCAACTAGAGCGGCACAGAAGCGGCGGAGAGAGGCAGCAGGGCGCGCTAAAGATCCCATGAAGATGCCTACTGGCGATTGGAGGTTTGGAGCGGATCCTGAATCGAAAACTAATTTAGAACAAGTACAGGCAGCAAACGCTGCTCGCGCTGAAGCTAATGCTCAGGCAGAGGCCGAGGCTCAGGCTAGATCTGGTGGATTACAAAGTAAGAGCCGTCGCGCATTCATGCGTAATGCAGGTGTAGCAGGCGCTGGGCTTGCTGTTGCTCCCGGAGCTATGTTAGAACCCGGTGTGGCATTACCTACAGAAGCCGCGGCTGCAACTACACCCGCTTGGGGTGGTTGGGCTCCTGGCGCTGTAACAGGATCGCAGGTGGTTCCTGGAGCACAAGCTACCGCAGCCGAAGGCGCAGCCAACCTTGCGGGAGAGTTTGCAGGCGACCAACTGGTGAGTCGAGGAGAATCATTTGATGACTTTGATGTGGATGATTTTTCTGATATTGAAGAGCAAGAGCAAAGATTAAAAGAGTATGAGGAGAATAAAGCCAATGAGGAGAGGGAAAGAGTATCACAGAAATGGCGTGAATTAGAAACAGTAGCACTGCAGACCTTGATGGAAGAGAGGCGTGCAGAGGGTAATCTAATCTGGCACGCTATGAAGAGTGAACTCGATGGGAGAGAGGATAAGACTGAAGAAGTAGATCCTGTTGACGATAAAAATGTCTATATGAAAGTATCAGACATGAACAACACCCAAGTACGATACAGGGATCAAAACAATTTCCTTGCTAAGGTTATTCGTAGGGAATTAAACGAAAGTAATATAGACCCTGAAGAAAGAAGTGAGATAAACGAACTCGTTAAAGGAGTTAAAACAGCCTTTGGTGCTGTGTATGGAAAACTGCCCGGTGTTAATGAAGCCTTAGAAGGTGCATTTACAACCGAAGATGGTATTAATGACGAGTATCAAAGGTTGATGAGGTTGGCTCAAAGGAATGATGAGGCTGGTGTAGAAGATAGTATAGTTTCAGACTTAGATGAAATAGCAGCCAGAGCAAAAGCAGACAGGGATGTGGCACGACGAAAAGATGCAGAGTTTAGGTATGAAGACAAAAAGGGTGGCGCAAGAGATTACACCTTCAAGAAGGGTGTGAAACATGTAGACCGTGGACGAGTAACACCGGCTGTTGCAAGGAAGTTATTAGAAGCCAGGCTAGAAGAAGGATCTATAGATCAAGCGCAGTTTGATCAGAAAATGGAAGGTGTTAATACGACCGAATCTGAGGCTCGCGGTAGATTCCCACCATCAATTAGAGAGAAGTTAGCTAATATTGTGTGGGACGAACGTAACACAGAGAAAATACCTCAAGAGATAATAGATTTAGCAGCTGCGGAATCTCGTGTTTCAACACCGGACAAAAAGGTACCAGAAACCCCAACTGGTGAAGCTGAAGCAGCCGCGGTGAAAAAGGGTTTGAAAACTAAAACGAAAATCGACTTGGATAAAGTAAGAGAACAGAGAGAGGCTGCAAAACAGTCTCAATTAGATAAGGTAGAAATCCAACGTCTTGAACCGGATTATGCTGCTGTTCAAAAACAAAAGCAAGAATACCAGAAACAAGAAGACAAAAAGAGAAGTATCGATGCGTCTTGGCTTGGCGAGATAGATAAAGCAGAACAGGCAGAAATTGATAGTATGTCTGCTTTAGACTACGAAGAGCATGTTAAAGAGTGGGGCGATGAATCCACAATGTTAGATGGTCATGATGTATACATGAAGCAGAGGAAGAAGGATGGCGTATCATTAGCTGCCGCTTCTGGAAGGTTAGGAGCATCAATAACCGATAAAGATGGTGAAACACAAAAGGTAGGAGCTATTGTAAAAACTAAAGATGGGGATATAGTACAAGTTGTTTCTGTGTCTCCTGATGGATCTTTTATTGTTGATGGCGGCGATGGAATCGGAACAAGAGTTGCTGGTGAGTTAGAAACAACTACTCTAACCGAACTCCCCGCTTCGAAACGTCGTAGCTTTTCTAAAGCGTTTGAGAGTTTTTTAAAAGAGAACGGTTTCGACAAATCTAAGTATAAAACTGCAAGGGGTAGATTTTCACCAGACAAACTAGCTAAGCATAAAGACGACTGGGAATCAGCATTGAATGGGCACAACGCTAGGAACGATTCAAAAGTTTCTCCTGGTAATGACACACTAAGACTTATAGCAAAGATAGAAAGCGGTGATAGGGGCGCTGACAAGGGTGCTAAATTAGTAGCAGCAGCTCTTAAGGAGGGTTATGGTACTGATTACATAATTGAGCACGTCAGGGAGTTAATGGGATCCACAGGGCGTGTACCAGAACACCACGATAAAGGTAACATTGCACCTGTTCACCCCGAATTATCTGGTCCTAAAACTGCCTATACAGGTTCGTTGAAGTATGCTGAAAGCCAAGCACAACTTGATGCACGTAAGGACTCTCCACGGCCCTTTGAAGGTATGCTTGTTTGGCTATCCAATGCTGATACAGCGAAGTCTAGGTTGTTTAAAAAGGATTTCCCACAGTGGGCTAAATTAAAAGAAGCTGTGCAAATAATCCGAGGACCACTTCCTCTAGAAGAAAAATATGTCGCTGTGGAATCTCTTTTCAAGGGAGAGACAGTAGAAAATAAAGGAGTGTTAAACGATACTAGGGTAGCTAATGATGTAAAATTAGGTATACAGGGTGTCTTAAGAGACAAGAAGATCTTCATGAAGATGAAAGATGCTAAACGTGCGGAAGGTAAAATCCTAGCGACAGACGCAGACGTGGAGGAGGCAACAACACAAGGTAACTTATTTAGCAACGCAATGTCGCATTTGTTTGGGCGACCTACAGCTGCTGTTGCTGCCTTCGACAGGGTGAGTCCGTTTACTTTGGAGCTCGGTGATGTCCCATCAGCTAGCGTTATAGCGAATAAGGTTCAGGTGCATCACTCATCTACTATGCGTCCAGATGAATTGAAGGAAGGTAAGGATTACATACAATCAGTATCTATCAAGACAGGTGAACTCAATACTGGTTTATCTAGAATCTTTTCTACATTAACTAATAATGTTGGTGTTATTAATGACAAAATCAACTCTCAGATAATCGATCACTTGAGTGGAAAGGATGTAACCTTTACAAACCCCACTATCAAAAAAGCAGCTGAAGATATAAAAACACTCATAGAGGGTGTATACCAATATAGCAAGGATACTACAAAAGATTTAGATTCTCCATTAGACTTGAGGGGGAACGCTGATTCTTTAGTTCCACGTGTCTGGAACATTGATTACTTAGCTACACAGGCTGGTAGGAATAAATTTCTCATGGCTATGAGAAAACATATGGGTCCTCTTGGCAGCGAAAAACTAACACCCAATGACTTGTATTCCATCGTTATAAACAGCGGTGGGATGGTGCAGGGTGAGTGGACCAACACTAAGCCTAGTCAAGTTACTAGTAAAGCAGATATAGAAAACGATGAGAGAGCGCAAGAGTATCTAGATGGGGTGCCTGCAAGTGTATTGGTTGATGCTGGATTAGTTGTAACCGACTTGCAAGCTATACTACCAAGATTTATAGAGAAGGCCGTGAGACGCTCAGAATATTCTAAAATATTTGGAAAAAATGATGAAATATTACGCGGTCTTTTGAAGAGCGGGGTGGAAGAGATAAACGCTCATAATGAGAAAGTATTGCAGTTAGAGGTAGAAGGAAGACCAACAAAGTTATTAGACGCCAAAAAGTTTGAGAAATCAGTTTGGGATCTATCTAAAATACTACGCCATCAGTATGGGTATGACCATGTGGGTGTTACTACACGCAAGAATGTTCAGAGAGCAACCAATACAGCAACTATGCTGAAAGGTGTATTCTTTACATTAGCCTCCACACCTGAGTTTCTTACCCCACTGTTAAAAAAGGGTATCCGTCCTGATCAGTTCGCCGTGGATTTCACTCTTGCTACAGTGTATGCCACACATAAAGCGATGAATGGTATAAGTAAGCTGTTACTTAATAAGCACTTACCTGCTGCTCATAAGCGCTCTAGTGAATTGACAGGTGTATTACGCGATGCAGCTCTACTTCGTGAGATGGGTGTTATGGACATCGGAGCTATGGGCGATATATCAGCCTCAAGATACACGAACCAAGCGTTTGCTCCTGGCGGTATAAAGTCTGGCGCTAGAAACACACTGGGTGCTAAGGTTCCAAAGAGTGTACGTGCTGTATTCAATATGCAGACGTATATGCAAGCCATCATGTTGACGACCATGACGGAAATGCAGCAAATAATGGCCTTTAAAAACTTCCAACGTCATATGGGTAAACGTATAGGATATGTCAAGGCAAGTAAGGGCCCGTTAAAAGGCATGCAGTTAAGTAATATGAAGCAGTACAAACAAGACATGGCAGATTATGGATTGTCTGCTGATATAGATATGGATACAGCAGATGGTCAAGCGGCATTCCAAGCTGGTGCATTACGTTTTGTAGATCAGGTTATAACAAGACCTAATGATGCAACAACAGCTAAGGTCTTCAGAAACCCCATGACCGCACCTATATTCCTCTTTAAGCGTTTCATAACTACTTACAGCAATACATTACTTAATTCTATTGTGACTGATCTAGCAACTAAGGTGGACAATACACAACGTGCTAAACAGGTAGGCCAATTAGCTGTAACAGCGGCATCAATGTATGGTGCAGTTATGTTCGCTGAAATAATGAGAGGTGCAATCAAAGGGGATCTTGAAGATGATGATTTCAAAGTAAACCCAGAAGACTTCAAAACCTTTATGCGAAGGCTTGATAGGACTGGTTTGGTTTCTGCGCCTGGAGCTATGGCATTAAATTTCGCTGCGCCTTATAAGTCTTGGGGAGGAGAGAGGGGATCCGATAGAATTGTGGAGTTGGGCGGTGTATTTGCTAGCGATATGAAAGCAACATTAGATTTTTACTTGTCAAAGAAGGGTGAGAAAGATTTCAACCGTTTGTTTGGTCAGATATTCCCTACTAGTCGGGTGTTCATGGATAAAAATAAAGACAAAACAAAAAATAAACGTAAAAATAAAGGACCTGTAGGAGGGTTTGAATAATGTATAATAATCCGTTAGCATATGCATCTATGGACAAGCACGATGACCCGTACGCCTGGGGTGATGAGTGTGGCCCAAATACAGCTGCATCCTCTTCATGTATAAACGAGGGCTCACCACAAGACGAGACAATGTCTGATGCTATGGGCATGACTAGAACGATCAAAAATAGAAGGAAGGAAGAATTAGCAAAGGCTATGAAAGTGTTATCGGCTAAAAGGAGCACAGGTTCTTCTTCTGCTACTGCTCCTCTCCCTGGATTTTCCGGTTTATTCTCAGGTGGTGGCGGTCTAGCAGGTGATTCGCCGTCTTCGAATATGGCTCCTGTTGGATTGCCCGGATCTCCTTAAGAAAACTGCTGGGCCCTAGTCTCAGAAAGCGTTGCTCCCTGCGCGAGTACAGGCTAGGTGTCCCAGCTTAAAATACTTCTACGACGTCTACTTTATCTGATATAGATATTATCCGGTGGACACAACCTTTAGGTATCGCAGTGATACCGTAGTACTCTTCTTCTGCTATAGTGTCGGCTAGCTTCAAGACGCCTTCCTCTGACCATGTGGATTCATTCAAGAACCAGCCGATTTGGTCAACCTTCATCAGGTTAACCTCCTCGGCAGTATCCCAGCCGGCTGATTGGACTGTGTCCAACCACTCGACTCTAACTAGTTTCATATCTCACAAGCTCCAGCCACACAGGCATACTCTTGACTACCTGTGGTTTCATCCACATGTTCTACAAGATTATCCCAAGTAAGTTCAATCTTGGAGTACTCTTTATTCCAAGCAGTGAACGTGGCTTTGTCTATATCCTCGTAAGGTGCAGCTTGATAGATATGACCCTCATCGGCGCTGGGTAGGAAACTGATACCATTTACGATATCGAAGTTATCCCAGATCCAGGCGCCTACAGATGGCCATTCTGGCTCCTTGACGTAACAAGTCATACTAGGTTTGTGTTCGCAGTAGTGTAGCGCAAACTTCTTCCATAGTTCTAACTGGTCCATCGCAGAGACATCGTGACGTGTGATAGAGCCTGTAGCCTTCATTGGAAACTCGAAGGCCCAGGCATCTTTATTGTAAGGATCTTCTATGTATCTTACTCCGTTGTCAATGAGCTTTTGAGATAGCGGATCCTTCTTATCATTTCGAACACGGCGGATATAATATCTAGCGTGACGAGGGTGAATCCCACTGCTGCTATCCACCAGCTGACTAACAGTCCCGCTAGGCTTGACACAAGTAACAGAGGTAGATGGGTTGATTCCAATTTCCTTCGCAAAAAACTCATTCGTCTTGACTGCATGATCACGTAATTTCTCCAATTGTTGAGGCGATGCCTTGAGCAGAGCCGGACAATCAAAGATACCTGTTATACTAACTCCTAACAGGGCTTCCTCTTCACAGTTCTTCTTCCACTGGGCACCTAGATAACGAAAATCCGTGAGACTGGCCTGCACGGTACCTAACATGGTCGCAGCTTCTATCTTTGTAGTAAGCGTCTCCATGGTATCATCATATCTAGCTACCACCTCAGAGAGATTACAGAACTGCTTAGAACGCAGAACTATTTCCGAGCATGGATTCGTACCGAATTCCCACTCACTATCTCTCCTCTCTGGAGCCATGGCTTGACAGGCTCGTCTATTAAAGATACCTCGTTCACCTGATCGTGACTCGTAGATTGCTGACCACTCTCTCATGAACGCACTAACATCTGGACGTTCTGTATAGCAGATAGAGTTGTTAGCTAATGCTCTCTGGGGGTTCTCCATGAACCAGTTTCCCATCTTAGCATTGCGCATCCTTTCGTCTGAATGATTACTTAATGATATCTCAGCGGTTCGTCTGACACCGCCGACTACTACTGCCTCTCCGATATAATTCATAATATCATGACATTCTAATGAAGTCAGCTGTCGACCCCTTGCACTAGAAACTACATGAATAGTCTTCTTAAACAAACCATCTAATGGATCAGGTCCAGATGCACGCCCACCAAACGTCATTAGCGGTGCACCAGCTTCACGAATCTTAGATAGATCCCACTTTGGTATTAACCCTTGGAATAGAAACGCTACAAGTTCTTTGTAGGCCTTAGCCCAGCCGATTTTAGAGTCTCGGACGACTATTACTGTGTCTGTTTCATGAAAGTCTTCTGCAATGATCGGAAGCTTCTGTATATGCTGTCGCTCAACGCTGAACCCAAGACCAGTGCCACACATAAGAATATAGAGACACTCATCGAAAGCACGAAGACTATCAACAGCGGTATAAGCACAATTGTAACCGGCCACATGGTCCTTCTCCAAGGCCTTCCCGGCCGTCATCAAAGCCCTCATCGAGGGCATTACATCCATCCCTACAATAAGGGATTTAAATCGTTCAAAGTGATTACGATCAAGGCGAGTACTAAAAAAATCGATATAGCGTCCAATGGTCTCCTCCCAG
>Ga0209403_10005045_pt1 | contig 13982 bp, 13 predicted proteins | sample ArcticOcean_MG_C_8_FD_187440 | JGI IMG/M metagenome (GOLD analysis project Ga0209403, IMG submission 187440) | Marine microbial communities from western Arctic Ocean - ArcticOcean_MG_CB11_86 (SPAdes) (version 2) | ecosystem: Environmental > Aquatic > Marine > Oceanic | place: Arctic Ocean... | reverse complement strand
TTGGCCAGATCGCCGTTGGCGGCGACCTGAAAGGCGCCCAGGATGGTAATATCCAAATGGCCGCCGCGGATCATGGCGAAGGAAGCGGCGGAATCGAAAACGCTGGCGCCATCCCGCAAGGTGACCTTCTGGCTGCCCGCATCAACCAGTTCCGGGTCCTCCTGGCCCAGTTCGGCCACCGGGCCGACGCCCAATATGCCATTTTCCGAATGGTAAAAGATTTCCCGTTCCGCCGGGGCATAATTAGCCGCCAGCACTGGCATCCCCAGCCCCAGGTTCACATAGGCCCCATCAGCCAAATCCTGGGCCGCGCGCCAGGCCATTTGATTGCGGCTCAATGGTTTGGTTGGGGGCGTGCTCACGAGGCCGGGTCCAGCCGGGGCGCACGCAGCACCCGTTGCACATAAATGCCGGGCAGATGGATGTTTTCGGGCCGCAGGCCGGTTTCGAATATCTCCTCCACTTCGACGATCGTGATCGCCGCCGCCGTGGCCATGGAGGTGCCAAAATTGGCCTGGGTTCCGCGAAAATACAGGTTGCCGTAACGATCCGCCTTTTGCGCCCGCAGCAGGGCGAAATCAGCGGTCAGAGCCTCCTCCAAGACACAGGTCTGGCCATTGAAGTCGCGCTGCTCCCGCCCCTCGACTAGGCTGGTGCCCACGGCCGTGGGCGTAAAAAAGGCGGGAATACCGGCGCCGCCGGCGCGAATACGCTCGGCGAAGGTGCCTTGGGGGAGGATATCCAGCGTCATCTCGCCGCGCTGCCATTGTTGTTCGTAGCTGGCCGGTGCGGCTTGCGGACCACGGAAGGCCGTGGTGATGACATGGTCGACCCGCCGCTCGATGAACAGGGACGGATCACATTCATTGATGCGCCGAATGGCATTCATGATCAAGGTCAGCCCGCTCAGGTGCATGGCCCCCAGCGCCCGCACCAAATTAGACGGGATTCCGGCATTGCCGAAACCGCTGATCATAATCGAGGCGCCCGAGCCTATACCGGCCATGGCACCGCCAATATCGCCGACGACCTTATTAATCACTGGACTTATTAATCATTGGGGATGGATCACGTCTCCGGCTTCGTCTCGTTGGCATGGGCCTTGGACAGGAACGCCTTGAAGTTGAGGTCCTCGTTGATCACGTCATCCAACAGGAAAAACACTAATTCCTTGCGCAGGCTTTCCCGGGCTGGCGGGTGATCCACGACCTTTGCCGAAAGGTCCAACATGATCTGTAGCTTGTCATTCAGGCTGTGGTGATGACGGCGATGTTTCTCGACCAGAGGATAGGAATATTCCGCCAGCAGCGATTCCTCCCGGGTGAAATGCTGTTTGGAAAAATCGACAAAGGCCGGTACCAGCCGGGCGCATTCCTCGGGCCGGCCATCATCGAGGGCCTGGGTAATCTCGTTGATGATCTCGACCAGGTGCCGGTGATCGGCATCAATAGCCTCGGAATCAATTTTGAAGGATGGCGATATTTCAACCATTGTTCCCCTCCTGGGAGCGTGGCGGGACGACGTCATCGGTCGCCCGCTTTTTCATAATACTGGAAAGCGCAGCGGCGGTCCACGCGGGCCCAGACCTGCCCGCTCTCCGCCGGATCGAACGATCCGGGCACACGGGCCCGAAATTCGGCGCCACGATTTGGCCCTTCCCGGACGCGGATGTGCACAATGGAGCTGTCACCCAGCAAATGCGCGGATAACACATCGACGGGCGTATCGCCCTGATGCGCGTTGCCATTATGCAGCACCACCCCCTCCAGGCGGATCAAGACGCGCATGTTGACGCCGTCGGAAATATCGTCAGTCTTGAAGACACCGAACGAACTCTCCAGGCCGCCGTGGTGTACGGGGCCACGAATCAGGTTCACTGGGCCGAACAGGCGGGCGACGTATTCATCCACCGGCTTGTAATAAATATCGACCGGCCGGGCCGACTGCAGAATTTGTCCGTTGGCGCCCAACACCTTGATGCGGTCGGACATATACATGGCCTCCCGCGGGTCGTGGGTCACCATTAAGGTCGCCACGTTGGTCTGCTTCAACATGGTCAGGGTCTCTTCGCGAATGCGGGCCCGCATGCCGCTATCCAGTCCGGAAAACGGCTCATCCAACAGCAGCAACCGGGGCGCCGGCGCCAGAGCCCGGGCCAGGGCCACCCGCTGTTGCTGGCCGCCAGAAAGGGTGTGGGGGAAATCGTCCGCCTGCCGGGTCAGACGAACCTGGCTCAACATCTCCATGGCGCGGTCGTAGGCGGCGCGCTTGGAGAGGCAAAACAAGCCAAAACTAACGTTTTCACAAATCGTCAAATGGGGAAACAGGGCATAATCCTGAAACATGAAACCGATCTGGCGCGCCTCGGGCGGCAATTCGGACCCGGGCTCTGCCACCACGGTTTCATCGATGGCAATGCGGCCCGCCTGCAACTTTTCCAAACCAGCGGCAATACGCAACAACGTCGTCTTGCCACAGCCCGACGGCCCCAACAGGCAGACCAATTCACCGGCCGGCACCGTCAGCGAAACGTTGTCGAGCACGGCGTTCTCGCCGTAGGCATGATGTATGCCGTGAATATGTAGTCCCTGCATGGATCTAAGGCACCTCGCCGGGGCGTGATTTCGCGATCACCAGACTTAACAATACCACGGGCAGAATGCCCACCGCGACGATTGAAAGCGCGGCCAGGGCGGCCTCGCCCAACTGTTCGTCAGAGGCATATTGATGCACGAAGGTCGCCAGGGTTTGAAAATTGAAGGGCCGCAGGATGATCGTCATGGGCAGCTCCTTCATGCAATCGACAAAGACCAACAACCCCGCCGTCAGGACGCTGCCGCGCATCAGGGGCAGGTGGACCAGCCGCATGGTGGCCGCCGCGCCGCGGCCAAGGCTGCGCGAGGCCCCATCCATGCCGAGGGTGATCTTGCCCAGGCCGGCCTCGACCGTACCTAGGGACAAACCAAGAAAGCGTACCAGATAGCCAAAGGAAACGGCGGCGATGGTGCCGGAAAACAGCAACCCGGTGGAAACGCCAAAACGATCCCGCATCACGCCATCAAGCCCGTTATCCAGTTGTCCCAAGCAATACAGAACACCGACCGCCAGCACCGCACCGGGCACGGCGTAACCAAACGCCGCCAGACGGCCGACCGCCTTTAACAGTAGCCCGCCTTTGATCCGCACACTATAGGCTATGACGATTGCCGCCAACACGGCAAGAACCCCGGCCAGGGCGGACAGTTGCACGCTGTTACCCGCATAGCCGAGGATTTCCATTGCCAGTGCCGGGTCGAAATAGCGCCACGCATAAGCCAGCAAAACCAGCGTCGGCAGGCCGAAACCCAATAGCACCGTCGCGGCACAAAAGGCGGTCGCCAACACCGCCCGCCCCGAATGCAGCGGGTAGGCGGGGAGGGGCTGAATTTTGCCTCCCGTGTGATGAAAGCGCTGTTTCCGCCGGGCATAGCGTTCAGATAGCACCACGACAGCCACGAATAACAGCAGGATAGAGGCCAATTGCGCCGCGCCGGCGATATTGTTCATGTTCATCCAGACATCGAAGATGCCCTGGGTGAAGGTATTGACGGCAAAGAAGTCCACCGTGCCAAAATCGTTCAGGGTTTCCATCAAGGCAAACGAGATACCGATAACGATACCCGGCCGGGCCAAGGGCAGGGCGACAGTGAAAAAGCTGCGCCAGGGACCCCGGCCCAGCGAACGGCTGGCCTCCAGCACGCCCACGGATTGCGCCAGAAACGCGGCCCGGGCCAGTAGATAGACATACGGGTAGAGCACCAGGGTCAACATGGCGGTGGCGCCACCGACCGAGCGGATTTCCGGAAACCAGTAATCCCGCCTGCCGCTCCACCCAAACAAGTCCCGCAGCAGGCCTTGTACCGGCCCGGCGTACTCCAATATATCTGTATAAACATAGGCGATGACGTAGGCCGGCATGGCCATGGGTAACAGCATGCCCCATTCAAAGATCCGCCGGCCGGGAAAGCGGCACATGGTCACCAGCCAGGCCGCGGCCACCCCAATCAACAATGTACCGGCGCCAACCCCCGCCATCAGCTGCAATGTAGTGGCGATATAGCCGGGCAAAACAGTTGCTGCCAGGTGGCGCCAGATATCGTCGCCCGGGGTGAACGCTAAATAAGTCACGGCCAGGATAGGCGATACTGCCAGGCCGCCAACCAGCAATGTGCCAACGGTCCAACCGTCACGCCAAGGGCGCCAAGGGCTGCGGCGCCCTCGGATCGGGCCGGCCATGGTTCGCTGCACCGTCATGCTGGCGACACCCAGATCATCAAGTTCCGCACTCCTTTAAGGCACAAGACCGGCGGGCTTTCCCTCGTCCGGGCCAGTATTGCCCCCGCCAGCCTATAATTACCTGAAAGGTCTAGGATAGGCGCTAATTATTGAACGATACCCGATCCATCATCCTGCTCGCCCTGGTGCGTTCGCCGGCGATCTTCGCCAGATGGGCCTTGTCAACCTTGAAGGTACCCCACGATGCTACCAAGGGATGGAGGGCGACGCCGGCCTTCGCCGGGTATTCGAAATTACGCTCGGCATAAATTTTTTGCGCCGCGGCCCCACTCAAATATTCGATCAGCCGAATGGCGTTCTCCCGGTTCCGAGCGCTTTTGGTAACCGCCGCGCCGGAAAGATTAACATGAGCGCCGCGGTCATTTTGATTGGGGAAGATGATGTTAACCGCTTGGACCCATTTCTTCTGCACCGTCTCTTTCTCGTTGGTAGCCATTTTGCCCATGTAATAGGTATTGCCCACGGCGACGTCGCACTCGCCTTCGTAAACGGCCTTTATTTGCGCCCGATCATTGCCTTGCGGCTTACGAGCCAGATTGGCCTTCAGGCCTTTGGCCCAAGCCTCGGCCGCCTCGATGCCGTTGGCCACGATGAGCGAGGCCAGCAGGGACACATTGTAGACGTGCTTGCCGGAGCGGATACAGACACGGCCCCTCATCCTGGGCGCCGCCAGATCCTCATAACGGTTCACTTCGCCAGGCTTGATCCGGGTTTTCGAGGCATAGATGACCCGCGCGCGGACGGTCAGGCCGAACCAGTGGCCCTGGGGATGGCGGTATTGGGCCGGGATATTGGCCGCCAATATAGCCGAGGTAACGGATTGTAGCAGGCCGGCCCTGTCATGGTTGTACAGATTGCCGATATCCGCGGCCAGAATAAGGTCGGCGGGGCTGTTGCGGCCTTCGGACTTCAAGCGCTCCAACATGCCTTTCTTCAGATACACCATATTAACCTTGATACCGGTCTCGGCGCTGAAGGCCGCGAGCAGCGGCTCCATGAGATGGGGTTGCCGCGAGGAGTACAAATTAACCTCGGCCGCCGCCGCCCCGGCTGTAATCCAAACTAAGGCGCCCAACAGGGTCGCCAACACTCGTTTACCTGGCATTGACTGGCATTTTATTACATCTTCTACTCTCGACAAACTCACACGCATTCACCTGGTTCCTTAATTTTTATCGGCCATTTTTTGAGCCACCCCTATTGGGTAGAAAAACCGGCCCTAAACGACATTGATGGCCCCTCTTCGGCCCAATGTTCGCGCAACGGCTCAATTCTATATGCGAATGCGTCGCGATTGCAACAAGAGTTGGTGCCTATATAATTATCTGCCAAATCCAGATTGATATCGATTATGAGAGAATGGCCCACAACACTTAATTCAAGCGGCATACCCGCTCGTCCCTCACACTTGGATGGGAAGCCTGACCCGACCCAGAGCGCCGTTAATCCAAATGCACCCCGGCATTACACAAAAATGAATTAAACCAAATACTAGGGTCGTTTACGCGGCTCCTATTATTCGCGAACGGCTCTGAATTTCACGATACCAGCCGATAGCCGCCCGGCGCCGTGACTAGAATTTCGGCGCTAGAGGGGTCGATCTCGATTTTTTGCCGCAGATGGTAAATGTGGGTTTCCAAGGTATGGGTCGTCACGCCGGCATTGTAGCCCCAAACCTCATTCAACAGCACATCCCGGCTGACCGCCTTGTCGCCGGCCCGAAACAGATACTTCAGGATCGAGGTCTCTTTTTCCGTCAATCGAACCTGCTGGTTGCGGTCGTTTTCCAGCAACAGCTTGGCCGATGGCCGGAACGTGTAGGGACCAATGGTGAAAACCGCGTCTTCGCTCTGTTCATGCTGGCGCAGATGGGAGCGGATGCGGGCCAGCAGGACGGTTAATTTGAACGGCTTGACGACGCAATCGTTGGCGCCGGATTCCAAGCCCAGGATGGTGTTGGCATCGCTGTCGGCTGCCGTTAACATGATGATAGGACATTTCACCGACGCCTTGCGCAGCGTCTTGCAAACTTCGCGGCCATCCAGATCGCCGAGGCCCACGTCCAGCAACAGCAGGTCGAAATGGCCCCCTTTGGCAATATTCAGCGCCTCGGCGCCGGATCCCGCCTGGGTGGTGACAAATTCGCCATGCAATTCCAACTGCTCAGCCAAGGCTTCACGCAAGTGGTCTTCATCGTCCACCAACAGAATTTTCTTCGCCGTCATCGCACAACCCGAACTCGCCGAATGATTTGCAAACGTCGTTGCACTAGATATAGGCAGCCACCGCAAATCCAGCAAGCACAAGAAGAATATGGCGTCCGGGCCGGGGCACTGGAACCGCCAAAAACATCGCCAAATCGTTGCAGGCGGTATACTGTCGGCGGCGATCATGACCGCCACCAACGCCAATGTAATTGCCGTCGACCGCGCCATCGCCGAATTCCGGCGGGGCCGGCCGGTGCTGCTGGAAGGCGATGAAGGCGACTATGCCCTGGCCCTGGCGGCAGAACAGGCCAGTCCCGATAGCCTGCGCGATCTTTGTACGTGGGGCGGCGGCGCCGTGATGGTGCTGACGGAAAGCCGGGCCCAGGCCCTGCATATCAAGCCGACGGGGCGGGGCGTGGTGTTATTGCCTATCGATCAGAACACCGATGCCGGCCTGGTGCAAACGCTGGCCGATGGCAGTACGGATTTAGCCCAGCCCCTGCGCGGGCCCTTTCAACGAGACCGCCGGAGCCCGCATCCCACCGAGACCGCCGCCGTGCAACTGGCCAAGGCGGCGCGGCTGCTTCCCTCCGCCGTTGTTGTGCAAATCCCCGATGATACCAATATATTTACCGCCGAGGCACAATATTTGAGCGTGACCCCGGCGCAGATTGCAGGTTATGAACAGGATACCGCGTTAACCTTGCGCCAGGTGGCCGAGGCGCCCATCCCCCTGGCCGGGGCTGAAAACTGCCGCATGGTCGCCTTCCGTCCCGCCGACGGCGGGGTTGAGCACCTAGCCATCATCGTCGGCGATCCGGATCGTCATCACCCGGTACTGACCCGTTTGCATTCCGAATGTTTCACTGGCGATTTGCTGGCCTCGTTGAAATGCGATTGCGGCGAGCAATTGCGCGGCGCCATTACCTTGATGGCGGAACAGGGCAGCGGTGTCCTTTTGTATCTGGCCCAGGAAGGCCGGGGTATCGGTCTGATGAACAAATTGCGGGCCTACAGTTTGCAGGCCGAGGGCTTTGATACGATCGAGGCCAACTTGCGCCTAGGCTTCGACGCGGACGAGCGGGATTTTCTACCCGCCGCCGAGATGCTGCGCCTGTTGGGTTTTTCCCAGGTCCGCCTGTTGACCAACAACCCCGATAAAGTCGCCGGGCTGGAAGCGTGCGGCATCACGGTCTGCGAACAGGTCGCCCACGCGTTTCCCGCCAATGTGCACAACGAATTCTATCTGCGCACCAAAAAGGACCGTTCCGGCCATTTGTTGTAGGGGCGCCCGCCCAACGCCATGCTGAGACAGCTATTTTGCTTGGTTCGTTAATCATCCATATTATGTCATATTTCATGACATCCGGATAGATTATGATCCACTATCGAAATAGCCCTTTACCGTGGATATAATTTCTGCCCGCGACGCTATCTGCGTCAATGCAAAGGCTAAACATGGCGCGTATTGAAGTTACCGCGGACGGCTGGGCACGGCATGGCGCGCATCGTTACTTTTGCGCCCTGGGACGGGGCGGCATCCAGCGGAACAAACGGGAAGGTGACGGCGCCACGCCGGCCGGGCTTTATCCGTTGCGCCAACTCCTGTATCGGGCCGATCGGTTGGCCCGGCCGGACAGCAACTTAGCCATGGCGGAAATCCAGCCTCTGGACGGCTGGTGCGATGCGCCCGGCGATGCCGCCTATAACAAGGCGGTCACCTTGCCCCATGGCGCCAGCGCCGAGGCCATGTGGCGGGCCGATGAGCTCTATGATTTGGTGATTGTCACCGGACACAACGACGACCCGGTGGTGCCGGGCCGGGGCAGCGCCATATTCATCCACGTAGCGCGCCCGGACTACGGCCCCACCGAAGGCTGCGTCGCTCTATCTCGCCAGGACCTGTTGGCCCTGCTAATCGTCCTAGACGGCAACAGCGAAATTCAGATAGACCCTTAAGGGTATGGCTGGCGGGCGCCAAAGATTGCCGTACCCACCCGGACCAGGGTGGCGCCAAATTGAATTGCCACTTCATAATCCGCGCTCATGCCCATGGACAATTCGTTTAACCCATTGCGCAGGGCGATTTTCCGTAGCAAAGCGAAATGCAAACTGCATTCCTCATCCACGGGCGGAATACACATCAGGCCGCGCACGGACAGGCCCAGCTCGTCCCGGGCCAGGGCGACGAAGGCATCCGCCCCCTCCGGCCAGATACCGGCTTTTTGGTCCTCTTCTCCGGTATTGACCTGGATGAAACAATCCACCTGCCGGCCTTGTTTGTCCATCTCCCGGGCCAGGGCCATAGCCAGCTTGGGGCGATCCACGGTTTCGATGACATCGAACAGTGTGATCGCATCGCGCACCTTGTTGGTTTGCAGGGGCCCGATCAAGTGGAGGCGCAGATCGGGATGGGCCGCTTTCAAGGCCGGCCACTTGCCTTGCGCTTCCTGCACCCGGTTTTCGCCAAATCGGTGCTGACCGGCCAGAATAGCGGGTAAAATGGCGTCGGCCGGCTGGGTCTTTGATACTGCCACCAAGGTTGCGTCTTTGGGATCACGGCCGGCGGCGGTCACGGCGGCGGCAACGGCGGCCTGGACCGCCGCCAGATTGGCGGCCACACCCACCGGCTCAATGACTGGTTCCTCGCGCGCGCTCATGGCATGTTTACCCCTATGTCCGCCGCAACACTAACAAAGCTATCGCTTCGCCTCAATCACCGGTCTGGATATTTTGGCCGGCTGCCGGGCGTCATTCTGCTGACCGACGCGGCACGCCTGGCGGACCCGGTGCCAGTGGCCGCCGCGTTACCCCACGGCAGTGGCATCATTCTGCGCCATTATGAGGTCCCCGGGCGCGAGGCACTAGGCCGCGAGCTCATGGCCCTTTGCCGCCGCCGCGGCCTGGTCCTGCTGGTCGCGGGTGACGCGCGCCTGGCCTGGCGCCTGGGGGCCCATGGCATTCACCTGCCCGAATGGCAGGTTCGCCAGGCGCCGGTCCTGCCGCATAGGCCGGGTTGGCTGGTCACGGCGGCCGCGCATTCCCAAGGCAGCCTGCATCAAGCGGGTCAGCGGGGCGTTGACGCCGTGCTGTTGTCACCGGTTTTCCCTACGGCCAGCCACCCTGGGGCACCCGCGCTGGGCGCCTTGCGTTTCGCGGCCATGACCAGGTCCTGCCCGCTGCCCATCTATGCCCTTGGCGGCATCGCGGCGGGCAACGCTGCCCGGCTGACCAACAGCGGTGCGGCCGGTATCGCGGCGATTTCTGGATTAGTGTGCTGATCCAGTAGGTAACAACTTTTTATGCGCCGTTGCCGTTGCCCTCAAGATAGCCGCGCTCTTTCAGGAATTCGATGATTTTATCCGCCGCCTGTTCCGCCGATTGTTCGACGGTGTTGATCGTCAGCTCGGCCAGGTCAGGTTCTTCATAAGGTGAATCGTAACCGGTGAAATTCTTAATCTCGCCGGCCCGGGCCTTCTCGTAAAGCCCTTTGGGATCGCGTTGTTCACAAACCTCCAGCGGCGTATCGACGTAAATTTCCAGAAATTCGCCCTCCGCCATCAAATCCCGCACCATGCGGCGTTCCGCCCTGAACGGAGAGATGAAGGCGGTCTGAACCATCAGGCCGGAGTCAACCATCAGTTTGGCTACTTCACCAACGCGGCGGATGTTCTCGACCCGGTCGGCGTCGGTAAATCCAAGATCCCGGTTCAGGCCATGGCGCACATTATCACCGTCCAGCAAGTAGGTGTGCCGGTTCATCGCATGCAATTTCTGCTCGACGATATTGGCGATCGTGGATTTGCCGGACCCCGACAGGCCGGTAAACCACAACACGCTGGGGCGCTGATGTTTTTGTCCGGCACGGGCCTGCTTGTCCACCGCCACCGATTGCCAGTGGATATTGGTGGCCCGCCGCAGGCCGAAATTGATCATGCCGGCGGCAACCGTGTGATTGGTTAAACGATCAATCAAGATGAAGCTGCCGAGCGTGCGGTCCTTGCTATAAGGTTCAAATGCGATGGGCGCGCTCAACGAAATATTACAAATTCCGATCTCGTTAAGCTCCAGCACCTTAGCTGCTTCATGGTCCTGATTGTTGATATTGATCTTGTATTTCAGTTCCGAAACCGACGCGGGCGTAATCTGATTGGCAGATTTCAGAAGATAGGACCGTCCCGGCAGCAGTTGTTCGCCCTGCATCCAGATCAGGTGGACCCGAAATTGGTCGGAGGTTTTGGGACGTCCCTCGACACTGGCGATCACGCCGCCGCGGGAGACGTCGATGTCGTCGGTCAGGGTCAGCGTCACCGCATCGCCGGCCACCGCCTCTTCAAGATCGCCACCGTGAGTGACAATTCGTTCGATGCGCGAGGTCTTGGCCGCCGGCAGGACGACAATCTCGTCACCCGGGCGCAAACGGCCCGCCGCCAAGGTGCCGCTGTAGCCCCGAAAACCCGGATCGGGGCGATTGACCCATTGTACGGGAAACCGCGCCGGGCCGCTGGCATGGTCGACGGCCAGCTCCGCGGTCTCCAATGCAATCATCAGGGTCTCGCCCCTGTACCAGGGCATAGCAGTAGAGGGATTCAGGACATTTTCGCCGTTCAGGGCGGAAAGCGGGATGGGTGTAACGTTTTCCAGGCCAATGGAGTGGGCAAACGCCAGGTAATCAGCGACGATTGCTTTAAAATTGTCTTCTTCGTAGGCAACAAGATCCATCTTGTTTACCGCCAGCACCACCTGTTTGATGCCCAGCAAGGCGACGATGTGACTATGGCGCCGGGTTTGCGTGACAACGCCGTTGCGCGCATCGACCAATATGATGGCGAGATCGGCGGTGGAGGCACCCGTCGCCATGTTGCGGGTGTATTGTTCGTGGCCAGGCGTATCGGCGACGATGAATTTGCGTTTGTCGGTAGCGAAAAACCGGTAGGCGACGTCGATGGTGATGCCTTGCTCCCGTTCCGCCGCCAGACCATCAACCAGCAAGGCCAGGTCCATGTTCTGGCCCTGGGTGCCAAAGCGTTTGCTGTCGCTTTCAAGGCTGGAAAGCTGGTCCTCGAATATCTGTTTGGCATCGAACAGCAGGCGCCCGATCAGCGTACTCTTGCCATCGTCAACGCTGCCGCAGGTGAGGAAGCGTAACAGTCCCTTTTGGCCCTGCTCGGCAAGATAGGCTTCGATCTCGGCCTGTGGGGTCTCTTTCGCCAGGGTGTTTTGGGGGGCGGCGGCCATCAAAAATACCCTTCCTGCTTCTTGCGCTCCATCGAGGCGTCGGAATCCTGGTCGATAACCCGGCCCTGGCGCTCGGAAGTGGTCGACAACAACATCTCCTGGATGATCTCGGGCAGCGTTGCCGCCTGGCTTCGGACGGCGCCGGTCAGCGGATAACAGCCCAGAGTGCGAAAGCGCACCATTTCAAGTTTCGGCGTTTCGCCGGGTTCAAGCGGCATGCGATCATCATCGACCATGATCAATGTGCCGTTGCGCGCCACCACCGGCCGTTCCGCGGCGAAGTATAGCGGCACCATGGGAATTTGTTCCTGATAGATATATTGCCAGATATCCAACTCCGTCCAATTGCTGAGCGGAAAGACGCGGATGCTTTCGCCGGGATTGATGCGCGTGTTGTAGATATTCCACAGTTCCGGACGCTGGTTCTTGGGGTCCCAACGGTGCAGATCGGAACGGAAAGAGATCACCCGCTCCTTGGCGCGGCTCTTCTCCTCATCCCGGCGCGCGCCGCCAAAGGCGGCGTCGAAGCCATGGCGGTTCAGCGCCTGCTTCAAGGCCTGGGTTTTCATAACGTCGGTGTGAACCGCGCTGCCATGACTGAACGGCCCGATGCCCTGATCAACGCCTTCCTGGTTGATGTGTACAATCAGCTCCATGCCTAGATCAGCCGCCAGCTTATCGCGAAATTCAATCATCTCGCGGAACTTCCATGTGGTGTCCACATGCATTATCGGAAACGGCGGAATTGAGGGGTAGAACGCCTTCATGGCCAGATGCAGCAATACGGACGAATCCTTGCCGATGGAGTAGAGCATCACCGGCTTGCGGCATTCGGCGGCCACTTCCCGAAAAATATGAATGGCTTCGGCCTCTAGGGCGTGAAGATGGGGCGATGATTTCATGAATATCCCACAGCTCAGCTTCTCTTCTCTCGCGGACTGAATGGCTGCAAATCAGCCTTTTCTATCAGGGACTCGCACTCTAAACAAACGTCAATAGTGCATACTTATGATTTTCTCTTGTCGTGGCGTTATTCCCCGTTCCCATAAAACTTGTACGAAAATGGCCCCAATGGGCAGTGACGCGTTGTCAAGCGTGGAAACGAAAGCTAGTCTCCAACATGAACCTAAAAAATAGTGAAGCGGTGGCATGCGCCTTAACCTGGGTTGCGGCTTCGATAAAAAAGCCGATTGGATCAACGTTGACAAGATCCCCATGTCCGAGCCGGATGAACTGGTAGACTTGGAGGAAATTCCGTGGCCCTGGGCGGATGACAGCGTTGAGGAAGTACAGATGCGTCATGTGCTGGAGCATTTGGGCGCGACCACGGACAGTTATCTTGCCATTATCAAGGAGTTGTGGCGGATTTGCCGACCCGGCGCCTTGGTACGCATCGTGGTGCCGCACCCGCGCCATGATCATTACCTGAACGATCCGACCCACGTGCGGCCCATTACCGTACAGGGCCTGGAAATGTTTTCGCAAAAGCGCAATCATGAATGGCAGAAAAAAGGCATTCCCAACACGCCACTGGGACTCTATCTGGGCGTGGATTTCGAAATCGTCTCATTTGACGTGCTGCCCGATGAACCGTGGCGCGGCCGCCTGCAGCGGGGCGAAATACAGCCCGCCGCTTTACAGGAAGCCATGCGCATGTACGCCAACGTGATTATGGAGACCACGATCGTAATGCGGGCGGTGAAGGCCGGCGCCTGACGGGCAGGCCGCCCGCGCGCTGTTGCCGCATTGCCACAGTGTTCGATTATCTACACACCTGTGACCATGATTGCTTGCATTTCTCCCGGATGATGCGCTCAATGCAGTAGAGTAAAGGTGCTTCACCGGTCTGCAGCGCGTGTTGTTAGGGCCACAAAGCAAGAGAGAGAAGGTAAAAGCAATGAAAAGTATATTATACGGAACTACGGCTCTGATGGCAGTTGGCCTGATGGCTGGTACGGCGGTTGCCGCCGAGAAGATTTCACTCGGCTTGGGCGGCTATTGGGCAGCCCAGGCAAGCTTCGGGAACAACGAGAGCGATGCCGCCGGCGCCGACTCAGGTCTTCGGGACCACGGTTTTGGTCAGGAATCTGAAATCTACTTCAGCGGCAAAACTACGATGGACAATGGTATCAAGGTCGGCGTGATGGTGCAGCTCGAGGGCGAGACCTCTGGCGACCAGATCGATAACACCTATATCTGGAG
>Ga0209403_10005043_pt1 | contig 13987 bp, 6 predicted proteins | sample ArcticOcean_MG_C_8_FD_187440 | JGI IMG/M metagenome (GOLD analysis project Ga0209403, IMG submission 187440) | Marine microbial communities from western Arctic Ocean - ArcticOcean_MG_CB11_86 (SPAdes) (version 2) | ecosystem: Environmental > Aquatic > Marine > Oceanic | place: Arctic Ocean... | reverse complement strand
CGAAAGACTAGTGCTGACCTTCAGTTACCTCCTTTAGTGGATGAGAAGTTTGGTCCAGGGATTCGAACCAAGGCCCGGAACCCGGAAGACGCTAAAGGTGTTTACCATGTTCTTTATCTGCCTTCAGATTGGAAAGCCGGAAAGAAATATCCGGTCATCGTTGAGTATGCCGGGAACGGTCCTTATCGAGACAAGAACGGGGATGTGAGTAGCGGTCATGTAGAGGGGAGTAAGCTCGGGTATGGCTTCAGTGGCGGCAAAGGCTATATCTGGATTTGTCTTCCATATCTTAATTCTTCTGGGACTAAAAACGTTCGTAAATGGTGGGGCAATGCTCCCGAATATGATCCTATGCCGACCGTTAAATATTGTAAGTTCACGGTCCGAAGGATTTGTGAAAATTTTGGAGGGGATCAAAAGAAGATAATACTGTGTGGTTTTTCTCGAGGCGCCATTGCCTGCAACTTCATTGGTTTATATGACGATGAAATTGCTAAGTTATGGGCCGGTTTCATTCCCTTCAGTCATTACGATGGTGTTCGTAAATGGGCATATCCAGGTTCAGATAAAAAGTCAGCCATTGGCAGAATTACCCGTTTAAGGGGAAGGCCCCAACTCATCCTTAGCGAATCTCCAGCTAATAATCAGTTAACTCGAAAATATATAGAAAGTTTGAAGGGAATTGGTACTGGTCAGCTTACTTTTATGGATAGCGGTTTTCGGAATCACAATGATGAATGGGTACTAAGACCCAGCGAGGCACGGTCATTTGCGCGTCAGTGGTTGAAGCGCATTGCTCCGATTTTAGAGTAGGAATTGAAAGAACTATTTTTTGCTTCTTATGTACGAGCCGGTCGACTGGTGGGGAGTCATTGGCCAATTATCTGAACGGAAAGGGTAAGCCGGGATTTCTCGGGCATTCATGAGTCCGCCGATAGGAAGGTTTGAGAAAGCGTACCGAACGGCCACTGGTTCTTTAACTTCATCGCACCATATTTCAATTTGAGGTCTTTTATCTTTTTTGGACTGAGTGATTCTAGCCTTTGCGTGATGAAAGATCTTGTCTTTACCGGCTAGAACAAAACCAACGTCAACGTCCTGATCGAGTCGAAGGCCACGGTCAGTGCCTTCCTCGAAGGTAACAAAGGCCTTACCAGATTCGAACTTAGCTTCTTTAAATAGAGGTCCTTTCCATTCCAGTGGATCATTCGATCCGAACCTTTTAATTTTATAGACTTCTGACAGCGCCCATCTAGCGGACCTTTCGCCGACTGGTAATTTTCGGCCCGGGTGGATGCTGCCATTTGAATTTGTATCATAAGTGGCAATGAGGCCCGTGTTTGCTGTATTAAGCCATGTGTCCATCTGAATTTCGCGGACTACATTACAATGGTGATTCATATCATATTCCATGGATCTGCGGTTACTCCAACCGGCGATCTGGACTATGCCGAATGGTATTTCAGGATCATTGAAGGCTTTCCTCCAGTCTGAGATCACTGCAGGGAATGTCCGATAAAACGGTTTCCATGATGTACCGAAAGAATTATTTTCGCCCTGATAGAAAAGTATTCCTCTAATCGTCGCATTAGCGATTGGAAGGAGTGAACCATTAAACATTCCTGCCGGCTGCCGGCCATCTCCCGGGTTCTTGTATTGATTTGCGTTCGGTTTGCGAGGCTCTTTCTCTCCCTTAGCTTTTGCTTCTGCTCTATTCTTTTCCCATTCGGCAATGTCTTGGGCAAATCTTTTTTGTGCTCCGGCCTCTTTTCCACCGTCAATCCATGCCTGATATGTATCGTCGAATTTTTTTATATCTTCCGCCATTTCAGGAATCTGTTTGAGAGTGTTTTTATTGCACCAGTGCTGGGCCATGGTACCACCCCACGAATTTTCAATTATCCCTACCGGCACCTTTAGTTGGCGATGTAAACGTCTAGCAAAATAGTAGGCCGCGGCACTGCAATTCTGAACTTCAGGGGCCACGGCTCTTTGCCATTTACCGACCCAGTCCGTGGGCTTTCCAAGAGGAAAATCATCTAGTTCTCTCGGACTTGCCACGTTAGGAAGTTTAAGAAATCTTATCTCTGGAAAGTTTGCGGCGGATATTTCAATGTCAGCGTTTGTTGAGCCACGCATGATCCAGGCCATGTTACTTTGGCCGCCGCAGACCCAAACTTCACCGACCAGAATATCAGCTATGCGGAGTTCACTTTTCCCTGACTCAATTGTCATGGTCCTCGGTTCGGAAGAGGCCATGAGAGGGCCTATTTTTATGGACCACTGCCCCTTGGAATTGGCTTTTGTGGTTTTTTTTTCTTCTCCAAATTTCAGAGTAACGGGTTGTTCGGGGCTGGCATATCCCCAAACATTAATAGGTTTTTCCCTTTGGAGAACAATTCCGTCACTGAAGGTATTGGCAAGGCTCAGATCCTTACACAATGCCTTTGACGTGAGTGTAATGATAAAGAGTGAGAGGATAACGTATTTCGTCATGTTCCGATAAGGCCATGATAAGTAAAAAAGGTCAACTCTGGAGCTTCATGAAATCAAAACCTTCAATGGGATTAATATGAGAACTGTCTGCATTAGGATGCTTTGGTAATGAGCGCAAAAAGTTGAACTTCTTTGTTGGCGAGAGGAGAATTTCGAGCAGACTAGACTCAGAAAGTATCCGAGATATGAAAATTGGCATTAAGACACTATTTATTCTGACGCTAGCATTTTTCATTAATTTGGTTTCTGCGGCGCCACAAAAATACAACGTACTTTTCATTATATCGGATGACCTCACTTCGACTGCCTTATCCTGTTACGGCAACAAGGTTTGCAAGACGCCGAACATTGACAGTTTGGCGGAGCGGGGCACCCGTTTCACCCGAGCCTACTGCCAAGGGACCTATTGCGGTCCGTCGCGGGCCAGTTTCATGTCGGGATATTATCCACATGCGACTGGAGCCTTGGGTTACAAGAGTCCCCGGCCTCAGATTGGCGATCGAGTCACCTGGTCTCAGCATTTCAAGAACAATGGTTACTATGCGGCGCGGGTCAGTAAGATCTATCATATGGGTGTACCCATTGGTATAGAGCAAGGCACTAATGGAGCGGATGACGAGGCCTCGTGGACGGAGCGCTTTAACAGCAAGGGTCCCGAATGGAGGGCTCCGGGTGATGGGGAAACGCTCCAGAACAATCCCGATGGGAAGAAACCTGCCGTGGGTGGCAACACCTTCGTGGTGGTGGAAGCCGACGGAGATGACCTCGTGCACTCTGACGGGAAAACTGCAAAGAAAGCGGTTGAACTGATTCACCGTCACAAAGATAAACCTTTCTGGTTGGGCGTAGGATTCGTGCGTCCGCATGTGCCCTTCGTCGCTCCGAAGTCCTATTACCCGCCCTTTAAGCCCTACAGTAAGATGGTTTTGCCTCCCAAAATCAAGGGTGATTGGGATGACATTCCCAAGCCGGGCATCAATTATTGCACCAGCGAGAATATGAAGATGGATATTCGCCGCCAAAAGAAATCTGTCGGCGGATACTATGCTTCAGTTGCTTATATGGATGCTCAAGTCGGTAAGGTGCTTTCAGCTCTCGATGAGGCGGGCCTGCGGGAGAAGACGATCGTTATTTTTACCAGCGATCATGGCTATCACTTGGGTGAGCATGACTTCTGGGCCAAGGTGAGTTTGCTTGATGAATCCTCGCAAGTGCCCTTGATTATTAGTGTGCCCGGCAAGAAGCCCGCCGTGTGCCATTCATTGACCGAGTTACTCGATCTGTACCCGACCGTCGCTTCCCTTTGTGGTTTACCCGAACAGCCGCGTTTGCAGGGAAAAGATATTTCCAAAATGTTGGATGACTCCAAGCACACTGTGCGTACCGCTGCTTTTTCCGTGGCACCTTTCAGGCGCGGCTTCTTATTGCGTGAGGAAGACTGGGCCTATATTCATTATGGCGAAAATGGCGCCAAGGGAGTTGAGCTCTACAATGTAAAAAAGGATCCGAAGCAATACACGAGTCTTGCAAAAGATCCGGCCCACCAAAAAATTGTTGCTCGATTCAAAGATCAGATGGCCAATAAGCTACGTGAGGTTCGCAACAATGACCTCAAATAACATATTGCGGCTACTTGGTATTTCGCTCCACTTTGCGGTACAGAAAAGCGTCGGAGCTGAGCAGTGAGGTTAGTAAAGCCTTCATGCTGCCGTCATTTTCTTTGTAGGCGCGATGAGCGGCCTGCAGCGTGGGAGCATCTTCGAGAGTTTCGTTACGGCCCATCCAGAAGCGGAACACATGACGAACGAAGACCTGCTCGACGCGTTCGCTCTTGGAGAGCTTTTCGATCATCTCTAGTGCATCTTTCACTGGGCCGTCTAGGGCAGGATCGCCGCTCTCGAGGATTTCACCGGATGAATCAACGGGCTTGCCGAGCTCGGTCAAGCGGCGGAGGCCTAGGTGATTGTACATCTCAAAAGGCAGACCGAGGGGATCCATCTTCCGGTGGCAACGCCAGCATTCACTTTCACGGGTGACTCGCATCCGCTCGCGTAGGGTCTCCTTGGGTTCGTCGGGCAATTGGGCATCTACCGTGATAGGGACTTCAGGAACCGAGTCTCCAAGCAAGCGTTTCCTGATCCAGAGTCCGCGGAGAATGGCATGGTTATCCATGGCGTCTGAGTGGGAAACTAACCAGGACGGATGAGTCAGGATGCCCATCCGTTCGTCTTTCGGCATCTTCACGAGTGTGCGGGTTTTGCTTCCGCCAGTATATTTGACTGCTGGGACACGAACGTTAATTCGTTTACCTTTAGGCAAAGCGATATGGCCAAATTCCTCAGGGTTGGGCTTTTTTTTCTTGTCCTTCTTAGCCCGGGGAGGAGGTTTCTTCAGATTTTCTCGGGTGCTGAAGTAGAGACGATCGCTCCCATCATCGAGTATTACACGATCCGTGGTCAGGAGTTCTTTCAGAACCTGTTTATCTTCCTGAACTATGAGTTCGACTAGCCGATTCAAGCTAGCAGTCATTCCAAACATAATGTTGGGGAAGTTACCTCCCCCTCCGGCTGCCCTCAGGGCCTTGGCGTCCTTGCAGACACCGCCTGCCAGATCGTAATCAAAATATTCATGGAAGAACTGGAGGATCCGAGGCTTGCGAATACTCTCATCGTTAAGGATGCGGGTGACTTCGTGCTTAACATCGTCGCGAGTCTTGAGGCGACCTTCCTTAAGCGCTTCCTTGAGTTTCGAATCCGGATTGATATAGCTGAAGGCACTATTGACCGCTAATGCTAATTCATTGCCTTGCAGCATCACGCGTCCGAATTTGTCCGGTTTACCATATTGGGCAAGCTCTGGTCGGAAGAGGGCATCCCGGTCAAGAAAGATGGGGGTGAGGCCGAGGATCACGCCATCTTTGAGTCCGAGGTCGGTGATGGATTCCTTGAGGAGATTAAGGTAAGTTTTGGATTCTTTGGGTGTCGGTTCGCGGAACGTTAAGGCTTCAAATAGGAAATTAACAGCGGTGCGGAGTTTTCTATCGGAAGGATTTTTTTCCTGAACGAGTTCATAGACGGGAGTGAGCGGACGCATGACTTCCTCATGATAAAAAAGGCTTTCAATGGTTCCCCGGATGTCAACGTTCTTGTATTTCTCGGGTAATTTTCCGGTCAATTGGTAAGGCTCGATCTTGGGGCCGTAGGCCATGAAATGGACGATATCTTCTGCATGACTGGCGATTTGGGAAGCCTGAGCGCCATTCACAGAATAAAGAATCGGATAACTTCGCAAACCATGGTGCCCTTTAATATTCAGGATCGGAGAGAATCCCGTGATCGCTGCCGCATAGGCAGCGGAACCGCCTACCTGGCCCTTGATCCTGTCCAACCCATAGTAGACCTTCACTTCGCCCTGATTATTCCATGGTATGTGGTCTCCTTGGGTCCGTAGGCCCGGATTTTTTGAGTCGTATCCCGGTTCCTTGTTGATGAGTTCGTTGAGTCGGACCAGATGCTCTTGCGGATGAATTCGCCAGATGCGGGCCGGAGTAGATGTGGGTTCAAGATCCTTCGGTATTTCACCAAACAACAAATCATGATCCAAATGATTTCCCTTGGCCGGTAGGCGGTGAGAATCAAAGCCACCCTTGTCCTCCATGACTCTTTCCATTTCGCCTAATATCCATTGCGTAAGACGGAGCCGGTCAATTGCCTCGGGCTGGTTCTTTTTCTTTTTTGGTGGCATTTCCTTGAGAGCAACCTGCTCCCAGATGCTTTTCCAGAGGGTGAAGTTTTCTTCGTTCACCCCGGTGAGCCCGTCCAGGGAAAGGTCGCCTTTCTTGGTTTCCGCGTCATGGCAGTCGAGGCAATGGTTTTCCAGAAATGGTTTAACTGTAGAATTAAATGAAGGATCGGCGGCTAACAGGTTAACCGGAAGGACAAGGAGTCCCGAGACAGTTAATATAGAAAGGGGAAAGAGAATTTTCATTATTTCAGCCGATGGTCGATCCAGTCTCCTCGTGCGAAGCGAAATGAGAGAGTCTAAGTGAGCAGGGTTTCAATCGGACCAGCCTTGGAATGGTAGTTCTCTGCTAGGCTTTCCTCCATATTGAACCGGTCGACGGGCATTCCGGCGGCATGTAAAAGGGTAGTATATAAGTCATTGATCGGCCGTTTTTCCATTTGAGTGAATTGGCCGGTCTTGATCGGTCCCTCAGGATTGCCTATAAGGATGAAAGGCCAATTGGCTCCGGAAGTGTGCTGCTTATCAGCGTTATTACTTGTGTAGACGATGAGCGAGTTGTCCATCATTGTACCATCGCCTTCAGGCATTGATTCGAGCTCTTTGACCAGCTTTACCAGCATGCGGCAATTGTACTGGCGAATTTTGACCCAGATCGGATTATCTGGCTGCTTCATATGACCTAAGTTATGGCCCTGCTGATCAATGCCCAGGCCTCTCCATGCTCCAAAGATCTCACCTCGGCCCGAGCCGATGGTAAGGGTGTTGGTAATGCCTGACTTGAGGGCGGAGATGCCCAGCTCAAGTAAAGAATCATGCCAGTCAGTTTCAAATTCGGGATTGGTAAATTTTTCTCCGTACTGAGGGGCGAACTTCTTGAGATGATCGGAAATGTCGGCAAGTTTTGCTCGCAGACCATTCATGTCACGAAAACCATCGACGTAACCACTGTAACGCTCTTTTTCATCCTCGGGTAGTCCGCGAGAATTTTGCAGAGCGATTCTCTCTACCGACCGTAGCACGTTCGAGCGAGCCTCGTAACGTTCTCTTACCTCGCCGGTAGATATGCTACCGAAGAGAGATTGGTACAGATCCTGCGGATTCGAATGCATGAAAATCGGTTTTCCGGGACCCGTTGCTGAAAGGGTAGCCAGGGTCGGTCTTGATTTCATGTTGGGGAGTGAATCCATCCCGATGCAGAGGTGAGGTAAAATGGTTTCCGGTAAATGCTGACTGATTACATGATCGATAGTGGGGCCTCGGGGAGGACTTCCTATGCCGCCACGGTATCCACCGAGGGCACCAAAAAAGGCACTGTGACTCGGGCTAGTGTGCAGGCCATGGAGGCCATTGATGATGTGAATCCTGTCTTTAAGAGGTTCAAGTGCCTTAATGGGTTCTTCGAACTCAAAACTATCGAGTGATGCGGCCTCTTTCAGATTCTTGGGAATTGCGGTGTAAGGATCAAATCCTTGATTTTGTAAAAAGAAAATGACCCGCTTAAGTTTCTTCTTGCTGGGTGCTGCTTGAGTTAGTCCTGGGAATAGAGGAGCTGTAACAGCTGTAGCAGCCATTCCCTGAAACATTTTTCTTCTATTAATCATGAGCCTTAATTATACTTTTAGACACTTCGTTTGTCGAACCTATTAATTATTTACCCTGCCTTTATGGGATACAATTCTTGAGCCGCTCTAAGCTTTTATGCCCTATCAGAGTATTGCGTGGTCTGTATTCTGCCTCTATCTTTTAGTTAACCGCATTCTATTGATGAAAACTGCAATTATCCTTCTGGTTGGACTAAGCTTTAATCTAGTTCCTGAAACTCATGCCCAGCTACGTGATGGCAAGCCAACTGAAATGCGTGTGACACACGGGCCAATGCTCGGACGACCCGCACCCGATTCCATGAGCCTGTGGGTTCGCACCGAACGGCCAGGCAAAGTGAGGGTTCTTTACGGTACCAAGAAAAGGATATTCACGCATGAAGCATCGGTTGAGACGACGGATATTTCTCGTGATAACACAGCTATTATTACGATCGATAAGCTCAAACCCAATACGCGTTATTACTACCGTATCGCTGATCATCAGTTGGAGGGTTCTTTCCGGACCATGCCGAGCGCAGTCGACTTCAAGAATCCGAAGGGTAACCCCGAGGGGCTCTTTAATTTTAAATTCGAATTTGCCTGTGGAAATAACCAAGGCGGCGGCGGTGACGGTGCAGGCCCGACTGTGCCTGTTTTTGAAACGTTGAATGCCAAAGTGCGCGATAACATTAATTTCGCTATTCTCAATGGTGATTGGCTCTATGAACAGCGCCGCGATTATCCTCCAAAAGATTGGCTACGCCAGGTTGGTCTCGACACAATGCTAGAGGCGCCACGCGTTGTTCAAAAGGCGCCGACGCTGGTCGGTGTTTGGGAAAATTATAAAACCTATCTCGCTCGTGGTCGCAACTTGAGTGAATGGCATCGCCATGTGCCCTCCTTCTACACCGCAGATGACCACGAACTGATAAATGACATTTATGGAGCAGGTGAAGCGGGCTATGTTAATCGTCGTGCTGTCTTTCGGGACATTGCTACTAAAGCGTGGTTCGACTACCTCGCGTGGGCCAATCCCGTGCAACATAATGCGCCCTCCTGGTTCGGTACTGGCACGTTCAAGAAAGGCAGCGATGTTATTGAGGATCCGGAGGCGGATTTTACAAAATTAAACTTTAAGGAAATGGGAAACCTACATGTGCACTGGGGCACTCCCACGGCCGGTGTTCCTGAGGCCAAGTTTGATAGTGAACCGGGCGATCCGAATTCAGCAGTGTATGATATCGTAGAGGTACTCAGTCCCTCAAAGGTGCGCATCGATCCTCCGGCCAAGGCTGATGGCAATGCGAGCTATTCAATTGGCCGCCGCTGTTACGGCAAGTTCACTGTGTCTAATTGCGATTTTTTCCTTCTCGATACTCGTTCACATCGCAATCTTCATAATGTGGACAAACCAGCCAACCCCAAGGCCACGATGTTAGGCAAGCAACAGCTGAAATGGCTTAAGGACGGTATCAGCAAGAGTGAGGCGGATTTTATCTTTATAGTTTCCTCAGTAAACTTCATGGTGCCACACGTGGGCAGTGGGGGAGGAGATGATAAACAGCTCACCATCAAGAAGGATGATGCGTGGACGGTATTCTTGAAGGAACGTGAGGAGCTAATCGATTTTTGGGACAAGCTCGACAAGGGGGTCTTTGTGCTTACCGGTGATCTGCACAACAGCTTCGCTATTAAAATCACTGATAACGTCTATGAATTTGCAAGTGGCCCACACAACTCCATTAATCATGCGCCTATGAAGGATGAAGGTGGGCGACCAATTAACGGCAGGTTCAAGTACGGTCCACGCGCCTGCGATATCCGCTGGAGCAGCTATGCGATGGTGGACATTCCAAGAGCTAATCGTACCTTCCCTCATTACTGCGTAGTCCAAGTCAATAACGTCTTCAATAATCCTGTAGAGAGGAATGGCGAGCGCTGGTTTGCCTTCCCTCATCCGCAGGTGATCTTCCAGTTCCACGATGCTTACACCGGCGCCTTGCGCTATTCCGAAACGTACGTGCTTGGGATGCACTGATGTCGAATCTTCTCAAAAGCAACTGTGCTCGTAAACGCAATGGCTAAACTCACATTTCTCAAAACACGAATTTCCATTTCCTTCGCCTTATTTGCTGCCCTGCTGACCGATATCGACGCGGCAACGGACGAAGGAGCGGAAGGCGCCCTGCTCGAAACACACGCCAGCCTGAAAGCGCCTCCGGCTGGAGCTGTCGAGTTGATGGCTGGCAAGTATCAGAGCGTGATGCTGGGGAAGCCCTTTCCCTTTCGGGTGTTTTCGCCACTCGCCCCGGAGTGGCCAGCACTGAAGGGCGAAGACCACATCGCTTCGGAAGGCATGCGCTTGGTGGTTTACGTGATGAACCTCGATGGCGTGCCGCGCCCGGGCACGGCCACCGACCGTGCTATCATCGAAGGTCTGATCGAAGATGGGTTCTTAGTGGTGGCGGTCGATTTCGACGGGGGTCGGATCAAAAAAGACCACCTGGAACTGCAGAAGGATATCAATGGCCTGTTCTGTGTGTTCGGAGGCGAGTGGCATGCGCAACAGAGTTACTTCACCGGGAACCGGAAAACACTTCTAGGTTACCCGGGTCCCAACGAGGGAGTGTCCTTCACGTCGTTCGCTTATCCCGGCGACCCGTCCAAACCGAGGGTGCCGGTGAACAGGGCCGGCATCTACGTCATCCCCTCCGGCTATACCGTCGAACCCCATCTCGTGTTCGAGGAGGGAATCGATGGGAAGGACGCACGAGGATTCAAACGGCACACGCTATTCATGGACGTCGTGTATCCCAAAGCGGCGCGCGAGGCCGACCGGGTGCCCCTTCTTCTCGAAGGCAGCTCGACCGCCACCGGAGAATTCGTCGTGAACGCCAACACACCCATTCTGTATTCGTGGCTGTTCAACGGCTACGCCTTTGCCTCAATGTGTTACGTGAAGCCGGAAGGTGACGACCGGATCCGGTCGCAGACCAAAGCCCTGCGTTACCTGCAATCCCAGAAGGGACGATTCTCGTTGTCCGGGAAGACCGGCACGGCGGGGATCTCAAAATCCTGTTCACGCTGTTATTCCGAGTCCAACCTCAAAGGGCGGGAGAAAAAGGCGACCGCCGAACTCCATCGGAACGAGCTCGGCCGGGTCGAAGTCTGCATGCCTGCGGTCGGCGGCTATTCCCAGTCGGTCTGGGAGAACCTAGACAAAAACTCGCCGGCGCTGGTCCTCTCCTGGTGTCATTTGAACAATCGAAAATACGCTGGCGGCCAGCATCACGCCATCCGTGAAGCTTACGGGAAGGCCGGTCTTGGCGACAAGTGCCTGTATTTTTCATCGCCCAAGGCCGGGCACGAGTACGACCTTTATCATTTGAATGAGATCATGGCGTTCTTCGACAAGTTCTGTAAGTAGAACGCGGGTATCATCGCTTGGCGGAATAGGTAGGGTCGGGCGCCATACATTGCCGGACGCGGGGCGAATCTCCCACGTGTTTCTAGCCGACATGAGTTGTCGGGCTCCAACCAGTCGCTTCTGGGTGCCAGTGATGAGAGAATTTCGTTAGAAAAGTGATGTGAAAGTTCGTTATAGAGTATAGAACTACTGATAAGGGAGAATCCATGAAGAACGAAATGATCAATTGTCGAAACATACTTCAACGGATGGCTGCCGGTACTGCGCTGGACGTCACTTTCTCCGCACCTGTTGCAGGTGGCGGCCAAGAATACGGCGGTGAATTGATCAAGCTTCCAGAGTGGTCGCTACAATAAAAATTTTCCAAATCAAACAACTCTATTTCCAAATTATATGAAAACGACTCAAACTCTTGCCATCCCCCTGATGATCGTCGCAGCGTTCGTCCTAGTTACTATTGCCGCTCCCAAAAAGGCCGCTCCCACAGCGGGCGCGATCCGCGTGCTTTTCCTCGGTCACGAGAGCGAACACCACAACAGCAATAAATTCTACCCGATGTTGGCCAAGGGGCTCGGGCGGGATGCCATCTACTTTGATTACGTCACAAACGTCGAGGAGGCGCTCGGCGACGCAGCGTATCTGAGCAAGTTCGATGCTTTGCTGCTGTATGCGAACCATGGAAAGATCACGCCCGAGCAGTGGAAAAACCTGAAGGGTTACGTCGAGGGCGGCGGCGGCTTTGTGCCGGTGCATTGCGCTAGCTGGTGTTTCGGCAACGAACCTGAGTTCGACCAGTTGGTCGGCGGCCGGTTCGACAGCCATAAGACCGGCACCTTCACCGCCAAAGTGGTCGACGCGAAGCACCCGGCAATGTCGGGCGTGAAGGCGTTCGAGGCTTGGGATGAAACCTACAAGCACAAGAACCACAACGAGAAAGACCGCAGCGTGCTCATGGTGCGCGAGATTGCGGAGAAGGATGACAATATCACTAAACCTGAGCCGTGGACTTGGGTTCGCACCCAAGGTAAGGGGCGCGTTTTCTACACCGCTTCGGGGCACGACGAGCGGGTGTGGAAGCAGCCAGCCTTCCACCAGTTGCTCAAGGCGGGGATCCTATGGTCAGTGGGCGATGCGAGGAAGCAGTCGTATAAAAAGTTTATCACTGACCGTGCGCCGCTGAAATATGAGAAGCGCGGCGACATCGCCAACTACGAGAATCGCCCCGAGCCCCTGCCGTACCAGTTCCCGCTCTCCGCGAAGGACAGCATGGATTACACCCAGGCGCCGGTCGGCTTCCGGCTGGAGTTGTTCGCCAGTGAGCCGGACATCATCAACCCGATAGGCCTCGCCTGGGACGAGCGCGGTCGCCTCTGGGCCGCCGAGACGGTCGACTACCCGAATGAAATGACGCCGGATCGGGTGGGTAACGACAAGATTAAAATCCTCGAGGACACCGACGGCGATGGCAAATGCGACAAGGTGACTGTGTTTGCCGAAGACCTGAACATCCCGACTTCGCTGACCTTTTCGCGCGGCGGGATCATCGTCGCCCACGTTCCCGATTTCCTGTTCCTGAAGGACACCGACGGTGACGACAAGGCGGATGTGCGCGAGGTAATTACAACCGGATGGGGAACCGGCGACACGCACGCGGGGCCGTCGAACCTGCGCTACGGATTCGACAACTGGATCTGGGGCACGGTCGGCTATTCGTCCTTCAACGGCATGGTCGGCGGCGAGAAAAAGGGCTTCGGATCCGGCGTGTTCCGCATGAAGCCGGACGGATCGCAGTTGGAATTCCTACATCAGTTCAACAACAACACCTGGGGTCTCGGCTTCAACTCGGCGGGCGATGTGTTCGGTTCGACCGCCAATAACAACCCAAGTTTCTTCTGTGGCATCCGCGCCACCGCCTACGGCGGAAAGAAGGGCATGAGCGCGAAAATGATCGCAACCGATCGCTCGTTTCACCCGATCACGCCCAACGTGCGTCAGGTGGACGCCTTCAACAACTATACTGCGGGCGCCGGCCAGACGGTGGCGACCTCGGCGGGTTTCCCGGAATCGTTCCGCGAACAGGTGGCGTTCATCAGTGGACCGACCGGGCATCTGCTGGGCAAATACAATCTCTCCCGCGACGGCTCGGGCTACAAGGCCAAGAACGATTATGCGTTCCTCGCTTCAGCCGACGAGTGGTTCTCGCCGGTGGCGGCCGAAGTCGGTCCGGACGGGAACCTGTGGGTCGCGGACTGGTACAACTTCATTATCCAGCACAACCCGACACCGAGCAAAGCGCGCGCAGGCTACGACGCGAAGCGCGGCAAGGGCAACGCGCACATCAACCCGAACCGCGATCGCGGCCACGGGCGAATCTACCGCGTGGTGTGGAACAAGGCGCCGGAGGCGAAGATTAAATCGTTGGCTGGCGCGAGCGACATACAGTTGGTGGCGGCGATGGATAGCGACAATCTGTTCTGGAGGCAGACGGCGCAACGGCTGTTGGTCGACGACGGCAAGAAGAGCGCGGCGGCAGCATTGAAAGCGAAGGTACAAACCGGCGGCGCCGGGGCGATCCAGGCGCTGTGGAGCTTACACGGACTCGGCGAGCTCGACAAAGAAACTCATCAGCTAGCCCTGTTGAGCAACGACCCTGCGCTGCGACGTAACGCAATCACCGCGCTGGGTAACGACGCTGCGGCGCTACAGCTGTTCTTCGACACGGCGGTGGTGCAGGACT